>Ga0210402_10005591_pt1 | contig 11234 bp, 6 predicted proteins | sample IncBWC7MmetaG_FD_161055 | JGI IMG/M metagenome (GOLD analysis project Ga0210402, IMG submission 161055) | Forest soil microbial communities from Barre Woods Harvard Forest LTER site, Petersham, Massachusetts, United States - Inc-BW-C-7-M | ecosystem: Environmental > Terrestrial > Soil >... | reverse complement strand
ATTCGGAAGGGCTTTAAGGTGGCGATTTGCGAGCAGATGGAAGCTCCCAGCCAGGCCAGGAAGCTGGTGCGGCGGGAAGTGACCCGGGTGATGACGCCGGGGACGGCGGCGGATTCGTTGCTGGGATCGGATGAAAATAATTTTCTGGCGGCGCTGGCGCAAGTGAGTGATCGCACGGGAGAAGTTCGCGTTGGATTTGCGGCGCTGGATTTGTCGACGGGGGAGTTTCGGGCCACGGAGTTTTCGGGCGAGAGCGCGCTGCGGAGGGTGCAGGAGGAGTTGGAGCAGTTGAGGCCGAAGGAATTGCTGTATGGGTCGGCGGCGCCGCTGTTTGAGAGTGCGGGGGCTTCGAGCAAAGAGCAGCCGAGCTTCGCTCGGCCGGACAGCCGAGGGCGGCTGTCCCCACATAACCCTGGTCCGCGAGCGATCGGAGCAACTTGCACGGAGACTCCGCTGGATGATTGGATCTTTACGCCGGATCATGCCATTCCTCTCTTGGAGAATCATTTTGGAGTGCTTTCGCTGGAGGGATTTGGGCTGGCGGGGAGGACGGCAGCCGCGGCCGCGGCGGGGGCGATCCTCTATTATGTGCGGTCGACGCAGCGCGGGACGCTCGATCACGTCGATCGCATCGGCTGGTATGAACGGCAGAGTTGCCTGGTGCTGGATGCGGTCACGGTGCGCAATCTCGAGTTGATTGAGCCGCTGTTTGCGGGTGCGGATGCGGGCGTGACTTTATTTCGATCACTGGATGCGGCGGTTACGCCCATGGGAAAGCGGTTGCTGCGGGCGTGGCTACTGCGGCCGTCGCTCGATTTGAATGAGATTCAAGCGCGGCTCGATTCGGTCGAAGCCGGAGTAAAAGAACTTGTCGCCCGGGAAGAGCTGCGCCGGGCGCTGGACGGCGTGCTCGACCTGGAGCGACTGCTGAGCCGGGTCACGCTGGAGACGGCGAATCCGCGGGACGTGCTGGCGCTGGCGGGGTCGCTGGGGAAGATTCCGGCAGTCAGGAGCGCGCTGGCCCGGTTGGGTGCGGAGCGGTTGAAAACCCTGCATGGGTCGCTCGACGAGTTGGGCGATGTGCGCGAGCGCATTGAGAAGACGATCGTGCCGGAGCCGCCCCTGAGTTTTGCGGACGGCGGCGTGATCTCGGCGGGCGTAGATCAGGATCTTGACGAACTGCGGGAACTGTCGCGCAACAGCAAGCAGGTTCTGGCGCAGATCGAGCAGCGGGAGCGCGGGCGCACCGGGATTTCGTCGCTGAAGGTGAAGTTCAATTCGATTTTCGGGTATTACATTGAAGTATCAAAGCCGAACCTGCACCTGGTGCCGCAGAATTATGAGCGCAAGCAGACGCTGGTGGGAGCGGAGCGCTTCACTACGCCGGAGTTGAAAGAATACGAAGGCAAGATTCTCGACGCGCAGGAGAAGATTGTCGAAATCGAGCGGAGGATGTTTACCGAGTTGCGCACGGCGATTGCGGCCGAAGCCAAGCGAATTCGGCAGGCGGCGCTGGCTCTGGCGGAGGTGGACGTGCTGTCGTCGTTGGCTCACATCGCCGCGCTCCGCAATTATTCCCGGCCGAGTTTTGGGGAGTCGGGCGACAGCGGCGAGATTGAGATCGTCGAAGGCCGGCATCCTGTGATCGAGCAGCAGGAGATGGCGGGCGGCAGCGAGAGGTTCGTGCCCAACGATCTTTATTTAAACAGCACCACGCACAACATCCTGCTGCTGACGGGGCCGAACATGGGGGGCAAGTCGACCTATCTGCGACAGACGGCGCTGATCGTGATTCTGGCGCAGATGGGATCGTTTGTGCCGGCGCGGTCGGCGCGGCTGACGGTGGTCGATCGGGTGTTCACGCGCATTGGGGCGAGTGACAACCTGGCACGCGGGCGTTCGACGTTTATGGTCGAGATGACGGAAACGGCGGCCATCCTGCACACGGCGACGGCGCGGTCGCTGATCTTATTGGATGAGGTGGGACGCGGGACTTCGACTTATGACGGACTGGCGATTGCGTGGGCTGCTGTGGAGTATCTGCACGCGCGAGTGCGGGCGAAGACTTTGTTCGCGACGCATTACTTCGAACTCACCGAATTGGCGGAGCAACTGGCGGGAGTGAAGAACTATCACGTGTCGGTGAAGGAGACGGGCGGCGGGATTGCCTTCCTGAGGAAGGTCGAGCCCGGGGCGGCGGATCGCAGTTACGGGATTGAAGTGGCTAAGCTAGCTGGGTTGCCGAATGAAGTTGTGCTGCGCGCGCGGGAAGTTCTGGCCGAGCACGAGTTTGCGGAGGCGCAGGCTACGGCGCATCTTTCGCCGGGGGCTTCTCCGGCGCCGACGCAGTTGACGATTTTTACGCCGCTGTCTCAGCCGGTGCTGGATCGATTGCGGGAAGTTGATCTGAATCGGCTAACGCCGTTGGAGGCTTTGAATTTGCTGTCGGAGTTAAAGAAGGAAATTTAACCACAGGGGGCACAGGGAAACACAGAGGGGAAACCTCACTACGACATGCCTGGGCAGCGGAAGAGCCGTAACATCGAACAACTCGGGCAACTCCTGATCGTCGGCTTTGAGGGTGTGGAGTTGACGCCGCGGGTCAGTTCCCTGCTCACGCGGCTGCAGCCGGCGGGGGTCATCCTGTTCGCGCGAAACATCACGAACGCGGAACAGACTTGGCGGCTGCTGCGGGAATGCCTGAAGTGCGTCGCGATGCCGCTGCTCACCTGCGTCGATCTTGAGGGCGGAGACGTAGATCGCTTTCGCGATCTGCTGGGAGGCGCGCCTTCGGCGGCGGAGGTGTTCGCGACTGGCGACCGCACCCTCTACCGCAGACACGGGCAGATCATCGGCGAAAATTGCCGCGCGCTGGGATTCAACGTCGACTTCGCGCCGGTGCTCGATCTGGCGTTTGAAGCGTCACGCAGCGTGCTGGGGTCGCGGGCAGTGTCTGCCAATCCTCGCGAGACTGTGCTGTACGCACGTGATTTTCTCGAGGGCCTTCGAGCTGCTAAGGTGCTCGGATGCGGCAAGCATTTTCCGGGACTTGGTGAGGGAAAGCTCGATAGCCATCACGAACTGCCGGTGATTGAAAAGCCACTCAAGAAGATGTGGGGCGAGGACCTGTTTCCCTACCGGACGCTGCGGCGAGAGCTGCCGATGGTGATGGTGTCGCACGCGGCGTATCCGGCTATGACAAGCAATCGAACTCCGGCATCTCTGTCGAAGATGTGGATCGCAGACATTCTGCGCAAGCGCATCGGATACCGGAACATGGTTGTGTCGGACGATCTGGAGATGGGCGGAGTGCTTTCGGCGGCGCCGGTTGGCGAAGCAGCGGTGGAGTTCGTGCGGGCGGGCGGCGATTTGTGTCTGATCTGCCACCGGGAGGACTACATTCTTCAGGCGCATGAGTCGCTGATTAAGGCGGTCGAGCGGGACTCCAAGTTTGCGCGACGCGCGGGTGAGGCAGCACAGCGCGTGGAGACTTTTAAAAAGAAATCTGCGAAATTGCTTTTCTCGGGAGGGAGCGCCCGCGCCACACGAGCTCCTTCCAGCGCAAGGGTCGAGAAACTGAAGCGTCGGCTGTGGGAATTTGGGGAGCGGGTGCGTCTGGATCCGTTCAGTCGCGAAGCGGACAAGCGGCGGACGCGCCGATGAGCCGCTCGACGATGACCAAGGCGACGATGATCGTGGCTGGGGTGATGAGTGGAACTTCGGCGGATGGGATCAATGTGGCCCTGGTGCGGGTGGGCCAGGCCGGCTCACGCTCGACTCTGCGCGCACCTTCCTGCAGTCGCGGACAGGAGTGTCCGCGCCACACAATCAAACTCTTGGGGCATGCGGAATATTCTTATCCGGCGAAGGTTCGCGCGGCGGTGCTGGCTGCTATGAATGCGACTCGGGCTCGCGTGGCTGATCTGGCGCGACTCAACTTTCTCCTGGGGGAGTTGTACGCGGACGCGGTTCTGGCTGCGGAGCGGCAGTTTCGAGTGAAGGCCGATCTGGTCGGATGCCACGGGCAGACTCTTTACCATCAGGGCGAGGCGAAGTTATTTCTGGGACGAAAAGTCGCGGCGACATGGCAGACGGGCGAGGGCGCGGTCATTGCGGCGCGAGTAGGTGTGCCGGTGGTTTCGGATTTTCGTCCTGCGGATATGGCCATGGGCGGCAAGGGAGCGCCGCTTGTGCCCTATCTTGACTATTTACTGTTTCGTGATCCCAAGGTCGGTCGCATTGTGCAGAATGTTGGGGGCATCGCGAATCTTACGGCGATTCCGGCGGGCGCTGATGCCAGCGGTGTACTTGCCTTCGATACCGGTCCCGGGAATATGGTGATCGACGCGGTGACGGACGCACTGTTTGCACGAGCGTTCGATCGCGGCGGGAAGATTGCCGCGTCCGGAAAGGCGCTGGAATCGCTTGTCGAGAAAACAATGCGAAGCAAGTTCTTTCGGACAAAGCCTCCGAAGACGGCGGGACGGGAGGAGTTCGGGCGGGAGTTCACGCGAGCGTTCTTGCGGCAATGCGGGCGAGCTCGCAAGCAGGATGCGGTGGCGACGGCTACTGCACTCACGGCACGGTCAATCGTCGACGCGGTGCGGCACTTCGTGATTCAGAAACCGGGCTCGGCTTCGAAGACTTCTTTTCATGAAATGATTGTTTCCGGCGGCGGCGCTCGGAATGCCACGCTGGTGGGGATGCTGGCGCAAGGCCTCGCGCCGCTCGGAGTTCAGCTGAGATTGTCTGATGAGTTTGGGTTGCCTTCGGAAGCCAAGGAGGCCGTGGCGTTTGCCGTGCTGGCTTACGAGACGTGGCACCAGAGGGCTTCGAATGTGCCATCCGCCACGGGCGCGAAACGGGCGGCGGTGCTGGGGAAGATCTCTTATGTGTAAGGGAGCGGCGTCGGCCCTCGGATGCCGTTTCGTCACACTGCTCTGCCTGATCGCGATGCTTCCGCTCTTTTCCTGCTCGGCTAAGCCTGATCCCAATACGCTAGTCATGATCATCGAGTCGAGCCCGACGAATCTCGATCCGCGGGTGGGCGTTGACGCGTATTCGGAGCGAATCGACAACCTGATCTTTGACGACCTGTTGTCCCGCGGGGACGACTTGAATGTGGCGCCAGGACTGGCCGAGCGCTGGGAAGTTCCCGACCCGGTGACATATGTTTTTCACCTCCATCATGGCGTCAGGTTTCATGATGGGCGGGCGCTGACCTCGCGCGATGTGAAGTGGACGATCGATTCCCTGCTTCAGGGTAAGATTCGCAGCCCCAAGACCGCCGCGTATGGCTTCGTCGATCACATCGACGCTAGCGATGATTTCACCGTCGTCTTTCACCTCAAGGAGCCCGATGCGGCGTTGTTGTGGAATCTCTCCGACGGAGCGATGGGTATCGTGCCGGAGGGCAGTAGGGATGAGATTTCGCGGCACCCCATCGGTTCAGGACCGTTTAAGTTCATCAGCGCGGAGACTGATCAGGATGTAATCCTAGAACGCAACGACGAATACTGGGGCGACCGGGCGAAGCTGGCGCGGGTGAGATTTATGGTGGTGCCGGATGCGACCACGCAGGCGCTGGAGTTGCGCAAGGGCAGTGCCGACGTCGCCATCAACGCCGCGTATTCGCCCGATACGGTGATAACACTGCAACGCGAGCAGAACCTTGCCGTTGAGCGGGCGGCCGGCACTCGACTCGCATACTTGGGCTTCAATGTGCGCGATCCCATCTTAAAAGATGCGCGCGTGCGCCAGGCGATCGCGTATGCGCTCGACCGGCAGCCCATGATCGACTACTTGTGGCGCGGTCAGGCCCGGCGAGCGCTCAGCGTGCTGCCGCCGCAGAGTTGGGCTTACAACGGAAACGTCCCTGCCTACGATCACGATGTCAGCAAGGCGAATCAATTGCTGGATGCCGCAGGGTATCCGGCGGTGAATGGGGTTCGCTTCCACATCACGATGAAGACCTCAACCGATGAGAACACGCGCCTGATGGTCGCCGTGATGCAGCAGCAGTTGCGGGAAGCGGGGATCGCGCTCGACATTCGCAGCTTCGAGTTCGCGACTTTTTTTTCGGACGTGCAGCACGGGGCATTTCAGATGTACGGGCTGCGCTGGATCGGGGGGAATGAGGATCCGGACATTTTTTATGCTTTTCATTCCTCCAGATTTCCGCCCAACGGCACGAATCGAGCCTTCTACTCGAATCCGAGAGTGGATGAGCTCATCGATCAGGGGCGGCGCGAGGTTGACCCTGAAGTTCGCAAGCCGATGTACGCCGAGGTGCAAAGGATCCTGGCGGACGATCTGCCTTACATCGATCTGTGGTATTTCGACAACGTGCTGGTGCACACGCGGCGGGTGCGGAATCTGAAAATGAATCCGGCGGGAAACTACGACTTCCTGCGGACGGCGGAGTTGGAGTCCCAACATTGAAACCTCGACCGCGGGCTCGAACATTTTTCCGTCACGCCTCTCCGTAACAGGAGCATAATCGAAAGTCAGAGTGATCTCCGCGGAGGAGCCCCGTGGAAAGTGGCGCGGCCAGGCCGGTCTGTTCTTTCGCGATATTCCTATGTTTGCTGAGCGCTGTTCCGGCATTGGCTCAGCAGAATCTCGACGCTCCTGAAGTTCCCCCTCAGTTCAAGCTCGACCTGGAAACCGCGGCGCGACTGCGGCCACAACTTATGGCGCAAAGCCTGGCTGCGGCAGGGCGCTACCGCACCGGCAGCCTCGTCTTTGACGGACTGGTGGAGCAGGTGCCGGCGCGGGGCAAGTTTGCCTGGCAGTTGCGAGTGGTGGACAACGATCAACTGAATGCCTACTCGTCTCCGGACGGAACCGTCTACGTGGAAAGCGGGCTGGCGCGGCTGGCAGGTCCGATCGCTGGATTGTGGGCTGCGATTCTGTCGCACGAGATCGCTCACATTCTGCGCCGCGACTGGGCCCGGCGTTATCTGTACCAGAAGTATCTGGAGAATGGCGGGGGCGGGGCCATCATGCTGGGCGATCCTGGTTTGCCTTCGGCCTCATGGCAAACCTCGGAAAAAGCCAGTGCCGATATGGGGCGATTCTGCCGCCAGATGGAACTGGAGGCAGACCGGGAAGGCTTGATGATGATGGCCCGCGCCGGCTACCATCCCGACTTCGTTCCGGCACTGCATCATCTGTTGCACGCGCGCGGCCTGGGCACGAACAAACTGTCGCTGTATGCAATGCATCCTTGCTGGGAGGAGCGCGACCAGGAGTTAAACCACGCCTACGTCACCGCGAGCATTGAATTTGCGCGGCGCTGGCCGGAGTGGTACGCCTCGCCGGGGGGAAATCCACCGGTGGTTGTGTTTGCCGAGGAGCCGACCGTCAGAAAGACGGCTGGGAAAGCGTGGCAGATTCAGATTCCCATGCGATGTCAGAACCTGGCGGGAGCGGTCGAAGTGGTCCTGCGCTCAAACCCCGCGAGCGGGGAGGCGGCGCGGCCAGAGCGGCTTTCTGATCAAATCGAATTCGACACCGAGTCGGAGCGGGATGTACGGCAACTCACCGGCTGCACGTCGCCGAAGACCACAGTGACGTTTACCCTCGCGGATACTGCTATCCGTCCGAAGCCAGGCACGCAGTGGACCCACATCTACGTCCTGGATGCCTGGGGCGCGGTGCTGGCCCGCGCCGATCTGCCCAAGCTGCCGCGCTGAGCGAATCGAATCGCAATCCAATCGTAATTGGGACAATTCAACGACGTAAACCACGAAGGGCACGAAGGAAACGGATAAGAATGAATTTCCCCCGTGATATCTTGTGCCCTTCGCAGTTGACGCCTTTTTCTTCTCTCTCTTCCATCGCCGAACTGATCTACTCGCGATTGAATCACGCCAAATGGGAGGCCCTCGAGCCCGTGTTACCATCGAATCTTGCTCCCATAGTTATGCGAATTCTTTTCATTGGCGACATTTTTGGACGGCCGGGGCGGAATATCGTCAAAGACCGGCTGCCCGGGATTGTCCGCGACCACTCCATCAATCTAATTATTGCGAACGGGGAAAACTCGGCAGCCGGTTTCGGCATTACGCCGTCGCTGGCCGAAGAGCTCTTTGAACTCAACATCGACGTGATTACCACCGGAAATCACGTCTGGGACAAGCGCGAAATCGTTGAGTACTTTCAGATGGTTGAGGGCAATGGGCACGGCCCGGCGCGGCGGGTGCTGCGGCCAGCGAATTATCCCGCGGACATGCCGGGAGCGGGCGTTTATGAAGGGACCAAAGGGAAGGTTCCGTACGCAGTGATCAACCTGCAGGGGCGTGTGTTTATGGCCTCAAACGACGATCCGTTTCGCACCGCGGACAAGCTTCTGCAGAAGATTCAGGCCAAGGTGATTCTGGTGGACATTCACGCCGAGGCGACTTCGGAGAAGATTTCGCTGGGATGGTATCTGGATGGGCGGGTTACGGCCGTGGTGGGCACGCACACGCATGTGCCGACGGCGGACGAACGGGTTCTGCCTAACGGAACCGCCTATGTCACCGACGTAGGAATGACCGGGCCTTACGATGGGGTGATCGGCGTGAAGAAGGAACTGGTAGTGGGCAAATTCCTGAACGGGATGCCGGTGCGGTTCGAGCCCGCAACGGGCGATGCGCGGCTGTGTGCGGTGGTGATCGACTGCGACGACAATACGGGCAAGGCACACACGATTGAGCGCCTGATGCTGTCGTAGAAGCAAATTCCTACCATTCCATATGCAAGACCGGTATCTTCATCCGTTCTATCCTGAATGCGCGATTCGGCCATCGCAGACCCGCCAACTCCGGACCCATTGAAACCAAAGGTACGAGGTCCTATTGGCCTGTGCTCTTCGTGGGGAAAGCACGTTAGAATCACGAGAGATGCGGCGAAGACCTTTCATCATCGCAGTGGCACTGGTGACGGCAGCACTCGCCCTGCCCGTATTCGCCGCTGGTGACGATCCATCGATCGCCCCGTCGCCTATTTCCTGCGGAAACGGGATTCCGGGCGGCGTGAACTGCATCGTTTCGAAGAAGGAACTTAAGGAAGCCCACAAGGCCTACGACAAGGGCGTGAAGCTCCAGGAGCACCAGCAGCCGGAAGAGGCGTACACCCGGTTCGACGAGGCCGTGCGACTCGCACCCCAGAACGTGCAGTTTCTGACGGCGCGTGAAATCGTGAAGGCGCAACTGGTCTTTAACCACGTCCAGCGTGGAAACCTGCTGCTGATGGAAGAGGCTCGCGCTCGGGCGGCAGCCGAGTTTCGGGCGGCGCTCGACCTCGATTCCGAAAACGAGTTCGCCCGCGAACGACTCGCCGAAGCCGTACGCGGAATGGCGCCGGAATTGCCCCGAGCGTTACCGGTCCGTCTGGCGGAATCCAGCGAGATCCGCCTCGAAACCGGCAGTGAACGAGCCACGTTTCACTTCAGCGGAGACATTCGCGACCTGTTCGCCGAATTATCTGCGGCCTACGGTGTGTCTCCGCAGTTTGACGAGTCGGTGCTGCCGCGTCAGGTGCGTTTCAACGTCGACGATGTGGACTTCGCTACGGCATTGAAGCTGGCGTGCGAGGTCAGCAAAACCATGTGGGCCGCTCTCGGGACCCACCAATTGCTGATTGCCGCCGACAACCCTGACAATCATCGCCAATTCGACCGCATGTTTTTGCGGACATTCATCCTGCCACCGCATTCCTCGCCGCAGGACGCGATTGAGCTGGTTACCATGCTGCGCAATATCTTCGAGCTGAAATTTACCAGCTCGGGCCAGAGCGGGAACATTGTCGAGGTGCGTGGACCCCAGCCTATCCTAGAGGCCTGCTCCAAGTTGCTGGAAGATCTCGGCAATGAGCGGCCGCAGGTGATGCTCGATATTCGCGTGTACCAGATCAGCCACCAGCTCACCCGCAATATCGGGGTGCACATCCCCAACACGTTTAACCTTTACAACATCCCTGTAGCGGCGCTGGCTGGGCTGGCGGGACAGAACCTGCAGCAACTCATCAACCAGTTGATCGCATCCGGTGGCATTAACCAGTTGGGCAGTACGGCTCTCTCCGGACTATTGGCGCAACTCGGCGGACAGCAGAATTCCATTTTCAGCCAGCCCCTGGCCACATTCGGAGGTGGGCTCACGTTCAGCGGCTTGAGTCTCGACCAGTTTGCCGCCGCGCTTTCGCTCAACGAATCGTGGGTGCGAAGCCTGGAGAGCTTGACCATGCGTGCCGCCCAGGGAAACGAGGCTACCTTCCATCTGGGAGAGAAGTATCCCATCCTGAACGCGAGCTATGCGCCTATCTACAATTCGGCGGCAATTTCGGCGGTTTTGGGAAATCAGACGTACGTGCCGCCCTTCCCTTCCGTCAGCTATGAAGATCTGGGCTTGAACATGAAAGCCAAGCCGACGGTGCATGGCGACGGCTCAGTCAGCCTGGAACTCGATATGCAAGTGCGATCCCTGACTGGGCAATCGAACAATGGCGTTCCGGTCATTTCGAACCGCGAATATAAGGGCAGCATCAACCTCAAGGACGGCGAACCGGCGGTGGTCGCAGGGGAAATATCGAAGACCGACACCTTGTCGATGAGCGGCATCCCAGGGCTCGGTTTCCTGCCAGTCCTCAATCAGGCGATGGTGAATAACTCCAAGCACGAAGAGACCGACGAACTCATGATCATCCTCACGCCGCACGTCTTGGCGAATTTCAACCGCACGAGTCCAGAAATTTGGTTGAGCGCGAAGTAGGAGGCGGCTTCCGGCCCCAATCCAAAAGATCCGCCGGAAGCCGTTCTTACTTACCTTGCTTCGCGGCGAATTCGACCAGGCTCTTGTAGATATCCGACATGCGCGGGTCGAAGCTTCCCACTCTGCGTCCGTTGATGAACAGGGTGGGAGTTCCCGTAACGTCGACGGACTTGCCCAGAGCAAGCGAGGCATCTACGCGAGCTTTGGTTTCGGTCTTGGCGGCGCAAGCCGCGATTTCGGCGCCCTTGACGCCCGCGCCATCGGCGATGGCGGTCAGCTTTTCATCCACGGTTTCGGCGGTGATGTCGGACTGGGTCTCATAAGTCTTCGACACAAATTTCCAGAAAGCTTCGTTCGAGGCGCGACCCACGCAGTCGGCATAAGCTGCGCCCTTGGCGGCCCAGTTGTGTATATCCAGGGGAAAATTCTGAAATACGAAACGAGCATTAGGCTCGGCGGCCACCAGAGCTTCGATGGTGG
>Ga0210402_10005589_pt1 | contig 11236 bp, 10 predicted proteins | sample IncBWC7MmetaG_FD_161055 | JGI IMG/M metagenome (GOLD analysis project Ga0210402, IMG submission 161055) | Forest soil microbial communities from Barre Woods Harvard Forest LTER site, Petersham, Massachusetts, United States - Inc-BW-C-7-M | ecosystem: Environmental > Terrestrial > Soil >... | reverse complement strand
ACCGGAAGTCCCACCGGAGGAGCGTAAGTGGGCCGCAAAGGATATCAATCGCGTGGCGCGGGGCTGGCTGTACCCTTACTTACGGTCGCGCGTCATGCCAGGCCAACTCCATCCGATTACCGCCTATCTCTTTGTCGAATACAAATGCAATCTCGACTGTTGGTATTGCTGGTCCTACAACAACCAGGTCAAGGGAATGACCGAAGACGTCGCCAGGCGCTCCATCGACTGGCTGTACGACCACGGCTGCCGCGTCCTGGCCCTAATGGGCGGCGAACCGCTCCTGCGGCCGGACTTTGTCCATAAAGTGGTTTACTACGCGGCGAAGAAAGGATTTTGGGTATACGTCGCTACCAACGGCCGTCTGCTCCGTCCGGAGTTGGCCGACCGCCTGGGAGATGCGGGCGTATCGGCCTTCAACTTCGCCCTGGACTCCTGGGATCTCAAGCCCAGCCTTCCCAAAGCCCTAATGCCGGCCGAAAAGAACCTGGAGCACATCCTGCGCAAACAATATGTCTACAGGTATGTCGTCTTCTTCAATATCAACATCTGCCGTAATAATACCCAAGACGTCCGGATGCTGACGGAGTACGCTCACGATCATCGTGTGGCCACCGACTACCATATCAACGAAACCCCGATGCTCGAACAAGACGACCACTTCAAACATCTCTACGATAACCCGACGTACATCCGGCCCGAAGACTGGCGCGAGATCGACGCGCTGGTCGATTGGCTCATCGCCAAAAACAAAGCGGGCTACCAGATGGTGAACTCGGTGCAGCGGCTGGGGGAGATCAAGGCCTTTTTGCGAATGTCCTCGGGGCTGGACCTAAAGGAATATGGCTGGAACGGTGATGGCACCAGCGGGAATGGAGAACAGGCGGACGTCCTGGCCGCCATGCCCGGCATCATCCAGAACAACGGGGAACTGCAGTTCGCGGAATGGAATTGCCGTGCCGGCCAGAACAACGTGATCATTCGCACCGATGGCACCGTGGCCCCCTGTTTTCCTATGTACGGAGCGACCTATGACTGGGGAAATATCGACCACCCAAACTTTGACCAGAAACAACTCGCCTCGATGAAAACAACCTGCCAGCGGCATTGCTTTTCCACGTTGAACCACAACCTGGCATACTGCTACAACGACGCCCGGGTGATCAAGTGGCTGTGGTCGAATGCAAAAAACAAATTTCAGGGCGGCATTCGCAGTTTCGAGGACTGAAGCCTGACAGCGCGGGTTTCCAAAACCATACCGTGAAATCCCTGCAAACAACCCGAAGTGTGGAAGGCTCTTTCCCACTGACGATGCTTGTTTCTCCAAGTGGAGGCCCCGGAAATGGCCGCTGAAATCCTGGTACAACTCGGGCAGGCCGTGCCCCTCTTGATTGGGACCCTGGGGATCGGCGTGGCCCTCCGCAACCAGCGCCGGCAACTCAACGCGCAGATGTTCATTGAGTTCTCCCGCCGATTTGATGACCTTCTCCGCTTGTTTCCGACCGAGGCGTGGCTGGCGAACCGCAATCCCGGTCAACCGCTGCCGCCGCCCAGCCAGGAATTGACCGACTGCACTCTATACTGCATTCAGTTCATTTCCGACGTCTACTACCTTCACAAGAGCGGATACATCTCGAGACAACTCTGGCTCATTTGGGAGCGCGAAATCAAGCGCACTTTACGGGGCCCGTTATTCGAACGCGAATGGGTACGAGTGGCGCCGGAGTTCTCCCACGACAGCGCTTTCATTCAGTACATCAACACCCTGACCAACCGCAAGCGGCCCTACCCGCCTGATTCTCCCCCTGCTACGCCTGGCAGCCTGACCCGGAAAGCACCTCGGAGAGTCATCGCAAAACAGATTCGAACGGACTAGGTCGATTGATCTCGTTCAGCATTTCGTGAGACACCGGCTGTACGATAGCGCCCAATCAGAACCGGCACCCCCGCGAGCTGCTGGCCGACGGGATTTTTGGTACCCGAAAACACATAGACCGGCAGATGGCGGCGGATCTGGCCGAGCCGGCCCGGATCGGCCAGTGCGGGGCGCGGCAGCGAAAAAAGGATTCGGTCGCCGGTGGTTGCAGCCATCCGAAACACAACAGTTCCTTCAGGAACGCATCCACCGTCGCCGGGTCGCGGCTTAACCAGTCGGAGGGCGTGCGCACCGGTTCGAAGCCCGGCCGGCAAATCGATCTGGCCGGGGCTTACGGCGGCAGGCCGACACGCCGTTCCAGATTGGCGAAGCGCGGGTCCGAGCGCAAAGGGTCGAGGCAGGGATCGATTCTGATATAAGTCAGCCCTTTGTCGTGCGCTCCATAAGCTTTTTCGAGCCATGCAAACGCCTCGTCCTTCTCTCCCAGGCCGGCGTAGACCAGCGCTGTCTCATACCAGCCAACGCCATCTTTACGCACATCCTGTTCTAGTCTGGGAATGATCGCGCGCGCCTCCGCTACCCGGCCCGCCCGGGCGTAAGCATTCCCCATGTGGCCCAAAGCGTGAGGCTTATCGCCTAGCTTTTGAAAATTCCTGATGGCCTCCTCGTACATGCCCTTCTCGGTGTAAGTCACGCCCGGTATAAAACCCCAGTGGAGAAAAACTCCAGCGGAGTCGGGAGTCAGCGCGTAGACCCTTTTCAGCAGCGCCAGCACCTGGTCGTACTGCCGAGCATAGTAATAAATATATCCCGCATTCGAGAGGGAGCGAGTGGAAACCGGATCGAGGTCCAGCGCGAGCTTCATCTCAGCCAGCGCTTCGGGAATACGGCCAGATTTCTCAAAGCGATCGGCGTACGCCATATGGGTTGAGGCGTCGTTCGGATTCAGCTCTAGCGCTCGTTTCAGCTCCTTTTCCTGAGTGGCCCAGTCCCAGTCCAGATTCGCCGCGGCTCGTGCCAGCTCAACATGCCCTTCCGGGAGAGCGTCATCGATTGCGATGGCACTGGCTGCCTCAGTCCTCTCATTGGTAAATGCCTCGGAATAGGCCATAAAACCGGCCCCACCCATCCCGCCGAAGCTATCGGCCAGTCCGGCGTGCGCCTGCGCGTAGTCCGGGTCTATGGCAAGGGCTTTCTGGAAGTAGACGGTGGCATTCCTGGGATCTCCCTGATTCATACTGTACTTTCCCAGCAGGTACAGCTCCTGGGCGTCTGCATTGACGGGGCGGGCGCGTGCCAGGCGGGTCTGCTCCTGCGGCGTCACCTGGATCCGGATGGCATCGGCAATCGCCCGCGCCACCTCGCCCTGCAATGCAAGAACGCTGGTCAGACTGCGCGTGTAGCTGCGCGCCCAGATGTGACGATCAGTTCGGGCGTCGATCAACTGAGCGGTGATCCGTACCTGGTTGCCCTCGCGCGCCACGGACCCTTCTACTACGCCGTCGACCGCCAATTCCCGGGCGATTTCGGGCAAGGCCTTCTTGGTGCCCTTATAAGTCATCGTCGAGGTCCGGGAAATGACGCGCAACGCGGAAACCTGGCCCAGGGCGGCAATCAATTCCTCCGTCATGCCCTCGGCGAAGTATTCCTGCTTTGAATCGCCCGAGAGATTCCGAAGAGGCAGGATCGCGATGGAGCGAATCCGGAGCCTGGCATCGAGCTTCTTCCATGTGATAAAACCCATCGCCGCAATCAGAGCCAGGGCTGCCAGCGTACCCGCCAGCACCGAAAGCTTGCGCCATGATTTCTCCCCGGCGGCACGAAGCGGTGCTGGCTTTTCTCCGGCCTGTTCCGCCGAAGTCAGGGACCCGGCTTCCTTGGGCGGCCCGGCCGGTTTTTCCAAGGATTCCCAATGGAACCTGGGCACATAAGACCCCGAAGGAAGCTCGATACGGACGGCCGGAGGTTGGGCGGCCTCCGAATAGTATTGAGCCAGCCTTTTCCTAACCTCGGTGGCTCTCACGCGGACGACGGCATCGTTGGAAGTGTCGTAGCCGACCGGGCGTCCGAACATTTCCGCCCCGATCATGCGCTCACGGAGAGAATCGAGCCGGCCGGCCAAGGCATGCTCTACGGTCAGCCGGAGAAAATCCTGGCATCGCCTGGTCCCTGCAAACGCCTTGCTCGCTATCACCAATTGCAGCTCGTCACGAATGGAACCAGCTTGTTTAGGGCTGAGTTCAGACGGCTTCAAGGATTGGTTTTCCTCCAGCATTCCGTAAGTATTGTACCGCTGAACGGGCCTTAACAGGCCTTAACGGTGCCTGGAGGATACTCGTAAATCTGCGGCAAGCAAGCACTTAACCGATCACTTTCGGGTTAAGTCCGTCACCGGAGGCTCCGAGGGAGATCCCCGATATGCAGACCGGCTGCTGAACTGTTCCGAACATTCCTCTTCCTTCGGAACCGGACTACTCTTTGATCACGGTTCGCGGAAAAACATCCGAACCAGTGGATGGGAGGGAGGGAAAATGATGGCGGAGGCGGATTTTATCCGGCACGCGCGAGCGACGCGTGGAAGGAAGCCCTGGTCCGCAATCCCGAGGAGCGGCAGACGCGGCCGCACGATCTTGGCCGTGCCTCCTGGAGGCCGGCGGTGGAACCGGTTTGTCTGGTACGCCGTATGAACCACTCCTCGCAGCTCGCCCCGCGTTATGAAGCGCTCTTCCACGTTTCCGATTGCCTGAGTGTGCAACGGGATGTAGCGGGGCTCCTTCGAGTTCTTCCATTTCATCTTCACCCCGTTTTGGACTTCAATTACATGAGCGTTTTTCTGAACCGGGACCTCGCGAACGAAGCGAGTTGGTACGTTCCCGACGGCGAGGATCGCTCGGCCCTGACCGCCGCGCGAGACGTTCCCATCGAACAGGCACACGTTTCCTGGACATTCGAACATCAACAATTCGCCGTAGTCCGAAAGCTGGACCCGGAGGCTCGATTCTCAGGCTCCCGGCGATTGCTGAGCGAGCGCGGTCTGGAGTCCGGCCTGGCTCTTCCCATCACCACCGCTCACCGGCGCATCGGCGCTATGTTTCTGGGAAGTGAATACCCTTGTCCCTGTTCGGACGAGGAGGCCCGGCTTATGTTATTGGTTGCGGATCGAGTCGCCAGGGCGGTCGATGACGTTCGGCGGCACGAGTTGTGCGGCGGCCAGAGTCCCACCGGCAGCCTCGGCGAAGGGAACCTCCCACTGAGTGAAAAGGCCGCCTGGGCGTCCGTGTTCGGCGAAATTCTGACCCTTGAGGAGTTACGGTCCGGGGACGCGGTTGCCAGCCTTATTGATCCCGGCGATTTGGAGAGGATGCGAGCCGCGCGCGATCGGGGGATTGCCGCGGGTGAGCCGTTTGAACATGATTCAAGATTGCGTGGAAGAGACGGCATCTACCGCTGGTTCCTGGCGCGCTACAACCCGTTGGTAGAGGAAAATGTGCGCCTGGAGGAACGCACTCGAATTGCCCGGGAACTTCACGACACCCTCCTGCAAACTTTCCAGAGCGCCTCATTGCACCTGGGTGTGGCAGTCCTTCGCGTAGCCCAAGATTCACCGGTCAAAAACCAGTTGGATCGGATCCTTGAAATCATGAGGCAAGGTATCGTGGAGGGCCGCAACGCGATACAGGGCCTTCGCTCGCCGGGCTCCCAAACCTCAGACCTGGTTGGTGCTTTATCTCGCATTCAGGACGAACTCAAGGTACAGCCCGATTTCGATTTTCGTGTCACGGTCACCGGCCGCCAAAAGCAGTTGGCGCCAGAGATCCAGCATGAGATTTACCGCATCGGCAGAGAGGCCCTGGTTAACGCATTTTGTCATTCCGGGGCGAAACGCATCGAGTTAGAGCTTGAATATTCCGACAGTGAGCTGTACGTGCAGATTCGCGATAACGGGTGTGGAATCGATCCGCAGATGCTGGAAAAAGGGCGTGACGGGCACTGGGGTTTAGCAGGCATGCGGGAACGGGCAACCAGAATCGGCGGGCTGCTCAAAATCTTGAGTAGTCCAGCGGTGGGTACGGAGGTCCAAGTGTCCATCCCGACCAGTCTTGCTTCAGAGTTCTCACTCCCTCATCACCTCTCGGGATAACAAAACGCTGTCGTTTCCTTACGCTCCGTCAAGACCCGGCACAGTCACTTGATCAAGTCGCGCTTGAACCTCTTTCGAAGTGTTAGCGATCCGGACGACGCCGGCCGCCGGTCCGCGGCCCTCCCAACGGGTACAGGCGGTGAGATTCGATCGGCGTGGAGCTTATTGAGGCACCTTGCGGTCCTTCGGCTGACGGATTCTTACCAGGCTCCATGGCCGCTGTTTCACCTGGTCGCTCAACTGGTCCATGTTCTCCGTCGCAACGCGGACATTCTCCAGGGTCTGGCGGAGGTTCTCGTCGTTGACGCGCACCACGGTCTGCATACTGCCGATCAGGTTCTTCGCCTGCTCCATCGTGGATTGCAGTTGTGCCAGGTCCTGCCGGATGGGGTCGCGCAATTGATCGATGGTCGAGTTTACGTTAGCCACGGTCGCGTCCGTGCGATCCACCAGGGGGCCGATCTTCTTGATGGTCGAATCCGCGTCCCGGCTTACTAACAGCACCTGGTCGGTAATCCGGTCGAGTTTGGGCGACTGTTGCACCACCAGCGCGTTGACTTGCTGCAGGATGCCGGCAATCTGCTTCCGGTTGGTTGGTCCCGTGGCTTCGTTCAGGTTGGCCAGCAGCGCCTCGGCGGGCCCGCTGATGGTCTTCAGCTCGCCTTGCAATTGCGTGATCAAGTCCGCTGCGTTGTCCGCAATTCCGGCCATCTTCCGCGCCATATCGTCGATGCTCACCGTTTCCAGCGAAGCAATCGCCTGGCCCGCTTTGAGCCGCGGCGCCTCCGGAGCGCCCGTCGTGATCGCGATTGCCGGCGGGCTCATCAGACTCACCGCACCCAGCCTCGCCACCGACTTCTCGTTCAGCGGCGTGCCTTCTTTCACGTCAAGCAGGATTTCGATTTGTGTCGGATCCTGGTCCCAAGCGCGAATTGCCGTCACTCGGCCAACTTCGATGCCTCCGAACAGGACCTCCGTCCCCGAACCCACTCCACCGGCATAACGTAAGTAAGTCTTATAGGGCGTCAAATGGCGGCCCCACTGTTCATTACCCACGTAGTAAACCGTCACACCCAGCAGGATCGAACAAATGACTACGAATGTCCCCACTTTAGCTTCTGTGTTCACGCTGCGTCCCCTTCCAGATAGCGCTGAAAATAGCCGTCGATTACTCCCGTGTCGGCGATTTGGTCCGGTATTCGATCGAAAAACTGCCGTATCCGTGGATGGGTGCTGCTCTGCAGTTCCTCTTTGGTGCCGACTGCGAGCATCGACCCTTTGTAGAGCATCGCCATACGGTCCGCGATCCGAAATGCGCTTGCCATCTCGTGAGTCACCACTACCACGGTCATGTTGAAAGCGCGCTTCAGGCCCAGGATCAATTCATCCAGTTCCGCTCCCACAATAGGGTCGAGGCCCGCAGAGGGCTCGTCAAATACCAGGATTTCCGGGTCCAGCGATATCGCTCGCGCCACCGCGGCCCGTTTCTTCATTCCCCCCGAGAGTTCTTGCGGGCTGAGTTTCCCGGCGTCGGCCAACCCGACCACCGCCAGTTTCAGCCAGGTCATGAGACGAATGGTGGATTCAGGCAGCCGGGTGTGCTCCCTGAGCGGCAGCGCCACATTGTCTTCCACCGACATGGAATTGAATAACGCCGAGTTTTGAAACGCGACTCCGATGGAATGCCGGAGCTTCTTCAAAACTCGGGGTTTGCTGCTCCCAAGATCGATGCCGTTGATCACAATCTGGCCGGATTCCGGCCGCTCCAGGCCGATTATCTGGCGCAAGAGCGTGCTCTTCCCGGATCCGCTGCCGCCCAGCAACACCATCGTCTCGCCGCGCGCGATATCGAGATTGACTTTGTCGAGCACGCGGCGGCCGTTATAACTGACCACCACGTCGCGGACGGAAATCGCCGGTCCGGTCCGCGCTTCTTGCGCTTGCGCCATCAGGTTCACTTTCCTCCAGCCAGATAAAAGATGGCCGTAAATCCAACGTCGGCGAGGATCACCAGGAACGTCGATTTCACCACTGCCGCCGTGGCCGACCGTCCCACGGCGTCCGGCCCTCCACGCACACGGAAACCTTCCAGGCACCCGACATGCACGATGATCGTGGCGAAGGCCAGGCTCTTCACCAGACACATCACAACATCGCGCAACACCATGGAATGCACAACGGCGCGGATATAAACGCCAAAAGCCATATCCGTCACGAGCCGCATAAAGACGCCGCCCGCCAGGATTCCACAGACGGTACACGCGATGGTGAGGCAGGGAAGCACAACCAGCGCCGCCAGGTACTTGGGCGCCAGCACGAATTCCACGGGATCGAGAGCCATCGTCTTCAGGGCGTCGATCTCTTCGGTCACCACCATGCTGCCGATCTCGGCTGAAAATGCCGATCCCGAACGGCCGCTCACGGCAATCGCGACCAGCAGGGGCCCCAATTCCCGGGTAAAGCCGATGGTCACCAGGTCGACCACAAAATCCAGCGCCCCGAAGCGCCGGAGTTCCGAGGCCCCCTGCATCGCCAGGATGAATCCGGCACACACCGCCATAATCCCCACCATGGGCAGCGCATCCACGCCCACGGCAAGCATCTGCTGGACCGCCGATTTCCAGCGGTGGCGGTTCCCCACTAACGGCAGGGCCCGCCCCAGGCTTCCCAGAGCGTTCCCGAACTGCATCGTCAGCGCGCCCACGTACCCCAAGTGACGCAGCGTCGCTGTGCCCACGCGTTCCACAACCGACGGGCTCATAGAGAATTCTCCTGGACTGCATGTTCCACCGGTGGGATGTCGCGATTCACTTCGTGGAAGAAATGCAAGAGGCTCGTCGCCTCTAATAGATAGCGCGGCCGCGCGCGAAGCCTGCTTAGACTGAAGGTCTTATTTTGGGATCGTGCGGCCTTAAGAACCTCGATCAACATAGCCAGACCCGACGTGTCGACATAGGCGACCTCATAGAAGTCCACGGTCAGGGAGCGGCTGTCCGGCGAATTCACACGTTCGAGCAGGAGTTCGCGCAGGTCCGGCGAGGAGTCAATCGTGATTCTGCCCGAAAGGGACACGGCGCACTCGGCGCCGCGAGACTCCCACACTGCCCGGATGTCGCCAGTGAGCGATGCGGCTTTCTTTGTTTTTTGCCAGGGAAGTGGCACACGTCCTCACATCAGAGGAGCGGGAACGGAAGGATTTTGTTGGTCGGTCTATACCGCGGCCACAGTTGAGGCAACGTCGGGCGACCTCACATTGGTGGCGCCTTTTCGCCCCAGCTTTCCATTTTCCCGGACAATCCTCGGCTAGGGCCGCGGTCCACGACTTGAACGACATGGCGACTTTTCGCTCATGTGAATGTTTCCGAGGGGCCGACTATTCGGAAGCGGCTATTTCACCTTCTCGGCCGACACTTTGGGTAACGCGGCACGCCCTCCCCGCGGTTAAGTGACGATCTGTGAATCGTCGAGCCTGTGCCGCCGCAGTGCCTGTAGGGTAATCATGACCAGCAGGGTGCCCAAGATTGTAAGCGCCGCACCGGAAAGGACGGGCACTGATGGTGCCGTCGTCAATACAATTACCCCGATGCTGTTCCCAAGTTCGGTAAACCACAGGTTGCCATCCGGCCCGGTGGTGATCCACGTGGGCGCGCTCCTGAACTGAGTAGGAAACGGAAACCTAGTAATTACACCCGCAGGTGTAATGCGTGCCACGCCGATGCTTCCAGAGAATGGCTCTGTGAACCAGAGATTTCCGTCTGGACCTGTCGTGATCGAGCCACTCTCACCGGTAGACGAAGTATCGGTAAATTCAGTCAGGGTGCCGCCGGTCGTGAGGCGCCCCACCGTCGGTGGTTCGGAAAAGATGTCTGCGAACCACACATTTCCGTCAGGGCCGGTCCCGATGCTCGGGCTAGCGCCTAGGGCGAACACGAATGGGGTTATCACACCCGCGGGAGTGATCCGTCCCAGGCCCCCGCCGGCTGAAAACCAGAGATTGCCGTCAGGCCCGGCCGTGATGCCTCCCGGCGACGTGAGGCCCGCCAGAAGCGGGAACTCCGTAATCACACCGGTAGGCGTGATCCTCCCAATTTGGCCGCCTCCCTCAGTGAAACCAGAGGTTCCCGTCAGGGCCAGGTGTAATGCCCGTTGGAGTACTAAACAGCGTGAGCACAGTAAACTCCGTGATCACCCCCGCTGGAGTGATCCGACCGATGCGCCCACTATTGGCGAATGGAACACCCATCTCAGTGAACCATATATTGCCGTCGCTGCCAGTTGCGATTCCGCGAGGAAAGCTGTTCGGCGTAGCCAGAGCAAATTCGGTTACCACACCACCAGTTGTCATCCGGCCGATTTTGTTATTGCTATTTTCGGTGAACCAGAGGTTTCCATCCGGCCCACTAGTGATCTCATTGAATTGACTTGATGCCGCACCCGGTATCAGAAACTCCCTGGTGCTGATCTGTCCGAATGCGGCAGACGAACAGGTCAGCAACAAGCAAAACGGCAGGCGCCGTGCCAGTTTCCAGCCCCCGATGCGCAGATAAACAAGCATGTGTCTCATCTGGTAATGCAGTCTAGCATGACTGCAACGGCGCACGCCGGCCGGGTCACGTTACCGTTGTTTATCCGGCCGCTCCGTAACCGGCTTGGTACCAGGACGAGGCAACTTAGTCTTCCGGCCTCCAGCGGCTTCCCCTTCTAACAGCGCCTGCAGGTTCGGATATGCATAGATCGTCGGGGCGTGATGTTGCATCAGACCGCCCGTATCGGCGGTTGGGCCATAGTTACTGTACTCCTCCCGGCCGAGCATGCGCAGCAACGCAAGCTGCTGGCCACGATGATGGGCGGTATGGGTCATACGGCGTGTCATCACCCAGGCCCTCGAACGCCGCACGTCAAAAAACGCGGTCTCGCCTTCCCACCACGCCTCATCCTTGTTCCCCATCGCGACGAGGCGCTTTCCGCTGTCTTCCTCGTACCGCCGCATGAATTGCAGCCGGACTTCTTCTTTCGGCAGCGGCGGCGCCCCCACGTCTATATCGAGCATCGTTCGAAACCAGATGTCCTCGCTGACACACTGGTGCACCATATGCTCATGGAGACTGCGGCCGCGTGTGTCGGTACCGTGGGGGCGGACCGGAAGATCATCGTCCCTGAACATGCTCCAGGCACTGATCACTTTGACCCGCTCCGTCTCATAAGTGTCGATCAGAAAG
>Ga0210402_10005588_pt1 | contig 11237 bp, 9 predicted proteins | sample IncBWC7MmetaG_FD_161055 | JGI IMG/M metagenome (GOLD analysis project Ga0210402, IMG submission 161055) | Forest soil microbial communities from Barre Woods Harvard Forest LTER site, Petersham, Massachusetts, United States - Inc-BW-C-7-M | ecosystem: Environmental > Terrestrial > Soil >... | reverse complement strand
ATCTAAACGACATTGTGAATAACGCAACCAACATGTTCCTGCGTCTGGTCGGCGAGGACATTGAAATTGAGTTCCGACCGACGACCCCGCTCGGCAGCATCCAGGCCGATCCGGGCCAGATTGAACAAGTCCTGATGAATCTGGTGGTCAATGCGCGCGACGCAATGCGCACCGGAGGGAAGATCACCATTGAGACAGGGGAAGCTGAACTGGACGAGGACTACGTTTCCCTGCACCCGGGTTCCCATACCGGACAACACATTGTCCTGGTGGTGAGCGACACGGGTTGCGGTATGGATGAAGACATCAAATCGCAAATCTTCGAGCCTTTCTTTACCACCAAGGCCGCTGGGAATGGAACCGGTCTCGGACTCTCGACCGTTTACGGAATTGTGAAGCAGAGCGAAGGGTATATCCTCGTGTACAGCGAAACCGGCAAGGGCACAACTTTCAAGATTTATTTTCCGAAATTGCGCGAGAAGGCTGAAGTGCTGGTGTTGTCCCACGAAATAACCGAGCCTCCGCGAGGATCAGAAACGATATTAGTGGTTGAGGATGATAATACCCTGCGCGAAATTACGGTCAAGCTTCTGCAAGATGGCGGGTACCGAGTGATCGAAGCGAAAGATGCAGAGGATGCGCTAACAATCATGGCGGCTTCTCAACCAGAAATCGATTTGCTCTTGACGGATGTCATCATGCCCGACAAGAGTGGGCCGGAGCTGGCCAGACAGGCCAGGGAAGGCCATCCCAAGCTTCGTTCGATGTTCATGTCGGGATACACCGGCGATCTAGTTGGTCGACAAGGAGTGTTGATCGACGAGGCTTCTTTCCTGGAGAAGCCCTTCACCAGGAGATCGTTGCTCGTCAAGGTTTACGCGGCCCTTCACAGCGAGTCCGCAAGGCAGAAATAACATCGGCCAACCTTTCACGGTTTATCGTCTCTCGAGCAAAGATCAACCGGGCGGTCTCCGCACACCCTTCGTCAACGCTCGCGCGCACGCCGCCCCGCACTCGGCCCGTCCCCACCCCTCCTTTTGTCAGGATCGTAAAGGAATAAGGAGCACGGGCTTAAAATCCGACTGCGCCGGAACGATATTGCGCAAGCGATCCAGCAATCGCAGAAACAATCAGTATGCGGAGAGTGTATTCGGGGCGAAACAGGCTTCGTCGTGCATATCAAGAACCATCACCGTCAGCTACCGCAGTAGCAGTCCGCGTCTCGATTGGGGTTTCGTCCGAAAGACAACTCGATACGGCAGTTATCTGATAGCAGAGCCAGCAAAGACAAGCCTCGACTGGATTTATCTCGGCATTCGCAACGGAACGGAGCCCGCTCTTGACGGGCTTGATTTCACCGACGGGAATATGCCCACTCCTGGAATACGCGCGCCGATTCTCGCCATCGGTGTATCAATACGTGTTACCAGCTCCGGTGGAAAGGTTGGCGGTCGGTGCCGGAGTCGGGACGGGGGACTAAGACTAAGCCGCGATCCTTGAACAGGGAATACGCACAGGACACACTTTGGCTGCAGCTTGCCTTGCCAGGAGATCAAGAGAGTACAGGATGGCAGGCCGGCGGGACCGCACCCCGCCATTGTCTTGCCCGCGGCCAGCGACCGTACCAAATACCGGCAAATATACCGGTTTCTCCCCTTTCTAACCTCTTTAGAGTCAACCGCCGGTGGGTGGATGGAGGATGGACACCCGTGTCAAGGTAGCGCTCGAGCTAACCGAGCTAGGCGCCTACATCCTGCTTTGAGCGCATTTACTGCCATGGGCTGCGCCAACGGAGATCTCTGGGGTCCAGCAAAGATTTTAGCCTGCGGCTTGGCGCTCGACGGGATTAGTCCGCTCGGATCGATGCTGCAGCCGTGACCCGTCGATGCAGGTCGGGGGCTTTGATTCGCCGGCAGAATTCCTCGAAGCCCGGGCGCGGTGCCTTCCAACGGAGATCCTCGACCGTATCAAACACCGACACGTCATAGCGCAAAGTTGCGAGCGTTCGAAACAACAGAGCATCGTTCCATGCGCTGAACAGCGATTCGGAAAGGCCGTGGGCCCTTCGGATCGATGGATTCCATTCCCGCCAATCCATCGGAATGTCCTCAAGATGCGGGTACTGCGACAACACCATGGCCGCACCTTTTTCGCCCCATCCAGGTATGCCGGGAAAGCCATCCGCACTGTCGCCGACCAAGGCCAGGAAATCCGGGATCGATTGCGGATTCACCCCAAACTTCGCAATAACGCCGGCTTCATCTCGCACGAGGTCACGTCTGCGATCCAACTGGACAACTCGTGTGCGTACGACGCACTGACCTAGATCTTTGTCCGGGGTGCAAATCAATACTTGCCTCACGCGCATATCCGTCGCGGCTTTCGCAGCAGCGGAGGCTAGCGCATCATCTGCCTCGAACTCCACCATCGGCCACACCAGCACTCCCATGGCCGTCAACCCTTCCTCGACAATGGGGAATTGCGAGAGCAACTCGGGTGGAACTCCTTCACTAGTCTTGTATCCAGAATACAAATCATTGCGGAACGACTCGACGATATGATCGGTTGCAACCCCGAGGTGGGTTGCGCCCTTCTCGATCATCGATAACACGGATGTCAGGACGCCACGCACGGCACCGATTTCCTGACCGTTTACATCCTTCGCCGCAGGCACTGCGAAAAAATGCCGGAACAATTCATAGGTCCCGTCGACCAAGTAGACATCCATGCAGCCTCGTTTCGATCGCCGCTCACGGCCGACGTCCCCGCCCTCGCTGATTTACGAACCGCTATCCATCGCCATGAACAGGTTGTTCAGTGATTCCGTCGAGGTGGGGTGGGCAAAAGTGCCGTCGCGCAAAGCCGTGTAAGGCAGCTTCCCCATCACTGCAATCTCGACGGCAGACATGATTTCTCCGCCTTCGAGGCCAAGAATCGCGGCGCCCAGGATCTGGTTCGTATCGGCATCCACAATGGCTTTCATGAACCCGCGGGTTTCATCGACTTCTAGGGCCCGGGCCACATGCGTCATGGGCAATTTCGCGACTCGGATATTGCGGCCGGCAGCTCGCGCCGCAGTTTCGGTCAGGCCCACCCGGCCCAATTGGGGATCGATAAAGACGGTATACGGCACTTGACGGTTCTGGGTGGACGCAGATTTCTTTTCGAGGAGGTTGGAACGAATGATGCGGAAATCGTCATACGAAATGTGCGTGAATGCAGGCCCGCCCTTGATGTCACCCAATGCGTAGACGCCTTCAGCGGTGGTTTCCAGACGGTCGTTAACTTTGATGAACCCGTGCTCGCCGGTTTGAATTCCCGCCACCGAAAGGTTCAGGCTATCCGAGTTGGGCACGCGGCCGGTGGCCACCAACAAGTGGGAACCGGTTAGGGTGCTCAACTTGTCATGCGATTGCATGTCCAATCGGATACCCTTGTCGACGGCACCCAGGTGACATGCTTTCGCATTCAACATCACTTCAACGCCATCCTGTCGCAGGATGTTCATGACTTCTTCCGCGACATCCCGATCCTCACGGGTGAGAAGTTGTGACTCAGACTGAATGATCGTGACTTGGCTGCCGAAGCGTCGGAACAGTTGGCCGAACTCCAGACCGATGTAGCCTCCGCCCAGAATCAATAAGTGATCGGGCACAACATCGAGTTCCATGATCGAGATATTGTCGAGAAAAGGAACTGTGTCCAAACCTCTCAGGTCGGGACGCGACGCGCGGGTGCCGGCATTGATGAAAATGAGTTTCGCCGAACAAGTGCGCTGACCACCATCTTGCAGGCGAACCGCGACCGTCCTGGGACCGCTGAAACTCGCCTCCCCGAAGATCAATTCGAGGTTCGCGGTCTTCTCGATACGCGTTTGGCTTCCATTCCGGAAACTTTCCACAATATCGCGCTTGCGTTGGCGAACCTTCGCCATGTCGATGCTGATGGGCCCGGTGTGTACGCCATAGTCGGCGGCCCGCCGCGCCAAATGTGCGACCCGCCCGCTGGCCACCATAGTCTTGGTCGGAGTGCATCCTTCATTGATGCAGGTACCGCCGACGTGCTTTCGTTCGATGAGAGCGGTGCGCATTCCCGCCCCGGCAAGGGCCATGGCCAGCGGGCTACCAGCCTGCCCGGAGCCGATGACAATGGAATCGTACTGTTGTGAGGTGGTCATAAGCCACTTACAGGCGAGAAACCAGAAATAGTCCAAGCCCGATTGCGACCAGATCTTCGGGGATGGCGATCGCAAAATCTGGGACGTGGAGGGTCCGTACCAACCTAACTCGAGTTTGATAGCCGCCGAATGCGCCTGCGATGCCGCCGAGTGCTCCGGCCAAAGCCGCCACCCAGAGCGCTCCGCCACCTGCAATGCCGAGGCACGCGCCGCTGAGCGCACCGGTAACAACTCTGGCAGAAAGTCCAACCGCGGCGGTACGAGCAGGAGTGCTGGGAAGTTGATCCGCCACTAGCTCGATCATGGCCAGAACGGTGAAGATGGCAACCGCCCACACTGATCCCATGAAGGCCAAAGGAGAACTCTGAAGATTGATCCAGCCGAGGTGCGCCGCCCACGCCGCTACCGCCGGTGCGGTCAGAGATCTCAGCCCGGCCACGACTCCGATGCCGAGCGTTAGCAGCAACACTACGAATCCGGAATTCATGTTTTTTCTCCAGCCCAGAGGACCCGGGGAATTAGACAATGCCCTCCGCCAGCGGCAGCCGCACCTGAAAACGCGTATCTCCGGGTTTGGAACGGACCTGAATATTGCCCCGGTGCTTTTTGACGATGCGCTGCACGGTATCGAGCCCGAGCCCAGTTCCCTCCCCCACTCCCTTCGTCGTGAAGAAGGGTTCGAAAATGTGAGGCTGAACTTGAGGGGAAATCCCCGGGCCATTGTCGGTGATTTCCACCACCGCGCAATCGTCTTCCCGGTAAGTGCGAACCCGCAACTCACCTTTTCCGCCCATCGCATCAATGGCATTGTCGATCAGGTTCGTCCAAACCTGGTTGAGTTCGCTTCCGAAAGAATGTACCAGCAGAGGAGCCTTCTGGTAATCGCGTTGGACGGTCACACCACGCTTGAGCTTGTGATTCAGGATGGTAAGCGTAGTCTCCAGCGTCTTCACGACATCCACGTTCTGCACGGGCGACTGGTCCATGAACGTGTATTCCTTGATCGCAACCACCAGATCGGAGATTCGCGATGTGCTGCTTTCAATCTGGTTCAGCAGGTCGGCGATCTCCAGGGAAGCCGAAATCCTCATGAGCGCTGCCCGGGCAGTCCCTGCGTCGAGCGTTCCGAAAAGATGCTCCAATGTTCCCGGCTTAAAATTCTTGCGAGCGAGATCGGCCGCAAGCTGCCACAAGTCGTTTTGCCCGTGACTGCGCAGCAGGGAATCGAGTTGGTCCTCCAGGTCGCTGGTGGTGAGGGCGTCTGGAGGAGGCCCATCCGCCTGGGTCAGCGAAGCCTCCAACTTTTCAATTTCTGACTTTTGCGCCGCGGTCAGATCGCGCCTTCCGAGCTCCAGACTCGCATCGCGGACTCGCTTCAGAATGTCGCGCAACTGGCTGGTGGCGCGCTTGGCGGCCGAGGCCGGGTTGTTCAGTTCATGGGCAAGGCCCGCGGAAAGCTTGCCCAGCGCAGCCAGGCGGTCTCGTTGCTGTTCGAAGCGAGTGGCTTCGCGAATCCGATCCGACATCAGCCCCACGAGACGCTGCGTCAGCTCCGGCATTCGCTGGATAAGAGCAGGAAAGAGCGAGGAAGGAAATCGTAAGGCGCGGCTGTCGGACTCCGCTCGTCCGCTCACGGTAAACTGTTTCATTCTCGAAAACGGCAGCACTCCGGTGACGTCGCCCGGCTCTAGGTCAAAAATGACCGTGTCTCCCGCCAGCTCTCCCCGACCCTGAAGGTGCCCATCCAGAATCACAAACATCGCGTCCGCCGGATCGCCCTGACGGGCATAGACGTCACCCGCCTTGAGACTTAACTCCTGCGACTGGCCCAGAAACCAGGTGATCTGGTCGTCCGGCAGCCCTTCGAACACTGGGACGCGACGCAAAAGCTCCAATGCTTCGGCCATTTATACCTTGCTCAAGTACTGATGGATGAACTGCACCGCGACAGATCCTTCGCCCACTCCGGAGGCCACCCGTTTGACCGAACCGTGACGCACATCGCCCACAGCGAATATACCTGGCACATTGGTTTCCAGGAGGAAGGGATCGCGATCGGGAGCCCATCCCTTGGGACGCTGTCCGCCATGCATCAGATCGGGACCGGTCATGACGAACCCACGTTCATCCCGTTCGACAGTCCCCGCCAGCCAGTCGGTTCGAGGCAGCGCTCCAATAAAGATGAACATCGCACTCGCCGGCACACGCTCTACCTTATCGGTATCGGAGCACAGCACCGAAAGTTCCTCCAAATGGGTTTCGCCGTGCACCTCGGCGACACTGGCGTGCGTCCACAACTGGATATTGGAAGTCTCTTTGATTTGATCAATCAGATATTGAGACATGGTGCTCGAAAGTGAATCCCCGCGAACCAGAATCACCACTCGCTCTGCGTACTTGGCGAAATTCATGGCGGCCTGCCCGGCCGAATTCGCGCCGCCCACGACGTAAACCATCTCCCCCTTGCAGGAGAGCGCTTCGGTAGCGCCGCCGCCGTAGTAGACCCCGGCACCCTGCAACTGATCAATGCCCGGCGCCTCCAGTCGACGCCACTGCACTCCGCTCGCAATCATCAACGCGTGGCAGGAGATTTCGTTGCCATCCGCCAATTTAATAATGCGATAAGGGCCTTCCACACGGACGCCGACCGCTTCCTGAGGCGCCAGGATTTCGACCCCGAAACGCCGAGCCTGCACCACCGCACGGCGTGCGAGATCGCCGCCACTGAGCCCGCTGGGGAATCCCAGATAGTTTTCGATCCGGGAACTCATTCCCGCCTGACCACCTGGAGCCTCGCGCTCCACCATGACCGTGTGTAAACCCTCGGAAGCGCCATAAACCGCGGCCGCTAAGCCGGCCGGACCGCCGCCCACGATGGCGAGATCGTAGAAGCTGGTTTCGGCGCGCGTCCGCAGCCCCACTTTCTGCGCCACCTCGGCGGGCGCGCTGTTGAGCAGCTTGGTTCCATCCGAAAACAGAACGATCGGAAGGTCACTCGCGTCGGGTCCCAGCGCTTCGAGAAGTCGCTTCGTCTCCGGATCGTTGGCCGAACCCTCAACATCGATCCACTGATAGGGAACGTGACTGCGCGCCAGGAAGTCGCGCAATTCATAGCTTCGCGGAGACCATCGCGTGCCCAGTACCCGGATCCCCTGAAACGCCGGACGGTACGAAGCCTGCCAATCATCCAGCAAGTCGTCCAGTTGAGGGTACAAGTGCTCACTGGGAGGATCCCACGGCTTCATGAAAAAATAATCGAGGTTGGTCTGGTTAATGGCGCTGATGGCGGCGTTGGTGTCGGCGTAAGCGGTGAGCAACGCCCGCTTGGCGTCGGGGAAGATTTGGCGCGCTTCCTCGAGAAATCCCACGCCATCCATGCGGGGCATGCGTTGATCTGCCAGCAGCAGGGCGACACCGTCGTTGCGCACCTTCAATCCTTTGAGGATGTCCAACGCCCCTTCCGGCGAGTCGCTGCTAATCACACGATACGCGGCGCCATACTGCGATCGTAAATCGCGCTCGATCGCCCGCAATACATCGGGATCGTCATCGACAGTCAGCAAAATTGGCTTCGCCATGGTCACTCTCAAGACTTAAGGATGAAGCTGGCGATCCCGATACTCGGGACCATGAACTGGTTAGATACTATAAACGGCATTCGGTCGCGCGATTAATCGCAGCGGTTCAGGGAGCGCGTTTCAGGCCCCAATCTCACCGGCTTCGATCTCGTCCACATAACACCACACCCAGGACTCTCCCGGCTCATTGGAGCGGATCAGAGGATGCTTTGTCTTGTGGAAATGTTTGGTGGCATGCTTGTTCTTGGATGAGTCGCAGCAACCCACATGTCCACAGATGAGACAGAGGCGCAAGTGTACCCAGGAATCGCCTGTTTTGATGCAGTCTTCGCACACATGCTTGTCCGTCTCTCTGATTTTGATCTGATTCAGGTGAGTACATTCGCTCGGCATCGGTGTTCCTCCGGAAAAAAGCTTGCTCGCAGGGTCAAGTAACCACAGTCATGTAACGAAAGGGCATAATCACAGTCAAGAGCCGCAGTGTTCACTCACAATGTAGTTGGAGGTTTTCATCTTGTGCTGCGGCTTGATTATTTATCCTGCATATTGACCATCGCGTCCACAATACTGGTGGGCCGCCGGTGTTGGGAAGGTTGGGCCTTGGCGGGCGTGAATAGCGTACTGATCTGCGTAATTGGCCTCCGAACCGAACAACTGGGTTTTATCCCCGCCAACGTATTCTGCATGGTGATGAGCGCGATCAACCTGCGCGCCTGGCGCAAATCCGGAATCTCTTGAGGACTCAGCATCGAGACTCCGCATTCACTCCGCAATCAGAAGGTTTTCGGCAAAAGGCCACTGCTCATCGAGCCATTGCGCCTCACAGCGGAAACCGGCGTTGCGCGCCGTCTCGAAAATCTCATCGGCTGAGTATTTGTGGCTGCTCTCCGTCCATATGGTTTCTGCTTCAAGAAACTCGACCATCACTTCTGCCGCCGGAATGCTCACAACCTGCCTTCGCTGCGACTCAAGGTGCATCTCGACACTTCGTGCTTCGTGGTTAAGTTTCGCCACGTGGGCGAATTGGCGCAAGTCAAAATCCGCTCCGAGTTCCCGATTCGCTCGCGCCAGCAGGTTCAAATTAAAGGCCGCAGTCACTCCGAGTTCGTCGTCGTAGGCTCCCAGTAGTTGTACGGCTGGCTTTTCCAGGTCTGTCCCCAGCAGCAGAGAATCTCCCGGCTGGAGAATGCTGCGGACGGATCCCAGAAATTTCATTCCCGCCGCGCGATCGAAGTTCCCAATCGTACTCCCCAGGAACAGGACGAAGAGTCGCTGGCCACTCTTGCGGTACGAAGCCACTTCCAGCAATCCGTCCAGATATTCGCGCTCAAAACCTACGATACTGATTCGATCAATATCGCTGAGTTCGCGTTCGCACATGGCCAGAGCCGAGCGCGATATTTCCACGGGATAGTAAGACGTGCGCTGCCGTCGGCAGAAGGCCTCCAGCAGCCAGCGGGTTTTCTTACCGCTGCCGCTCCCCAGTTCGGCCACGGCGACGGGCCCCGTGAGGCGATCTACGATCTCGTCCGCATGTCGTCGGAGTAACCGTTCGTCGGCCCGCGTCAGGCCGTATTGTGGCAGGTGACTGATTACTTCAAACAGGGCCGACCCAACGTCGTCATAGAGATATTTGGATGGAAGTTCTTTCTGTCCAGTTCGGGTAAGTCCGGCGCGGACGTCAGCCGAGAATTCATACGTTGCATTGGTCGGGATCGCATGAACGAGCATTTGGTTACTCCTTTGACGAATGATTCACGCAGCGAAAGCCAGCGTAGACGTATTGGTAATGGGCCTGGAACCAGTTGCGAAATGTGGGGCGCAGCATGCACGCGGCAGTGCGTGGAGAGCCGCCCTTCATGACGAAGTGTTTGCCATCAAAAAAGTCAGCGGAATAGCCAGGGTAAAACGGAAAGGGCTCGAACCTCGGAAACGGTGCGAATACAGTGGATGTCCACTCCCACCCATTGCCCAGCATATCGTGCACGCCGAAAAAACTCTGGCCGTGGGGAAAGGAATTAACCGGTGTCGGATCCCAATGGCTGAAGTCAAAATTACCGAAGTTCGAAAGGGGCGCTTCATTGCCCCACGGATAAAGATGTTCGCCTCCATCGGCGGTGCCGTAGGCGGCGCGGTGCCACTGCGCTTCTCCAGGCAGTGCCTTCCCCGCCCACCGCGCATATGCCATGGCCTCCGCATGACTCACATAAACGGGCCAATCAGGAGGCAACGGAATTTCTTCGAACATCGTGCGGTAGAGCCATCCGTCGCCCGCCTTGCTCCAGAATACGGGATGAGAAACGGCATGCTCCGCCTTCCATTTCGAGGACTCGTCGCTCCAGAACGCGCGATTTTCATAGCCGCCGGCAGCCATGAAATCGAGGTATTGACGGTTCGTCACCTCGTAGCGGTCAATCGCAAACGCAGGTACTTCGACCCCATGAGTCTCGTACTCGTTGTCCCAACCGAATGTCTCGCCTGCGCGTGCCAGACCTAGCGTCGCTCGCCCAGCCGGAATTGGCATCATCTGAGGACTCACGGGAGAAGCAACCTGAGGCGGGAGGGACTTTTCGGGAGAATTTTTCTGATTCAGCGGCAGTTGATGCAGCATGTAGGCGAGGGTCTCAACATGCATCAAGCGATGCTCAATCGCAACGTTAAGCAGCGTGTCGAGCGGAAAACCATCGCGCGTGCGAGCGTAAGACTCCAGACTTCCATCTGCCAGTTTTTCATCCAGAGCAGCACGAATCCGGCTCACATATTCGCGCACGCGCTCGAGAGAGGGCCAATCCGACGGTCGGTCGGAAGGCAATCCCCCACCGACCGGGTCGATCCCGAAGGCAAACAGCCGATCAAATTCGGGATGAAAGCTCTTCAGACCAAGGACGTTCTCGTGCAGCAGGTTCCAATCGAACGCCTCCAGGTGCCCCACGTAGAAAATGATCCGGTGACGCTCCGGGATGGGCCGCTCATAAATCGATTCCGACCGGACAATGTTAAAAAGCGCATCGCTCCGCCGCCGGGCGTCGGAGACCCGCTCCAGAAGTTGGTGCCGGACAATGACATCTCCCTGAGCAGCAAGCATTGGGCCTCCCGGGTATTGGGTAAGTTGAAGCACGCTGTGCTATCGCGAATTACGTGACGCCACCAGGGGCGGGATACCAGCACGTTTGCGGCAGAACCCCCGCCGCGCGGAACACGCCGTTCCGCCCCAGACGACAAGGACTGAGAGCCTATCATCGCGCCCGAAAGCTAGCAACCCACAGCATCGCACCCAGCCAAAAATGGCTTTCGCCACCTAAGACTAGAAGCCAGGCGCATTCCTTTGTTTCACGTGAACGCCTTTATCAACCAGCGGCCATGCGGCGGCAACCCCGCCGCAGTCTGTCCTCTTCAAGGCTGGTTAGATGACGGGTTGATGAGTAAAGTCGCTGCCGAAAATAATCTTTCTGAGACCGCTTTTTGGTGTCTGTTGGGGACGG
>Ga0210402_10005587_pt1 | contig 11237 bp, 12 predicted proteins | sample IncBWC7MmetaG_FD_161055 | JGI IMG/M metagenome (GOLD analysis project Ga0210402, IMG submission 161055) | Forest soil microbial communities from Barre Woods Harvard Forest LTER site, Petersham, Massachusetts, United States - Inc-BW-C-7-M | ecosystem: Environmental > Terrestrial > Soil >... | reverse complement strand
GTTTCTGGCGGTGACGGCATGACGAGCCAGGGCGAATTTTTCGAAGCCCTGAACGCCGCATGCCTGAAACGCTTGCCAGTGCTCTTTCTGGTGGAAGACAACGGCTATGCCATTTCTGTGCCGGTCGAAGCGCAGACCGCCGGCGGCAGTATTTCGAGGCTCGTCCGCGACTATCCTGATCTGCTCGTCGAGGAATGCGACGGGACCGATCCGCTGGCGAGTTATGACGTCATGCGGCGAGCGGCGGAATATTGCCGCACGCGCAAAGGGCCGGCGCTCGTTCATGCGCACGTGACGCGGCCTTATTCGCATTCACTCTCGGACGACGAGAAGCTTTACAAAACCTCCGAAGAACGCGAACAGGAAGCGCATCGCGATCCTATTCCGAGGTTTGGCCTATTTCTCGTTCGCGAAGGCATTCTCGACGAGCACGAATTGGAACGGCTCGAAGCCGAAGTCGACCGCGAAATCCTGGAAGCCACCGATTTTGCGCTCGCGGCCGAGTTGCCGCCCGAAAAATCGATTTTGCAATGCGTGTATTCTCCTGACGTAGATCCCACCTCCTCTCGATTCGAGTCAGAACCGAAATTCACTGGCGAGCCAAAAACGATGCTGGAAATGATCCCCGCTACACTCGCCGATGAAATGGAGCGCGACGCGCGTATCCTGGTTTTTGGCGAAGACGTGGCCGATTGCAGCCGCGAAGAGAATCTGAAGGAGCTCAAGGGCAAAGGGGGAGTCTTCAAAGCCACGGCCGGGCTGCAACGGCGTTTCGGATCGGATCGCGTCTTTAATACGCCGCTTGCGGAGGCCGCCATTGCCGGTCGCGCGATTGGCATGGCTATCCGCGGCTTGAAGCCGGTCGCTGAAATGCAGTTCTTTGATTACATCTGGCCCGCGATGATGCAAATTCGCGACGAATTGGTTATCACCCGCTGGCGTTCGGCCGGCCATTTCAAGGCGCCTGCGGTAATTCGCGCGGCAATCGGCGGCTATCTCACGGGCGGCGGACCTTACCACAGCCAATCCGGTGAAGTCATCTTCACGCATTTGCCGGGACTCCGCGTCGTCATGCCGTCCACGGCTCTTGAGCTTTGCGGTTTATTACGCACGGCCATCCGTTGCGATGACCCGGTCCTGTTCCTCGAGCACAAGCACCTTTACCGCCAACCGTACAACCGTTCGCCCTATCCCGGTCCTGATTTCACGATTCCTTTTGGCAAAGCCCGCGTGGTTCGCAAAGGCACCGACCTCAGCATCGTTACTTATGGCGCCATGGTGCATCGAGCCGAGGTGGCCGCAGCCGAACTGCAGCGTGAGGGCATCTCCCTCGAAATTCTAGATCTCAGATCGCTGTCGCCTTACGATTGGGAAGCCATAGTCAGCACCGTGACGAAGACCAACCGCGTCATCGTGGCTTATGAAGATATGCGTTCCTGGGGCTACGGAGCCGAAATCGCCGCCCGCATTGCCGATGAGTTGTTTCACGACCTGGACGCTCCGGTGCGGCGAGTGGCCGCCCTGGACAGCTTCTGCGCTTACCAACCACAGCTTGAAGAAAAGATCCTGCCGCAGAGCAGGGATATTGTGACTGCCGTTCGAGAATTGGCGGCCTTCTGATCCAATTTCGCCTCGCTTCTGCCGCGCGCCACATATTTAGCTAAGCTTTGGCTTTCGCTTTGCCAGTGCGTTCGAAAGTCGCTCCATCCACGGAGAGCATTCCTGCTCCCACCGTAAAAAGTGCAAAACAGGCCACGCCAAGCATCAGTGGCAGGCCGTAAGCCTCCACGTTGTAAATTCCCGAATGCGGTAAGCTGACCCTCCAGACGGCAATAGCCATTTGAATCGCTAATAGCAGACCGGTGATCCGGGTGAGGAGCCCCAGAACGAGTAAGAAGCCGCCGAAGAGTTCCAATGAGCCCGCGATGTACGCGAAGTACGATGGAAAGCCTTGCTTGGGGAACCACTCCAGCCACTTCCCCGGCGCCCCAAAAAGCTTGTCGTAACCTGTAGAGAGGAAGATCGCAGCAACTCCCAGCCGTAGCACAAGCAAACCCAGCGGCTTCAGCCTATCGACCATTTGCATCTCGTTTCCCTCTGGGCGCAGATTGTAACAAAGCCCGTCTTCGCGACGGAGATGTATCGCGCGAATCGTCGCCACGCATTCGTTTCCAGGCGGGACGGAAATTTGCCGGCCCAGGAAGAAAGCACATCTGTGAGGGATCGTGTAGAATTCATCGCTGTGCGCTTTAGCTTTGGGACAACTACGATCCCGTCAGGCGCGATTCGAAATTCGACGCCAAACAAGTGGTCTTTGCCGGTGAGCAACTCATGAGTCATCGGCGTTGGCTTCTGATCATCCTTCTCGTTGCGCTCATCGCTGGAGTATGGTGGGCACGCCGCAATCGCGCGCACTATCCGGATGCTTATATCGCAGATCAAAGCGCGACGCTTTGGAGCGCAACGGCCCAAGTGCGCCGTCAGGTCGGGACTTTGGGTTACGGCGAAAAAGTCAGCGTTCTAGGTCGTGCCGGTGAACTGACGGAAGTCCGGTCGACCGACGGGACTCAAGGTTGGGTAGATACCCGTTTGCTGATGCCACTGGCTCTTTGGAGCCAAGTTGGCGACCTAGTCTCCAGCGCGCAAAAAATGCCGGTGCAGGCCAAGGGGCATACGCGGACCATCAGTAACGTGCATATCGATCCCGGCCGGGATTCCTCGCGTATTTTTCAATTTGGACGCAATGTTCCCGTGGTCATCTTGAGTCGGCAGGTAGCCGCCGCCTCTCACGCTGGCGGCGAGGAGAGCCGTGCGAGTGATGAAGCCGCACCTTCCGCGGAGGAAAAATCTGATCAGGAGGATTGGTCCCTCGTCCTGTATTCGCCGGCCAACGCCGGGTCGAGTTCATCTTCGGCCGGAACCCAGCTTAATAATGGCCCGGCCATCCCCATCGCGGGTTGGGTCCTTTCGCGGTTCGTGGAGCTCGAACCACCGCCGCCGATCGGCGATTATACGGCCGCAGCGGGCAGGAGGGTTGTGGGTTGGTTACAGCTCAATACGGTGTCCGATCCTCGCGGTGATAAGCCGCAATATGTGGTTGCGGCGGCCAAGAGCGGGGAAGGCCAGTCATGTGACTTCACGTCCATCCGCGTGTACACCTGGGGTGCGGTCCGCATGCGCTACGAAACTTCTTTCGCGGACAATACCGTATGCGGCCGGCTTCCAGTGCGCGTCAGCCAGACGCCTGCTGGTCCTGAGTTTCGATTTACTGACGACGAGAACGTCGACCGCGCGTACCGGCTGATGGGAACCGTAGTGCGCCGGCTTACGGCAGCAGGCACAGTCCGAAAGCGCAAATAATCACCAATTCTTCTCGCCCAAGTCGTGGCGGTTTCGCACGGTGTAGTGAATTCCTAAGTTGCGCCAACGCGCGATTATGCTAATTTTGGTGCGCCATTTCAGCTGACTTGCGTCACAACGCGCTCCATTCACGCCGCTGCAGTTGCTTTTGGATTACCCTGATCGTTTTTTCCGCGCTGTCCGGGTGCTCGCACGCTCACTCGCAAGCGGTCAGCGCAGTCAAGTCTCCGCCCATCGAATTTGTCCAGGAATGGGGAGTTCGCGGCACTGAGCCAGGCCAATTAGAAACCCCCATCGGCCCTGCTCTGGATCCGATCGGCCGGGTTTATTTTGCCGACCGCGCGACCAGCTTCATACAGAAGTTTGAAGCCGCCGGAATACCTTTACTCTGCTTTGAAAGCCCCGCCGCGCGCACCGCCGATGCCATTGCGGTAGATTCTGGTGGTGCGATCTACGTCGCGAATTTGCGCATCGGCACGATGCAGTTGTTTTTCCCTGAAGGCGACCCGTTACGCGCGCTGCGCATCGCTCCCCGGCGCAGTTACGATGGCCCATTTTTCTTCAGCATTGATGCGGATGGAAAAATCTATGTGCCCGATCCCGCAGGCGCGCGCGTGCAGGTTTTCAACAGCCATGGCCAGCTTCTGCGGATCTGGAGGGTGCTGCCGGAGGCCTCGGAGAAATCAGCGCATCCCTTCGCTGCGATAGCAAATAATGACGCCGTGTATATCGGAGATGCCGCGGACGGCCGCATTCTGAAATTCACTCGAGACGGCGTGCAGAGCGAAGGTTTCAAATCGCCGGATTCCTCCGACGTTTCCCGCTTGGTGGGACTGGCCGCTGCCGGCAAGCACGTCTTCGCGCTGCGAGGGTCGCCGGTGCGGGTCGAGGTTTGGAGCGAAGATGGCCACCGCGAACTCATCGATACGCTGGGAGATCGGCTTTCTGGGGTAGAATCCGCAGCTTACCTCGCTGCGGATGCAGCTGGCGATCTGATTGTGCTCGATCCGGACGCGCGCCGCGTGCTTCGTTTCCGCACGCATCTCGATTTGCCTTGAGGCGGGTGCTGCAATGCCTGTGATACTGACGGAGCAAGACGTTCGTAGCCTGCTCGACATGCCTGCGGCCATACGCGTCGTTGAGGAATCGCTGCAACGCCAAGCCGCGGGCGATGGCTGGATCCACCCCAGGCGCCGGCTGGCTTTGCCGGAGCGCGTCTTCCTGAATTACATGTTCGCGGCGGATCAAAAGGCCGGCTGGATGGGCGCAAAGCTTTACTCGGTCGCCCACGGCGCCGCGCGTTTTATTGTCTTGCTCTACCGCGCGGATAGCGGCGAACTGGCGGCTTTGATCGAAGCCGATTACCTCGGGCAGGTGCGCACCGGAGCCGCCAGTGCGGTGGCGACGAAATATATGGCTCGTCCCGATGCGCGTGTGCTCGGAATCATTGGCACCGGCACGCAAGCGCGCACACAACTCGCCGCCGTCTGCGAAGGACGTGAACTCGTAACGATCCGCGCTTTCGGCCGCGACCGCAACAGGCTCGAAAATTACTGCCGGGAAATGACAGAGAGATTGCGCAGGCCCGTTACCCCCGCGGCATCAGCCGAGGAGACGGTGCGCGGGGCCGACATCTTGATCACCGCGACGACGGCCATGAATCCGGTTGTTTCGGGCGCCTGGCTCGCTCCCGGAACCCACATCAATGCCATCGGCGCAAATTTTGCGCAGAAGCGGGAACTGGAAACTGATGCCGTGGATCGCGCCGCCATCATTGCCGTGGATTCGATCCAGCAGGCCAACATTGAATCGGGCGACCTGATCCAGGCCTTCGGCGACGATAATTCGCGCTGGCAACAAGTGCGTGAATTGTGCGAGATCGTGGCGGGGAAGCGGCCGGGGCGAAAGAGTCCGGAGCAGATCACGCTTTTCAAATCAAACGGAATTGCCTCGTGGGATTTGGCTGTTGCTGCTTACATTTTTGAGTGTGCGGAAAAGAAAGGGCTCGGCAGCAAGATCGAATTTGGCGGCGGGCACAGATGAATCAGGCACTGGGTCTGCGTCCCAGACGCTTGATGAGTGCCTGGTGCAATCGTTCACGCACGTCGTTGGGGAGCGGAAGGGGCTGAGTGCTGTAATAAATTTCGATCGTTTTTCGCGTCGTATCCACGATAAGCCGGCAGTCCTTACAGCGCTGCAAATGAATTTCGATTTCAGTTAAAGTTTCCACCGCCAGATCGCCATCCAGATAATCGGAGATTTCGCGAATCAGTCCCTTGCAGTTCATGCCTGCTGCCTCTGTGCAAAGTGTCGGCCCAGTTTTTCCCTCAGCCTTAATCGCGCCCGCAGCAGCCTCGATTTCACGGCAGGCACGGAAATTCCCAGCGCCTCAGCCGTCTCTTCCGTCGAAAGCTGCTCCACATCGCGAAGCACGAAAACCGTGCGAAAGATCGGTTCCAGTTCGGCTGTGGCGTTGCTAAGGATTGAGTTCAGCTCGGTGACTTGATAGCGCTGTTCCGGCGTCGGCCCCCAATCCTCAATTTCGCGGGGTATCAGATCTTCTTCGGTTTGCACGGGCTCGTCGAGCGAGGTAACGTTTGGCCGCCTACGGCGTAGCCGCATGAGCGCTTCGTTTACGGCGATGCGCACGAGCCAGGTGTAAAAACGTGAATCGCCTTGAAAGTCCGGCAGATGCTGGAACGATTTCAGAAAGGCGTCCTGCGTGGCGTCTTCCGCGTCTTCGCGGTTCTGGGTGATGTTCATCGTCAGGCGAAAAATCCGGCGCTCGTAGCGATTCACGAGTTCGTCAAAAGCGCTCAGATCGCCGCTTTTTGCTAGAGAAACCAGTGCGCCTTCGTCGTCGCGGACGATTGTAGAAGGCATGCGTTTGGGTTCCGGTGAGCTCATGGATATCAGCGGCGGTGCGCCGGCGGCGAATAAGCCGCGTCTCAGCAGGTTAGCATATATTGTCACTGCCTGAGCCATCCTGAAAACCCTTACACCAAGCCAATTTGGCGGCGGTGCTGACCTTCGACGGCGCGTCCGAACTTCGCGCCGCTTCGCCCGATCCAATCCTTCCGATTGGACGCCCCAGTGCCAGCTCAGGATTCACGATCGGCGGCGAAAAATGCTCAAAGTGCACTACGTCTCCACACCTCACCGGTTAAGTCCGAGCAATTCTACCGGCTAGGCATGGGTTTACTGAGATGCTCCATGGCCTCAGCGCGCTTGTTTTTTGCGATATTTCCCGTGTTACGCTTAGCCTCTTCTCATAGGTACAGCCGTGATTTCATCGTACAGAATGGGCACCAAAAATCTTGACCCCGCACGGGGAGCTTTCGCCACTAACTGAAAACGATGCGTACTCTGCCAGACTACTTGAGGCGAGGAATGAAGCTGGTCGTGGTCGGCTGCAATCCCGCCGATCGTTGGGCCCGCGCGGGGCATTATTATGCCGGGCGCACCAACCCTTTTTGGCCTTTGCTCTACGATTCCGGCATTCTGCCCGAATCGCTGCCTTACACGGACGACAAGCGCCTGATTGAATTCGGCATCGGCCTAACGGACCTGGTGAAGCGCGCCACGCGTGACATCGGTGAGTTGGACCGGCAGGAAATTGCCGAGGGGCGGATTCTGCTCGCACAAAAACTCGAAGAATACGCGCCCCGCGTGATCGCTTTCAATGGCAAGGATACATACGAAAAGTTCGCGCAAAGGCCCTGCAAGCTTGGTCTACAGACGGAAAAGCTATACGGCGCGCGAGTTTTCGTCCTGCCTTCCACGGGCACACGATCCGCTAACGGTCGCGGAATCGGATTGCGCTACTTCCGCCAGCTTGCCCAGGTGCTGCACGGCTTGCCCGATTGACCCCTGCTGAACGTACAATTGTTTTGTTCTTCCCGACGGGAGCTTGACGATGGCCTCCGGATCCAGTTTCGCGCCGCTTGTGTTGGAATCGCGCCGCGGCTCGGTTTCCACCATTACGTTAAATCGGCCCGACCGCCTGAACGCATTGAATAACGCTCTGGGCCAAGCCTTGCTGGACGCTCTGAACGGCGCTATGCGGGATCATGCGGTTCGGGCTGTTGTGCTCACCGGTGCGGGGCGAGGATTCTGTGCCGGTGGAGATATCGACGTTCTGCGTAAGGCTCGCGAACGCGAAGACGTCACCGAAGTCGAGGCTCTGCTGAAGCTAGGCAAGCAGATCGTCCTGGCCATCGCCACGATGCCCAAGCCGGTGATTGCCGCAGTCAATGGCCCTGCTGCGGGCGCGGGGGCCAATCTCGCGCTTGCCTGCACTAGCCGCATTGCCTCGGAGCAGGCTAACTTCACTCAGAGCTTTGCCAGAATCGGCCTCTTCCCCGATTTTGGCGGCACTTATTTTCTGCCACGGCTGGTTGGTCCCGCGTTGGCCATGGAATTGTTGCTGAGCGCCGCAACTGTTTCCGCCGCCGAGGCGCTCAGAATCGGCCTGGTGCCGCGCGTCGTTCCGCCTGATCGCCTCGACGCCGAAACGTCTCTGCTGGCCGATAAGTTGGCCGCCGCGCCGCCAATTGTCGCTCGTGGGATCAACCAGGCGCTCAGGCTGGATGATCGCGAGCAGCTCGAAAAAGCGCTCGACGAGGAGATTCGCTGGCAGGTCACCTGTTTTCGTTCGCAGGATTGCCTTGAGGGCCTGCACGCCTTTTTCGAGAAACGCCCGCCTCGTTTTCAAGGCGCCTGAGCCACCGCCTCGTACTCGGAGGCCCCTTCCTGTCTCTCTGCTGCGAATTGTGCAGCCGGAAAATCGCGCCCCTCACCTGTTATATAACTAGAGGCGCATGCAGAAGCTCATATGAGTGGCGATTCCGTACCTTTGGTTCTGCCGCTTTCGCGCCTTGCAACCGGTTGCGAGGCCACCACGCTGTATCGCGAGCTGCGCAAGCCTCTGCTTCGATACCTCGTATGTCTCGGCCTCTCGGCCGATGAAGCACAGGACGTCGTACAGGACGCGTTCCTGAGCTTGCATCGCCACTTGGATTCCGGTGGGTCGCAGGAGAATATCCGCAGTTGGCTTTTCCGCGTCGCACACAACACGGCCAGAAATCGCCAGAACCGTTATGAGCGGCGGTTTGCTGCGCCGTTGGAAGATGCCTTAGCTCTGGCCTTGAATGAAGCGACGCCCGAGCACATCTTTCTGGAGAAAGAAAAGTTTCGCAGGCTGCGAAAAGCAATCCGTCTGCTGACGGAATCCGAACGGGAATGCCTGCTGCTGCGGGCAGGCGGATTGCGGTATCGCGAAATCGGCGAGGTCTTGGGGCTTTCGACCTCAACAGTAGGCGACACTGTTGAGCGAGCGATTCGAAAATTGGCGGAGAAATGCAATGTGTGACTTTACAGAGAAACTGATGGCTTGGGTTGATAAGGAGCTTTCAGATAACGATGCCGCCGCTATGGAGCGGCATCTTCAGAGTTGCCCGGAATGCCGCGACCGGTTGGACACGTATCGCCAGCTGAGTGGCGCGTTCGATCGATATTGTGACGCTTATTCTGATGCCGTTACAGCTTCAAAGCCGGGCCGTAAACTCACGCGCCGAGTGCTTACGATTTCGGGCGGCGTGGCCGTCGCGGCCGCAGTGGCGATGTTTTTCCTGCTCGCGGCACGATGGCGCGTGGAGCCGGCTGCCCCGAGTGCAGCGCCGACCCCGGCGGTAATCGACGTGGCGAAAACATTGCCACCAGCGCACGCCGCTCAGCCAGCTCCGGCCGTTATTCGGCCGGCCGCTCGAATCGAGCGCCGAAAGCGAGCAGAGCAGGCAAAGCAGGCGACTGCGCAGCGCCCAAGCGAAGAGACTAGCTGGCTTGCTTCCGAGCCTGCTGTCGAAATCGCCATCCCGGCCGACGCAATCTTCCCCCCAGGCGCTGTCCCGGAGGGGATCGGCTTCACTGCGGACGTCATGATTGCCCCCGATGGTTCGGCTCAACAGGTTCGCCTGCGGCCGCAGCTCACGGAATTTGAAAGGAGGCCCACTCGGCCATGAATCGCACAATCACGAAACGAATCTGCATCTTTACACTTGTGGTTTCCTCTTGCGCAATGAACGCCTTTGCCCAAGGCGGCCAAGCAGGCCAAACGATCGCCATAGGCCAAAATCCCGGCCCCGGGCCAGTGACTATTAACGTAGGTGGGTTTGGCGCGGGTTTCGGAGCGACGGTCCAAGGCGCGCCTTATTCGGCGACGGTCACGAACGAATCAGTCCAGACGCTCGCGGACGGAAATCGCATCGTCCAGAGCAGCACCGGCACGATTGCGCGCGATTCGCAGGGCCGCACGCGCCAGGATACGATGTTGCCGCCCATCGGTAATCTCTCGGCTGCCAATGCGCCTCATCTCATTTTTATCCACGATCCCGTCGCACAGACTTCTTACACTTTGAACCTGACCGATAAGACTGCGCAGAAGATGCCGGTACCTCCCCTCCCACCGGTGCCGCCTCCTCCAGGCGCGCCCGGCCCCGGCCCGGACGCCTTCTATGTTCAAGCGGCGGGCGTGGCTGTCGCTTCCGGCCAGTTGCCTCCGCCGCCGATGATTGCGCAGAAGGTATTCCTCACAACTGATCAAGGACAGGCCACCACGGAAGACCTCGGTTCGCAAACGATGGAGGGCGTCTTTGTAACTGGCGTGCGCACGACCCGGACGATCCCCGCAGGCCAGATTGGCAACGACAAGTCTATAAGCATCGTCACTGAAGTTTGGACTTCACCCGATCTCAAGACCATCGTTTACAGCAAGCGAAGCGATCCGCGCATGGGCGAGCAGACCTTCCAGCTTACGAACATCACGCGCGCCGATCCGGATGGTTCCTTGTTCAGTGTGCCTGCCGATTTCAAAGTGGTCGAAGGCCCCAGGCCCATCCTCTATCGCACGAACCAATAGCCGGTGTGACCGTAAGGGCCGCTTGCTTTTAGCCTGAGGTCCGCAACGCTTCTCGTTGCGGGCCTCCGGGAGATTGCCCCAGTGCAAGACGATTCCCGTCCAGTGCGATAGGATGTCTCCTGCGGGAGACACAATATGGATGGAAACGAATTCGTCACCAAGCTGAAAGCTGAAAACGAGGCCATCCTCGCCAAAATCGATGAGCCGCCGATCTCCTCGGGCATTCCCAAGGGCGAGCTTTTTGCCACGCTCGTCAAGATGGCCCTCAAAAACGAGATCGAAGCAGCCGAAATCGCCGCCGAGTGGGTCTCCACGACACCGGAGCTGAATGCAAAGCTTGCCCTGGCCTGCCATGCCGGTGATGAAGCGCGGCACTATCAGCTGATCGAGGAGAAAGCCCGCGCAATGGGCATCTCGCTGGACGGCTTTCGACCCCTCGATCCGCCGAGCCCGGTGCTGACTTTTCTGCGGACCCTGAAAACAACGCCGGAACGCATCGCCGGAGCGCTTGTCGCGCGAGAAGCCATGGGCGGCCGCCGGAATGTGCAATTCCTTGCATTTCTCGATCGCATCGGCCAGCGCGACTTGGCCGCACTTTATCGCGATGTGATCAATCCTGATGAGGACCGTCACCATCGCTCCGGTTGCGCTGTGCTGGCCGAGGTCGCCACCGCCCCGGAAGTGCAGCAAGCCGCCCGCCGCGCCGCGCTGGGCCTGCTCGAGACCGGTGATCGCGTCCGCTCGAATGCCCTGCAGAGCACCGGTGCGCCCGTCATTCCCGGCTGCTAGATGATAAAAACGAAGTGAGCTAGGGCCCAAATCCTGCTCTGATATGATCAAGGGAGCCATGACCATCGTCGAGAAAATTGTGTTGCAGCAAGGGGACCTGACCGAGAGCGACGTCGACGCCATCGTCAATGCCGCCAACAACGATCTCAAACTGGGCGGTGGCCTCGCCGGC
>Ga0210402_10005585_pt1 | contig 11238 bp, 12 predicted proteins | sample IncBWC7MmetaG_FD_161055 | JGI IMG/M metagenome (GOLD analysis project Ga0210402, IMG submission 161055) | Forest soil microbial communities from Barre Woods Harvard Forest LTER site, Petersham, Massachusetts, United States - Inc-BW-C-7-M | ecosystem: Environmental > Terrestrial > Soil >... | reverse complement strand
GTCCGTGCGTCATTTCCAGAGTCTGCGGCTCGGGCATTTCTCAAGAAGGGTGTACAAGTCGCGAGGCGCGACTAGGCGACGATTGTGGTAGTGGCTAGCCTGTGGTGGGGTGGAACGGCGCTCCGGCGTCGGATCGCAGAGTGGTCTTGACGTTGTATGCGTTTGTCGCCAGTCCTACGCCAGAGACAATCACGCGCAACACAGAAAAGGCACGAATGCCGTGATTAGCGGCTATTCGGCGTCCAAGAGGAACGGAACGCCACGGCCATCGCGATGTTCACCACGGCGTTAGCGACTTACCGTGCAAAGACCGAGACGTGGAAACGGTTCTGCCGACAGATTGGAATCAAACCAGAGACCGCCGCGAAGGCTTTCGGTATTGGCGGAAGCCCTGTCATGCAGGTCATCGAGAGCGTTGCAGAATCCCTAGACCTTGCGCCCGGGTTCGATGAGCAGAAGGTGGCAGCCGAGTTCGCGTCGCTCGAACGTTGTGGGACAGCCACGCGGACACCGGTGGGTCCTGATTCGTGTTGTTGATTTGCATGGCGTCGAATTGTAGCGTAGCGTTTCCCCGTCCATTGCTACCATTGACGCTGGAAAATCACGACGCTGCCGAGATCGGTACTGGCGGTCTCTGTCGCCCGGAGATTTCGTTTCGTTGGTACGTCGTCGACTGAATTGGCCAATGCAAATCGGGCCTCTCCTTTTGGCCTCCCTCTACGCGGTAATCGGTGGGGTTCCTTGCGGGTATGCCGATCAAATGCCGGTGGAGGTCCTTTTCCAGCGAGCAGAATACGGACGAATGCAACTTTCGCCCGACGGGATGTACCTTGCTGGCGTCGTCCGGTTCAAAGGCCGCAACAATCTCAAAGTCATCGACCTACAGAAACGCCAGGCGACGCAGATCACCAACTTCGACAATAGCGACGTCCTGCAGTTCATCTGGATTAACAACAACCGACTTGTGCTTGCTGCCGGGGACGCCGAAGAAGCAAGTGGGACAGCGCGTTCCGACGGCTGGTACGCAGTCGATCGGGACGGGTCCCGGTCGAGGCGTCTGGGTGGATTCACCTTCCTCGGCCTCAGTCCAGACGGAGGCGATGACATAATCGTTGCGGCCAGGAAACGGGGTGTCACGATTAACGATGTTTACCGCTTTAACACCTGGACCCAACGTTCCGAGCTGCTCAGCTTCGACAGCCCTGGCGACGTGTTGACCTGGGTGGCGGATCGCGAAAGTGTCCCGCGTGCGGCCCATTCCTATGTCAAAGGGATACACTCCCTATGGTACCGCGAGTCGGACAAATCCCCCTGGGTCAGGATCGACGAGGGCACGGATTTTCGTTTGCATATCGCGCCGTTGGCTTTCGGTTATGACAACAAGACATTATATGTAGCTGCCACCCGCGATGGAGATAAGAAGGCGATCTACACGTACGATGTCCAAGCGAAAAAACTAGGCGAACTCATCGCCGGAAGCCGTCAGGCGAACATTGATACTCCAATTTTTAGTCGCGCCAAGCGGGCGCTGGTTGGCGTCAGCTACCAGGCTGACAAGCCCGGGGTGGTGTGGCTTGACGCCGACATGGCTCGGCTGCAGAAGACTGTCGATAAGGCGTTACCTGATACGTACAACGTTCTCCAGGTGGCCGACGAGAACCCGCACCGCGCCGTGGTCTTCGCCTATTCCGACGTGGATCCGGGAACGTACTATCTGCTCGACACCGACCAGCTGAAGCTGGAGGAGATCGCGAGACCCAGGCGATGGATCGACCCCAAGCAGATGGCCGCAAGGAAGCCAGTCACCTATACCGCGAGGGACGGACTTGAAATTCCGGCTTATCTCACGCTGCCGAGAAATTCGAGTGACAAGAAACCGCCCCTTGTCGTGATCATCCACGGCGGCCCATTTGCGCGGGGTTTCTCCTGGGGCTTCGACACGGAAGCGGAGTTTTTTGCGTCCCGAGGCTATGCCGTGCTCCAGCCGGAGTTTCGTGGGTCCGATGGGCATGGATGGAAGCTGTTCTCCGCCGGCATCAAGCAGTGGGGACTGGCCATGCAGGACGATATCACCGACGGCGTCGAGTGGCTGATCAGGCAGGGCTACGTCGACAAGGACAGGATATGTCTTTACGGAGGGAGCTACGGAGGCTATGCAACCCTATGGGGATTGATCAAGACGCCAGAGCTCTATAAGTGCGGTGTGGGGTTTGTTGCCGTAACCGACATCAACCTCATGTTCGAGATCACCTGGTCGGACATGGCGCGCTCGTCTTACGGATTTCTTGACTATGGCGCTCGAGATCTGATCGGCGATCCTGACAAGGACGCAGAGAAGTTCAGATCGGTGTCGCCACTAGTTAACGCGGAGAAACTCAAGGCCCCCGTGCTGTTGGCCTACGGAGCCTCCGATATACGCGTTCCCCTAAAGCATGGGCAAGAGTTCCGTGCGGCACTCGACAAGTACGGCAAGACCTATGAGTGGGTCGTTTATGACAACGAGGCCCACGGCTTCAACAAAGACGAGAACCGCTTTGATTTTTATCGCCGAGTCGACGCATTCTTGAAGAAATACCTCCGATAGGATTCGGGGAGCCCGACATGGCCGAGAAACGCATTAAACGCCCGCGTGATCCGGTACAGTTTGCAAAGCTGGTCGGAGACATTGCGACTGGGCAAACCGTGGAGTAAGAAGCTTCTCCGCGCTCGAAGGCGTCTAGCGCCGCCAAAGAAGCGCGGTGCGTACAAGAAGCGGAATTCAAACTGACCCAGTGCCGGTTCCCGGAGGTTGTTGCGATCCGCATTTCGCTCTGAAGCCGGTAAGCAGGCACGGGTTCGAATCCCACTTTTTGTCGAACGCACGCTTGCGACCTCAATCAATACTTGCGCTCGTTCGGACGCGTGCGCTAACCCCCACGAGTCCAACTGCCTTCGCCAGATTTGCTGTGACGTAACTGTGACTGGATGACACCGGTTTTGAGATTGGCAAGCGCTGCAAGTGATGATTTGTGCCGCATTTCCAACCTCCTTGGTCAGAACATCATGGCGAATCGAACACCGCGTCGAGCCTAAAGTCGCAGAAACCGGATCCGAATACCTTCAAGTTGGAGCGCCCGATTCGAGTTAGCCCGACTCTCTCACGCACAGAAGTTTACCATTGCCGATAGGTGCATCTCACCGCACGATGACTGACGCGCTACTGTGAATGACGGTTCACAACGTCCGATTACGTGCGCGCATCGGCAGACGACGGGGACCTCGGCGAGTTCGACTCGCGTTTGTTTGGAACCCCTCGCACAAATGGGGGCACCACGTTCCCTGCCGGACCTTAGTCGGCATCGCGAGCCATTCATGATTGAACTTGCATCGCCAGCGGAGTCTGGCCTTGCCGTTCGTGTAGATGCTGGACAGCAATTCGCCACCCTTGCTCCTGGCGTGACGTGGGCGCTCGGACGGGATTCAGCCCGACGACGGCGCGAGTCATAGATTTTTGGTCGGGTTGACCCATTTTTGTCTTCACTGTGCGCAGCTCTCGCATACCTTCCGGACTGAGCGCTACGGAGCACGCGATACATTTTTGTCGCCGGACCAGAATATAAATTCGAGCAACACGTCGTTTGCTAGAAGCGTTCGACCCAAGGCCTCAACTCGACCTCCCAGGTCCAGGCGCTGCGCGGCTGGCGGAGAATATTAAGATAGGTGAGCGCAATCGCGTCGGGATCAAGCAGCGCGTCGGGCTTGTTCGGGTCGTCGCCGCGTCCGGCGCCCCGGATCCCGCCGTCGATGACGAAGTGCGCGACGTGGATTCCTTGCGGCGACAGTTCACGGGCGAGGCTCTGGGCGAGTCCGCGCAAAGCAAACTTGCCCATTGCAAACGGCGCCGACTGAGCGTATCCCTTCACGCTCGCCGACGCGCCGGTAAACAGAATCGCGCCGTGTGCCTTTGGCATCATCCGGGCGACGGCTTGCTGTGCGACCAGAAACGCCCCGAACGCGGTGACCTGCAACGCGCGTTGGACCTCGGCCGGAATGAGGTCGACGAAGGGTCCGCGCGTGCGCGCGCTAGCGTTATAGATGACCACGTCCGGCGCGCCATGCTCGCGGTCGATGTCAGCGAACAACCGTTGCACCTGTGCCTCGTCCTGAGCGTCGCAGCCGAAGGCACGGGCGCCTGTTTCGGCGCACAGCGGCGCAAGCTTTGCCGTGTCCCGCGCAGCGATTGCGACGGCGAGGCCCTCTTTCCGAAGCAGCCGGGTCAGCGACGCGCTCAGTCCTTGACCGGCACCGACAATCAGCGCGGAGGTATAGGGTGGCGATGCCATAATCTTCTCCTGTGTCCTGCCCGACTTGCATTGCCGCGTCGAGATTCCGCGAGCGATGCTACATTGACAATCGCGTCCGCGCCACTGTCTGCCGCCTGGCGCAGGAACGTTCAATCGACAATGCATGGGGATACTCGATGCCCATCGAACTGCACGCTTTTGATACGCCCAACGGCCGCAAGATCAGCGTCGCGCTGGAGGAAATGGCGCTTCCTTACGTCGTCACGGTCGTCAATATCCGCAAGGGCGAACAGTTCGACCCGGAATTCCTGAAAATCAGTCCGAATGGAAAGATCCCGGCGATCGTCGACCCGGACGGACCTCGCGGGAAACCGGTCAGCGTTTTCGAGTCTGGCGCGATTCTCATCTATCTCGGTGAAAAGACGGGCAAGTTCTGGCCGCGGGATCTGGAGGCGCGCATTCCCGTTCTGGAATGGTTGATGTTCCAGCAAGGAGGCTTCGGGCCGATTCCCGGGCAGGTCCACCACTTCCTGACCGTCGCGGACGAGCAGGACCGTCGCTATGGACTCGCCCGCTATTCGAAGGAGACCAGGCGACTTTACGGCGTGATGGACCGGCGACTGGCCGCGCAGGAATTTTTCGCGGATGAGCCGTCGATTGCCGATTTTTCAATCTTGGGTTGGGCGTGGCGACACCCGCGACACAAGGTCGATCTCGTCGAGTTTCCGAACGTCCGGAGATGGTACGAAACGATGATGGCTCGTCCCGGCGTCCAGCGCGGATTCGCGGTGAAATTGAGTTGATGAGTGAACTCTTCCAGGCCAACAACAAGGGAATCTATTCCTCGTTTTGACCGCTTGCCATCTCGATCCAGTCCAATTCCTCTTCGATTCGATGAAAGGCATCGTCCCCAATCTCGTCGTTGGCACGCATGATGAGGACCGCTTGCCGGGCCGCTTTCAGAGCTGCGCGATGCATTTCGCGGTGTACCGAGCGGGAGGCAGTGTCGAGATCAGTATTCGTGCGTTTATCTGCCAGACGTGCCGTGAACTCCCTCCGGAAAAGATCGGCGACCGATGAAGGGTCTTCGGCAAGGCTCGCAAGCGCGGCACCCAACGCGCGTTCACGGGCCGCAGCCACCTCACGGCCGACGGGATCCTCGTCATGGAAATCGAGCGCACGCAAGAGAGGCTTAAGGGTCAATCCCTGGATCGCGAGCGTGCCGAGCACTACGGAGAACGATGTAAGCACAATCAGGTCGCGGTAGGGAAACCCTGGTGGGAGCGCCATGGCCGCAGCAAGCGTGACGATGCCGCGCATGCCTGCCCAAGAAATGATCAAGCCGCTGCCGATGGTCGGCCGCAGCATTGGCCGTAGTGGATGGAAGCCGAGCCGGCGGTGCCGCCACCTGATGACCGCATTGAAGGACATGTGCCAGGCGATGCGAACAACGATGACAGTCAGCAGGACCGCGCCGGCGACGGCGAAATATCGACCGCGGTCCGCTGCTTCCAGGCTCTCCAAAATCGGCCGGACCTGCAGGCCGATGAAGATAAACGCAAGGATGTTCAGCGCGAAGATGACCGTCTGCCATACGGCATTGGTCGATATGCGCGTCCGTGCGGAAATTCGCTCAGGCGCCGTCCGCGCTACCGCCATGGCGCAGCACACGGTCGTCAGCACACCTGAGAGCCCAACGCGTTCGGCGACCATCCATACGCCGAACGTGCTGATGAACTGCAGAATGATGGCGGTCGGCACGTGCCGCACACGTTCCGTCACACGCAGGATGAGCCACCCGAGCGCCGGTCCCGCCACGACGCTGCCGGCCACAACAAATAGAAAGGTAGGCGCAACTGCCGAAATGGAGAAGCTGTTGGCCGCAACGGCTCCAACGGCGAGGCGGAAGATCAGCAATGCACTGGCGTCGTTGAGCAGACTTTCGCCTTCGAGAATCGTCAGCAGGCGGTGCGGCGGTCGCAACGGGCGCAACACGGCAGTTGCGGCTACAGCGTCGGGTGGAGCGACGACCGCGCCGAGCGCAGTGGCCGCAGCCCATGGCATCGTCGGAATGAGCGTGTGGGCCACCAGAGCGACAGCGGCGGTCGTGAATCCGACGGCGAATATGACCAGGCCTGTGACGGGCGCCCAGTTGTCCCTGAGGTCTCTGAGCGATGCGTCGTAAGCGGCATCGAGCAGCACCGGTGCGACGAACAGCGCCAGCGCAAGCTCGGGCGGGACCGTGAACGAGGGCGCGCCCGGAAAGAACGCGAGCAGCGCACCGCCGAGTGCTAGAAATACCGGATAAGGTGCTCCGACGCGGCGCGCCGCGGCGGCCAGGATCACGGCCGCGACGAAGAGAACAAGAAGCTGTTCTAGGTCCCCCATAGGGCCCCATATTGGGTCACGCTCAGCGCACCGTGCCGCTGGCGACGCGTGGACCGCAGCAGGATGTCGTCAGGCGATTCGTTGGCTCCGACGTCCATTTGCAAGCTCCTCTGTTTGACTCGGAGGAGTCGTTGTACCCCGGACCTTGCTATTTCCCAAGCCGCTGGAACCGATACGCCAGTTCTGGGCCCCTTTCTCCCTCGTACGCGAGTTGGCCGATGAACAGTGCGAACGGTTCCATGTATTGGGCGGTCCGCAGGGGGCCTGCGTCCACCGGCTCGAATCCCACGTCGCGAATGAGCTCGACGGCGACGCGCTTGCTCCCAGAATCGTCGCTGCCAAGGCGAATCTGCCGTGACGCGCGGTAGTCGAATGCAGCGCGTCGGGAGAACGGCGCCAAATCGCGCCTCAAGGTGCTCGTCGATGCGTTTCCCGGCGTGTGAAGCTCGGCAGCGAGAAGATGCCGGGACGCGCGATGAATGCTTCAGGCTATACCAGTTGCGATTCTAATTTAGCATTGCGGACAAGGATCGTTGCCCGGTGCGGACCAAAACGGCAGGTCGGGCATCGAGCGCTAGCAGCTCCGCGCGTGCCCGTGAACCGGGGATCTGCCTGCGATACTCGCAAACGCAGGGCGGACGCTCGACCCGGGGCTTTCTTGAATCGTTGCGTGGTGGGGCCCGGGCGACGCTGACGCGATTGTCTTACTCGGCCTTCTGCCTTGCGATTCGGTGGGATGAGGTGCGCACGGGACCATGGACGACTCTGGCTCGCGCGCAGCGACGACGTCGATTGCGGACCTCGAGGACGCCAGCCGGATTCCGTACTACCTCATGCTCGACCTAGAGAGAACAGGATAGCGATGTGCGAAAGACGCTTTGCTGCCAACCCTGTGCACGGCCAAAGCTGTCGCACCGCATTTGCGCCGAAAGCCGGCGCCGGTTGTCATTCTTGGGCGGGACCAGCCCGGCAATCGCGACCGCAATGATGTCCGGCTGCGTCATGCGACAACCGCCGGGATTCGCAGAACGTTCGCCTTGGCCGGACGGTCACCCCCTGTCGAGACCGCTCAATCTATTCTTGCGCCGGATTCCTTAACGACCTTCGCCCATTTGTCGACTTCCGCATTCACGTAATCCGCGAATTGAGCTTGCGTCAGTGCGCCAGGGCTTGCGCCTTGCTTCGCGAGGCGGTCGATGACATCGGGCGCGTTGAGCGTCTGCGCGATTGTGTCGACGAGCTTCGCGACAATATCCCTCGAGGTGCCGGCAGGAACGAAAATGCCGTACCAGTACTGCACGTCATAACCCGCGATCCCGGATTCCGCGACGGTTGGCACCTCCGGTAAGTTACCGTCGCGACTCTGCGCCGAAACTGCGATCGGCCTGATCATATTGGACTTGATCATGCCCATCGCTGCCGGCAACGTCGAGAACATTACCTGGATACGTCCGCCCGCGAGGTCGGTGAGAGCGGGAGGCGCGCCTTTATACGGCACGTGCGTCCAGCTGAGGCCGTTCATCGAGCGAAAGTATTCCGCGGCAAGATGTGTGAAGCTACCGTTGCCCGCGGATCCGGCGTTCACATCACCTGGTTTTGCGCGGGCGTACTTAATGAGATCTGTGACATTCTTGACCGGCAGAGAAGTTGCTGTGACGATCACCATTGGGGTCGAAGCGACCAGCGCCACAGGAATCAGATCCTTCGCGGGGTCGTAGGTGAGCTTGTAGATGCTAGGATTGACAGCAATCTCGCTCGTGCTGGCCAGCAAGATGGTATAGCCGTCCGGCGCCGATTTGACGGCAACTTCCGTGCCGATGGAGCCACCCGCACCGGCGCGGTTGTCCACGACCACCTGCTGGCCGGACAGTTCACCGAGTTTCTGCGCCAGGATGCGTCCGACGATATCGGAACCGCCGCCCGCGGGAAACGGCACGATCAGTCGCAACGGTTTGGAGGGGAAATCTTGACCGGACGTGGACTGGGCGACACCCAGAATGAGCCACGCCAAACCGAGCAATCGCCGCCACGGATATTTCATGAAGCCTCCGCTGCGTTCGCGGTGAAGACCGAGCTTCGTAATGCCGGATTCAGTCGCTCGATGCGTTGCAGATAACAGTCGACGAAACTGCGCGTGCTAGCGCGCGCTAAGCGCGGTCGCGGGTTCGACAGCAATGCTTTGCGTTGCTCCGCGATGCGCGGCCGGGCCCAGCAGGATCTCGCGCGCGGTATCGAGGTCGTCGAGAACGCGGCCCAGCTTGTTCAGCGCCTTGTCGAGTGAGGCCGCGATGCGCTGCACGCCGAGCCGGTGTCCATCCGGGTACATCATGAGCCGTACCACCGGCGCGCTGCTCGGCATCGACACGGCGCCAATCGTGAGGATGCCGTCCTCAGCAAGCATCTCCATGGCGACGATGCCGGCCGCTTCGACGGCGACCAACGTCGTCTTACCCTTCGCCGCGCGGCCCTGCGCGATCTCAAGCGCGTCGTCACCGACGATCGACACGCCGGGTCCGCCGAGATACGCCTTCGATCCGTATTTCGACTGCAGCACGACAAGGAGCTGCTCGGCCAGCAACCCGGCCTGGCGAATCACTTCGGGATCGAAGTTCCGCAAGGCATTGGCAACACCGACGTACTGCCCAGCTTGTGCCTCGAGTCCGAGCTCGTAGACGCGCGAACCGATTTGCGTCACCAGATCCGCTCGGCCGACGAAAACGCCTGCCCGTGGACCGGCGACGTGCTTGTCCGCCGAACACACAGCGAGATCGACGGCGCCAAGCTCGAAGGTGCGTGGCTCGCGGAAGTAGCCCACGCGCGACGCCATGTGCGCATCGTCTACATAGGCGAGGGTGGACGAATCGCGCGGCAATGCGAGCGCGCGGCGCACATCGGCCAGCTCGATGTGACGCTTTGACGCGCTGATCGGCGTGATGAGCAATAAGCGCGGCGCTCCGCGTTCGCGCCATGCACGTTCAAGCTCGTCTACCGAGTGGAACTGCGTGAATGTCGCACCCACCATGGTGATCGGCCGAATCGCGGACGGATGCGTGGAGCCGCCCGCCGGCGCGAGCGCGTAGACGTGATGGCCGCGCGCTAGGAGCGTGGTCAGTGCGATGAAGTTGGCCGCCGAAACGCGGTTGATGATGAGCGCCTTGTGCCGCGTCGGGTCGGCACCCATGTGGCGCAGCGCGTACGGCTCGGTGCGGCCTTCGAAGCGCTCGAAGAAGGGCACGTGGCTCGTGAGATGTGGCACTTCATCCGCACCGATGCCCGCCCCGCGATTCATTCCGGAGAGATCGAACACGCTTTCCTTGCCCTTGCTGCGCACGCGTTCGCCGACCATCTGGCGGGCGCGCAGCATGCGCACGACCTCCTCGTCGGTGCCCCGGAGAATACTGCCGCGCGCATAGCCGACGACGGGGTCAATGGGATTCCCGAACAGATCGGTCGATACCTGATTAGCCATCGCGTGTCCTTATTGTTCATCCTCGCGCTGCACGCGCGCGTCGCGGCTGCCAGCGAGGTGCCTAGGATCGTCGCACTTGCGTTTCACGCGGTCAAGCCACGATATGCAGAGCCGCGCGGATAGCCTGGCCGGCCCATTGTTGAGCGGGCGCCGACGACCGTCCGCTTTCGGCGACGACGGCGCAGAACTGTTGTGCCTCGACAAGCGCCCTAGCCCGGATTGTCCTGGGCCATGCGCACAATCAGGGGGGAGATCTTCTGCATGATCCCTGCCCGCCCAGGCCCGCGCCGGTGCACGAAATTCCACTTCTCGGCAATCAGCCGTCGATGCCAGCGCAGCAGAGTATCGGGAAAAACGAGCGTGTCCAGTTCGAGCAGGGCCTTACGTCCCACTGCCTTGGCTCTCCTCGCGAGCAGCGCTCGCTCTGCATCGGTGAACCGGATTCGCCTCCCGCGCAGCCGATCTTTAAGCAGTCGGTTTTCGGCTTGGAGAAACTCGATGACGATCAGTTGGTGGCGATGAACCCAGCCAGCCGCGATCATCAGCAGAAACGAGAGCAGCGGTGGTACAGAACTCATGCACCAGTCTATCGCACGCCTCGGCTGAATTGTTGGACACTGCGACATCGCAATCCGGGTGCTAAACGGCAAGGATTGCTGCAGAACAGTCATCGGCTACGACGCAAGCCGTTCGCTCAGCCGTAGGGATAATGCGGGCGGGTGCTGCCTCACTGCAGCAACGGCCCATCTAAGATCAAGCAGAGGTGCCAGCCTAGTTGCCTCTCAACGGACAACAATTCCGAAACCGAAGCTCACGCGGCTCTGTGTTTCTGCACTGGGGCCAATACGGCCGGCGCCGCTGGCTGCACTTGCCTCCAGGTGATGCCGAGGTGCTCTTTGAGCAAACGCGACAGCGTAGCCGCATCGCGCTGCTCCAAGGTCGCGATGATCGCGTCGAGATCCGACACGACCATCGTCCACCGCCCCTGGCCCCAGGGATCGGCACTGATGGAGATGAAACGCGCGCGGTACAACCTTGCGTTCAACATGTGGTGCAGCCGTTGGAGGGTGGCGTTACCGCATGCGCTTGCAATGCCCA
>Ga0210402_10005584_pt1 | contig 11239 bp, 4 predicted proteins | sample IncBWC7MmetaG_FD_161055 | JGI IMG/M metagenome (GOLD analysis project Ga0210402, IMG submission 161055) | Forest soil microbial communities from Barre Woods Harvard Forest LTER site, Petersham, Massachusetts, United States - Inc-BW-C-7-M | ecosystem: Environmental > Terrestrial > Soil >... | reverse complement strand
GGATCGTCAAGAACACGCTCGCGCGCAGGGCCCTTGCCGGCACCGCTTTCGAGTGCATTTCTCCGGCGCTGAAAGGACCCATTGTCCTCGCATTCTCCAATGATGATCCGGGCGCGGCCGCGCGGATCGTCAAGGCGTTTTCGAAGGACAACGACAAATTGGTGACGACGCTCGTGTCTTTGGGTGGGCAACTGCTCAAACCCGATTCACTCGAGCGCGTGGCTTCATTGCCCACGCGCGCGCAGGCGCTGTCGCAACTTCTGGGTGTGCTCAAGGCGCCGATTTCGAAGTTCGTTGGTACGTTGGCCGCCCCCAACTCGAAGTTGGTGCGGACGCTCGCTGCCGTTCTCGAGGCGAAAAAGATTGCGGCCGAGAAGAGCGGTGCGCCTGCCAAGGCGTGACGAATTAAACCTGATTCGGGTCGCAAGACCCTTTACGTTATTTGGAGATGATCATGGCTGTTAGTAAAGATGAAATCCTCGACGCGATTTCCAAGATGTCCGTCATGGAGGTGGTCGAGCTGATTTCCGACATGGAAAAGAAGTTCAACGTCACGGCGGCAGCTCCCGTTGCGGCGGTTGCGGCGGGCCCTGGCGCTGCTCAAGCTCCGGCGGCGGAAGCGCAGACCGAGTTCACCGTGACCATGACCGAGTTCGGCGCCAACAAGGTAGGCGTCATCAAGGTCATTCGCGAGATCACCGGCCTCGGTTTGAAGGAAGCGAAGGATTTGGTCGAGGGAGCGCCTTCGACCGTCAAGGAAGGCATTCCGAAGGCGGATGCGGAGACGATCAAGAAGAAGCTGGAGGACGCCGGCGCCAAGGCTGCCATCAAGTAGTGATTAACGCCGATACGCGCAGTTCGATGGTTGCCGCGGGCGTCGCGGCAGCCATCGGCTGCGCCTTTGATTTTGCTTCGACCCCGTTGATGTCGGCGCGATAGCGCCTGGAGAGAACATGGCTTATTCGTTCACCGAAAAGAAGCGCATTCGTAAGAACTTTGGCAAGCGGCCGAGCATTCTCGGTACGCCGTATCTGCTGGCGATCCAATTGGACTCGTACCGCCGATTCCTGCAAGCGGATGTCGCTGAATCCAAGCGCGACGAAATCGGTTTGCATGCCGCCTTCGACAGCGTGTTCCCCATTTCCAGCTATTCCGGCAACGCGACGCTGGAGTACGTGAGCTATCGATTGGGCGACCCGGTATTCGACGTCAAGGAATGCCAATTACGCGGACTCACCTACGCGGCCCCGCTGCGCGTCAAGGTCCGCCTCGTCGTGCTCGACAAGGAAGCGAGCGGCGCAAAGAAGCCCGTCAAGGACGTGCGCGAGCAGGAAGTATACCTGGGCGAGCTGCCCCTCATGACCGACAACGGCACCTTCATCATCAATGGCACGGAGCGAGTGATCGTATCGCAGCTGCATCGCAGCCCCGGGGTGTTCTTCGATCACGACCGCGGCAAGACGCACTCTTCGGGCAAGCTGCTGTTTTCAGCCCGCATCATCCCGTATCGCGGCTCATGGTTGGACTTCGAGTTCGACCCGAAGGATTGCGTGTTCGCGCGCATCGACCGCCGCCGCAAGCTGCCGGTGACCATCATCCTGCGCGCCCTGGGGCTTACCGAAGAGCAGGTTCTGGATATCTTCTTCGAGAAGAACGTATTTCACCTGTCGAAGAAGGAAATTGAATTCGAGATCATCCCGCAGCGCTTGCGCGGCGAGACGGCGGCGTTCGAGATTCGGGTAGGCAAGAAGGTCGTCGTCGAGGAAGGGCGCCGCATTACCGCGCGTCACGTGAAGGAACTGGAAGAAGCGGGCGTCAAGCGCCTGCCCGTGCCCACCGAGTACCTGCAAGGCAAGGTCCTCGCTCACGACATCGTCAACACGGAAACGGGCGAGATCCTGGCCAAGGCCAATGAGATCCTCACCGTTCCGACGGTCGGCAAGTTGATCGAAAGCGGCATCGAGGAGATACGCACGCTCTACGTCAACGATTTGGATCGCGGTCCCTACATCTCCCACACCCTGCGCATCGATCCGACCAAGACGCGTCTCGAGGCGCTGGTCGAAATCTACCGCATGATGCGTCCCGGCGAGCCGCCGACGAAGGATGCGGCCGAGAACCTGTTCCAGAACCTGTTCTTCAACGGCGAGCGATACGATCTGTCGCCGGTGGGCCGCATGAAGTTCAATCGCCGCGTGGGCCGCGAAGAAATCACGGGCTCGGGGGTCTTGAGCAAAGAAGACATCATCGAGGTCATGAAGACCTTGATCGACATCCGCAACGGCAACGGCCACGTGGACGACATCGATCACCTGGGCAATCGCCGGGTGCGCAGCGTCGGCGAAATGGCGGAAAACGCCTTCCGCATCGGCTTGGTACGCGTCGAGCGCGCCGTCAAGGAGCGCCTGACCATCGCCGAGAGCGAGCCGATCATGCCGCAGGAGATGATCAACGCGAAGCCGGTCGCGGCCGCTGTGAAGGAATTCTTCGGCTCATCGCAGCTGTCGCAATTCATGGATCAGAACAATCCGTTGTCCGAAGTTACGCACAAGCGGCGTGTTTCCGCATTGGGCCCAGGCGGCCTGACGCGTGAGCGCGCGGGATTCGAGGTGCGCGACGTGCATCCGACGCACTACGGCCGGGTGTGCCCGATCGAAACGCCGGAAGGCCCGAACATTGGATTGATCAATTCGCTGGCCGTGTATGCGCGCACCAACGACTACGGGTTCCTGGAGACGCCATACCGTCGCGTCTCGAACGGCAAGGTCACCGACCAGATCGATTATCTGTCGGCCATCGAGGAAGGCCAGTACGTGATCGCGCAGGCGAACGCCACGCTCAACGACAAGGGCGAGTTCACCGACGACCTGATCTCCTGCCGGACGCAAAACGAGTTCACTCTGTCCTCGCCCGACAAGATCGATTTCATGGACGTGTCGCCGAAACAGATCGTATCGGTGGCGGCCTCGCTGATTCCGTTCCTGGAACACGACGACGCGAACCGCGCCCTCATGGGATCGAACATGCAGCGTCAGGCGGTTCCGACCCTGCGCTCGGAGACGCCGATGGTGGGCACCGGCATGGAGCGGGCCGTCGCCATCGATTCAGGGGTGACGGTTGTGGCGCGGCGCGGCGGCAGCGTGGATTCCGTCGATGCCTCGCGCATCGTGGTTCGGGTAAACGATGATGAAACGACCGCCGGCGAACCCGGAGTGGACATTTATTCGCTCACGAAGTACACGCGCTCCAACCAGAACACCTGCATAAATCAACGGCCGCTGGTGAAGGCCGGGGACGCGATCAAGCGCGGCGACGTTCTGGCCGACGGTCCGTCGACCGATCTGGGCGAGCTCGCGCTCGGTCAAAACCTGCTGGTCGCGTTCATGCCGTGGAACGGCTACAACTTCGAAGACTCGATCCTGATCTCTGAACGGGTGGTCGAGGAAGATCGCTTCACGACGATTCACATCGAAGAGCTCACTTGCGTCGCGCGCGACACCAAGTTGGGTCCCGAAGAGATCACGGCGGACATACCCAATGTGGGCGACTCGGCGCTCGCGAAGCTGGACGAAGCGGGCATTGCCTTCATCGGCGCGGAGGTGCGGGCGGGCGACATTCTGGTGGGCAAAGTCACGCCGAAGGGCGAGACCCAATTGACGCCGGAAGAGAAGCTGCTGCGGGCCATCTTCGGCGAGAAGGCCTCCGATGTGAAGGACACGAGCTTGCGCGTGCCGCCCGGCATGGACGGCACGGTGATCGACGTTCGCGTGTTCACCCGCGACGGGGTCGAGAAGGACTCGCGCGCCCTGGCGATCGAGAAATCGGAGCTCGAGCGGGTACGCAAGGACCTGGCCGATCAGCAACGCATCCTCGAAGACGACTTGTTCCAACGTGTGCGGGGCATGATCGAGGGTAAAGCCGCGGAAGCGGGTCCGAAGAAGATCAAGGCAGGCACGCAGATTGACGACGCGTACCTCGCCGATCTGCCGCGCGAGCAGTGGTTCGAAATTCGCTTCAAGGACGAGGAAACGAATGCGCAGCTCGAAACGGTATCCGAGCGCCTGAAGGGTCAACGCAAGGCCTTCGAAAAGCGCTTCGAGGAGAAGAAGGCAAAGATCACCGCGGGCGATGATCTGGCGCCGGGCGTGCTCAAGATGGTCAAGGTGTATCTGGCGGTGAAGCGCCGTGTGCAGCCGGGCGACAAGATGGCGGGACGTCACGGCAACAAGGGCGTCATCTCCTCCATAGTGCCCGTCGAGGATATGCCGTACATGGCGGACGGTACTCCGGTGGACATCGTGTTGAACCCGCTGGGCGTGCCGTCGCGCATGAACATCGGTCAAATCCTGGAGACCCACTTGGGCTGGGCCGCCAAGGGGCTTGGCGCCAAGATCGGCAAGATGCTGGAGACACAGCAGGCCGTCGTGGAATTGCGCAAGTTCCTCGGCCAGGTCTACAACGAGACCGGCGGTCAGAAGGAAGACATCAGGTCCATGAGCGATGCTGAAGTCATCGAGCTTGCCACCAATCTGAAGAAGGGCGTGCCGATGGCGACGCCGGTGTTCGACGGGGCCGGTGAAGATGAGATCAAGAATCTCCTGACGCTTGCCGATTTGCCGACGTCGGGCCAGACGACTCTGCACGACGGCCGCACCGGAGAGCAGTTCGAGCGGCCGGTCACCGTGGGCTACATGTACATGCTGAAGCTCAACCACTTGGTCGACGACAAGATGCACGCGCGCTCCACCGGGCCGTACAGCTTGGTGACCCAGCAGCCCTTGGGGGGCAAGGCGCAATTCGGCGGTCAGCGATTCGGCGAAATGGAAGTGTGGGCGCTCGAGGCGTACGGCGCCGCGTACACCTTGCAGGAAATGCTCACCGTCAAGTCGGATGACGTCAACGGCCGTACGCAGATGTACAAGGCGATCGTCGACGGCAACCATGAAATGAAAGCCGGCATGCCGGAATCGTTCAATGTCTTGGTGAAGGAGATTCGGTCCTTGGCCATCAACATCGAACTAGAGAGCGAGGCCTAATCAATGAAAGATTTACTCAAGTTGTTCAAGCAGCAGGTGCCGGTCGAGAATTTCGATTCGATCAAGATCGGACTTGCGTCGCCGGACATGATCCGCTCCTGGTCGTACGGCGAGGTAAAGAAGCCGGAAACCATCAACTACCGCACGTTCAAGCCGGAACGCGACGGCTTGTTCTGCGCCAAGATCTTCGGGCCGGTCAAGGACTACGAATGTCTCTGCGGCAAGTACAAGCGCCTGAAGCATCGCGGCGTGGTTTGCGAGAAGTGCGGCGTGGAAGTCACCCAGTCCAAGGTACGCCGCGAACGGATGGGGCATATTGAACTCGCGAGCCCCACCGCGCACATCTGGTTCTTGAAGTCCCTGCCGTCGCGCATCGGATTGATGCTCGACATGACGTTGCGCGAAATCGAGCGCGTGCTGTACTTCGAGGCCTTCGTGGTGGTCGATCCCGGCATGACCTCGTTGCAGCGCGGTCAATTGCTCACCGACGAGATGTATCTCGAGTCGATCGAAGAGCACGGCGATGAATTCGATGCGCGCATGGGCGCCGAGGCGGTCCATGAGCTCTTGAAGTCGATGGATCTGCCCTCCGAGGTCGTCAAGGTCCGCGAGGACATGGCGAACACGAATTCCGAAACGAAGATCAAGCGGCTGTCGAAGCGGTTGAAGCTGATCGAAGCGTTCATGGAATCGGGCAATAAGCCCGAGTGGATGGTGCTCACCGTATTGCCGGTGCTCCCGCCCGACCTGCGTCCCCTGGTGCCGCTCGACGGCGGCCGCTTTGCGACCTCCGACCTGAACGATCTGTATCGCCGCGTCATCAACCGCAACAATCGTCTGCGCCGTCTGTTGGAACTCAACGCGCCCGACATCATCGTGCGCAACGAAAAGCGCATGCTGCAGGAAGCGGTCGATGCGTTGCTCGACAACGGCCGCCGCGGCCGCGCGATCACCGGCACGAACAAGCGCCCGCTCAAGTCCTTGGCGGACATGATCAAGGGCAAGCAAGGCCGGTTCCGCCAGAACCTGTTGGGCAAGCGCGTCGATTACTCGGGCCGATCGGTCATCGTCGTCGGTCCGACCCTGCGCCTGCATCAATGCGGTTTGCCGAAGAAGATGGCGCTGGAATTATTCAAGCCGTTCATCTTTTCCAAGCTGCAGCTGCGCGGCGAAGCTTCGACCATCAAGGCGGCGAAGCGCCTGGTGGAGCGCGAGGGGCCCGAGGTGTGGGACATTCTCGAGGAAGTGATCCGCGAGCATCCGGTGCTGCTCAATCGCGCGCCGACGTTGCACCGACTGGGCATCCAGGCGTTCGAGCCGGTGTTGATCGAGGGCAAGGCGATCCAATTGCACCCGCTCGTTTGCACGGCATTCAATGCCGACTTCGACGGCGACCAGATGGCCGTTCACGTGCCGCTCTCCATCGAGGCGCAGCTCGAAGCGCGCGCCCTGATGATGTCGTCGAACAATATTCTCTCGCCTGCCAACGGCGATCCGATCATCGTCCCGTCACAGGACGTGGTGCTGGGTCTGTACTACATGACCCGCGAGCGGGTCGGAGCCAGGGGCGAGGGCATGGCGTTCAGCGACGTTGCCGAAGTGCATCGCGCCTATGAGAGCCGCAATATCGACTTGCAGGCCAAGGTGAAGGTGCGCCTGTCCGAATACGTGCGCGATCCTGCCGGAAACCTGGTGCAGAACGTGCGGGTAGTCTCGACGACGGTGGGACGCGCCTTGCTGTCCGAGATCCTGCCGCATGGCCTGTCGTTCGATGCGATCAACCAGGACATGACCAAGAAGACCATCTCGGCAACCATCAACGCGTGCTACCGCACCGTCGGTCTCAAGGAAACCGTCGTTTTCGCCGACCAATTGATGTACACGGGCTTCCATTACGCGACCCGCGCAGGCGTGTCGATCGGCGTGGACGACATGGTGGTGCCGCTGCAGAAGACCAAGATTCTGGCCACTGCCGAGAAAGAGGTGAAGGAGATCCAGGAGCAATACTCTTCGGGGCTCGTCACCAACGGCGAACGCTACAACAAGGTGGTCGACATCTGGTCGCGAACCAACGACCAGGTGGCGAAGGCCATGATGGAGAAGCTGGGCACCGACGAGGTGGCGGATTCCAAGGGCAACAAGGTTCGCCAGAAGTCCTTCAATTCCATCTTCATGATGGCCGATTCCGGCGCCCGCGGTTCCGCGGCGCAGATCCGCCAGCTCGCCGGCATGCGCGGTCTGATGGCGAAGCCGGACGGCTCGATCATCGAAACGCCGATCACCGCGAACTTCCGCGAGGGGTTGAACGTACTGCAGTACTTCATCTCGACTCACGGCGCACGCAAAGGCTTGGCCGATACGGCCTTGAAGACGGCCAATTCCGGCTACTTGACCCGCCGCCTGGTCGACGTGGCGCAGGATTTGGTGGTTACCGAGATCGATTGCGGTACGGCCAACGGGCTGTCGATCACGCCCATCGTCGAGGGCGGCGATGTGGTCGAGGGTTTGGGCGAGCGCGTGCTGGGCCGCGTCGTCTCCGAGGATGTCGTGGTGGCGGCCAGCGGCGAAGTGCTGGTGAAGGCCGGCGTATTGATCGATGAGAAGCTGGTCAAGCAGCTGGAAAAGATGGGTATCGACCAAGTCATGGTGCGTTCGCCCATTACCTGCGAGACCCGTTACGGCGTTTGCGCCCAATGCTACGGCCGCGATTTGGGCCGCGGGCATCGCATCAACATCGGCGAGGCAGTGGGCGTCATCGCGGCGCAGTCGATCGGCGAGCCGGGCACCCAGCTCACCATGCGTACCTTCCACGTCGGCGGCGCAGCCTCGCGAGCGGCGGCGGCCAACGGCGTCGAGGTCAAGAGCAAGGGCACCATTCGCCTGCACAACATCAAGACCGTCCGCCACGAGAAGGGGCATCTGGTGGCAGTGTCTCGTTCCGGCGAGCTGGGCGTGGTGGACGAGTTCGGCCGTGAGCGCGAGCGCTACAAGATTCCCTACGGCGCCACGATTACGGTGAACGACGGCGATCTGGTTTCGGCCGGCCAATCGGTCGCGAACTGGGATCCGCATACTCACCCGGTGGTCACTGAAGTGGCGGGCATGATCAAGTTCTCCGACTTCGTGGACGGCATCACCGTCACGACCCAGGTGGACGACGTCACCGGTCTCACCAGCACCGTGGTGCTGGATCCGAAGCAGCGCGGCTCCGGCGGCAAGGACTTGCGTCCCGTCGTACGGCTGACCAACGCCAAGGGCAAGGAAGTCACGTTTGCCAACACCGACATCCCGGCGGTGTATGCGCTGCCCGCGGGCGCCATCGTCAGTCTCGAGGACGGCTCCAAGGTGTCGGTGGGCGATGTCATCGCGCGCATCCCGCAAGAGTCCTCGAAGACCCGCGACATCACGGGCGGCCTGCCGCGTGTGGCCGATTTGTTCGAAGCGCGCAAGCCGAAGGACTCCGCGATCCTGGCGGAGCGCAGCGGCACGGTGAGCTTCGGCAAGGAAACCAAAGGCAAGCGGCGCTTGATCATCACGAACGAGGGGACCGACAAGTACGAAGAGCTGATACCCAAGTGGCGCCACCTCAACGTGTTCGAGGGCGAACAGGTCGAGAAGGGCGAAGTGATCGCCGACGGTGAACCGAATCCTCACGATATTTTGCGGCTGCAGGGGGTCGAGGCGTTGGCGAACTACCTGGTTCGCGAAATTCAAGACGTTTATCGGTTGCAGGGCGTCAAGATCAACGACAAGCACATCGAAGTCATCGTGCGGCAGATGTTGCGCAAAATCGAGGTGTTGGACACCGGCGATTCGGCGCTGCTGCGCGGTGAACAGATGGATCGCGGCCGGCTGCTCGACGTCATCGCGAAACAGAAGGCCGAGGGAAAGCACCAATCGACCTGGGAACCCATGCTGCTGGGCATCACCAAGGCATCGTTGGCGACCGAGTCGTTCATTTCAGCAGCTTCGTTCCAGGAAACGACCCGCGTTCTCACCGAGGCGGCGGTTCGCGGACTCAAGGACGACCTGCGCGGCTTGAAGGAAAACGTGATCGTGGGGCGGCTCATTCCCGCGGGGACCGGCTTCGCGTATCATGCGCGGCGCCGACGCGCGTTTGACGACAGCCGCCGCCGCAGCTTCATGGATGTGAGCGGTGGCATTGGCGACTCGGACGATGCAGTACCGGCGGGGGACACGGAAGCTGCCGAATAAAACAATGAGAAGTATCTAAAAGATATGGCCCCGGATTCGAAAGAATTCGGGGCCTTTTTTATTGTGTGCCTGGCGCCGGCTGCGATATAAGTAGCGTTCGCAGAAATAACACGAGGGAGCGTTTTATGTTCAGCGTAAGCCGATCGGCGATTTTGACGCTGGGTTGCGGGCTCCTGTTGGGCGCTTGCGGGGGCGGTAAACCGGGATCGGCGGCTCACCCGGACGGTGCCCCCAATGCCGAGAGGGTCCTGAACCTCTATATCTGGTCCGATTATCTTGCACCGAAAACGCTGTCGAAGTTCGAGAAGCAAACGGGCATCAAGGTAAACGCGACCTACTACGACACCAATGAAACATTGGAAGCGAAGCTGCTTGCGGGCGGCGGCGGCTATGACCTCGTGATGCCGACGGCTTCGTACTTAGAAAGACAGATCAAGTCGGGCATGTATCTGCCGCTCGACAAGTCAAAGCTGCCAAACCTCAAGAATATGGACCCGCAGCTCATGGCCAAGGTTGCTCTTCACGATCCCGACAATGCTCACGGCGTCATTTATTTGTGGGGCACCAACGGCATCGGCTACAACGAAAAAATGGTCAAGCAGCTACTGCCCGACGCGCCGCTCGACAGCTGGCGAATGGTGTTCGATCCGAAGGTCGCGTCGAAAGTCGCCAAATGCGGCATCAGCGTACTCAACTCGCCTGCGGAGATGATGCGCGCCGTCTTCAGTTATTTGGGCAAGGATCCGAACTCGCAACAGCCGGAAGACTTGGCTCAAGGCGAGGCGGCGCTTTTGAAAATCAGGCCCTACATCCGCAGCATCAATTCCTCGGAGTACATCGAGGCGCTTGCCAACGGCGATCTGTGCGTGGCGGTGGCCTACAACGGTGATGTCATGCAGGCGCGGGACCGCGCGCAGGATGCCAACAAGGGGATCGAAATCAAGTACAACATACCGAAGGAAGGCACCATTCTTTGGTTCGATATGCTGGCCATCCCCAAGGATGCGCCGCATCCCGAGAGTGCCTATGCATTCATGAACTTCGTCATGACCCCGGAAGTCATCACCGAAATTACCAACTTCAAGGGGTATGCCAATGCCAACGCCGGGGCGAAACCGCTGGCGTCGGTCAAGAATGATCCGGGGATTTATCCTACGCCCGAATTGCTGCCGAAACTCACGGTGCAATTAGCGGATTCGGACGAACAGACCCGCGCCATCAGCAGTGTCTGGGAGAAATTCAAGACGGCTAAATGAGCGATGACGACCTGCTGAAACAACGTGGATCCACTATTCGTCTGGCTGACGCCCGCGCTGGCCGCACTCTTCTCGTATGGCATCGGCCAGGGCCTGGTAAAGAAGTGGATCGGCGAGGTGCCGCCGGCGCGCTTCTGCCTGTACTACGTGTTCGCTACCTCGATCGTCAATCTCGGCTTTTTCATCACGCAGGACCACCCGCCGCTCATGGCGGCGAGCGGTCGAGAATTCCTGGGATTCGGAGTGCTGGCCTACCTATTCGATGGCGCAGCGTGGATCCTTTACTTCCAGTCGATCGCGCTAGGGCCGGTCGCAATCGTCGGCACGTTGTCGGCGGCGTACCCTGCACTGACCATCGTATTCGCGCGGATCTTCCTTCGTGAGGAACTCGCCCCATTGCAGTACGGCGCGGTCACGCTGGTGATCGGCGGCTGCCTCGGCCTGTCATACACGCCCGGGGGCGCAGACGGCCAAGTCACGACCCGACGCTGGATCCCGCTGTCATTGCTTGCGCTCGTCTGCTGGGCGACGTCCAACACGATCATCAAGTACTCCTATTCCCTGCCCGGTGCGAGCGAAGCAAATCTCGCGGTCTGCAGCTCGATCGGCGGCGCGCTGTCGCTCGGTGTTTTCGGGCTGCTGCGCGGCCGCCAGGGACCGCACTCGGTGCGGGCGTGGATTCATTCGCTCGTACCGATGGGAATGATGGCCGGCGGCAGCCTTGGGCTGATC
>Ga0210402_10005581_pt1 | contig 11243 bp, 8 predicted proteins | sample IncBWC7MmetaG_FD_161055 | JGI IMG/M metagenome (GOLD analysis project Ga0210402, IMG submission 161055) | Forest soil microbial communities from Barre Woods Harvard Forest LTER site, Petersham, Massachusetts, United States - Inc-BW-C-7-M | ecosystem: Environmental > Terrestrial > Soil >... | reverse complement strand
ATAGACCGGGCGGAGCCGCGCAGGGTAGTTCCTACGGAGGCAGGGGAAGAACTCCTGCGCTATTGCGACCAGGTGGATTCGCTTCGCGTGCAATTCCTGGAAACCCTGGAGCAGTTGCAGTACGGCTCGGAAATCAGGGCCGCGATGACGCACTATGCGTGGCTTGCCTACGGCAGCGACCTAGAAAACGCTTACAAAGAGCGCCGCCCCGATGGAAAGATAAACTCCGGCAATACTTATTACGGGCAAGACAAAGTCTGGCGGGATATTGAACTGGAAGTGGTCGAGGGCCGAGCGGATATCGGCATTTATAGCTTTCCGGCTTCGCGGAAGCAGGAAGTTTCTCCCGACCTTGCAGTGCGCAACTGGATCGAAGAGGAGATCGTGCTGGTGCTCCCGCCCAATACACCAGGACTCCGCGATACGAACACAATTTCCCTTCAGGATCTGGATGAATTGCCGCCAATCGTGCATTACAGCCGGTCGCTGGGTTTTGATCGCACGCGCACGATTGAGGAATACCTGAAGAGGCAAAAGGTCTTTCGACGTTACAAAGGGGATTGGCTGGTGGGCGTCAACACTATCGCGGAGATCAGAGATACCCTGCTGAAAAAGGGCGGAATGAGTTTTCTGCCGTGGCCTACTGTGGAACAAGACTATCAGCGGGGAGCGCTGCGGGTTTTTCGACTCGATCCACCGATGAGGCCGCGCATCATCCGAATTATTTGCCGGTTGCATACCTCGAGGCGCGCCATTGCCGATTTCATGAAGGCAGCGGCGACGCTCGAGGGCCAAAGAAACTTTCCTTACTGACCTGCATCAAGAGAATTTCTTCCGTGTGACTCCGTTCGAACGCACCGCGTACGAAACGCTTCCTCTTGCGAATTCGCGGCGTTCACTTTGCTGAAATATTTTTGCATTTGATTGGAATTTCTTTTTGTGTGCAACGATGTTCCATGCTGCACAACAATTCTGGATTTACCCGCAAGAAAATCCTGCGGTCGTCGATCTGGGGAGGGTTCCGATGTCTGGACTAATCCTCGGTCGCAAATCCACACCCGCGCGTTCGATTGGCTTCGGTTTTGCGGCGCGCGAAGCTCCGGAAGCCAAAGGACTTATCACATACTCTGGCGAAGGTCACCTGATGACTTTTGCTCCGACGGGGACGGGAAAGACTTCCGGACCCGTCATCTGCAATGCCCTCCATCATCCCGGCCAACTAATCGTGCTCGATATGAAAGGGGAAGTGTATGCGGCGACTGCGGAACGGCGCCGAGAAATGGGCCAGAGTGTGCATGTACTGAATTTGAGGGACGAGTCGAGTGGCGACTCCTTGAATCCTTTGGACTTGGCCGCGCGATGTGGAATCGATCCCTCTGCGACGGCGCGCGGCTTTGCCGCAGAACTGATTGAGCGAAGCCCCGGGGAGCGCGACAGGTTTTGGAACGATTGGTCGGAAACAATGATCGCCGGGGCGACCGCGTGGCTGCTGGCGGACCAGCCTGCGGAGGAGCGCAAACTCAGCAAGCTGTTTGATTTGTTCACCGATAGCGATGTGGCGTATCGCATCGCCGTGATGCTGGATGAAAAAGAGACGGTTCGCAATCGAGCTGCCATCGCGGCGTTTACTTCTTTTTTGCAGCTTCCGGACCGAGAGACGCGGCCGAGCGTGCTCGGCTCGGTACAAACGCATTTGCGGCTTTTCGATAGCGATTTGGTACGCAGGCTGACGGATACAACCACGTTCGACCTGGATGCCCTGATCAACGGCGAGCCGCTGTCTTTGTACATTATTGTTCCGCCGGCCCGGCTTCACGGATTCAGCCCTTTATTAAGGTTATGGATCTCCGGGCTGATTCTCACGCTGACGCAGCGTAGAGAACGTCCCAAAGAACGGACGCTCCTGCTTTGCGATGAAATTGGGAATCTTGGACGCATGGATGCCTTATTGACGGCGGCGACGCTGCTGAGGTCGTGGGGATTGACGCTCTGGACGTTCTGGCAGAACGCAGCGCAGTTGCAGATCTATGGAACGCAGGCAAACACACTCGTGGATAACGCTGGAGTGCTGCAGGCGTTTGGAGCGAGGAATTTACGCATGGCGCAGGATTTGGCAAACCTCTTTGGGAGTATTTCATCGCACGAGATTTTGAATTTGCAGGCTGACGAGCAAATTCTGCTCATCGAGGGTAGAACGATGCGGTGCAAGCAGACGCGGTATTACGAGGATAAGGGGCCATTCGGCACGGCAAATTCGTGAGCTGCAGCGAAACGTGACACTCAGATTTCGCTTTTGCGGAAACGATCAATCAAGTTTGCACAGGCCCGAACGCAGAGAGCCATCATGGTGAGCGTCGGGTTCTGGCACGCCGATGAGACGAAGCTCGCGCCATCCATAACGAACACATTCTTTACGTCGTGCGTTTGATTGAACGCGTTCAGCACGGATTTCTTCGGGTCATTGCCCATGCGCGCCGTTCCTAATTCGTGGATGGCCATGCCGGGCACTTCGGTCCGCGACTGCAATTTGATGTCTTTCGCGCCGGTCGCTTCCAGCATTTCCGCGGCGGAGGAGGCTGCGTCTTCCATGAGCGCGGCTTCGTTATCGCCGTGGGTCATGGAAATTCGCAGAGCGGGAATGCCCCACGCGTCTTTCAAGTTGGTGTCTATTTCGCAGTGATTGTCCCAGCGCGCCAGCGATTCTCCAAAGGCGCCCAGACCAATCGAATAGATCCCTTCCTTCACCGCGCCCTTGAAGGAAGTTCCGTAACCCTCGGCGTTGAAATTGAATTCCATTCCGCCGCCGCCCTGGTAGCCATATCCACGAATGAAGTGAGATTGTTTCTTGTTGGAAGGAGTATTTCGGAAACGCGGAATGTAAATTCCATTCGGACGCTGTGGTTCGTTTGCGTTCGGTCGAATTTTCATATCCTGGAGATAGCCTGTAGCTCCGCCACCAGTGACGTGGTCCATCAAATAGCGCCCGAGCGCGCCACTCGAGTTGCCAAGGCCGTTCGGATATTCGCGCGTGGAGGAGTTGAGCAGGATGCGAGTTGATTCCAGAGCTTGCGCACAGAGGATGACTGCTTTGCCACGGACTTCCTTCACCTGACGCGTCGTACGATCCACAAAGGTTACTCCGCTTGCTTTGTTCCGTGAGTTGTCCATGTTGACGTGGCTGACGACGGCGTTTGTAATGACGGTGCAGTTGTGAGAATTCACCGCGTCCGCAACTGTCGTGAAGGGACTACTGAAGTAGGAAAACGTTCTGCATCCGCGCTCGCACGGGCCGCAATAGTGGCAAGCAAGACGGCCATTGTGATTCTGCGTGACGATGGCCACGCGGCCGATGGTGACGGTCCGGCCCAGCTTGGCCTTGACCCGATCTTTCATCAGAATTTCGCCGCAGCTCATTTTCATGGGCGGCAAAAATTGGCCGTCGGGCAGCATTTCGTTTCCTTCGGCGGCGCCGCTAATCCCCACGTATTTCTCGACGATGTCGTAGAAGGGAGCTAGATCGGCGTAAGAGATAGGCCAGTCATCGCCATAACCGTCGCGGCCGGCGGCTTTGAAATCGTTGTCGCTCAGACGGTAGCTTTGGCGGCCCCATACCAGCGAACGCCCGCCCAGCACGCGCAGCCGTTGCCAACTGAACGGTTTGTCGGGGGGCGTGCTGTACGGGTTCTCAAGGTCGTTGACGAACCATTCGTAGTTGTATTCCATGCAGGCATAGCACTGCTTCTGGACAGGCCGCGTGCGCGCAATTTCGGGGGAATGGTCGCGGTATTTTAGTTTGAAAGAAGGAGTATGTTCCGTGAATTCGGTTGGGCTAACGGCGCGGCCAGCTTCCAGCAGCGCGACTTTGAGTCCCGCTTCGGCCAGTTGTTTCGCAGCCCATCCGCCCGTTGCGCCGGAACCTACGACGATGGCGTCGTAGGTTTGTTGAAGAGGATCTCCATCCAGAATATTCCAAATCATTTGTGGCTTCCTTCTTCGTGGTCGCAGCCCTGATAGATGCCATGCATGACGTTGCCGTCCCATCCCAGCTCGCGCGAACCGATCTCAGAGCTGTAGTACGCAAAGACGATGCGCTGCTTGAGCTGTTCAAAATGCTTGTGGCCTGTGTCCGATGCCGCGGCTTCGCCCGTCCAGCCACTGTTGCCTAGGGGATACGCCAGGGAATGCAGCAAGTCGTCCTGATCCTCTCGGGACAGATAGCGAAATGCGGCTTTGTAGCGGCGGATGCTTTCGCCATCGATGTAACCGAGGCTGTTCAAGAAGGAGCGCTGGTTCTCGTGCGTATCGGCTGCCAAAACAACATCAATATAACGATTCACGAGCGCTTCCTTGGCGCCGGGAGTATCGGTGGCGGGAATGATCAGGTCGCTGAGGATGATGAGCGTTTGATTCTGGTGCTCATCCAGAAAGAGCGGCTTCCAGCCCGGAACGGCGAGATCCTTCGACGCGTCCGTGCCGCGCTGCGCGGGGGTAAGCTCAGTGGATGTGTTCTGATCTTGATTTTGGGCGGTCGAGAGCGACGTACTGAGCGCGGCAGCGGCTCCTGTCAGGACACTTGCTCGTAACAGTTCGCGTCGTTTCATAAAGACTCCATTGCGGTTGTGGGCGCAGCCGGGAAATTGTATCTGAGAATCTGGTGAAACTGCCAAATTGGGAAAAAGTTTTTTCGCCTTGGGAAAACCACTAGGTCCTGTATCACGAATGCGGCCTGATTTGTGAGAATGGTGCTGCGGGACGAGAGAACGGTTATGGGGCGGCAACAGAATGTCCATTGAGAATTCGCTGGGGAGCCTCGTTGAGGAGCTGGAACGAGAGCGTTCGCTGGACGAGCCGCGGGATCTGCGGCGACGGGTCGATGCGCTCGACGAACTTGAGGGCTATCTATTGGATGGACAGTCCATGGGAACGGCGTTTCAACAACGGGCAAAGGCCATTTACGCTCGTCTAGAGGCTGCTAATTTCAAACTTTACGAAACCATCCGTCGAGATATTCAGCGAGGCGCGGGCGCCCACACGCTACTTGAGTGGATGCCCGATGAGAATGGTGCTGCGAATCTCGCAAATTCCAAAGGCTACGACTATCTGGATGAATTGGTGAGTGGAATCTTGCAGTTCGAAGAGCCGTCGGCGCAAGTCGTTCAGCTAGAGTCCGAAATGGTGGCTTATCAGCCGACGCCTGCACGCCATATTTTTGATTTCATCCGCCGAACGGGACTCATGGAGCGGGACGTCCTGATCGATCTCGGTTCCGGTCTGGGGCACGTTGCGCTGATGGCTGCGATTTGCACCAGCGCTGACTGCACTGGGATCGAACTTGAACCGGCCTATGTGGATTGTGCGCGGAAGAGTGCACGGTCGCTAAATCTGAGCAACGTTAAATTTATCCAGGACGATGTTCGCGCAGCGGACTTTTCGCGCGGCACCATGTTTTATTTGTTCACGCCTTTTCGGGGCGGCATCCTGCGAGATATGCTGAACTTGCTGCGGCAGGAAGCCGCCAGGCGGGAGATTCGAATCTGCACGTTTGGCCCGTGCACGCCGGTTGTCGCCGAAGAGCAGTGGCTAAGCGTCGTTGGACCGCTGGAAACCGATAGAATCGGTATGTTTCAACCTCGCGATTAGACAAGGACTCTCGCATGCTCACCGAAGCTCAAGTCAGACAATTTGCGGACGACTGGTTGCGCGCCTGGAATTCACACGATCTCGACGTCATCCTGTCCCACTATGCGCCGGAGATTGTTCTAACATCGCCGGTCGCGGCAAAGCTATTGAACGATCCCTCTGGCGCAGTCAAAGGGGAATTGGCCTTACGCAGCTATTTCAAGCGAGGACTTGAAGCGTATCCGAACCTCGCTTTTGAGCTTTTGGACGTGATGTGGGGGATTTCGAGCGTGGTTCTCTACTACAAGAATCAAAATGGCACGACCACGGGCGAGTTTATGGAGCTCGACGCGAACTTAAAGGTTATCAAAGTGGTCGCAAACTACAGCCGTTAGTCGCGTTTATTTGTGAAAAACTTCAGGGCGATTGCGCTTACTGCGCCGGCGCGTTCTTCACGTATTTGTCGAACCAGCGAAGCATCTCGTAAACAAGCTGTTCGTTCGATTCCATGGCCGTGTACCAATGCGGTTCATGCGGGAGTATCACCAGGCGAGTAGTGCCTCCGTTGCCGCGAATTGCTTCGTAGAGTTTGTGCGCTTGCAGTGGCGTAGTGCCGGGGTTCGCGTCCTCCGCACCGTGCACGATAAGAAGTGGCGTCTTCAATTTGTCGGCAAAGAAAAACGGAGAGACTTTCAGATAGACGTCCGACGCTTCCCACACCGAACGCCGCTCGTTCTGGAAACCGAAAGGCGTGAGCGTTTTGTTATAGGAGCCGCTCGTGGCGGCGCCGGCGCGAAATAAATCTGAGTGCGCCACCAGGTTTGCGGTCATTAAAGCGCCGTGGCTGTGTCCAGTGACTCCTATGCGGTGGGGATCGGCCACGCCAAGCCGGACTGCTTCGTCAACTGCAGCCTTCGCATCGGCGACGAGCTGTTCCAAATAGGTGTCGTACGCTTTCTTCGGATCGCCGACGATAGGGAATGAGGCGTCGTCGATAATTGCGTAGCCTCCGAGGAGCAAGAATCGGTATTCAGAAAGACGCGTGAACGTTTCCTGCGAGCCAGTAACCTGGCCGGCTTTCGACGGGTCGGCGTAATCGAGCGGATATGCGTAGAGAATCGTGGGAACTCGCGTGCCCTCTTTGTAGCCGGGCGGCGTATAGAGCGTGAAGGACAGATCGAGACCGTCCGCGCGTTTGTATTTGACCAAGCGTTTCTTGATTGCTCGCACTGCAGGCGTTGGATCGGGAATGTGGGTTACCACGGCGGTCGTGGAAGCAAACGCCGCCTCTCCGGCTGGCGCAGTGAGAGCTTTTCCAAGGGTGCGAGCAAACGCATTCGGAGGATCGGCCGGCGATTGATGCCAGGTGAGAAATGTCTTTGTGTCCGAACCGTTAAAGGAAAGAAATCGCTCGAAGGAAGTTTTGTCGCTGCGAAACAGACGTTCGGATTTCAGTGTAGTGAGATTGAGCCGATCCAGGAAGGGCCGATCTCCATCGGGAGAAGAGCCGAATCCAGAAAGATAGATGGAATCACCTTCCTGACGCATCACCCAAGACCCGTTCGCGAGCTGGCGTCTTACTGGATCGCCGGGGTCCGCATAATGCTCATCGGTAGAAAGATCCCACAGCAGGCCAGGTTTTTTTTGCGGGTCATCCACGTCCATGATGAAAGTCTTTGCCCAATGACGGTTGTCGTCGTATTCGGTTAAAAGAGCGATGCTCGGCTTTTCGCTCCAAAGGAAACCGGCATAGCGCTGCACGGTCCGAGTGATTTCTACGGCGGGAGAAGTGAACGGAGCTTTCGAGAGCATGATCTTGTCGCGCTCGGGAACAGTCACATTCCAGTCGCCGCCATCCATCGCTTCTGCCCAAAGGAGCGTGGCCGGCGCAGTGGCACGCCAGGAAAATTCGCGCGGGCCCACGGGAACGCCATCGATGGGAACGCGATCCGCCAGGGGAAGGGAAGCGATGGTGTGAGGAATAGTGTGGGAGCGATCTGTGACGTCCCAGACTTCGACCTCCTGCGGGAAATGATTGTAAGTAGTTATGTACGAGTAGGGCTTATGGATTGTGGAGACAAGGATATGCAGCCCATCTGGAGCGGGATCCACGGATTCATAATTTCCAGGCCTTCCGACGGGCGCAATCGCCCCAGTGGCCACGTCAACGAGGGCGAGTTGCGACGCCGCGAAGTAATCGAACACATCTTCATCGTGCTTGCCGTTCAGCGTGTCGCGGACCTCATACGTGCTGCTCTGTCCTTTTTCGCCTCCAGTCTCCTGGATGCTTGGACCTTCGGGCACCGAGGATTCGGCAGGCATCGCTCCCATTCCGTCCGGCACCAGCTTGACCAAAAGCGTTTTCTGGTCAGGCATCCATTGCAGCTGGGCATCCAGCATCGGATTGATACGCGCTCCGGGCACTTTATGTACTTCACCGCTCTTCGCATCGCCGATCCAGAGTTCGACGGAATCGAGTGCGATATTCTCGAACGCGAATCGCTTTCCGTCAGCGGCCCAGATTGGCCTACCGGGACACCCGCCCTCAGGCAGCTTGATAGGAATGCGAGAGCTATCGGCAATGCGCACCAGCTCGAAAGTGCTAGCACAGGGAGTGATGCCATAACCGCCCGGCGTGTCGTGCCTGCTGTGATTCCTCGGCTCGACGCGCACGCCCGCAAGCCGCAGGAAGGGCGTCGCCACGCGTGCAATGGACGGATATTCCTGCCAAGAGACCAGGAGAATTGTGTCCTGAGCCGGGCTCACGATGGGCCGTGGCGGCGCGGGCGCGCGCATCACATCCAGAATTTCTTTAGGGGGCTGGTTGTATCCGGATGCGCTTTGCGCGGGCGCGGCTTGTGATGAAGCCGCATTCAACAAAGGTGAGCCAGACTGCGCTACAACGACCGCAGACATTGAGGAGACAACAAGCGCACCGACCAAAAGACGGCTAAAGGAATTCATCTGTTCTCTCCGCTTCAGATCGCCAGCGCAAATGAGATTGGCAACACCGCGCTGAAAAGCTTAGCAATCGCGATTGATGTTAGGTTGCGTGTTTGACGTAAGTCAACTACAGGCAACTTGGAGGGAAAGTGTTGAAGCCATTTGAAGAAATTCGAGCAACATGCGCTACGCCGCGCCGCGGTATTGCTCGTCGCTGACGTGTTCCATCCAATCGACCACTTTGCCGTCGAGCTTTTCCTGGATGGCGATGTGCGTCATGGCTGTGGTTGCTGCGGCACCATGCCAGTGCTTTTCGCCGGGTGGGAACCAAACCACATCGCCCGGACGTATTTCCTCGATCGGTCCGCCCCAACGCTGTGCCCGGCCGCAGCCGGCCGTTACAATCAAGGTCTGGCCGAGCGGATGCGTGTGCCAAGCCGTCCGCGCGCCCGGCTCAAAAGTTACGCTGGCACCTTGAACAAATGCCGGATCGGGCGCTTGAAAAAGCGGATCGACCCGCACCGTTCCAGTGAACCACTCCGATGGACCTTTGGCAGAAGGTTGCGAGCCGGCTCTTTTGATTTCCATTTTTTATCCTCAACTGCAAATCCTAGCGGTTAATCATCCGCTGAAAAGCTTCCGGATATCTTTCTCCCTGCACTGTAATCTTCGAAGCCGCTTCCGTAAGTTTTCTTAATTCGTCCGCGGTCAATTGCAACGATGCGCCGCCTAGATTTTCTCCCAGCCGGTGCAGCTTCGTCGTCCCCGGAATCGGCACTATCCACGGCTTCTGTGCCAGCACCCATGCAAGCGCAACCTGCGCCGGTGTCGCCTTCTTCTCCTTTGCAAACTTGCCGACGAGGTCCACCATCGCCTGATTCGCCTTCCGATTTTCTTCCTTGAAGCGGGGCACTATATTCCTGAAATCGCCTTCTGCAAACTTCGTGTCCTGGCTGATTGCTCCCGTCAAAAACCCTTTTCCAAGCGGGCTGAACGGCACAAATCCTATCCCCAACTCCTCCAGAGTCGGCAAAATCTCCGCTTCGGGCTCTCTCCACCACAGCGAATACTCGCTCTGCAGCGCTGTCACCGGCTGAACTTTGTGAGCCCTGCGAATTGTCTGCACTCCCGCCTCAGAAAGTCCAAAGTGCTTCACTTTGCCTTCCGCAATCAAATCTTTCACCGCTCCCGCAACATCCTCGATGGGCACCTTCGGGTCCACGCGGTGCTGATAAAGCAAATCAATCACATCCGTCTTCAACCGCTTCAGCGAAGCCTCCGCAACCTCTTTAATATGCGCAGGGCTGCTGTCCAGCCCCGCCTGTTTTCCTGCCGCGTCGATCTTGAATCCGAATTTCGTCGCGATCGCCACTTTCTCTCTGAAGGGAGCTAGCGCCTCGCCCACAAGCTCTTCATTTGTGTACGCTCCATAAATTTCCGCCGTATCGAAAAAGGTCACGCCGCGTTCCACCGCCGCCCGAATCAACGCAATCCCATCCTTCTTTTCCATCGCCGGGCCAAACCCAGAACTCATTCCCATGCAGCCCAATCCCAACTCCGATACTTCCAAACCGCTCTTTCCCAATTTCCGTTTTTGCATTTTCTTCCTTCCAGAGAGTTTCTGTCATAGGCAGACTAGCCGCAAATTGCGTCCGCGCGGTAGCACGATCCTTCCGATTGATTGCCTATTTCTCTTGGTACGCAAGAAACCCTTGTCTTGTGCGGACCCTGGCGGCTATCTTGAGGTAGAAGCAAGGGAAGCAAAAGGTGCCAAAATCACCACAAATACCACTATCTCTCGGACTCGAACCGGCGAATTGCGGAAAGAGTTGGCCAGAAAAATTGCCTCTTTCGTTGGATCGCAAGAGAGGCTAATAACTGATATTCCCGGCTTGCTCCTGGCTCGCAGGACGGCCCCAACGGCGCCAACCACCGCCACCTACGAGCCAAGCCTCGCCGTCGTCGCGCAAGGGCGCAAGCGAGCCACCCTTGGCGAAACCACCTTCATCTTTGATGAGTCGCGCTATTTGCTGACCTCCCTCGATTTGCCCGTCATCTGCAACGTGATTGAAGCAAGCGAAGAGGTGCCCTATCTCTGCCTTGTACTCAAGCTCGAAATGCCCGTCATTCGAGAACTCCTGAGCAGGGAAGAGATTAATTCTCCCGAGCCGTCTTCCACAAATCCCGCCATGTCCACTGGGGAGACCACGGCAGAACTACTCGACGCATGCTGCCGCCTCATGGATTTGCTGAACACGCCCGAAGACATCCCATTTCTCAGTGAGTTGATTCAACGCGAAATCATCTATCGAATTCTGCGCGGGCCGGAAGGCGCTCGGCTTAGAGCCATCGCCACGCTCGGAGATCAGAGCCATCGCACGGCAAAAGCAATCGCGTGGGTCTGCTCAAATTTCGCCAAGCCGCTGCGCGTTGAAGATCTCGCAAAAATTGCGGGCATGGGAATCTCCACGCTCCACCATCATTTCCGCGCGCTGACCTCCATGAGTCCGCTTCAATACCAAAAGCAACTTAGGTTGCAAGCGGCGCGCCAGCGTATGCTCCTGGACGGCCTCGACGCCGCCAGTGCAGCCTTCGAAGTCGGATATGAAAGCGCTACCCAATTCAATCGCGAATACAGCCGCTTCTTCGGCCAGCCACCGATGCGCGACATTAGGACTCTC
>Ga0210402_10005580_pt1 | contig 11246 bp, 10 predicted proteins | sample IncBWC7MmetaG_FD_161055 | JGI IMG/M metagenome (GOLD analysis project Ga0210402, IMG submission 161055) | Forest soil microbial communities from Barre Woods Harvard Forest LTER site, Petersham, Massachusetts, United States - Inc-BW-C-7-M | ecosystem: Environmental > Terrestrial > Soil >... | reverse complement strand
GCCGGCATCGGCATCATGGGTCCGGCGATCGAAATGTCGCTGGCCGACTGGCGGCGCCAGATGGCGGTGAATGTCGATGGTGTTTTCCTGTCGGTCAAGTACTGCGTTCCCGCGATGCGCCGATCCGGCGGCGGCTCCATCGTCATGCTATCCTCGGTTGCCGGGCTGCGAGGTTCCGCCGGGCTGGCGGGTTACAGTGCGACCAAGGGTGCAGTGCGATTGTTCGCCAAATCGATGGCGCTTGAATGTGCACAGGCGCGGGACGGCATCCGGGTGAACTCGGTACATCCGGGCATTATCGACACGCCGATCTGGACCAAGCTGCCGCCCGGCGCCAACGCACAGTTGGATCCAAAGAAGATCGCCGAGGCGACAGTGCCATTGGGAAAGGCTGGCCAGGCCGAGGACATCGCGAACGGCATCCTGTTTCTTGCCTCGGATGCATCGAGCCACATCACCGGATCGGAACTCGTCATCGACGGCGGCATCACCGCTGGACGTGTCAGCAGACTGGGAGGGTGAGACCTCCACTGTATTTGTCATCCCCGCGAAATTTGTCATCCCCGCGAAAGCGGAGATGACAACAAGAGGCGCCATCACGGCCACCTAACTAGCAGGTGGCACACCCGCCTGAGTCAGCGCCGCCGCCTGCCGTTGCGCCAGGACGCCCTCATCAAAATCGGCAATGAGCCCGTGGAACAGCCGGCTCCAGTTCAGCTCCGCCTTCAGACGCAGAAACACGCCGCCCAGCCCAATGGCCGAGCGGTCCATCAGCACAAATTCGCGCGGTGGTTTCACGCCGCCGGTCCGCTTCAGTCCGGCATGAACGCGTTCGGCCACTTCACGACCGAATTGCGGATCGTCGGTCTCCTGGATGCGGCGGACCCGGTCATCGCAAAGCGGCTCATAGAGAAAGCGCGCCCACAGGTTCAACGCGGCCATCTTCTCATTTGACAGGTCGGTAAAGCCCCACGTCTCGTATGCGTGGTGCGCCTTCGCATCGTCCTTGTCGCGCACCGCCTCGAACAGATCGATCACGCCACGCACAAACTTCGCGTCGAACACACGGATAGCGCCGAAGTCGAGCAGGTTCACGGTGGCATTCGGCCGCACCTGGTAATTGCCGAGATGCGGATCCCCGTGGATCACGCCGTAACGGTAGAACGGCACATACCAGGCGCGGAACAGCGCTTCGGCGATGCTGTTGCGCTCCTCCTGCGGCGGATCCTCCGCCAGACGGTGCATCAGCGGCCTGCCCTCGAGCCATGTCATCGTCAGCAGCCGGCGCGTGCAGTAGCCCTCGATCGGCACCGGCACATGCACCGTAGGATCGTTCGCGAGCATCTGGTGATAAAGCCGCATCTGCGCGGCCTCGCGGTCGTAGTCGAGTTCCTCACGCAGGCGCTCGGTCAGTTCCTTGTAAACCTCCTCGTGCTGGATGGCATTGTCCATGCGGTGATATATCGCCAGTGCCAGACGCAACTGGCGTAGGTCACCCTCCACCGTACTTGGCATGTCGGGATACTGCAGCTTGCAGGCGACGTCGGTGCCGTCATGCAGACGCGCGCGATGGACCTGGCCAAGGCTCGCCGCAGCCGCCGCTTCACGGCCGAACGTCGCGAACTTCGCCTGCCAGTCGGCGCCGAGTTCGCTCACCATGCGGCGGCGGACGAAGTTCCAGCCCATCGCCGGCGCGTTTGCCTGCAGTTGTGCGAGTTCCACGGCGTATTCCGCCGGCAATGCATCAGGGATGGTGGAGAGGAACTGCGCCACCTTCATCAGCGGCCCCTTCAGTCCGCCCAGGATGGTGCGAAGGTCCTCGGCGTGGCTGGCGCGATCGGTCTTGATGCCGAACATGCGCTCACCAGCGACGCGCGCGGCAATTCCCCCCATCGCGCCCGAGGTCCGCGCCATGCGACGGAGTTCGCCGAACAGGTTGCTGCGGTCAGACATCGAGTTGGTTCAATGCAATGCGTCGGTGGAACGCAGTCAAAGCGATCATTACTCCCCCTCCCCTTGCGGGAGGGGGTTGGGGGGAGGGGTCGGCTGCGCGGCCTGCCGGATGGCAATCAACACACCGTGCAGGTTGCTCAGCACATCAAGGTTGGTCACGCGGAACACCCGGATGCCCTGGTCCCTTATCCAAACGTCACGGCTCGCGTCAGTCGGCGAATCGATGTGTGAAACACCGTCAACTTCAACGACGAGGCGAGCTGTGGGGCAGTAGAAGTCCGCGATGAACGGACCGAGTGGCATCTGCCGCCGAAACTGCAGGCCCCCGAGCTGATGCTTACGAAGTGCCTGCCACAACCTGCGTTCGGCGGGCGTTGCGGCACGACGCGTTGTTTTGGCATGGGCAATCAAAGACGTTTTAGCAGGTTGCTTGGTCCCCTCCCCCCAACCCCCTCCCGCAAGGGGAGGGGGACGATGCGGTTGCGTCACTCTGCCGCCTCCAACTCGTCGATGAAGCCGGCGATGACATCCAGCCCCTTCTTCCAAAACGCCGGATCGGACGCGTCGAGACCGAACGGCGCCAGCAGCTCTTTGTGACGCTTTGTTCCTCCGGCACGGAGCATGTTCAGATACTTCGCCTGGAAACCCGGATGTCCCGACTGGAACACCGAATACAGCGCATTCACCAGGCAGTCGCCGAATGCATACGCATAGACATAGAACGGCGAATGAATGAAGTGCGGCACATAGGCCCAGAACACGTTGTATTCCGGCGTGAACTCGAACGCCGGGCCGAGGCTTTCCTTCTGCACCTGCAGCCACAGCTCGCCAATGCGATCGGGCACCAGTTCGCCGGAGCGGCGCTCATCGTGCAGCAGCGTCTCGAAATGATAGAATGCGATCTGCCGAACCACCGTGTTCAGCATGTCCTCGACCTTCGCCGCCAGCATGATGCGCCGGCGCTTCGGATCGGCTGCGTCCAGCAACGCGCGGAATGTCAGCATCTCGCCGAACACGCTGGCGGTCTCGGCCAAGGTCAGCGGCGTGCCCGCCATCAGATAGCCCTGCTCGGCCGCCAGCACCTGATCCACCCCGTGGCCAAGTTCATGCGCCAGAGTCATCACGTCGCGCGTGCGGCCGTGGTAGTTCAGCAGCAGATAGGGATGCGCCGACGGCACGGTGGGATGTGCGAACGCCCCGCCCGACTTTCCGGGTTTCAACGTCGCGTCGATCCACGGCCGATCGAAAAAGCGCTTACCGACATCGGCAAGTTCAGGACTGAACGCGGCATAGGCCGTCAGTACCCGCTCGCGCGCATCGTTCCACCTGATCGAGCGATCGTCGTCATCGGGCAGCGGCGCATTGCGATCCCAGTGCTGCAGCTTCGGCAGGCCGAGCCATTTCGCCTTCATCTGGTAGTAGCGATGCGCAAGCCTTGGAAAATCCGCCCGCACCGCTGACACCAACGCATCGACGACCTCGTCTTCCACCATATTGGAGCGATTGCGATAGCTGCCGGGGCGCGGATAGTGCCGCCACGTGTCGACGATCTCCTTGTCCTTCGCCAGCGTGTTGGTCACCAGCGAGAACAGCCGGACATTGGCGCTGAACGTCGCGCCGATGGCGCGCCCGGCGGTCTCGCGCACTGACCGGTCGCGATCGGACAGTCGGTTCAGCGCGTCGCTGACGGTGAGCTCGTTGCCGCCGATCGGAACTCGCATCGCGGCTACCGTCTCGTCGAACAGCCGGCTCCAGGCACTGCGACCGGTCACTTCCTTTTCGTGCAGCAATTTCTCGAGTTCGTCGGCGAGCTGATGCGGCCGGAACACGCGCAGATCACGCAGCCAGGGCCGCCACTTCGCCAGTGCCGGGTCCGCGCATTTCTGCTCCAGCGCGGCCTCGTCCAGCCGGTTCAGCTCCAGGGCGAAGAACAGCAGATTGCTGCTGATCGTGGTCACCCGCTCGCTCACGGTCTGGTAGAAGCGGCCGATCTCCGCATTCGTGGAATCGGCGGCGAACAGCAACTGGGCATACGACGCCAATCGGCCCAGCACCTCCTCGATGCGTTCGTACTCCGCGATGGCGGCGGCCAGCGCTGCACCCGACAGGGATGCCAGCCTGCCCTGATGCCCGGCCGCGAACGCTCGGGCTGCCTGCTCGGCCCTGGCAAAATCCGCCTCGACTGCGGGGCTGTCGGGGGCAGGATAGAGATCGCCGAGGTCCCAGGTCGGCAGCCCATCCACAGCCTGTTGGCTGGATGCGGCATCGGCCGGGGCGGTATTGGGCATCATTGCTTCCTCGTCAGGGTGCGGTATTCCATCCATGTAAGGTAGTAGGGGTCGAGGTCAAAGGGTTGCGCCCGGTGCAAGGCGCCCCAGAGAAGCGGGAGGTGACGTGGAGCTCTATCCAACCTGGCCCAATCTTCCCACAATGATGTTCGCGCTGGCCCGCAGCTGGCCGGACAAGTCCCTGCTGCGCTGGTTCCGCGGCGGCACCTGGCATTCCATCACGTGGAGCGAGTTTGGCCGGATGGCGGCATCGTGTGCCAGGCACCTGCGTGCGGCGGGCGTGGCGGCCGGCGATCGCGTGCTGATCGTGTCGGAGAACCGGCCGGAATACCCAATCGCCGAGACGGCTCTGATGGCGATCCGAGCCGTTCCCGTGCCGACCTACACAACGAATACCGTGGCCGATCACGCGCATATTCTGCGCGACGCCGGGGCACGGGCCGCCATCGTGTCCTCCCCTGCCCTCGCGGGCGCGGTGCGGGAAGCCGGCAGGTTGACGGGCGGCCTCGATCTGCTGGTGGTGATGGATGGCCCGTCCAACCCGGACGGTGAGCTGCCCGGGCTGCTGCACTGGACCGATCTGGTGGCCGACGCCGAGCCACCTGACGACATCGCGCTGGAAGCCGCGGCCATACCAACGACCGGGCTCGCCTGCCTGATCTATACGTCCGGTACCGGCGGCGCGCCCAAGGGGGTGATGCTGCCGCACCGTTCGATTCTATCGAACTGCCGCGGCGCGGTGGAGCTGCTGCGCCCGCTCGAACTGCGCGACGAGGTGTATCTGTCCTATTTGCCAGCCTCGCACAGCTACGAGCACACGGTCGGGATCTTCTTTCTGCCCAGCATTGGCACCGAGATTGTCTATGCCCGCGGCGTCGAGCATCTGGCCGCCGATCTGCTGACGGTTCGCCCGACGATCCTCACCGCGGTGCCGCGGGTGCTGGAAATCATCCGCAGCCGCGTCCTAACCCAGGTGGCCCGCCAGCCGGCCTGGCAACAGACGTTGTTCCGCTGGGCGCTGGACATCGGGTTGAAGCGGGCCGAGGGCCGACGCCTCAGCCTGGGCGAATACGTGCTGGATCCGCTGCTCGACCGACTGGTGCGCACCAAGGTCCGGGCACGCTTCGGCGGGCGTCTGAAGGCGGCGATGTCGGGCGGCGCGCGGCTGGAGCCCGAGGTTGGCCTGTTCTACCTGGCGTTGGGGCTGCTGATCATGCAGGGCTACGGCCAGACCGAGGCAGGCCCGGTGATCAGCGCCAACCCGCCGGATGCGATCCGCATCGACACGGTCGGCCGCGTGCTGGAGGGCGTCGAACTGCGTCTCGCCGAGGACGGCGAGATTCTGGTGCGAGGCGACCTCGTGATGGACGGCTACTGGCGCCTGCCCGGGGCGACAGCTGCGGCAATCCAGGGCGGCTGGCTGCACACCGGCGACATCGGTGAACTGGATGATGACGGCTATCTGCGCATCACCGATCGCAAGAAGGACATGATCGTGCTGTCGGGCGGCGAGAACGTATCGCCGGCGAAGGTCGAGGGCATGTTGATGGCCGAACCGGAGATTGCGCAGGCGGTGGTCGCCGGTGACGGCCGCTCGTCACTGACCGCCTTGCTGGTTCCCGCCGACGGTTATGACGACGTGGCCGCTGCGTTGGCGGTGACGCGCGTGAACCATCGGCTGTCGGTGACTGAACGCATACGCAAGCAGGCAGTCGTGCCGCCATTCACGCTGGAGAACGGCTTGATGACGCCGACGCACAAGATCAAACGGATGATGGTGATCCGCTCGAACACTGAGGTGCTGGCGAAGTTGCACGGCTAACCCGGTCTTCACCAAACGGCCCTACACCGCTTGTGCGGCATAGGGCCGCCACTGGAGACGGGTACAATGCTATGCATTGCGCTGCGCATCCGGTGGGGTAGGTGGCGGATGAAGCTGAGCTTCTTCATCCGCCGTTAGCCTACTCGACCGGCCCCGGCGGGCCCGCCTTTTGGTGAGCTCGTCGGGTGCCCGGTTTACATAGCAGACCGTTCGACCCGCTTCAACGCCACACTACATGCCCAGCGCGCGCCGGTACACATCCAGCAGCGTCTCCTGCTCTTCGACGTCGGCCGGCTCCTGCTTGCGCAAGCGGATGAGTTGACGCAGCACCTTCACGTCAAAGCCTGCCGACTTCGCCTCCGAGTAGATGTCGCGGATGTCGCTGCCGAGCGCCTTGCGTTCTTCCTCCAGCCGCTCGATGCGATCGACGAGGCTTCGCAATCGGTCGGCAGCGATGCCGCCGGCCTTGGTGTCAGGCTTTTCCACCGCGCGCAGCGCCATCGTTCCCCTCCGATCCGGCAAGGCCGGCGGGGATAGCGGTCACCCTCAGTGCGGTCAATGACCCGGATTGGACTTGGCGAAAGCGGCCTTCTGGTCCGGACTTGCATCCTTCTGATACTTCGCCTGCCACTCCTTGTAGGGCATGCCGTAGACGATCTCGCGCGCGTCCGGGTCGGCAAGGGTGACGCCCTTCACGGCGGCCTCCTCGCGATACCACCGGCTCAGACAGTTCCGGCAGAACCCGGCCAAATTCATCATGTCGATGTTCTGCACGTCGGTCCGTTCGCGCAGATGCTGCACGAGGCGGCGGAAGGCGGCGGCCTCCAGTTCGGTGCGGGTCGTTTCGTCGAATTGCGGTGCGGTCATGTCGTCCCTCCTCTGCACCCCCCGAAGATGGCGCGTCCGGGGCCGGTTCGCCATACTCCGGCGCGAGCGGACAGAGGGAAAGCGAGTCGGATGGTCTGGGACGATGCACGCGCTCGTTCGGCACTCATGGGGCTGTTCGACGCGGCGGTAGCGGCGGCCGACCCGCGCAAGGTCCTGGCGGGGCATTTGCCGCCCAGGCCCAAGGGACGCTGCGTCGTCGTCGGCTGCGGCAAATCAGCCGCGGTGATGGCCGCCGCCCTGGAGGACGCCTGGCCCGATACCGCGTTGGAGGGAACTGTCGTCACACGCTACGGCCACGCCGTGCCGACCAGGCGGATCGAGGTGATCGAAGCGTCTCACCCAGTGCCCGACGCCAACAGCGAACGCGGCGCACACCGGTTGTTGGAACGTGTGCGCGGCCTCGGCCCCGATGACCTCGTCCTGGCGCTGATCTCGGGCGGCGGTTCGGCCTTATGCGCCGCATCCGCGCCCGGCCTGACGCTGGCCGACAAGCAGGCGATCAACCGCGCCCTGCTTGCCTCGGGGGCCACGATCACCGAGATGAATTGCGTGCGCAAACACCTGTCGGCGATCAAGGGCGGCAGGTTGGCCGCCGCCGCGCTCCCGGCGCGTGCCGTAACGTTGGCGATCAGCGACGTGCCAGGCGACGATCCGGCGGTGATCGCCTCAGGCCCGACAGTGCCGGATCCCACCACCTTCGCCGACGCGCGCGCGATCATTGCCCGCTACGGCATAGAGCCCCCCGCTTCGGTTGCGGCACGGCTGGCACAGGCAACGGATGAGACGCCGAAACCCGGAGAACTGCCGAACACGGAATTCGATCTGATCGCCACGCCGATGATGGCGCTGACCCGCATGGCTGACACGGCGCGCGGCTTCGGCCTGACGCCACTCGTGCTGGGCGATGCGCTGGAAGGCGAGTCGCGGGAAATCGGCACCGTCATGGCCGGCATCGCACGCAGCATCCGCACCCACGGGCAGCCGCTGCGACCGCCTGCCGTGGTGCTGTCAGGCGGCGAGACCACCGTGACGATCGGCCGCGGACCCGCCGGCCATGGCGGCCGCAACACCGAGTTCCTGCTGAGCCTCGCCGTGGCACTCGACGGTGCGGCGGACATCTGGGCGATCGCCGGAGACACCGACGGACTGGACGGCATTGACGACATCGCCGGTGCCATCGTGACGCCCGACACGCTGTCGCGCGCCCGCGCCAAGGGCCTCGATCCGCGGGCAGTGCTCGCCGGCCACGACAGCCACACGCTGTTCGACACGATCGGCGATGCGATCCGCACCGGACCCACTCTGACCAACGTCAATGACGTCCGCGCCATCCTGATTGCCTGAAGGAACCCAGATGGCCACACGACCGAAGCTGCGCCGCCGCCGGCGCACCAAGATCATCGCGACGCTGGGCCCCGCCAGCTCCTCGGCCGAGGTGTTGACGCGCCTGTTCCAGGCCGGCGCCGATGTGTTCAGGCTCAATTTCAGCCATGGCACGCACGAGGATCACGCCGCGCGGTTCGCCATGATCCGCCAGTTGGAGGACCGGTTCGACCGTCCGATCGGCATCCTGGCCGATGTGCAGGGCCCCAAATTGCGCGTGGGGCGGTTTGGCGGCGGACGGGTGCATCTGCAAACCGGCCAGCCATTCCAGCTCGACCTCAACCCGACGCCGGGCAGCGCATTGCGTGTGAACCTGCCGCATCCGGAGATCATCGAAGCGGCCTCGATCGGCTGCACGCTGCTGCTGGACGACGGCAAGCTCAGGTTGCGCGTTGCACGCAAACGCGGCGACGCGCTGGAAACCGAGGTGCTGGTCGGCGGACCGCTGTCGGACCACAAGGGCGTCAACGTTCCGGACGTCGTGCTACCGATCCCCGCGCTGACCGCGAAGGACCGCGACGACCTGGCGTTCGCGTTGGAGCACGGCGCCAATTACATCGGCCTGTCGTTCGTGCAGCGGCCGGAGGACGTGGCGGAAGCCAAGGGACTGATCGGCGACCGCGCCTGGGTCATGGTAAAGCTCGAGAAGCCGCAGGCGCTGGAGAACCTCGACGCGATCATGCATCTTACCGATGCGGTGATGGTCGCGCGCGGCGATCTCGGCGTGGAGTTGCCGCCCGAGGAGGTGCCGCTGGCGCAGAAGCGCATCGTCCGCGTCGCTCGCCAGTTGGGCAAACCCGTTGTCGTGGCGACGCAGATGCTGGAGAGTATGATCAGCGCGCCGTCACCCACCCGCGCCGAGGCGTCCGATGTCGCCACCGCGGTGTACGATGGCACCGATGCGGTGATGCTGTCGGGGGAGACCGCGGTGGGACAGTTCCCCTACGAGGCGGTGAACATCATGGACCGCATCGTCGCGCGCGTGGAGCAGGACCCCGGCTGGCGCGCGATGATCGAGGCGAGCCGGCCGGACCCCGAGCACGTGACCGCCGATGCGATCGCCGCGGCGGCGCGGCAGGTCTGCCACACAATCAGCGCGCAGGCGGTGGTGGCGTTCACCGCGTCCGGGGCGACCGCGCTGCGGGTGGCGCGCGAGCGGCCCGAGGCGCCGATCATCGGTCTGACCCCGAATTTGGCCACGGCTCGGCGGATGGCCGTCGTGTGGGGTGTGCACGCCGTGGTGTCCGCAGAGGCACATTCGATGGCGGACGCGATCACCAGGGCGACGCGCGTGGCGCAGACCGAGGGATTTGCACAGCAAGGCGAAGAGATCGTCGTGGCTGCCGGTGTGCCCATCGGCCATTCGGGAGCGACGAACTCGCTGCGCGTCGCGACCGTGCGGTAGTGTAAGCGTCAGCGAGTTCCGCTGAGATGGCAGAAGCCGCAGCCATCGCGTTCGGTCTGGGCGAGTCGGTCGCCAATCTGGGATCGATTGCCTGTCCGCACCGCTGCGAGCAGTGCGTCCGCGGTTCGCTTCATTGCCTCAGGGGCGCCGCGAACCCTCTCGGCGCTCATGTCCACATAATCCGTCGATGCTTGCCCGGGAGGAAAAAGCTCGGCCATGCGCTGCGACCATGACACAAGGCTCGCAGCCGCCTTGTCGGCGTCGGCCTGAGTACCGCCCCCGTACACAAAGGCACGGATCTGGTCGATGTCCGCGAGCATGAGCTGCATTGATTGCCCTTGGATCGTGGGTTGGCCTGCGTTCGGTGCAGCACCCGTCCCGGTGCAACCGCCCAGACATGGCAGCGTCGCGAAAACAAGGAAGGCTGTTGGTATCCTCACGGCAGTTCGGCTCCGGACGAAGATTGTGATCTCAATCGTGCGAACAGGGATTCTTTCCTCGGTTCAGCGCGGCTTCGGGAGTTCGACGATCTTCCACTCGCCTCCTTGGACTTTGCACCAGTTGATGACGTAACGATTCGGGCTGTTTCGCTCAGTTTCAAATCGGATTGTATAGTCCAGTGTCCGACACGGCATTCCACGTGCATCGAAACTTCGGATCAATTTGACCTCGCCCGCATCCTTGGAGTCGGGGCTGCGCCATCGCTCAACCGTGCCGATCGACCGGCCCTCGTACAGCCTGGCGCCCGCGGCGTGCATGCGGTCAAGATCATCCTGCGTCAGACCGGGCCAGGCAACGTCACCGGTTATCACCGGAAGCTGGGCCAGCGACACGTCCACCGCGGAAGTCAACAACAGGGCGGCTGAAACGCCAAGCGCGCGCTTCCGGAAGAAAAGTGCAATTGGACGCATGAGACTCATTTCCGACCGACCGGCGGCACGGTATGTGAGAAGGCACCATGCCGCAATCCCCTCATCCCGCGCATCGTTTGATGCTAAGCGGCCCGCCTGATGCTCGCCGCCTTCGTGTCTTCCAGGATCATGTCCGCCGCCTTCTCGGCGATCATGATGGTCGGCGCGTTGGTGTTGCCGGCGATGATCGACGGCATGATCGAGGCATCGACGACACGCAGGCCGCCGATCCCGTGCACACGCAGCCGCGGATCGACCACCGCATTCGGTCCATGCCCCATGCTGCAGCTTCCGACCGGATGCAGGTTTGACACGCCGCGCCTGCGCACTTCGTCGGCCAGTTGCTCATCGGTCGTTACCGATGGGCCGGGCAGCACCTCCTCCGCCACAAGTCCCTTCAGCGCCGGCTGTGCGGCGATGTGCCGAGCGATGAGTATGCCCTTGATGACCGCCTGCATGTCGTAATCGCTGCGCAGGAAGTTGAAGCGGATTTCCGGCGCTGCCAGCGGATCGGGGCTTTTCAGCCGCACCGTGCCGCGACCCTCGGGGCGCAGATGCACCGGACTGATCGCGAACGCCGGGAACGGATGCGAGAT
>Ga0210402_10005579_pt1 | contig 11246 bp, 9 predicted proteins | sample IncBWC7MmetaG_FD_161055 | JGI IMG/M metagenome (GOLD analysis project Ga0210402, IMG submission 161055) | Forest soil microbial communities from Barre Woods Harvard Forest LTER site, Petersham, Massachusetts, United States - Inc-BW-C-7-M | ecosystem: Environmental > Terrestrial > Soil >... | reverse complement strand
CGCTGTTATCAGAGGAGAAGTGCCATGTTCGATTACAAGCAATTCACGATCGATCATTCCAGCCCCGGACTGTGGACGATCATTTTCAGCAACCCGCCGATCAACATGTTTGTACCAACAACGATCGTCGAATTGGGAGCGCTAATGACCGAGCTCGAGGCGGACCTGTCTGTGAAGGTCGTGGTGTTCCAATCGGCGAATCCAGATTTTTTCATCGCCCATCTCGACGTAGCCAAGGCAGCTGAACGGCCAGAGGTGCTGAGCCTTTGGCGCGACTTTGTGGTACGCCTCTCGTCGACGCCAGTCGTGAGCATTGCCAAGATTCGCGGCCGCACGCGCGGCATCGGTAACGAGTTCGTGCTGGCCTGCGACATGCGCTTCGCCAGCAGGCAAAGTGCGCTATTCGGCAACCCCGAGGTCGGCGTCGGACTGGTCCCGGGCGGCGGCGCGCTGGAATGGCTCCCGCGCTTGGTTGGCCGCTCGCGCGCACTTGAAATCGTCCTCAGCGGCGACGATTTCGATGCGGATATCGCTGAGCGCTATGGCTGGGTAAACCGCACCTTGGACGATGCTAACCTCGACTCGTTTGTCGATGCGCTCGCCCGACGTCTGGCCTCGTTCGACCGTGAAACGCTGACCGCGGCGAAGGCCCAGATCAATCGGTTCGGGACACCGACAGCTGCCGAGATTCAGTCGAGCAACGACTTGTTCTTCCCATTGCTGGCCTTGCCCGGTGCACAGGCACGCCGCGCCAAGATCCGCGGCATCGGTTACGGCGTTCCGAGCGACTTTGAATTGAACTTCGGCCGGTACCTCCCTGCGCTGGGGCAGACCGACGACGAAAACACGCATGCGCAGCCCGATTGTTCACCGAAGACTTAAAGGAGAGAACGAAAATGTTGAAGGAGATAAATCACAAAAGTGGTACGCAGCAAGCGGGCCTTGAAACACTCTCGGCGCATGGAACGAGTGATCACAGCATGAAACGCACGTATTTCCCCGGCATCACTGACATTGTCGTCGTTACGGATCCGGCAGAGGTCCGGGCAATTTCAAACGATTTAAGGTTTGACCGCGACTTTCTAGGACATGGTCCTGTTCGCAACGTGCAGCTTCTCCGGAAGGTGGTCCGCGCTTTCTCGCTCAACGGCAGATTATACCCACCTCTGCTGCCGCGCACCGACTCCAGCCGTGCCGCCGCGCAAGAAGAACTGCGGTCGAGACTAAACGTCAAGGCCGACGAGGTGAAACACGGACCCGCCGAATTGGAGCCCCTGGCCGAATGGGTCAGAGGGATAGGAACTGCGGAGAAGCTCGGTATGCTTGTGCAGCAGAGCATAGGAAGGTTGTTCGTGGAATCGTTCACGGCCACTGAGGAGAGTTTGGCAGCGGCTCGTATGGTGCTTGAGGCTGCAAGCTCTTCCAATGTCCTGAGATTGCTATGGTGGCGCATCAGCGGCAGGTTGGAGCGGGCCAAGACGCTTCTTGCTTCCATGGTGAATGGCGATCTGATTGGCGTTATCGCGTTGAGTACAGCTCGGCAGCTCATTGATGATGGCCTGCATAAAATGCGGCAACTTGCTACTGACGCAGCGCTTCGATCCTCAATAACGACGGATGCTGCCGTGGACGAATGCCTCTTCGCACCTCCAACCGTTTTACGCCAGGCAAAAACCTCCGGCGAGGTCGGGGGTTGTCCCTTTAGAAGAGGCTCGCTCTTCATCCTTAAGGTAGGAAGCGCGAGCAAAGGTGCATCGAATCGTGATCTCGTCTTCCTCAGTCAGAGTTGGAGCCGCTGTGCCGCCGAAAAGTGGGTGCCCGCGCTATTGGAGGGCGTGTGGACGCGTGTCTCAGCTACATCGCAAGAGTCGAAAAAAACCTCGCGGCCTTCATTGTTCAATTGCTGACGCTGACACGCAGCCCGACTGATCGTCGCCCTGAATCGGCGGACGCGCGTGGCTTTGGGCGCCTCGATCCGGGCGAGTCCACAGCGCAGAGGAGATGGTAACGAGACTTCACGGGAAAACGGCCTTGTTCGCCGGTGGCAGCGGTAGTATCGAGCTCGCAACGACGCGTCTGTTCTCCGCCGAAGGAGGTTAAGATGGCTCAAGCGGAAAGTTTTGATGCCCTGGTTCTCGGAAGCGGCCAGGGCGGAGATCTACTCGCGTGGCACTTGGCGCGATCCGGGCAACGGGTGGCCGTCGTCGAGCGGCGATATGTCGGAGGGTCCTGTCCCAACATCGCCTGCATGCCCAGCAAGAACGAAGTCTGGGGCGCGCGCATCGCCTATCTGGTCCGGCACGCGGCGCAGTTCGGCACGATCACCGGCCCAGTCACGACCGACATGGTCAAGGTGCGCCAGCGCAAGCGCGACATGGTCGATCGAGAGATTGCTCGCTACCTCGCGTCGTTCAAGTCGAGCGGCACCGAACTGTTGATGGGCAACGGCCATTTCGTGGGACCGAAGGTGCTCGAAGTCCAGTTGAACGACGGCGGCATGCGGCGGCTGACCGGCGACAAGGTCTTCATCAATGTCGGCTCGCATGCAGCGACGCCGAGCGTTCCCGGCCTCGCAAAAGCGCAGCCGCTCACGCATATCGAGGCACTGGACCTGGACTACGCTCCCTCGCACTTGATCGTGCTTGGCGCCGGTTATGTCGGGTTGGAACTAGCGCAGGCCTATCGCCGCTTCGGCAGTCGTGTGACTGTGATCGAAACGGGCCAGCAGATCTTGGGCCGAGAGGACCCGGACATCGTCGCGGAAATGCAGCGCATATTGAATGAGGAAGGCATCCAGTTCGTGTTGTCTGCTGAGCCCATTGCCGTGCAGGGCCGATCTGGCGAGGGTGTCAGCCTCACTGCCAGTACGCTCGCCGGCGCTCAAACGATCGAGGCGAGCGACATCCTGGTCGCGATCGGGCGCATTCCGAACACCACCGGCATCGGCCTCGACACGGCGGGCGTCGCATTGGATGCGCGCGGGTATATACGCGTCAACGACCGTCTGGAGACGACGGCGCCCGATGTCTGGGCAATTGGCGAATGTGCTGGCAGCCCGCAGTTCACCCATGTCTCGGTAGATGATTTTCGGATCATCCGCGACAACCTGGCCGGCGGCGCGCGCAGCACAGGCGACCGGCTGGTGCCGTACTGCGTCTTCACCGATCCGCCGCTCGCGCATATCGGGTTGAGCGAACGGGACGCACAGCGACAGGGCATTGCCGTGCGCGTCGGCAAATTGCCGATGAGTGCCGTGCTACGGCGGGAAGCGACCGACGAGACACAAGGCTTCATGAAAGTCCTTGTCGGCGCAGATGACGACCGCATTCTCGGCTTCACGATGATCGGCGCCGATGCGGGCGAGGTCTTGACCGCGATACAGACCGCGATGCTGGCGGGAATGCCGCACCCGAAGCTTCGTGACGCCGTCATTGCGCACCTGACAACGGCAGAGGGGCTGGGGCCGCTGCTTGGAAACGTGCCGCCTCGCTGAGGGTGATGGATATCGGCATCCAGACGGAGCGTTCGATGGGCAAGCTTGCGCACAAAGTCGCGGTCATGACGGGGCGTCTGTCCGACGAGCTCGCTGGTCCGAATGGGCGATCTGAGTCGACCCTCGACTTATGTTCCCGGCGCCTCGCGTAAAGAACGGTGCCTCCCGGCACGGCCTCGGGAACCGGCGGTCAGCCGCGTCGAGATCAGCCCTTGCCCGCGGTCACAAGGCCGAGGCGCGCCGCAATCGTCACAAGCTCCGGTAGCGATCGCGTACGCATCTTGCGCATCATGCGTCCACGGTGTTGCTTAACGGTGATTTCGCTGATACCGAGCTCACCGCTGACTTGCTTGTTCAACAGGCCGCGAACCACCATCGCCATGACTTCCCCTTCGCGATGGCTGAGGGCTTGGTGACGCGCACGTAGCGTCTGGAGTTTCGCCTCCTCTTCGAGGCACGTACGACTACGTTCCAGAGCGATTTCGATTGCTCGCAAGAGCACGGCTGGCGTAAATGGTTTGGTCAGAAACTCGATAGCGCCAGCCTTCATTGCTTGAACTGTCATCGGGATATCGCCGCGACCGGTGATGAAGATAATCGGCATGTCTGCGCGTTCACTCCCGATCCGCTGCTGAAGCTCGAGACCATTGAGGTCCGGCAAACCGACATCAAGAACCAAACAACTCGGGCACGGTGGTCGTGGACTGGCAAGAAAGTCCGTCGCACAGGCGAAAAGCGCGACCTGCCGGTCAGAATTCGCGATGAGAGCCGCCAACGAATCGCGTAACGCAATGTCATCGTCGACAACGAACACAAGGGGCTTGCCGGCCGCTATCGAGCACGATCTCGACGCTCGGCGAAAGTTAGTCGTTGTATCCATATTTGTCACCCCATAGTCTCTCGATATGTTCGCTGAGACGTCCGACAGCGTGCTCGACGGTCGGTCCTCGGAGTGGACGATGTCCCGACGCTTTTGAGCGGTCACCTTGGACTCCGGCTCGAACTCGCAGATCCGGTAGCTCACCGGGCCAGATGTGCTCGTCTGCTACCAAATCCGAGGTGAAGCTGCCCATCGCGCTTACTTGCTGGGTCACCGTGAGGTGCGCGTAGGCGAGCAGGAGCTCCACCGCGCTCGGGTTGATGCTTCTCATGTCGCACTCGTTCCTAAGCGAATACTCCATAATGGTCGAAAATACGAAACATTCGATTGCGAAGCGATTCAATGCAACGGCTCGTCGGGGCAACCGTTTCCTGAGGAGCCCACTTTCAACTGACGCCATCAGACCAGATTGCGAGACGAAAAAATAGTAGCCGAAGGTATCCTTCTCTCGTGCAAGAAAAGTCTGCAACGGTTCTGTCAGTGAGTCGGGGAGTAGACAAGAGCTCGGGATCTTTCGAATAAATCCGCTGGTGCGACTCACACAAAGCACAGGGAGAAATCCATTACTGGCCCTGCGTCGACTCGGGTCTGCAGGGGACGGAAAACGAGAATGTCGCACCGGGCCCATCGTTGGCGCTTGCCCACAAGCGACCCTTGTGATTCTCGATGATTGAACGACTGATCGAGAGGCCCATTCCCATTCCATGACTCTTGGTCGTATAGAACGCGTTGAAGAGCTTATCGAGCTCCTTGGGATCAATGCCCACACCGGAGTCACTCACTGACAGTCTGACGCGGTTCGTTTCCTCCGGTAGAGTGACGATCAGGAGGTTGCGCGGGCGGTCTTCGATCGTCCGCATCGCGTCGGTCGCATTGAGTATGAGATTCAAGATCACCTGCTGGAGCTGTACGCGATCACCGGTCACGAGCGGCAGGTCGGCGTCGAATTCGGTTCGCAGGATTGTCCGATTTATTTGCAGCTCGCTCGAGGAAAGGGCGAGTACCTCACGAGTTGCATCATTCAGGTTGAGGGGCTCGGTCGTGGGCAGCTTGTGCGAGAACATCACGCGCAGACGCTTGATCACTTCGGACGCACGATTTCCGTCTCGCAGTGTGCGCCGCACCGTGACGCGAGCGCCCTCCAAGTCGGGCGGATCATCGCCCAGCATGTCCAGGCAAGTAGTGGCGTTTGTGATGATGCCCGACAGCGGTTGGTTGACCTCATGGGCGATCGAAGCGGTTAATGCGCCTAGCGTCATGACCCGCGACACATGGGCGAGTTCGGCGCGGGCTCTGTTCAAGGCATCCTCCGCGACTTTGCTCTCCGTCACGTCCTGAACGGCGCCGACGAAGATCGGCCGATCCGGCATCTGTTCGATGCGATGCGCGATGCCGCGCAAATGCTTTGTGACGCCTCCCGGAGTGACAATGCGGAAGACGAACTCAGGTTCCTCCCCTGCCAAAGCGCGCTGGATCGCGCCGTGAAAAAAAGTCAGGTCCTCGGGGTGGACGAAGGCCTGAAGCGTTTCGGTCCTGATCTCGATCGATCCGGGCTCGAGTTCGCAGATTCGGTAGAACCCGTCGGACCAAATGTGCTCGTTTCTTTCCAAGTCGGAGGTGAAGCTGCCCGTCTTACTGAGTATTTGAGCCTCCGTAAGGTGAACATAGGCGCGTCTGAGTTCCGCTTCGCGAGCCTTCAATGCCGCCTCCGCTAGCTTGCTGTCCGTCACATCCTGTATGGCGCCCATGAATACAGGTCGGCCATCGATGTGTTCGCTAAGACGGCCAACGGAATGCAGATGCTTCACGACGCCCTGTGAGGTCACGATTCGGAATACGAAATCGGCATCATGGCCCGCGATGGCGCTCTCGATCACAGTGTCGAACGATCGCACATCCTCGGGGTGAACGATGTCCCGAAGCCTCTGGATAGTGACCTTGGAACCAAGCTCAAATTCGCAGATCCGGTAGAATTCGTCGGACCAAGTGTGCTCATCGGCGAGCAAGTCCGAAGTGAAGCTGCCCATCGCGCTGACTTGTTGCGCCGCGGTAAGTTGCGCATGGGCCATGCGAAGCTTTGCTTCGCTCTCTTTTAGTGCATCCCGGGCGATCTTGATTTGAGTAACGTCTTCCTGGGCCTGCAGGCGCTCCTCGATATCCGTATTGGACCCGCACCATTTGACCACCCGTCCTGACTGGTCGGTCACAGGCGCTGCGCTAAAGAGGAACCGGCGATACGCACCGTCATAGCGCCGCAGGCGCGATTTCACTTCGCCAGGCTTTCCGGACTCCAGAATGGAGCGCCAATATTCAAGCACTTGGACCATATCTTCCGGGTGCAAGGCGGAATGCCAACCAAAGCCAACAGCCCGCTCTAGGGTGAGACCGGTGTAATCGCACCAGCGTTGGTTAAAGAACTCAGCCCGGCCGTCAGGCAGCGCCGTCCAGACCAATCCCGGAAGGGCTTCAATGAGGTGGCTGAGTTCGAGCTCCATTCGCTTTTCTTGTTACACGCCGGGCGCGCCACGCCGTGCTCGTCGTCGTCCATGACCCGCACATGTGAACGCTGAACCAAGCAAATGATACGGAGCTTGAGTTTAGATCCGATTGCAATCGGCGTCATCCGCCGCATGGGGATAGCTGGCGGCGCTCGTTCAGGACTCGCCAAGGGGTTAGAAGCGACCCGATAGGCTGACCCCGTAAGTCGCCGGCTGGCCGACAAACCGGGCGATCGCGTTGCCATTGGCGAAAACGTTGCTCCAGTAGTACTCGTTGGTGACGTTCTTGCCCCAGCTCCAAATACGATAGTGCCCGTTGCCGAATTCGACGCCTGCCCGCAGATCCAGCAGGGTAAAGCTGTCGATCCTCAAAAGATTGAGCGCACCCACGCCGGCGTAGGTCTTGCTGTTGTACGTGAGCGATCCCCCGACGAATCCTTTGATGCCGGATGCGAGCGGAAAGGCGTCGTCGACGTTTGTGTCTGATTGCCATTTCGGTGAGAAGGGGAACGGTGTCCCAGACTGGTTGCCGAATTGGGCCAAAGCATTAAAGCCGGTGAATTGATCGACTTGCGTCTTTAAGTAGGTAGCAGACGTATCAAGTGTCAGTCCTTCGATTGGACGGGCAATCAGCTGCGTCTCTGCACCCTCGACGTGCGACCTCGGGATGGAAACCAAGGCCTCGAGCGACCCAAAGGTCGGGTCAAGCACCGCACCGCGAAGCTGTTTGTCCTTGTAGTCATAGTAGAACGCGGACGCGTTGAGCTGGACCCGGCGATCGAGGAGGCTAGCCTTGACGCCGGTCTCGTAGGCGAGCAGCGACTCTTGTGGCACGGGCTGAAATTGCGCGACTGTGGATGCGGCGAGGACGGCGGCGGCTCCGGCCTTGTAACCCTTGCTGACATTGCCGTAGAGGAGCAGCCCCGGTTGTGCAGTCCAGTTCAGGCCGGTTCTCCAAGAAACGCTGTTCTGGTTCAACGTGTTGTGCACATCGTCCACCGGCGCAAATCCGTTGGCTGGGTCGAGTACATAACAGTCGCCCACTTCAGTTAGCGGCTGGGCGCCTCCGCGGAACAGGTTCCAGAAGCTCGCGAAATGGTTTGTGACTGCGATCGAACAGTTATCGAACGTACGCCGGTCGACGTTGTATCGAAGGGCTCCTTCGAGCATGAGACGGTCAGTCACATTGAATTCAAGCCGCCCGAATGCCGCATAGGTTTCCGCGTGCATTTGGGCCGGGAACAGACTCTCATCGCCGAACGCTTGTGGATTGATTGCCTCAAACAGATGACTGAGGTCCACATCGCTGAAAAACTCCAGCGGCTCATCCTTCACACGGTCGTGGGCGAAATTCGCCCCAAAGAGCCAATTGATCTTGTTCTGCCGCCCGGCAGCGCGCAGCTCTTGATAGAACGCGGATACCCTGCCGTCGTGGTCGATTACATCGTCAATGAAAAAGGGTGTACCACTGGGATCCTGTCCGTAGGCCATGTGGAAATCGGCGTATGACGTCAACGACGTGAATGTGATGTCGTCTCTCGGCCTGAAGTCGTTTCGCCAACTCACCTGATAAAGGGTCGTATCGCTGGCATAGGGGAATGGCGTGTTGGTGTCCGGCCGCACTGAGGACCAGTCCGCGGCGCGCGGTTGATTGACCACAGGGAAGGTGAGCAGACCGGGAGCAGCCAAGGCTGGTATCGTCACAATCGGCGCGATGAACTGCGCCGCGAGACTGTCCGAGCCGTCGTACGTTGAAGTGAGGGTCAGTCGGGATACGAATCGCGAGTCGGGTTGCCATTCGAGGGTGGCGCGCCCCTGCAGCTGACGAACTTTACCCAACTCGTCCCCGGGACGCGTGATGCTCTGCTGCCACGGGTCGCCGCGCGCACCTTGAACGGCGATCCGCAGCCGCAGTTGATCGGTGATCGGGCCGCTGACAAATCCGCCGACCTCCAGGCGATTGAAACGACCATAGGTTGCATCCACGCCCGCCGAAAACTCTTCGGTCGGTTTTGCGGCGATGTAGTTGACGGCGCCACCCGTAGCGTTCTCCCCAAAGAGGGTACCCTGAGGCCCCTCCAGCACCTCGACACGCACCAAATCGAAGGCGGCCAACTTGGTCATGGCAGGGTAGGGAAGTGGTGCCTCGTCCACATAGACTGTCACTGCCGGCGGTGTAGCCAGGTCGCTGTTGAAGAAACCGACCCCCCGCAGGGTGAATGAAGTGGAGTTGAAACTGCTTTGCTGCACGGTGAGCCCAGGAACGAGACGCGTCAGATCCGCCACCGAGTTGATGCCGCGTTCCTTGAGCGTATCGCCCGTTGCAGCGATGATGGGCATGCCCACCGTATCGGCTGACTGCTCCCGCTTCTCGGCGGTCACGATGATCTCGTCAATCTGATTCGCGGGCGTCGCCGCGGCCGGTTGCCCAAGCGCCACCGTTGGTATTGCAAACGCCAGCAGGATCGCTGAGGCGACGCTACACATAGTTGCGAATGTGCGCATGGCGGCCGTACCCCTGAAGGCTATGAGTGGGCCATTTGTATTGTGCCTCTGAGAGTGTGAGCTTCACCTCTTGAGCGCGCAACCACATCAGAAGACAGGAAATCCCACAATGACACGATGGTGTCAGTGACTTTTTAGGTCTTTCCCGATTCTATCGTCTAAGAATGGCAAGCGGGCGCAGTCCATCAGCAGCGCGGGCCCGGATCATGCTTGCGTGACCGCGTGCCGTGATCCTCGGGCGAGAAAGTGACACCAAGGTGTCAACTCAATATCCCGTGGAGCAGCGCATGCTCCACGTCTTGGGGGTGTCAAATCATATGAGCGCGCTTTTTGCATTGCCCTGGATCGACTTGCGCTGCCGGTACTTTGGCTGCGCCGCAACAAGGAAGCGGTGATGGAACAACGCATACTTGTTGCAGTCGTTGACGACGATGAATCGGTGCGAGAGTCGCTACCGGATGCGCTAAGGAGGATCGGGTTCGCGGCGAAAGCTTTTGCTTCAGCCGAAGAGTTCCTGGCTTCCGATTGTATTGACGACGCGCGGTGCCTGATCCTCGATGTCAACATGCCCGGAATGTCGGGACCCCAGTTGCGGCGAGAGCTGATTCGTCGCGCGCACTCGATTCCGACCATCTTCATCACCGCTCAGTCCCCAGAGAGTATTCCCCCCAGCCTGCTTGAGCAGGGCAGAGTCGAGTGCCTGTTTAAGCCGTTCAGTAAGGAGGACCTGCGGGCCGCGCTGGCTGCAGCCCTGAGAAGTACCTGAATCAGGACGGCTTGTTTGTGCCGAAGGCACAATGGAGTAACATCGATGCATACAGCGACCTACTTTGCCACAGGCCTGAGATCGTGCTCCATGGCGCGTGCCCTACCCACCGTGTTCGTTGTCGATGACGACATTTCGATACGCGAATCGCTAGAGTCCCTCATCGCGCGCGCCGGCTGGCGGCCGGAACTTTTAGCCTGTGCGCAGGAATTTCTCGCAAGCCCTCGACCAACGTCCCCGAGCTGCTTAGTGCTCGATGTGAATCTGCCAGACCTCAATGGTCTTAAGCTGCAGGAGCGCATCGCCGGCGAACGCACGGATATGCCGATTATCTTCATCACCGGTCACGGTGATATCCCAATGTCGGTTCAGGCCATGAAAGCAGGCGCAGTCGAATTCCTAACAAAGCCCTTTACACCTGAAGTGCTCTTGAACTCGATCCGAAGCGCGCTGGAACGCAGCCGGGCGTGCCTCGACGCAGAAGCGAGCATGCAGGCACTTCGCGATCGCCACAATTCCCTTAGCCGTCGCGAACGAGAAGTGATGGCGCTGGTGGTTCGCGGCCGGTTGAACAAGCAGGTGGGGGGTGAACTCGGCATCAGCGAAATCACCGTTAAGAAGCACCGGGGGCAGGCGATGCGCAAGATGCATGCGAAGTCAGTGCTAGAACTCGTGAGCATCGCCACCCGCCTCAACCTCGAAACTGTCGACAAGACGGTTACGCCCTAAGAATCAAAACTGGCTTAAGGCGTTGATTCCACACGACGCCTTCGCTCAAGAGGTCCAGCATTCGATTGAACGACCAACAGTCGTCTCGCTTCCGAGTGCAATAAGGTAGCGCTTCTCAGCGACATCGATTGCTCTTCCTCGCGCACGCCTCATCGGCATTGGTGTGCTCAGCAACTCCGATGCTCTCCTCCAGCTAAATCTAAAAAGATCTCTTGCATTCGCATAGCGTTGCGCAGAAAAAAAGTGTTGATTTGGATCTTCTCACTGACACCTACGGGTCATAGAAAGAAGCCGCGGCGACGTGTTGTGATCTCACACGAGATGTGAGCCCTGCGGTGAACTAAGACAGCAATCAGCTATTGAGGAGGTAGTTAT
>Ga0210402_10005578_pt1 | contig 11247 bp, 6 predicted proteins | sample IncBWC7MmetaG_FD_161055 | JGI IMG/M metagenome (GOLD analysis project Ga0210402, IMG submission 161055) | Forest soil microbial communities from Barre Woods Harvard Forest LTER site, Petersham, Massachusetts, United States - Inc-BW-C-7-M | ecosystem: Environmental > Terrestrial > Soil >... | reverse complement strand
GGTTATGCCGAGACCATAACCCAGCTGTACATTTGGTACGCCGTGGGTGGCATTGGCGCGGGTATCGTCTATGGCGGTTCCATCGGAAACGCGCTGAAATGGTTTCCCGATCATCGCGGTCTCTGCGTAGGCCTGACCGCCGGGGCTTATGGCATTGGCACCGCAAGTACAATCTCTCCAGTGGCCAATATGCTGAAAATCTCCGGCTATCAGCACACGTTCATTGTTTGGGGCATCATCCAGGGAGTGGTTGTGCTGGCCTGTGCACTATTTTTGGCGCGGCCGCCGGTGGGATGGACGCCGCCAAATTGGGTTGAAAAAGCTGCAAAGATCAGAGCCAAGATTAACACTTCAACCGTCAACCTGACGCCGTTCCAGATGCTGCGTCAGCCGTCGTTCTACGTGATCTATTTGATGATGACGATGCTGGCCTTCGGCGGCTTGGTGGTTACAGCGCAACTCAACCCCATGGCGTCAACCTATCACGTGGATAATGTCATCGTCGCGTTCGGCATGACCGCGCTTGTGCTGGCGATCACGGTGGACCGGCTGTTGAACGGGTTAACCCGACCCTTCTGGGGCTGGGTCTCGGACCACATCGGCCGGGAGAACGCTATCTTCTGCTCGTTCATCCTGGAAGCAGCCGCTGTATTTGCCTTGCTCCAAATGATCGGTCATCCGGTCTGGTTCGTTGTTTTGTCCGGACTTTGTTTCTTTGCCTGGGGCAACATTTTTTCGTTGTTCCCGGCAATCACGGGCGACTTGTACGGAAACAAGTGGGCCACGACAAACTACGGAATCGTTTACACCGCCAAAGGATTGGCCGCTGCGTTTGCGGGTCCCGGCGCGGCTTGGATGTTTGCCAAAACAGGTTCCTGGAACAAAGTGTTCTGGGCCATGATCATTTGCGATCTGATCGCTGCATTTATGGCGTTGCTCTGGCTGAAACCATTGGCTAAGCGCTCGGTTCAAGCATCGGACCGTGCGGCTGCACCGGCGGTCGATATGACTGCGCCGGCAAAGGCGTAAACCGGGCCGCTCGGGGCGGCTCACCTGTCTACAAACTCCGCCTAGGGGCATGCTTCCGGAAGAATCCGGAGGAATGCCCCCCGGTCCTGTTTAACTACACATATTAAGGATGCGAGTTTCGCAACGGTGCGCCGGTTGTGTGGGTGAAGATCACCACTATGTCATTGGGAGTGCGAGACTTGCTGTCTTGTCCAGGAAAGGAACGATTTGCCAACTTCTCCGAGAAGAAATGGCGCGCCCGGCAGGATTTGAACCTGCGACCCTCGGATTAGAAGTCCGATGCTCTATCCAGCTGAGCTACGGGCGCACTCCTTGAAATTTAACATGATTCTTGAGGTTTGGAACAGATAGCCACAAAACGAGTGCCTCCTCCCGCCGCCCCCGCGGGCTCTTGACTTCATTTCCATAACTGATACAAAGAGCTAACGATCAAACCAGTCGAGGCGAACGCTGAAGGGTTAAGGTATTTCTCCGGATGGATGTGACTTCGCGTATCGTTCGGCGAGTTCCTCCAGCAAGGTCAAGCGCGCAACGCGTTGCCCGAGCTAAAGAGATCAAACGAACTAAAACCCGACATGCCTGAGACTCTCTATTCTTTGGGCAAAGCGGCCTCGCTGATTGGCGACAGCGCCATCGCCGAAGGATCATGGCTGAAAGTAATTGAACTTGAGAAAAATACCGCGCTTGCCGCGCAGGCCCATTTTGGGCTAGCCGGCGTGCATCGCAAACAAGAGAAGGCCACGCAGGCGCAGCACGAGATGCAAGAATTCCAGAAACTTCAGGGAACGATCGGCCCGCCTCGTTCCGAATAATTGAACTTCACGCTGGCCCATCAAAACGGCGCTGCAGTTAATTGTTTCGGCCGTCGAAGGCTGTTATCATCGGCGGTATTTACCTTCTTCGTTATCCGGAGGTCCCCATGCAACCGTGGCGCAGGCGATTCCTGCTTTTGTACATGATGCGGGTGCCGCTGACATTTCTGACCGTACTTGGATTCGGATTGCCGTGGGCCTTTCAGACCGCAATGCTTCACGGTATCGCGGACCTCGAACTGATTCAGGTGGGAGCAGCTTCTTACCTCGCGTTTCTATATGTCAGCGCCGCGATCAGCAGTTGCTTCATGATATTGCTGTATGGCGAAGAGCGCGCCGACGGATGGGGAAGTCTGCCGGCGCCTCAGGATCGTGTAACGACATTCAGCGTGGCGCTGTTGTATCTCTACGGTGGAATCTGTTACGTGCGATTTCTTGTGTCGATCGGCCAATTCATGGCGACGGCTGGACGTGTGGTAGAGAACCTTCTTGGCGGATTCCTTCTCTGGTCAATGGCAGGATCGCTCGCAGGCATCTTGGCAGTGATGGTTTGCTTCCTGGCCGCGCTGCGTTTTGCAAAACCAGAGGACGACGACGCGCTGGAAGTTTTTGCGTTTCCGGCATTTTTGGTAATCCGGAGAATTTTTGGCGGGGCCTGGATTCGCACGTTCAAGCGCGGAAAGTGTTCTGAAGCCGTGCGCCGCAGCTACACCGCCCACGATGGCCCTGTCAGCGGTTTTTTCGCTTCCCTTCTCGGACCGGGCTATGGGACTGCCCCGGGCTCCGCACATCCTTCTACATTGCATTCCGGCCACCGGTTTGCGGCAATCGTCATGCTCTTATTCCTGTTCGCCTACTGGCTCTCGGGGTTCGGGACATTTCGTGAGTTGAACAATCTTCAGCAGTGGGGAAACGGTGAGGCGCCGAACTCGGTGTTGAACTATCTGATGCTCGTCTTGATCTTCTGGAACTGCCTGCTGGCCGGCCTGACCTTTTTTGTGGACCATTTTCGATTCCCCGCTCTAGCCGCGCTGGGCATCGGGCTCTTGGCGATCGCATCGCTCGGCAGTTCGGATCACGTGTTCTCCATTGTAGATCGCGCGAAGACATCCACTAATTTGTTGCGGCCGGATGAAGCGTTTCGCCAAGCGCCTGACGCCGCAATTGTCGTGGCTGCGGCGGGCGGCGGCATCCAATCGGCGGCGTGGACGAGCAAAGTGCTTTGTGGGCTTCGCGCCGAACTTCCAGCGGACAAGTTTCAAAAAAGCGTTCTGGCGATCAGCGGGGTTTCCGGCGGCTCAGTTGGCACAATGTTTTATTTACGTTGTTTGGAAGGAGCCCTGAACGACGCAAAGCCCGCGAAATGGGCGCAAAATTCGAGCCTGCAAGCGGTGGCTTGGGGATTGACGCATCCAGACCTGCGGCGGGTGTTTATTCCCGGCCCTGCGACACGGTGGGGCCTGGCAGACCGAGGTTGGGCGCTGGAGCGTTCCTTCCTGAAGAGTGCACGCTTCGGGAGTACGGAGCGCCGCCTGGCTGAACCTCATCCGGAGTGGCCTGTGATCCTGTTGAATTCGACGGATGCCCGGACGGGCGACCCGGTTGTTTTCACGAACAGCGAATTCCCACTCACTCAGACGCAGGGATCGAGCAGCAATCACTATCTGCGAAACTTTCACCAGCTCTACGCGGGCAAAGATGTTCTCCTGGAAACGGCCGCGCGCATGTCAGCGGCGTTTCCCTACGTCTCACCTGAGGCACGCCCCGATGGGCCGGCAAATGGAGTTCACCTGGGAGATGGCGGATATTTCGACAATTCGGGGGTGTTCACGCTCTCTGAATGGTTGAAAGAAGCCAGCCGTCAGCCGGGCGTGAGTGCGACCTCTCCCGTGTCTTCGATGCCTGCCAAAAAGAGAATCTTGGTATTGCAAGTGGAAGCATTTCCGGACAGCAACCCCGCGGATGTCGAGCCTCCCAAGAAATGGTATTACCAACTGCTTGCGCCCATCCAGACGATGCTCACCGTGCGGTCCGAAGGACAACTTGTCCGCGACAAAACGGCCGGTGAGGATCTTCAGAAACTCCTCAACGCAAGCGGGTATCAGACCACCTGGTTGCTTGTTCGCTACACTCCCGCGGCTGTGAAGTTTCCGGCCGGCAGCGTGCCGTGTGCGGCGAATCCGCCGCTCTCCTGGCATTTGACGCTGCTGGAAAGGCGCTGCATTGATCAGGCCTGGAAAGACATCAGCAAGCAAACGAGCCAGGAAATTTCCGAATTTCTGAACGGTCAGCGTACATTTAGCCAGGAAGAATGCAATGCTGGGGACCGTAACGTGGCGACAGGCGTGTTTGAACGCAGATGTCCGGCGATGATGGGCCAGGATAAGCGCTGAGACCAACTCCTCGAGTCACAGAAACATTCAGCAGGAATCAGGCCCCTGGAAGCAAGTGGATCAGAAAATGACCCAGCGCCCGGGCGATACTTCCGGGCGCTGGATGTTTGAACAGGATTGTCTTCGCGGAAGTTAGAACCGATAAATCACACCGGCCGAAGGTTGGGCCGTGTTGGTCGTCAGCCCGGAACGAAGTGCATTCGCACCGAAGTCGGGGCGTCCGTACACCAACCCGCGATACTCCATGCGGAATGTAAAGTGCTTGGTGAAGTCGTAATTTACGCCGCCGCCGTAGACGAAGGTGGCTTTCGCCTGGTTTCCTGCACCCGGAACGGTCGCGCCCGCACTCTGAGTCGGGGCGAAGACCAGTGCGCCGGTGCCGGCGAGAACATAGGGGTTGAATCGCGCCGTGCTCCAGGGAAGGTTCACAACCGCGGCAACCGTGGACTGGTGAACATTCGATTGCACGTTCAAGGAGCCGGTTGACGAAATATTTTGCTGCGTATCACGATTCCAGCCGTAGCTGACATCGGCCGCGAACCAGCGATTGAAGTGATAGCGATAGCTTACGAGAAACCCGCCCGAATTGGTCGTGTGCTGATTCACCACGTTGCTGCTCGAATCCTTGGTGAAAAATCCCGTGCCCTGGACGCCGACTTCCTGGGTGCTGCGTTCGTCGGCACGAACGCTTGAGGCGAACATGAAAAACACTCCAAACACAACTGCAGCTAGCGATCGAAACCTCATTCTTGCTTTCTCCCTTGGTTGGTCTTGAATTTATGCGATGAACGTCATGACGCAATCGCATAGACTTGTTCAACTGCCGAAGCGTCGCTCTATTCTCCGCGCCACTTCTCCTTTGCGAGGTGTTGAGTCCTGGGCGAACTCGCCGCGCAAACTCTTTTATGAAATAGGAATTCCGTTATTCTGCTCACCCCGGCATGTGATGCAGGAAGTTATTTTGTTCTTCCATGCGATTAGATGGTGGATAGTGGACGGAAGTTACTCGCGAACCAGAAAATAGTCACGACAACATTGTGCACAAAGCGTTCGACAGCGCTTTTGTCGCCGTCGATTTACCTTCACTCGATCTATCCGGCAAGACAGCGATAATATTTTCATTTTTCATGCGAAAGATTGGGAAGAAATTACCGTTTCTACAAATTCAGGAAATAAAATCCACAAAATAGAAGGTTAATACGATCCTCCTCCCTATGCGCAAAGGTGAGACAATGTGACAACTTTGCGCAATCTCGGATTTCTTGTAGACACTTGCGTCGATTGCTGACGGGCTTAGCATCAGCCACGTTTAACGTTGGTTTTTTTGCGTGAGTAAGAACCGAGCTAGAGTTAGGAGAATTACCAAGGCCAATCGATGTCCGTCCCAAGCAACACGACCAAAAGGTGAATGAAACGCTGACAGCAATTTGAAAGTTCGGCCTTCTCGAACTTCCCTTGCATGGGAAATCTCACAGGGCTGGTCAGAACAAGTTTCTGGCGAGGAGACTACCGCAAGAAAGCGGCGCAGGAACACAGGTGGCGGCTGTTGTTCATAAGTTGCCAGTGAAATGAAGTCGCGAAGTGTACGTCAATAGGCTGCTTATCGGGCGGCAACCGGCTCACGCGTAAGCGTAACGCTTCCTTTGCCGAGTGCGACGTCTACCACCTGCAGCGCCTCCTCCACGATGTCGAGACCGTGGCGAAGTTCCTGTTCGTTGACAACCAGAGGCGGGCAAACCCAAAGCATGTTGAATCGGCTGAACGCGTACACGTGCTTGGACTTCAGGTGCGCGGCAAGCTTGCTCATCTCCGGACTGGTGCCGTTGAAGGGAGCCAATGGCTCGCGCGTCGCCTTATCTTTCACAAGCTCCAAGACGCTGAACATTCCCTTATAGCGGACGTCGCCCACGCAAGCGTATTTTTTCTTCATCGCTTCCAGGCGCGAGGCGAGATACCGTCCTTGTTTCTCCACGTTCTCAAAGATCTTTTCTTCTTCATAGATGTGCAGGTTGGCCACCGCGGCCGCGCAGCACACTGGATGGCCGCTGTAGGTCAGTCCTCCCCACAGCATGTTGGTCTCGAAATATGTCGCAATTTTATCGGAGACGATTACTGCTCCGAGCGGCATGTAGCCGCTTGTCAGGCCCTTTGCGCAGGTGACAATATCCGGCTTGATGCCAAAGTGCTGCGTGGCCAGCCATTTTCCGGTGCGTCCGAATCCCGCCATCACTTCGTCGTCGATCATCAGGATGCCGTATTTGTCGCACAAGGCGCGGAGCTTCGGATAATAATCGTCCGGCGGAATCAGCAATCCGTTCGAACCCGTGATTCCTTCCACCATGATCGCAGCGATGCTGTTCGGCCCTTCCATCTGAATCACTTCTTCAATGTGGCTCACGCATTCGCGATGGCACGTCTCGACTTTCTGGCCGAACGGGCAACGATAACAATACGGATCGAACACACGAACTATGCCGGGAATGCCCGGCTCGACGGCCCAGCGTCGTGGATCGCCCGAGGCGGTCATCGAACCCATCGTGGCGCCATGATAGCTGCGGTAGCGGGTAATGATTTTGTCGCGGCCCGTGACCAGGCGGGCCATTTTGATGGCGTTTTCATTGGCCTCGGACCCGCCGAGAGTGAAAAACACCTTGGCCAAACCGGTTACCTCGGAGAGTTTTTTGCCGAGTGACCCACGCGGCTCCGTGGCAAAACTCGGCCCCGCGAAGCAAAGCTCATCCACCTGCTTCTTGATCGCCTCCAGCATCTTGGGGTGTTGATGACCGACATTGAGATTGATCAGTTGCGAACTGAAATCCAGCCAGCGCTGGTCGTCGCCATCCCAGAACCAGACGCCCTGGCCGCGCTTCATGTGAATGGGATTCGAAGTGCTCTGCACAGACCACGAGAACATTGTGTAGTCGCGATTTTCTTGTACTACCTTCAGCGATTTGGCGCCCATGCTCGATTTTCCTTCCCGATCAAATCAGTTTGCTTTCAAAATCCAGTCCACCGTCTTGGTGGCCAGCCGATCCAGCGCGGCGACGGACATTTCCAGGTGCTCTTCTCGAGTGTCTTCAATCTTGTTGTGGCTGATGCCGCGCAAAGATTGCACAAACATCATAACCGTTGGAATGCCCGCACGCGAGACCTCCGCAGCGTCATGGAGGGGACCCGAGGGAAGCCGATGCGAGTTCCCCGAAATTTCACGGACAGCCTGGTCACAAAGCTCGATCATATGCGAATGAAACGGGATCGGCTCGATGCTCCAGATCCGTGACCATTCGACCGTGCAATTTTCTTCGGTCGCAAATCGTCTGCTGGCTTCCTGAGCCTCGCGATACATTTGCGCGAGGACCTTGGCATCCAGGTCACGCTGGTCAAGAGTAGCTTCGCACCGGCCAACAACCGCGGTGACAATTCCCGGAAAGGTTTTCACACTTCCCATCGTGCAGACTGCATCCGCGTGCTTGCCCGCAACGTTTCGAATTTCCAAAGCCAACTTGGCGGCAGCAGCCAGCGCATCTTTTCGCTGCTTCATCGGCGTGGCGCCGGAGTGCGCCTCCTGCCCGTGAAACGTAATGGCGTGGCGTTCGACACCCTTGGTGCCCAGAACCACACCAAGCGGTAAGCCCATTTTTTCAAGCACAGGCCCTTGCTCAATGTGCAGTTCGATGTAAGCCGCCGCATTAGCGCGCTCTTTTCCCGCTTCCGGAAAGCGCTCCATGTGGACCCCGCATCGCCGCAAAGCGTCTTCCATCGTGACGCCATCTTTATCCGTGCGCACCCGGTCGGCGGCGATACTGTGCGTTCCGGCAAACGCGGAGGAACCCAACAAGCTGCGCCCGAATCGCGCGCCCTCTTCGTCGGCCCAATCCACCAGTCGAATCGTGACCGGCGGCTTGCCTTTGAATTCCGTGGCGAATCGTCGAAGCACTTCTAGTCCGGCCAGTACGTTCAAACTGCCGTCGAGCCAACCGCCGTTCGGCACCGAATCCAGGTGCCCACCGATCAGTAACGATTTTTCAGAAGCGCCAAGCAGAGTTATCCAATTATTCCCAGCGGCATCGTAGTGATGCTTGATGGGCAACCCCACGAGCTTCGTGGCGAACCACTTGCGAGCCTTCTGCCACACGTCGGTCCACGCAACTCGCTGCGCGCCATTCTCGTCGGCAGTCAACTCGCGAAGTTCTTTCAATTCAGCGACAGTTCGTTGGGGAATCAGGCTCATGATGCGCCTCGCTTAGAAGTAGCTCGGCTCCCGTTTCAGCATACGCCCGCGGCCGCGTTCACCTACAAATTTTCCATCTTTCACCTGCACCTTGCCCCGCACGGTAACGACGGAAGGCCGCCCTTCAATCACCATTCCTTCAAATCCGCTGTAGTCATTATTGACGTGATGTGTTTTCGCGGAAATCACCCCGTGGTAATCGGGATCGTAAATCACCAGGTCGGCATCGCTGCCGATCGCAATCGTTCCTTTGCGTGGAAACAGTCCGAAAAGTTTCGCCGGGCGAGTGCTCGCCGCATCCACGAACCGTTCGATCTCCAGCCGTCCGCGCTTCACCCCATAGGTGTAAAGCAAATTGATGCGATCCTCGATTCCCGGAATGCCATTGGGAATATTGGTGAACGCATCCTTGCCCAGCAGCTTTTGTTCTGCGTCGAACGGACAATGATCCGTTCCGACAGTATCAATTAGTCCGCGATCCAGGGCACTCCAGAGCACGCCCAGGTTTTTCTTTGCTCGCAAGGGTGGAGACATCACATGCTTCATGCCCTCCACGCCCGGCTTCTCCGCGCATGTCTTGTCTAGCAGGAAATGAGGGATCACCGACTCGATGTAAAGCTTTACGCCTCGTTCTTTCGCAGCCAGCGCGATTTTCAGTGCAGGCTCACAGGACAAATGCACCACATAACCGGTGGCTTTGGTGTTTTCCAGGAATGTCGCGAATCGACCGGTTCCTTCCGCTTCCACAGACTCCGGCCGGCTAGGTTCGTGCCACTCCGGCCCAGTCTTTCCTTCGCTGAGCAGCTTTTGCTGCAATTGCGCCACCAGTTCGGCGTTTTCGCAATGCGCCGTGACGATGACGCCCAATTGCCGCGCCAAGCGCATCGTCTGGTACATCTCCGCATCGTCTACGCCGAAGAAATTCTTGTACGAGAGAAAAATCTTGAATGAGGAAGTCCCATCGGCCACCACCTGGCGCAACTGGCCCGGCGTCTCTTTCACAAATTTGGTGACCGACATGTGAAAGGCGTAATCGCAGGCGCTCCTACCATCTGCTTTCGATTTCCAAAGCTCGTATCCCTGCAACGCATCATCGTTGCGGTTGGGACAGCACATTTCAATGTAGGTGGTCGTCCCGCCGATCAGCGCAGCGATGCTGGCGGTTTCGTGGGTATCCTTCGCGAAAGTCGCCATGAACGGCAAATAGATATGCACGTGCGGATCGATGAAACCTGGAAAAACCAGCTTGCCGCTGGCATCAATGGTTTCCGTTCCCGGAGGCACTTCAAGATTCCTGCCGATGCGGGTGATTGTTTCGTCTTCCACAAAAATATCGGCCCGTTCCCGCGCCCCGACGGTTACGATTTCCCCGTTTCTGATCAGCAAAGCCATCGGACACTCCCCGCTCTCAGTGAATGTGAATGCCCATCTTTTCCCGGTACGCTTTCATCTTCTCCCAATCCTCGGTGACTTCTGGCTGCTTCTGGGTGATTTCATCCCAAGTCACGGATGGGCGGCCCGACGGTTCCTCCACCATGCTGATGCAGCTGTCGACCGGGCAGACATTGAAACACAAGCGGCAGCCAACACAGTCCTCTTCGCGAACGTAGACGCTCGGGCGCGTATGGACAGCTTCCTCTTTTCCATTCGAACGCACGTCGTAGCTGCCCGGCGGCACGATACTTCCGTCTTTTGCTACCAAGTCGATGCACTGGTGCGCCGTATCATTGCAGGCCACATAGCAAAGGTTGCAGCGAATGCATTTCTGCTGGTCGATCCTCGCCACCGCCTTGAACGACAAATCAAAATTCTTGAAGTCCGAGACGCGGTGAACGCTCTGCCCAACAACATCGGATATTTTCTTGAATCCTTTTTCGTCCATCCAGTTGGAGAGCCCGTCGCACAAATCTTCGATGATGCGGAAGCCGTAATGCATCACCGCGGTACAAACTTGCAAACTGCTGGCGCCAAGCAGCAGAAATTCCGCGGCATCCGACCAAGTCGAGATCCCTCCCATCCCCGAAATAGGCAGTTTCGATTCCGAAACCACGCTGTCAGTGCCGAGGGCCGAAAGCAGGTTCAAGGCAACCGGCTTCACCGCGGGCCCTGCATATCCCCCGTGTCCGCCTTTCCCGCCGATGTTGGGCACAATCTGAAACGTATCCAGGTCCACTCCAATAATCGAATTAATCGTGTTGATCAGCGAGAGTGCATCCGCCCCGGCGGCAACCGCCGCGCGCGCGGGCATCACGATATTCGAAATGTTAGGAGTCAGCTTCACGATCACCGGAATCTTCGCCACTTGCATCACCCAGCCGGTGATCTGCTCACAGTATTCCGGAACCTGCCCGACCGCACTGCCCATCCCTCGCTCGCTCATCCCGTGCGGGCAGCCGTAGTTCAGTTCGATCCCGTCAGCACCGGTATCCTGAATTTTCTTGATGATGTCGTGCCAGACTTCCGGCTTCGATTCCACCATCGCCGACACGATCACCGCGCGATCCGGCCACGCCCGCTTCACTTCCGCAATTTCGCGCAGGTTCACTTCCAGCGGCCGATCAGAGATCAGCTCAACGTTATTAATCGCCAGCATCTTTTGACCGCCAAAGTGCCATGCCCCATAACGATTCGAAACATTTAAAACCGGCGCACCAATTGTCTTCCAAACCGCCCCGCCCCAGCCCGCTTCAAATGCGCGGTGCACCTGCATGCCGGAGTTCGACGGCGGCGCCGACGCCAGCCAGAAGGGATTGGGCGAGCGAATCCCCGCAAAATTTATCCG
>Ga0210402_10005577_pt1 | contig 11250 bp, 13 predicted proteins | sample IncBWC7MmetaG_FD_161055 | JGI IMG/M metagenome (GOLD analysis project Ga0210402, IMG submission 161055) | Forest soil microbial communities from Barre Woods Harvard Forest LTER site, Petersham, Massachusetts, United States - Inc-BW-C-7-M | ecosystem: Environmental > Terrestrial > Soil >... | reverse complement strand
GCAGGAACTGGGTCCCGGCACGGTGATCGATGCGCAGGGACGCACGCTGCTGCCGGGACTCATCGACATGCATGCGCATGTGTCGCCGAGTGACTACCTGCTGAATCTCGCCGCCGGCATTACCACGGTGCGCGACATGGGGAATGACAACGCGGTTTTAGGGCAGGCGATCGGCCGCCTGGATCGCCACGAGGCGATCGGACCGCACGTGGTTACCGCCGGGTTCATCGAGGGCAAGAGCCCATTCAACGCCAACGGCGGGATCCTGGTGGCAAGTCTCGACGAAGCGAAGCGCGCCGTCGATTTCTACGCGCAGCGCGGCTATCCGCAGATCAAGATTTACAATTCCTTCAAGCCGGAGTGGGTGGCCGAGACCGCGGCCTATGCGCATCAGCGCGGTCTGCGGGTGAGCGGCCATATCCCGGCCTTCATGAAGGCCGAGGACGCGGTCAAGAGCGGCTACGATGAAATTCAGCACATCAACCAGGTGCTGCTGAATTTCTACGTCAAGCCGGACACCGATACGCGTTCTTTGGAGCGATTTACTCTCATTGCCGAGAACGCCCACGCGCTCGATCTGGATGCCCAGCCGTTCCAGGATTTCATCAAGCTCCTGCTCGCACACAAAACCGTGCTCGACCCGACGCTGGGGGCTTTTGAAGCGCAGTTCACCCAGAAGCCGGGGGAACTCAATCCCGTACTTGCCGCGGCGGCCGAACATCTGCCCATTACCTTGCGTCGCGGCTTATATAAGAGTGAAAGCGAGCTGACCGATGAATTAGCGCCGCGCTGGCGGGCGTCGTTCCAGAAGATGCTGGACGCGGTGGCGCGATTTCATCGCGCCGGAGTCCCGATCGTCTCGGGGACCGATAATTTCGCGGGATTCACCCTGCAGCGGGAACTCGAACTCTACGTCCGGGCCGGAATCCCGGCCAACGAAGTCCTGCGCATCGCCACCTGGAACGGTGCGACCTATGCACGCGTGCTCGCCGATCGCGGCTCGATCGAACGGGGCAAGCGCGCCGACTTGATCCTCATCGACGGCGATCCGACGCGCGACATTGCAACGATTCGCAATGTGGCGCTGGTGCTGCAGGATGGCGATGCCTACTACCCGGCCGAGCTGTATGCCGAACTCGGCGTGAAGCCGTTCGCCCCTGCGCTGAAACCGGACTCAAGCGCAGCGGCTAACCCAGGCCGAGGCCGGTAGCTCGATGCAAGGCATCGCCGTCAGAAAGGCGACCATGGAGGATCTCGCCACGCTCAATCTCTTTCAGCAGGGCATCGCGGATGCCGAGCGCGTTTTCGACCCGGCCATCAAGGACGGCGCGGTTCAGTACTACGATATTGCGAGCATGCTGACCGCTGATGACACCCGCTTCGTGATCGCACAAGCCGGGACGCGAATCGTTGGTTGTGGCTATGCGCGGATCGAAGCGGCAAAACATTATTTGAAGCACTCGGTGCACGCCTATCTGGGATTGATGTACGTCGATCCGCAGTATCGGGGCCATTCGGTCAATCTGGCCATCATCGAGGCGCTCAAGGATTGGTCGCTTTCAAGAGGCGTCGGCGAAATGCGCCTGGAGGTGTACCGCGACAACATCGCGGCCATCAAGGCCTACGAGAAGGCGGGGTTTGGCCAGTGGGTGATCGAAATGCGCTGGGCGCAAAATGATGGGGGCGGCCGGCAGAAATTGCTGAAGTGACAGCAGCGAAGTAGGTCCGCCCGGCTCCAATCGGCCAGGATGGCGGCCGCCTACCGGCGGTCCGGCCGGATATCGAGCGACGATCGTCAGCGCATCAGTGCATCCATGTCCGCTTGCATGCGCTCTTTGTATTCGTCCGACCACTGAGCGCCGGGCTTTAGCTTGCTGTTGTTTTGCAGCCGCGGGGTGGGCGAGGTCTTGCTCTCTCGTGGCGACTTTCGCGCGCCGATTTTGAGCTTGAGCGTGGTACGTGATGATGAAGGGCTAGAGGAAGAATTCGAATGGTTCATGCGGTTGTGGGGCACCTACTTGGGTTGTTGCTGATGGGACATCGAGTTTGCATACCGGCTGTATATTAGACATGCGTTGTTACATTTGTACATGGCAATGCATTGCGCGTCGGCTTTGCCGGGAAACTCATTGCAGAGCGATGCTGCCGCCAAATTCGACCTGCAGCTTGAGCCCGGCGATTTCCAGCGTCATTTTGGCCGCAAAGGTTTCTGCGCCGTGGATGGCGCCGGCAGCCATGGCTTTGGCCACTGCCTGTTCGATTTCCCGCTGGGAATTGATGCCGACCGTTTTCAGGAACTTGCGTATGCTCAAGTTCAGCGTCTCTTCGTTCATTGCCATCTCCCTTCCGGCAGCCGCACCCGCCAATCGTGCCACAGGCGCGCCCCCCTCGCACCTGACCCATCTCTCAACTTTTCCGCTGCCCGGCCGACACCTCGAGATGGCAGGGCCTAGGTGAGCCAGGAGGTACAGTTGACGCCGGAAAGCTTGGTCGCGAGTATCGAAGATCTGGTGACGCTCCCCGAAGTTGCGATGCGAATCTCGCGCATGGTCGAGGATCCGACCTCATCGGCGACCGACATCGGACTCGCGATCAGCAATGATGCGGCGCTGACCGCGCGTCTGCTGCGGGTCGCCAACAGCCCGGCATTCGGGCAGCTCGGGAAGATCTCGACGATCAACCGCGCAATCACCGTGTTGGGCGTTCGGCAGGTGCGCGATCTTACGGTGGGACTTACCGCGGTCCGGACCTTCGAGGGCATTGGCAACGAACTGGTGACCATGGAATCCTTCTGGCGGCACAGCGTGCTGTGCGCGGTGGCGGCCGGGCACATCGCGGCCCGGCGCGGCTGCGGCCGCGCAGAAAGTCCGTTCATAGCGGGCCTGTTGCACGATATCGGACAACTGGTGATTTACAGCCGCGCGCCCGATCTCGGGCGCCGGGCGCTGTTGATGTCGGTCGATGCCCCCGAGGATCTCGGCATCAATTCATGCGAACGCGAGGTAATGGGCTTTGATCACGGCGCCGTCGGCGTCGCGCTCGCGCGAAAGTGGGGGCTGCCGCGTTCGCTGCAGGAATGCATCGAATTTCATCACGACCCGCAGCTTGCCAAGGAGTATCCGATCGACGCTGCGATCGTGCACATCGCCAACAGCGTCGCGGTGCTCGCGGAGATCGGCAGCACCGACCTCGGCGACGCTCTGGCCATTCTCCCTGATGCACTGCGCGCCACCAGGCTGGATTCAGCCGGCGTCGTGGAAACCGTCCTCAAGACCATGGAATCGGCGCCGGAAATGCTGGCGGTGCTCGGCGGCGCCGGCGCGGCGCGCACCCCCGCCCCGGCCGTGGCGCAGGCGTTGTGACCGCGTTCGCAACAATGCCAGCCCCGGCTTAAAGGGGCCACCCGGCCGGGCGCCGGACGTAAAGATTCGCCCCGGGATGGCGATATTACTGCAGTGGTGCGCACGGCGCAGGTGATGGGCATGCCCCAAGCGGAGACGGTTTCAGATGGCCAAACGAATTCTTGCGGTCGACGACTCGGCATCCATGCGCCAGATGGTCCTGTTCACCCTGCAAGGAGCGGGTTACGAGGTGCTGCAGGCCTGCGACGGCGTCGAGGCGCTCGGCATGGCGCGCGCTTCCACCGTGGATCTTGTGCTCACCGACGTCCACATGCCCCGCATGGACGGCATCACCCTGGTGCGCGAGCTGCGTACGCTTCCCAATTACAAGTTCGTGCCCATGTTGATACTGACGACCGAATCGAGCCAGCAAAAGAAGATGGACGGTAAATCCGCCGGCGCAACCGGCTGGATCGTAAAGCCGTTCAATCCGCCGCAGCTGCTCGCCACCGTGGCGCGAGTCATATGATGACGCTGGATCCAGAAATGGCGGAAATCGCCAAAGTGTTCTTTCAGGAGAGCCGCGAGGGGCTCGACGTGATGGAGTCGGGACTCCTCAGCCTCGACGCCACCGCCGACACGGAAAACATCAATACTATTTTCCGCGCCGCGCACTCCATCAAGGGCGGCTCAGCGACCTTCGGATTCGTCGAGGTTGCCGATTTCACACACGGTGTGGAGACGCTGCTCGACCAGATGCGCAATGGCGTGCGGCCGGTCACGCCCGAAGCCATCCAGACCTTGCTGCAGGCATGCGACTGCCTGCGTGAAATGGTCGCGGCCACCGAGGCGGAGAAGCCGCTCGATAAGGACCGCATCGCAGCGCTCAATGCCGACATCACCCACATACTCGGCGAACCGGTGCATCAGGCGCCGACTCCCGGTGCGCACCAAGGCGCCTCCGATGCAGGGGCTGTCGACAATGCGCGGCCCGGGATCGCGGCGCTCAACCAGCACAGCGGCTGGCGCATCGCATTCGAACCGGTCGCCGACCTCCTGCGCGTACGCAACGAACCGACGCGGATGTTCGCCGAACTCGAAGGCATGGGAGCCTTCACGGCGCGCGCGGACGTGTCGCGATTGCCGCCGCTCGATGAGCTCGACCCGGAAACCTGCTATCTATCGTGGAATATCGAAATCGCAGGAGAGATTCCCCGCGCCAGGCTCGACGAGGTATTCGATTGGGTGGATTCCCGCTGCCGGCTCGAAATCGTGCCGATCGGGGATTCCGCGGCCGCGGCCGCGGAGCCGGCGGGCAACGCGGCCCCGCACCCGCCGGGCGCAGCGTCCGCCGACGCCAGGAGCGCGGCCGCGGAAGCGCAGCGCGGACCCGCGATTGCCGCCGCTCCGGCGCAAAAAGCGGCCGGCGAATCCGGCTCCATCCGTGTGGCGACCGAAAAGGTCGACAACATCATCAATCTGGTGGGCGAATTGCTCATCACCCAATCCATGCTGAGCGGGTTTGCGGACGGCATCGACCCCGATGATCTCGACCGCCTGCGCCAGGGCCTTTCGCAGCTGGCGCGCAATACGCGCGAGTTGCAGGAAAGCGTGATGCAGATCCGCATGCTGCCGATCAGTTTTGCGTTCAACCGCTTTCCGCGCATCGTGCACGATCTGTCGCGCAAGCTCGGCAAGAAGGTCGAGCTCAAGCTTTCAGGCGAAGGCACTGAACTCGACAAGACCGTGCTCGAGAAGATCAGCGATCCGCTGGTGCATCTGGTGCGCAATGCGCTCGATCACGGCCTGGAATCCCCCGACCGGCGCCTCGCCGCCGGCAAGCAGGAAACCGGCACCATCGAATTGGCGGCATTTCACGAGGGCGGCAACATCATCATCGAAGTACGCGACGATGGCGCCGGACTCAATAAACCGAAGATATTGCAAAAGGCGCGGGAGCGCGCGCTCATTGCGGCGGATATGGACTTGAGCGACGAGCAAATCGACAACCTGATCTTCATGCCCGGTTTTTCAACCGCGGAACAGGTCAGCGACGTCTCCGGACGCGGAGTCGGTATGGACGTGGTACGAAGGAACATCAACGACCTGGGCGGTCATGTGCAGATTTCCTCCAAGGAGGGTCTGGGCAGCACCATTCGCATCCGCCTGCCGCTCACCCTGGCCATTCTCGACGGACAACTGGTCCGGGTCGGCAAAGAGGTGTATGTCATTTCGCTGCTCGCCATCGTCGAGACCATCCAGGTGGGGCGCGAGCGCGTCAATACGCTGGCGGGCCGCACCGAAGTATTCCGGCTGCGCGATGAATATCTTCCCGTCATCAAGCTTTGCGATCAGTTCGGCGTGGAACCCGACAGTCGCAGCGCCACCGACGGATTGCTGGTGGTCGTGGAAGCGGATGGCAAACGCGCCGGCGTTCTGGTCGACGAGCTGCTTGCTCAGCAACAGGTCGTCATCAAGAGCCTCGAGTCGAACTTCAAGCCGGTGTCGGGCATTGCCGGCGCGACCATCCTGGGCGACGGTACGGTGGCTCTGATCATCGATGTCCCGGACTTCATCCGTGAAGCCGTGAAACGCAGCGGCGCCGTGAACGCGCACGCCGCATGAGAGCGGGGCGGGAGATGCGCGCGTGAATTCGAAGCAGGATTTTTCTTGGAGGAATTGAACCGATGAGTACGGCAAAGGCAGCGGCAGCGGATAAGTCCGCGACGGAAACCAGCGAGCAGTATTTGACTTTCATGCTCGCCGGCGAGGAGTACGGCGTGGATATTCTGCGGGTGCAGGAAATCAAGGGCTGGGACAAGGTGACCCGCATCCCGCACACCCCCGACTATGTCCTGGGTGTGATCAATCTGCGCGGCGCGGTGGTGCCGATACTCGATTTACGGCGCCGCTTCGGTCTCGAAACCATCGTTTTCGGGCCCACCACGGTGGTCATCGTCGTGCGCGTCATGAGCGGACTCACCGAGCGCACGGTCGGCATGGTGGTCGACGCGGTGTCGGAGGTCTACAACGTGGACGCGGCCGATACCAAGCCGCCCCCCGACGTTTGCGGCAGTGTCGACACGGTGTTCGTCAAGGCGCTCGCCACCGTCGAGGAGAAGATGCTCATCCTGCTCGACATCGACCGGCTCATCGGCAACAGCATCGCCGACGGACTCGCGCCGGGAGTGGCGGCGGCGTGAGCAGGAAAAAACCGCCGCGCGCCATCAGCCCCAAGCAGAGGCGTCCGGCGTGCGTGGAACTCGACGCCCGGCTCGCCATCGCGCAGGCCGCCGATCTGCACCGTGCGCTGCTCGCGCGCCTCGCGCAAGGCGGTCCTGTCATTGTTGACGGCACCCGGGTCGAGGAGATCGATACCGCGATACTGCAGTTGCTCGCCAGCCTGTGGCGCACCAGCGGCGATCGCGGGATTGACTGCAGGTGGAAGGGCGCCTCCGGGGCGCTGCGCCAGACCGCGACCCTCCTCGGCGTGGCGGAGGTTCTGAACTTTCCAGCCCGCGAGCTCGTGTAGGGCGCATGCTACCTCCCGAATCCACAAGCTGCAGCGGCAGCGGCGGCGCCGCCGGCGCGGCTGGCGAGACGACCGCCAGGCCGGCCGAATCGTCCGGTTTCGCCATGGCGCATTGCCGTGATTGGCTGCAATGGGCTGCCGCCCAGGTTGAGGCCTGCGTGGCCAGCGACAAGCTCGCCATGAATGAGCTGCTCGCAGCGCTTAGCGTTTTGATGGGGTCGGCGCGCTCCGCAACCGCTGCATCTCACCAGGCCGCCGACGGGAAACTGTCGGCCGTCATCATGGCGGTTCAGGCCCACGATCGCGTCATGCAGAGCCTCGTGCACGTGACCGAGTCGCTGCGCGCGCTGCAGGGCCAGCTCGGCGATGCGCGGCATGCGGACTCCGCGGATGCCTGGCGCTTATTGCGCGAGAAGCAGTTCATGTCGTTCAGCATGCCCGAGGAGCGGCAGCTGTTTGCGCGCCTGGTCGCGGGTGAGGAGGAGGTGCGGGGCAATGCCGGCGGGATGGGGGCGGGTTCCGTCGAGCTGTTCGCCAGCAACGATGGCCGTTTCGGGTCATGAACACGCAGCAGGCCGAGAGCGAATTCGAGCTCACCGACTCAGAGTTCAAGCGTCTGCGCGAGCTGGTGCATGAGCGCACCGGAATCGCGCTTTCGGAGGCGAAGCGCGAATTGCTCTATGGCCGGCTGGCGCGGCGTCTGCGCAAGCTCAAACTGACTTCATTCGCCGAGTATTGCCAGTTGGTCGAATGCGATGATTCAGCGGAGCTGCAGGAACTCACCAACGCCATCACCACCAATCTCACCTCGTTCTTCCGCGAGGACTATCATTTCAAGCAGCTTAGCCTAGAGGCGCTGCCGCAGATCGAAGCCAAGCGCGCAGGGTTGCGCCGCATGCGGCTGTGGTCGGCGGGCTGTTCGACCGGCGAGGAACCGTACTCGCTGGCCATCGTCATGCGCGAAGCGCTGGCGCGCCTCGCCGGCTGGGACATCAAGCTGCTCGCCACGGACATCGATTCCAAGGTGGTGGCCACCGCGACCGAGGGCGCGTATGCGGCGGAACGATTCAAGGGCGTTTCGCCCGAGCGCCTCAAACACTGGTTTCGGGAAATTGCCGGGCGACCCGGCTTGTTTGCGGCATCCTCCGAACTCAAGAGCCTCATCACGTTCAAGCAGCTGAACCTGCTCGATTCCTGGCCCATGAAGGGTCCGTTCGATGTGATCTTCTGCCGCAACGTGGTCATTTATTTCGACAAGGCGACCCAGCGCAGCCTGTTCGACCGCATGGCGGATCTGCAGGAGCCCGGCGGCTGGCTGTTCATCGGCCACTCGGAGAATCTCCTCAACGTGACGCGCCGCTACAAGCTCGTGGGCCGCACCGTGTACCGGCGGGTGGAGTGACATGGGTGTCGCCAACCACAGCGCCGCCGCCGCGCCGCAGCTGCCGCCCGCATTGCCGAATTTCGAGCACATCCGCCGCACCTGGGACGCGGATCTCGGCGTGCCGGTTGCCAAATTGCTGCCGGGCGACTACTACGTCACGCGCCACAACGAAGCCATTTTCACCGTGCTCGGTTCGTGCGTGTCGGCCTGCGTGCGTGAGCGCAAACTGGGAATCGGCGGTATGAATCACTTCATGCTGCCGCTCGATCAATCGCGCGGCACCAGTGTCTGGGCGGAGAATCTCATCAGCTCGGCGACCCGCTACGGCAATGTTGCGATGGAGCGGCTGATCAACGACATCATGAGACTCGGCGGCCAGCGCGCAAATCTCGAGTTCAAGGTGATCGGCGGCGGCAAGGTGCTCGACATGGCGCTCGACGTGGGTGCCCGCAATGCGCAGTTCATCCGCGAGTATCTGAAGACCGAGGGGTTCCTGATCACCGCCGAGGATCTGGGCGACTGCTTCGCGCGCAAGCTCTACTACAACCCGGCGACCGGCAAACTGCGCGTCAAGCGCTTGACCGCGACGGTCAACCGCGCGGTGTTCGAACGCGAGCGCCAATTCGAGCCCACCACCGCGCAAGTCGAATCCGGATCCGTGGAATTGTTCTAGAGCAACCGATGAGCAACAAGAAAATCCGAGTGCTGGTGGTGGATGACTCCGCGGTCATGCGCCAGCTGCTGAGCGAGATCTTGCGCACCGATCCGGATATCGAGGTCGTGGGAACCGCCCCGGACCCTTACGTCGCGCGCGAAAAAATCAAGCTGCTCAACCCGGACGTGCTCACCCTGGATGTCGAAATGCCGCGCATGGACGGCCTGGCATTCCTGCGCAATCTGATGCGGCTGCGCCCCATGCCGGTGGTGATGTGCTCCTCGCTTACGCAGAATGGCGCGGCGGTCGCGCTCGATGCTTTGAGCCTGGGTGCCGTCGATTTCATCGCCAAGCCGGTGGTGGACGTCGAGCGCGGCATCCGCGAAGCCAATCAGGAGATCATCTCCAAGGTGAAGATGGCGGCGCAGGCCCGCGTTCGGACCTTGTCGGCGGTCCCTCCCATGGTGGTCGCGGACCGTCACGACGCCAGCGTGGTGCTGCCGAAGCGCAGTGCGCCCAGGCAATTTGCGACGACCGACAAGATCATCGCCATCGGTGCATCGACCGGCGGCACGGAAGCCATCAAGGAGGTCCTGGCCCAGCTGCCCGCCGACATCCCCGGCGTGGTCATCGCCCAGCACATACCGCAGGCCTTCTGCGGCCCGTTCGCAGCCCGCATGAACGCGAATTCGGCGCTCAGCGTGTGCGTCGCGAGCGACGGTCAGCCCATCCTTGCCGGTCACGCCTATATCGCGCCGGGCGATCGCCACCTGCTGGTGGTGCGCAACGGTGCCCGCTACCAATGCCGCCTGAGCGACGGCGAACTGGTCAATCGACATCGACCCTCCGTGGACGTGCTGTTTCGTTCCGTGGCGCAGAGCGCCGGCCGCAATTCCATCGGCGTCATGCTGACCGGCATGGGCCGCGACGGCGCGGAGGGGATGAAGGAAATGCGCGATGCCGGCGCGGCTACCATGGCGCAGGACGAAGCCACCAGCGTGGTCTGGGGTATGCCGGGCGCCGCCTGGCAAATCGGCGCGGCCCAGTCGCTGCATCCGCTGCCGCAGATTGCCGCGCGCATCCTTGCCATGGCCGATGCACCCTTGGCAGCGCTGCAGCGCACGAATTAACCGTTAGGCAATTCCACTAAAGTGTTCAAGATCAGATTGCCACGGCCGATCAAAAGAGCTCACGACCGCCATCTCGCCGCCGTGGTTCATGGGAGTTTCACTAAATGAAGATTCTGATCGTCGACGATTCCACCGCAATGCGCATGATCGTCAAGAAGACGCTGCGTCTCGCCGGTTTCGAAGGACACGAAATCACCGAAGTCGATGACGGCGTCAAGGCTCTGGCCGCGATCAAGGCATCGAAGCCGGACCTCGTGCTCTCCGATTGGAACATGCCGAACATGACGGGGCTGCAGCTGCTGGAGGCGCTGTCCAGCAGCGGCAGCAAGCTGACCTTCGGCTTCATCACCACCGAAGCGACCCCCGACATGCGCGCCAAGGCAATGGGTGCCGGCGCGAAATTTCTCATCTCCAAGCCCTTTACGCCGGAGTCGTTCAAAGAGCATCTCGGCGCCCACATTCGTTGAGCCGCCAGGACCAAACGGAATTGCCATGGCCACAGCCTACCCATTGCCCGACGGCGCCAAGATAGCCCAGCTATTGGGCATTATGTTCGATGGTCTCGACGTCAAGCCCGGAGGCACGTTCGATCAGACGCCCGCCGGCGGCGCGTGGTTCGGCGTGTTCGTCACCGATGACGGCGCACCCGTCGCCCTGTGCGGCGCGGATGCCAATCTTGCGGCGAGTTTTGGCGGCGCCCTGTCCATGCTGCCGGTCGCGGCGGCCAAGGATGCCGCCAAGGCGCGCCAACTCACCGAAGTCATGATCGAAAACGTGCGCGAGATCATGAATATCTGCACCCGCCTGGTGATGGATGCCACATCGCCGCATTTGAAGCTGGATCAACTGTACCCCGCCAAGTCTCTTCCGCCCGCGGCGCTGACGCTGCTCGGCGCACCGCAAGGGCGGCGCGAATTCCAGTTGCAGGTGCCGAAATACGGCGGCGGCGTACTCACCGTACTGTCGGCGTGATCCAAGCGCACGCGGCGGCGGCAACCGTTCAAGATCGGCTTCGAATCGCCGATAGGTCGTTGGCACATCACTCCAGGTTTACGGGGACACGCTCAACTTGCGCAGCAGAGGGGTCGTCTCGTGCCGGAGTCGGTGATGAATGATCGACGGGCGACCGGCTAGGTTCGCCTTTGTATAGATACGACAGATGGAGATTGTTATGAATTTCCGAAATTCCGTGGGTGCACGCCTGATGC
>Ga0210402_10005575_pt1 | contig 11253 bp, 8 predicted proteins | sample IncBWC7MmetaG_FD_161055 | JGI IMG/M metagenome (GOLD analysis project Ga0210402, IMG submission 161055) | Forest soil microbial communities from Barre Woods Harvard Forest LTER site, Petersham, Massachusetts, United States - Inc-BW-C-7-M | ecosystem: Environmental > Terrestrial > Soil >... | reverse complement strand
ATACAAGTTGCGCCCATCGATGACGATGGGGTACTTGAGTTCCTGACGAAGGCGACTGAGATCGAGGTTGGCGAATTCCTCCCACTCGGTGAGGATGAGCAGAGCGTCGGCGCCGTGGGCGGCTTCATACGCGGAGTTGGCGAAGGTGATGCCGGATGGCATTACTGCCTGGGCGCGCTCCATGGCGGCGGGGTCGTAGGCGGTGATCTTGCTGCCTTCTTGCAAGAGTGCCTGTACCAGAAAGAGCGCGGGGGATTCGCGAATGTCGTCGGTGCCGCCTTTGAAGGCGAGGCCGAGCACGGCGAGATTTTTTCCGCGCAGGGTCCAGAGCGCGCTGTGCACTTTGCGCAAAAAGCGCTGGCGCTGATCTTCGTTGATGCGCATCACTTCATCGAGCAGGCGGAAGTCGTAGCCGCTCTCGCGGGCCACGGCGCGAAATGCCATCACGTCCTTGGGGAAGCAGGATCCGCCGTAGCCGATGCCGGGATTCAGGAATCTGGGCCCAATGCGCGAATCGGTGCCGACGCCGTGGACCACCTGGTTCACATCGGCTCCGACAGATTCGCAGACCGAGGCCACGGCGTTGATGAAGGAAATCTTCATGGCGAGGAAGGCGTTCGATGCGTGCTTGATCAACTCCGCGCTCTTGGTGCTGGTCACGATCATCGGCGGAGGAATTACGGCCCGGTCCGGTTGAGGGATGGCGTCAGTGCGGCGGTAGTAGCTGCCATCGGTGAGAGGCGCGTAGACTGCGCGCAAAACCTCGGCGGAACGCTCGCTGTCGCAACCGCTGACGATGCGGTCGGGAAAGAGGAAGTCAGTGACGGCGGTGCCTTCGCGGAGGAATTCGGGATTGGAGGCGACGTCGAACAACTCGGGATCGGTGCCGCTGCGCAGGATGATTTTGCGCACCCAGTCGCTAGTGTAGACGGGTACGGTGCTTTTCTCGACCACGACCTTGTAGTCGTCGATGCCGCCGGAAATTTCGCGGGCCACCGACTCCACGTAGGACAAATCGGCTTCTCCGCTCTCGGTAGGGGGCGTGCCGACGGCCACGAAGATTACCGAACTGAGGCGGGCCGATTCCTTGAGGTCGTCGGAAAATGTGAGGCGCTGTCCGCGGTGACGGCTGAGAAGTTCGGGCAGGAATTTTTCGTGAATGGGTACCTGGCCATCGCGCAGCGCTGCCAGTTTCTGTTGATCGTTGTCCACCAGGATGACGTCGTGCCCCAGGTCGGCGAAACAGGCGCCGGCGACCAGCCCAACGTATCCCGAACCTACCACCGCAATCCGCATCGGCTTAGCCCTCAAAGAGGATCGAACGTTGTTGCCCGAACTGAATTTGACCGAACTTGATCAACCGGAGCCACACAGCCGGGTGAGACCAGTAAGCGTTGAATTTGAATGGCATTCTGTAACTTTACAAATTCTAATGTGTAGTTTGTCTTTCGGGGTTAGAAAACTTGCGTCGGGGCTGGAGAACGGCCAAAACGGGAACGGAAGTCGTGAGGTGACATGGCGCCCAAAGAGAAACAAGAGCCGAAATCTTGGGCCTCGGTTTTTTCGTGAACCTTCGTGTGCTTTATGGTAGAGGAGTTTGTTGTTCCAATTCGGTTTGAGGTTGACAACCTCGGGGATTCGCGCAAGACTCCGCATCATGACGGTACGCCAGCGCAGGTGACTGCCTGGTCCCGTAGGAATCACCCACCCCATGCCGCAGCCGGAATCGTACGGAACACCACCATCTTGGGATCAGAGATCGGCGGAGCAAAGATCTGCAGAGCAAAGATCGCCGCGCCGGGTTGGGGATGTCGTGTCTTCCGAGAACCCGCGCGACGTGGTGGAAGTGGCCCGAGCGCTTGCGGCCCATGGCGGCGGAACGGGGTCGTTCGACTTGGCCCTGGACCTGATCTTGAACGAAGTGGTCGAACAGGCGCGCCTGGCGACGGGAGCGACCGGAGCGGCGATTGCGCTGGCCCGGGCAGGCGAGATGGTGTGTCGCGCCACCGCGGGCGCGAATGCTCCTGACCTTGGGGTTCGGCTCGAGACCACGTCGGGGCTTTCGGGAGCGTGTCTGCAGACTGGAATCATTCAACAATGTGGCGATACGGAGACGGATCCGCGAGTGAATGCCGAGGCCTGCCGTCGCTTGGGTGTGAGATCGATCATGGTTTTGCCGCTGGGCGACGGCTTGGATGCATTCGGATTACTCGAGGTGTTTTCTTCCCGCGCCTATGCCTTCGGTGAACGCGATGTCAGCACTTTGCAAGCTTTGGCGCGCCGCGTGGTGGAAAACAAGCGAGGAGCCGAGGAGGTTGCGGAGGTCTTTCCAGGCCCGCGCCTGCCCGCGCCCTTCGAGCCACAGGAGACTTTTAACCCAGAAAATTCACTTGAAGGTGAGCCCCCGTGGCAACCCGAGGCCATAAGCCCAGTTGCACAGGGGTCGGCGAGCCAGAGGGAAGTTTGGACGTCCATCCTGGGTGTTCTGGTGATCCTGGTGGCCGTATTGTTGGGGATTGCGATTGGATGGCGGGGCGCCGTAGCGGGCAGGCAGATCCGGGCGGAGGCGCAGAAGCAGGGAAGTGTTCCACCTGCGAGGAAAGCTGAGGCGGGAGCGGACTCCGCCGGAGAAGCCGACAATGATGCGGTGCCGCAGCCGAAGACGCCGAGCACCGCGCCGGTCGTCGATGCACCGGGTGGCGGACTCGTGGTTACGCAGAATGGCAAGATCATTTATCGCTTGCCGCCGGCCGGGAAGCCGGCTGGTTCGACGAAAGGCGCCGCGGAAGGCTCGGAGGACATTTCTGCGACCCGACTAATCCATCGCGTGGAGCCGCAGTATCCTCCGGACGCGCTGACGCAGCATGTTCAGGGGCTGGTGATGCTCGATGTTCAGATTGGAGGAGAAGGAGCGGTCCACAAGATTACAGTGGTGCAAGGCGACCCGATGCTGGCGGAATCCGCTGTTCAGGCGGTGCGGCAGTGGAGGTATCGGCCCTACTCAGTAAACGGCCTGCCAGTCGAAATGCAAACGCGAGTCACAATCCGGTTCACGCTTCCACAGACTTAATATGGATGCTGATTTTGCGCAGTGCTGGGCTTTCGGTGGAAAAAAAGACGCTCTGTGACCGAGCGGGGAAAGGCAAATGCATCGAGCTGTTCGTTTATTGTTGAAAACAAATAGGTTACCCTGACGCGACCTCTTTTCTCGCATAGCACTTTCTTCCCATTGCAAGAAGTCGCGGGATTCGATACATTAACCCCACGCCGCGTTGTCCCCCTCCGCAGCGTCGAATTTCTCCCTCCCCCCTAATGGTTTACGAAGGCCCTACACTGCCCGGGATTTCTTATGCGTATAGACCGCCGCGTCTTCACGAATGGTTTTAAGCTGTTTGACCTGTTCCTGATGGTCTTGTGTTTTGCTGTCTCCGTCCTGCCGCAATACGGGGTAGGGAGAGTCAGCCTGACGGAATTTTTCGAATTGCGGGTGAAGCTGGGGAATCTGATTCTGTTCTTAAGTTTTCTGGCGATCTGGCAAGTCGTGTTCAGCGCGTTGGGACTGTATGGTTCGAAGCGCATGACGCGACGGTGGGAAGAAATCTGGGACATTACCCGGGCCACGACTTTGGGGACGGCTGCGGTCGCTGTACTCGGCTTGGGGTTTCGCGTCTGGGTGGTAAACCGAACTTTCGTGGCGCTGTTTTGGGGGCTGACGACGCTGTGCATGATCGTGAGCCGGGTGGTGATTCGAGAGGCACTGGGCTATCTTCGGAAGCACGGCCGCAATACCAGAAACATGCTCGTGATTGGAACGAATCCGCGGGCCCTGCAACTGGCGCAAAGAATTCAGGGCAAGCCGGAGCTGGGCTACCGCATCCTGGGATTCGCGGACGAAGAGTGGAACGGGATGGAGGAATTCAAGAAACACGGACATTCCCTGGTCTCCACACTCGATATGCTGCCGTCCTATGTGCGGCGCAATGTTGTGGATGAAGTCGTCCTGGCGCTGCCCATTCGCTCCTACCATGGGTTCGCCTCGGAGATTGCGTCGGCGTGCGAACAGCAAGGGATTATCGTAAGGTTCCTGCCGAACATTTTTGATCTGAAGGAAGTTCGCCACAGAGCCGACGAGTTCGACGGAAACGCCCTCATCAGCCATGAGAGCACGATCACCGACTCCTGGGGCTTGGCTATCAAGCGCGCGATTGACATCGTCATTTCGTTGACGGCAATCATCCTGGTTTCGCCGGTGATGCTGCTGGCAGCCCTGTTGGTGAAACTGACTTCACCGGGTCCGATCTTGTTCGTGCAGAAACGCCTGGGACTGAATAAGAGGATGTTCAACATCTACAAGTTCCGCACCATGGTGATGGATGCGGAGCAGCGGCTGAAGGATCTCGAGCACCAGAACGAAGCTAACGGTCCGGTCTTCAAGATCAAACAAGACCCGCGCATCACGCTGATCGGCGCCTTCCTGCGCAAGACCAGCATCGACGAACTTCCACAACTCTTCAACGTGCTGAAGGGCGAGATGAGCCTGGTCGGTCCGCGACCCCTACAGGTGCGGGACTACGAACTGTTCGAAGTGCATTGCCAGGACTGGCAGCGCAAGCGCTTCAGCGTGCGCCCCGGGATTACTTGCCTTTGGCAGGTGATGGGCCGGAGTTCTACGACATTCGAAAAGTGGATGGAACTGGACTTACAGTACATTCGCACCTGGTCGTTGTGGCTCGACCTGGAGATTCTGGCCAAGACGGTTCCTGCGGTCCTGAAGGGCTCCGGAGCTGCCTGAGAGCGGTCTGCTCACAAACAACGCTCTCCATGCATTGCTTGCGTGCGCCGACAGAGTTGCCCCCGCGCGCACCCTCTGTGGGCGATCACGGCGGAGGGCGGGTGAGGCCGTGGTACACTCTTCCCACAAAACTGGAATGCCAGCCGGGGTTTGGGCTGCTCCAGAATTCCTGCTTTGAGGAATTTATGAAACCAGCCATCGAGACGCCGAGTGGCGTTTCTAGCGATCCCTATCAAAAGACGGTCTGCTGTCTGCGCTGCGAACAGAGACTGCACCGATATCAACTGATGCGGGCCAGCCTGGCTCCGGGAGGTTCCGGGCACGCCATCCTGTCGTGCCCGCGCTGTGGGCATGTGGAGTTTGTCGCCGATTCAAGCCCGCTGCTGCAGAGCCTGGAGCTGGTCTCGGTCGACACCGGGGACGGCGACTGAACGCCTGGTTCACACCCACGAGCAGCTTAATGCCCTAGAACGGAATATCCTCGTCCGTAATTGGCCCGGCCCCTGCGCTCGCGTGCTCAGGCTCTGGAGTCCGTTGATCGAAATTGTTGCCACCGCCAGAAGAAGCGCCGCGCGATCCGCCGCCGCTATACTCCCCGCCACCAGCGCCCTCACCCTTCCCGCTGAGCATCACCAGATCGTTCACGATGACTTCCGTCATGTATTTCTTCTGGCCGGTGGTCTTGTCGTCCCAGGAATGAGTACGCAGGCTGCCCTCGATGTAAACTTTGCTGCCCTTCTTCAGATATTCGCCGGCAATCTCTGCGGTCCGCGCCCAGGCAGTGACGTTGTGCCATTCGGTGCGGTCCTGCCAGTTGCCGTCTTTGTCTTTGAAGCGATCATTCGTGGCGAGACTGAACTTGGCGACGGGCGTGCCGCTGGGGGTGAACTTCACTTCAGGATCCTTGCCCAGATTTCCGAGAAGAATAACTTTGTTGACGCTTCTGCCTGCCATGTCGGTGCTCCTTTGCAGGGGTTCACTATAGCAGAATAGGGGCGGTGGAAAGGGTGCTGCGACGCATAAACCGTGAGTGGAGTATCGTTTTGGGTCTGGGACACTTCGATTTTGCGGCGTCAATATTCACTTGGAAGTGACGCAAATTCGATTGTGTAAGAGGAAGAGGTGTAAGTTGGCTTTCGCCTCACGAGCTAGAGCCACTCCAAAGCAGGAGACCGACACCCATATTGATTCACGGACCCGATATCGCGCGACCGTGCTATAATCCGTGTTCGCCTGCGTATGAATCGAGGTAAATCCTGTGATCTCCTCTGAAGGCGAATCCTGCGCCATCCATTGCTCTTTAAAGAAGCATCTTTAGACACGAGGTCTATCCATGTCCGGCCATTCAAAATGGGCCACAATCAAGCACAAGAAGGGCGCGCTCGACGCCAAGCGCGGCAAGATTTTTACCCGTCTGATCAAGGAAATCAGCATTGCCGCGAAGAACGGCGGCGGCGATCCTGACACCAATCCGCGCCTGCGCGGCGCCATCCTCGCCGCCAAGAGTGAGAACATGCCCCAGGACAACATCAAGCGCGCCATCCAGCGCGGCACGGGCGAATTGCCCGGCGCTGTCTACGAAGAATTTACGCTGGAAGGCTACGGCCCCGGTGGCGCCGCCGTGCTGCTCGACATCAATACCGACAATCGCAACCGTACGGTGAGCGAGATTCGCCACTGCTTCGGCAAGAACGGCGGCAACATGGCCACGGCGGGCTCGGTCGCATATTTGTTCCACAAGAAGGGCGACATTCTTATCGCTAAGACCGCGGCCAAAGAGGACGACTTGATGAACATCGTTCTCGAGCACGGCGGCGAAGACTTGCATGACGACGGCGAGAACTGGGAAATCCTGACTGACACCTCCGCCTACGAAAATGTGCTCGAAGCGGTGAAGAAGGCGGGAATCGAACCGGTTTCGGCCAGCGTAGCCATGATTCCGCAGACCTACGTCAAGCTGGAAGGTTCAGCCGCGAACACGATGATTCGGTTGATGGAAGCGCTCGAGGACCAGGACGACGTCCAAAACGTACACTCAAACTTCGACATCGATCAGAAAACGCTGGAAGAAGTTGCGGGATAGTTTGCGGTACATTGCAGCAAGCGAAGATTCATCAGCCGCCCAAGTTTCGGGCGGCTTTTGTCTTGGCCATCCAATCGAAAACCGCGTCGGGCATTCCGTGGACCGAAGTTTTCAACATGTTCGAGGAAAATGCTGTGGAAAAGAGCCGAAGTATCTTCGTAAGTGATTCATCGAAGGGACGCTTCACCACTTTGCACTGGAGCAAGGGCTGGCACTTTCGTGGTAGAACTCGCGAGTAAATGTCTTTTTGAAAGTTAGACTCGACAAGCTTCTTATGGACCGCGGCCTGGCTGCCTCGCGCGAACGAGCCCAGGCGCTTATTCTTGCGGGCAAGGTGTTGGTGGAGGATCAGAAGGTCGAGAAAGCGGGCTCGCAAGTCTCGTCGGAGTGCGCGATCCGTTTGCTCGGCGAAGATCTCAAGTACGTCAGCCGCGGAGGACTCAAGTTGGAGCGCGCCCTGGAACACTGGAACATCGCAGTCGCGGGGAAAATCTGCCTTGATGTTGGAGCGTCCACGGGAGGGTTTACCGACTGTCTGCTGCAGCGGGGCGCTGAGCGGGTCATCGCTGTGGACACCGGCTACGGGCAGATGGACTTCAAACTGCGTCAGGATGCGCGGGTTCGGCTCCTGGAGAAAAGCAACGCTCGCTACCTGAAGCGCGAGGCGGTCGGCGTTGTGGTGGATCTGATCGTGATGGACGTTTCCTTTATTTCCGCGACTCTGGTTCTTCCTGCCGTGATTGAGGCCGCGTTTCCGGAATCGCCGGACCAATTGGGTGGGCGCCGGGGACGACAAATCGTCGTGTTGGTGAAACCCCAGTTCGAAGCGGGCAGGGAACATGTCGGCAAGGGAGGCATAGTGCGCGACGAAGCCGCTCAACTTGCAGCCGTCGAAAAAGTAAGAAGCGCACTGCAAGGCCTGGGCGCAGTTGAGACCGACGCGATCGATTCGCCCATCCTCGGCGCCGAAGGCAATCGCGAGTTCCTGCTCTACGGCGTGTTTTAGTCCGCTGTGGAACTCTGTGTCCTCTGTGGTTAAGCCCTTGAATTTCTGTACAATCTCTCTTTCATCATCATGGCCAACCCGCAAGCATCGTCCCATGAAACCGCCCAGAAAACCGCAGCCATTATTTCGCGGCCGAATCGTCCTGAAGTCGCGCAGATTATTCCCGGGCTGCTCACCTGGCTCACGGAGCACGGCTACCAGGTCATCGTGGATGAGGAGACGTCAACCTACAGGGCGGGCCAGGAAGTCGTGCCCCGGGCGGAAATGGCGTCGAAACGGCTCGATCTGGTGGTTGTGCTGGGCGGCGACGGAACTCTATTGTCTGCCGCGAGAGTGACCGCGGCCGTCGATGTGCCTCTGCTGGGTGTCAACCTGGGTTCGCTCGGATTTCTCACGGAGGTGCCGCTGCAATCGCTCTACCCGATGCTGGAAGCGATCGCGCAGGGACGCGCGACGGTCGAACATCGTTCGCTGATGCAGGTCCAATTGTTGCGCGGAGACCCGGTTCGCGGAGAGACGGTGCGCGGCAGCTATCTGGTCTTCAACGATGCGGTAGTCAACAAGACCGCTCTCGCCCGCCTTAATACCTACGACCTTTACATCGACAAGGCCTTCGTTTCCAGCTACCGGGCGGATGGGATGATCGTATCCACTCCGACGGGTTCGACCGCGTACTCACTATCGGCGGGCGGACCCGTGCTCATGCCGTCGGTCAATGCTTTCGTGATTACGCCGGTGGCGCCGCATTCGCTTACGCATCGCCCGCTGGTGGTGCCGGATTCGGTAGAGATCGAAATCCTGATGCGCAGCGAAGAGGAAGTTGCATACTTGAGTCTCGACGGGCAACCGGGCCTTGACCTGTGCGACGGCGACCGGGTGCGCTGCCGGCGCTCCGAGCATCAGGTGAATCTTTTCCGCACCGGTTCGGACTTCTTTCACGTACTGCGCACCAAGTTGAAGTGGGGAGAACCGCAGAACTGAACAAGGGCGGTATTGGGAAGGGGAGTCAGAGCTCAGAGCGCAGCAAGTCGGAAAGTTTCTCGCGACGCCGGATCACCTTGGCCGACTTTCCGCTGACCAGCACTTCCGCCGGGCGCGGCCGCGTGTTGTAGTTCGACGCCAGGACCATGCCGTAAGCGCCAGCATCGAGAATCGCCAGCAGACTGCCTTCTTCGACGACTGGCAACTCGCGGTCGCGCGCGAAGAAATCTCCGGTCTCGCAGACCGGGCCGACGATGTCCGTGACTTCCAACTTCCCTCCGGAAGTCTGTGTGACCGGAATAATCTCGTGATAGGCGCCATACAGCGCTGGACGGATCAAGTCGTTCATCGCGGCGTCTACCACCAGGAATCGCCTGCCGTCATTTTCTTTGCGGTAGGCCACTGATGTGAGCAATACTCCTGCGGGGCCGATGATCGAGCGCCCCGGCTCCAGCAACAGCATTACGTTCAGGCCACGCAATGGCGCGGCGAGCGCTCGCGCGTACGCCGCCACATCGGCAGAAAACTCGAGTGCGTGCGGCTTTTCATACGCGATCCCCAGCCCGCCACCCGCGTCAATGTAGTCGATGCGGTGGCCGTCACCGCGCAGTTTGCGGACCAGTTCGGCCACGCGCGCCATCGCCTCGCCGAACGGCGCGACATCTGTAATTTGCGAGCCAATGTGAACGCTTACCCCGCGCACCTTGAGATAGCGCGGGCCCGACGCTTTGGCGTAGAGAGCGCGCGCATCGTGTATCGGCACGCCGAACTTGTGCTTGCGCAGGCCGGTGGAAATGTAAGGATGGGTCTCGGCGGCAACATCGGGATTTACCCGCAGCGCCACCGGCGCCGTCTTGCGCGCCCGTCCGGCGCACTCAGCGAGCGCCCACAGTTCCGACTCGCTCTCGACGTTGAAGAGCATGATTCCCGCGTCTAACGCCGCAGTCAGTTCTTCGCGGGTCTTGCCCACTCCAGAGAACACGACTTTCTTCGCGGCTTTGCGGTTCGCCGTGAGCACGCGTTCCAGCTCTCCGCCGGAAACCACGTCGAATCCGCATCCCTTCCTCGCCAACAGGCGCAGAATGGTCAGGTTCGAATTCGCTTTGACGGAGTAGCAAATGGTATGTGGCTGTTCACGAAACGCCGCGTCAAACGCGGCATAGCGCTCGCTGATCATCGCCGCCGAGTAGATATAAAGAGGAGTACCATGCCCTCCGGCCAGTTTCTGCAGGTTTACGTCTTCGCAGTACAGAATGAACGGCTCGCCGCGGCGCAAGATGCCGCGCTTTGTCTCGCGATAGACAAATCCGGGGGGACGCGCTGACGGGCTCGGACTGCGCGAGATCATTTCTTTTTGTGGGAGGCGTGTGTGGAGCCGTGCACCCTGATGGCGACGACCGTCTGATCGTCGAACGTTTCCACGCCCGCCGAGTGTTCGGCGGCGGCCTTGAAGAGTGAATCCACTACGCACTTTGCCGACTTGTCCGCGCATTCGGAAACTATTTGCTCGACCCGCCCCCGTCCGAAAAGTTCACCCCTGCGGTTGCGCGCGTCGAGAATGCCGTCGCTGAAGAATACGAACATTTCTCCCGGCTTCATGCGGAACTTGAATTCGTCGTAGTCCGCTTCGTCGAACAATCCGAGGGGCAGGCCGGTCGCCTCAATCACCTCGTTCTTGCCGCCGTGGACATAAATGGGACGAGGGAGTCCCGAGTTCGCTACGGTCAAGGTGCGGTGCTCATCGTCCCAGACCGCGTAAATGATAGAGACGAATTGCGCCTCGATTCTGCGTTCGGCCAGCGACAGGTTCACTGCCGAAAGCATTTCCGCCGACCCTGGCTCAATGGGGGCGTGCGAGCGGATAATTCCGCTGACCAGCGCTGCATAGATGGCTGCGGGAGCGCCTTTTCCGCTGACGTCGCCGATAACGATGCCCAGCCGCGACAGAGAATACGGAATGAAATCATACAAGTCCCCGCCGATGGCGCGAGCTGGAACGAACTTGGCCGCAACGTCCAGGTGGGCGAGCTTGGGATTGGTCTGGGGCAGCAGGCGTCCCTGCAACTCTCGCGCCAGCGCCAGATCGCGCTCCAGCCGGCGTTCTTGCCGCTCGATCTCTTCGTACAGGCGTGCGTTCTCGACCGCAATCGCGATCTGCGCCGCCAGAGTCGTCATTGTGCGCTGGTGCTCTTCGGTAAAGAATCCGCGCCGGGTGTGCTCCAGATCGAGCACTCCAATCGCTTTGCCCTTGTACACCAACGGCACTACGAGCTCGGAGCGAGTCTCCGGATTGGCCTCGACGTAGCGCGCATCTTTGGTGACGTCGGGCACGAGCACAGCCTGCTGGCTCTCCGCCGCGTAGCCCACCACTCCACGGCCCAGCGGGATTTC
>Ga0210402_10005573_pt1 | contig 11256 bp, 14 predicted proteins | sample IncBWC7MmetaG_FD_161055 | JGI IMG/M metagenome (GOLD analysis project Ga0210402, IMG submission 161055) | Forest soil microbial communities from Barre Woods Harvard Forest LTER site, Petersham, Massachusetts, United States - Inc-BW-C-7-M | ecosystem: Environmental > Terrestrial > Soil >... | reverse complement strand
GTCCGGCCAACTTCATTAGTCAGGGTTTTGTCGATCCATTCAACTCACGGCTGTCGGTGCTCCTTACGTTTTGAGTCGTGCTGAGACGCGAGGGCGCGCCGCTTGCGCCCTCGTCTTTTCTTGCCCGCACGTGCCGAGACGAATTGCTTCCAGTATTTATTGGAGAGATGCTCCCGATGTTGGTGACACCTCTTGGTTCCGTCAACTTGATGTGAAGGCGACCGTTCATCCAGGTAGCGGCCCACGATAGTTTCCGAGTTGCCGGCGACTCACGAATTACAGGTGCTATCTGGGCTAGGAACGTAAGTCAAATCGCTGCCGAAGCTCACGTCAAGAGCTTAGTTTTGTCGCATCGCATAATGCGAACGCTGGGTAAGGAGGGGCGGACCCAAGTTGAAATCAAGAAACGGTACTCAGGGCCGATACAATTTTGCGAACGATCTCGACTGTGAAGTGCTCCCCAAAATTCGGACCACGCATTAAGGTGTAAAATCGCTGCCTCGGAAAGCGAGCAAAGATGAAATCGAGGCAACGGCGAAACTTCAGCGCGGAAATGAAAGCACGAATCGCTCTGGAGGCCATCAAGGAACAGAAGACCATTCAGGAAATTGCTTCGCATTACGGGGTGCATCCCAGCCAGGTGACGAACTGGAAGCGGCAAGCGATTCAAGGAGCGCCGGAACTGTTCGCGGATCGGCGGTCGCAGCCAGACACGAGCGAGGAAGCGCTGAAGGCGGAGTTGTACCAGCAGATTGGACAGTTGCAGGTGGAGCTGGACTGGCTTAAAAAAAAGTCCGGTTTATCGCGATAGAGCAGAGGCAGGGATGGATTTCAGTGCACAGAGAACTGAGCATACGGCAGCAGTGCCGCTTGGCGGGTGTTTCGCGGTCGGGGTGGTATTACGAGGTGGAACCGGAAGCGGCCGAGAATTTGCGCTTGATGCGGTTGATCGACGAGCAATACACACGGACGCCGTTTTACGGAATCCGGAGGATGGGTTGGTGGCTGGGCGAGCAAGGATACGCGGTCAACGCGAAACGGGTACGCCGGCTGATGCGGCAGATGGGGCTGGAAGCGATCTATCCAAAGCCACGGCTGTCGGTTCCCGGGTTAGGACACAAGATCTATCCGTATCGGCTGCGCAGCCTCAAGATCGATCGGCCCGACCACGTTTGGGCCCGCGATATCACCTACATTCGCCTGCGGCAGGGCTTTGTTTATCTGGTGGCGATCATGGACTGGTTCAGCCGTTATGTGCTGGCGTGGGAAGTATCGATTTCGTTGGAGAGCGCCTTTTGCGTGGCGGCCCTGGACTGGGCATTGACGACGACACGGCCGGAGATCTTCAATACCGACCAAGGGGCGCAGTTCACCAGCGAGGTTTTTACGAACCGTCTCGAGAAGCGGGACATCACGATCAGCATGGACGGGTGTGGAAGAGCGATCGACAACATTTTCATCGAGCGTTTATGGCGGACGGTGAAATACGAAGAGGTTTATCTGAAGGATTATGTCAACGTGCTGGAAGCGGTCTCCAACCTGAAAAGTTACTTCGCGTTTTACAATCACGAACGCCCGCATCAGTCCTTGGCTATCAGACGCCAGCAGCAATCTACTTCTGGAAAGTGCAACGGCCTTGAGGAGGGGCAAAAGCGGGGTGCGGTGGGTCGACCGGGTTGGCGTTCGTCGTTCCTGGGCGATCCTGGTGCGAACTTTTTCTGTGGAAAACGAGAGCGAGTCACGAAGAAAGAAAAAAGTAGCAAAAAAGAAAGAAAAGAGGGCCTGTGGAAACTGACGCCCACAGGCCCAACAACAAGGATCTATCTATACTAAAACGCGGATCCAATGAACAGAAGAGCATACCTCAAAGCAATCGGATCGGTGGCGCTGCTGCCGATGTTGCCGCGCCGCCTCCTCGCTGATGCCGCTCCGGCCGCTAGCGGATTCCGTCGTCGCCGTCCGTCCGATGCCGCGTGGCCATCGCAGGCCGACTGGAAGCGCCTGAACGATACGGTCGGCAGAAATTTGATTCGCGTCGACTCTCCCATCTCCGTACTTGGCACCGATGCCGATGGCGCCGCAGCGAAGGAGCTCGCGGCGAATTTGAAAAATCCCTACTACATCGGCGAGCAGCCCGGGCTCACGCAAAGCTCCGGATGGCTCGATGCGTGGGCGAGCAAGCCGAGCGTCTATGCGGTCGCGGCGCGCAATACCAATGACGTTGCGGCGGCAGTTAACTTTGCGCGCGACAATGACTTGCGCTTGGTGGTCAAGGGCGGCGGTCATAGCTATCAGGGCACATCCAATGCGCCCGATTCTCTTCTCATCTGGACGCGCCACATGAACGATATCGCGATGTATGACGCGTTCGTTCCGAGCGGATGCGAGCACAAGATGCAGCCGCAGCCGGCGGTTACGTTCGGCACCGGCATCATTGGAATGCAGGCTTACGACGCGGTTACAACCAAAGCGGGAAAATACATCCAAGGCGGCGGATGCCTGACCGTCGGCCTCGCGGGTCTGATCCAGGGCGGCGGCTTTGGAAGCTACTCCAAGCGCTATGGCACCGGGGCGGGCAGCTTGCTCGAAGCCGAAGTCGTCACCGCCGACGGCCAGATTCGAATCGCGAATGCGTGCACCAATCCCGATCTGTTCTGGGCTTTGAAAGGCGGAGGAGGTGGCACCTTCGGTGTCGTGAGCAGGATGACGGTGCGCGCGCACGAGCTGCCCGAGTTTTTCGGCGCGGCAAACATCACGATCAAAGCGTCCTCCGATGATGGGTACCGCGGCCTCATCCGCGACATCGTCGCCTTCTATCGCGATCATCTCTTCAACGAGCATTGGGGTGAGCAAGTCCATGTGAGGCCCGACAACACGCTCGAGGTCAAAATGGTTTCGGCGGGCTTGAGTACCGAGCAAGCAAGGCAAATCTGGCAGCCGTTTCTGGATTCGGTGAAGCATTCGTCACAATGCTCGATCAAAGGCATCACGTCCATCGGGAGCATACCGGCGCGGCACTGGTGGGATCCGCAGTGGTGGAAGGAGCACTGGCCGGAGATCGCGTTTCCGCGCGACGGCGCGATGCACGCTATCATCGACGACGTCCTGCTGTATGTGATGCATCAGCCTGTTTTCACATTCGACGCGCGGCCCGGTGCGAGTCCCAACAACGCGTGGTGGGTCGGAAACACCGGCGAGGCATCGATCTTCTGGTGGGCATATCAGTCGCTATGGCTGCCCGAGTCACTACTCGAGACTAGCTCGCAGCACAGCCTAGCCGATGCGCTATTCGCAGCGTCCCGCTATGCGGGAATCGAACTCCACTTCAACAAGGGCCTTGCCGGAGCACCTCCCGATGCGATCGCGGCCGCGAAGGACACCGCCACGAATCCATCGGTGCTGTCAGCATTTGCGCTGGCGATCGTTGCCGATGGGCAAGGGCCGTCGTATCCCGGCATCGCCGGCCATGAGCCATCGGTCGAGGCTGGGCGCAAAGCCGCCGCGCGCATCGATCAGTGCATGAGTGAGCTTCGCGCGGTCGCGCCCAACGGCGGAGCCTACGTGAGCGAGAGCAACTACTTCGAGAAGAACTTCCAGCAAGCATACTGGGGCAGCAACTATCCGCGCCTCCTCGAGATCAAGAAGAAATACGATCCTTCAGGACTGTTCATCGTTCACAATGGAGTAGGGTCTGCGGAGTGGAGCGCCGACGGCTTCACTAAGCTCTGATTCGCTCTGCTAGCTCTTGGAGCACTTCCTAGTGCTCGGCAATTCGCCCTTTACTGCCATGGACGGATCGAAATCCTATTCTGATGCTACGGAGGTAGGAGAGAGCGACAGATCTGCCAGACAGTAACTTAGTTCGACCAAGTGCCTGATTAACGTTAGAGCTTTATCGGATGCGCGTTCCAGCTCAGGAGTGAACGGGGAGGCGGGAAGTTCTGCGCGCGTCCGGTAAAGCCGTTTGGACGTGGCCGCGCGTGGTTGCGGCGGACGCGGGCCTATGCAAATTCAATTGAGGGAAGGGGTGAGTTTGAGATGTGCCGAGGCTGTGCTGCGGAGCATGGCCCTTCACACTGCCACGGCCAGAGCTGCCTGGAGGCAAAAAAGCGTGGCGAAGATGGTCGTTGAAGAGGCTTGACAGGAAATAGGTGTGACGGGGAGGCAGAGAAGTGCGGGGCGCGCCGAGGCACGCAGAGTTTTCGCGTTGGGGAGAGTGGTTTCATGCCGCAGCGGTTAACACTGGTGGAGAACGGAGTTGGATCTCGGCAGCCGCGAGCCTTTCGATGATCTTCATGGGTCCGCCACAGTTGGGACAGCGATAAAGATCTGGAGCGTCTTCCACCACAACTGCACAGGCCATTGCGCTGACGGCCCACGCGCTCCGCGCAGTTCTGCCCGGATGGCTCGGCGCCTCCGGGAAACTATTCCTGCTGGAAGCGGAACCCTGGGATACACCAAATCCAATTGACGCAAATAATAAGCCGGTGATACACTCCAGCCGGTTCACGTCCCGCCTGCGTGCAAAGTCAAGACAAGGGTTCTCCACCGCAGTGGTAAGAGAATCCCCGCTTCTTGGGGATATGCCAGCCATACCATACGGTGGCATCGGAGGAAAAACCATGAACAAACGTCTATTCATCGTTTGCATGGCAACGGTGAGCGTTGCGCTTCTCACCGCAATACCGGCCGTTGCGGATTCTTTCACCTTCAGTACAGGCAACCCAGACGGAAAGATCGCCACGCTCTCGCGAGTAGCGAGCGCGGGTAAGCTCGAGACCGAGACAGCCGACGACTTCATCACCACACAGGTGACCAGCATCAACAGTGCCTCCTTTATTGGATTGCTGCCCTCGGGTACGCCGCTCAGCTTTGTAAACCAAGTTGAGATCGAGCTTTATCATGTCTTTCCGCTTGACTCGACCAATCCGCCCGACGGCCGTGTCCTCACTCGAGCAAATTCGCCGTCTGACAATAATTTCGCCGCGCGTGACAGCAATATCCCCGGGCAGCTCAGCTTTACTACGTCGGTGCTCAATTCGCGATTCACCGCCCTTAATTCGGTAGTTAACGGGATCAATCCACTCCCAAACCAGTTCACTGGCGGTGAAGGCCCTGTCACCGGCGAAGAGGTGCTTTTCAATGTCACCTTCACAACGCCACTTGTTGTCGGCCCAGATCACATTTTCTTCCGTCCGGAAGTCGGGTTAAGCAGCGGCGATTTCCTGTGGCTCTCGGCGCCTAAGCCGATCGTGCCACCTGGCACACCGTTTATTCCCGACTTGCAAACCTGGATGCGCACGGATGGCCCCGGAGCCCTGGCGCCGGACTGGGAACGCGTCGGCACCGATATCACCCATCAGGGCCCGTTTAATGGTGCATTCTCCCTGTCGGGCACAGTCCCGGAACCATCCACCTTGCTGCTGCTGTGCTGTGGCATGGTGACCTTGGTGGCTTTCACGCTGAGGAAGGCTGATCGCATAAGAAGTTAACCCTGATCCGTCAAGGCCTTTCGCGAAACGACAGATGGAGTGCGCCTTCAGGTTTCATTTGGAGATGAGACCGCTCGGATATATTTGTGGCAGATTGTTGAAGAGGATCGTTGAAGCGAGTCCAACGCTCTTGAGTGCTCGGCCTTAGCCTACCTGTTTATGAATTTGCACACCTGCTCAAAGTGGTGTTCTTTGCGGCTTTGGAAGTCGTTGATTCCACGCACTCGATTTTCACGGGATTCGATGCCCAGAATGATGTTTGTGGGCAAGCCCCTCCAGGCAGACGAAGTCATCCTTCGTTCCATTACCCGATAACCCGACTTGAATCAGGAGTTGAGAACTTTTTTGCGCAACTTCTGCTATAAAATCTTCTGCGACGATGTGCGTCAACCTCACCTTCGATCTAACCTTTCCCCATTCGTACAAGGTCGTTCCAACCGAACTATCGCGCAATGGTGAGCATCCCCCAATTTACTTTCCGGGCGGAGCAAGGACTGGTGGCAAGGACGGTCTACTGCTGAGGTTCACAGCTTCAAATGGCGACCAATGGAGTGGTTGTTTTGCATTTGGGGACTACGAATTGTGCGGAGTATTCGCCTCGCCGGACCCCCACTGTGTTTGTGTCGTGTCAAATGGAACGGGCTATTGGGTGCATGTAAATGAGCCCGAGAAAACGTCCGAAATGCACGCGCTTCCAATCCGGGATGTTCGGATTGTTACTGACGCACGAATCCTTTTGCTGGCGGACTTTACCTCAATTTCTGCATTTGGTTCCGATGGTCAACTCTGGAAACACCGCGTGTGCTGGGACGATTTGAAGATTTCGACCATCCAGCAAGGAATCGTATCAGGCACAGGCTACGACCCGACAAACCCAGGGCACCCCGAATCGAAATTTGCGGTTGAATTGGTAACTGGCCGGATTTTGCAATCTCCCTGGTAGTAGTTCCTGGCCGGGGTACTGGCACGACTAATCGGGACTTATCGACACAACTAGACTTTGGCCTACTCTTCTGCACGTAGTGAATAGCCTTTTGGAAGTTGCGCCAAGTCTGGGCGAATAGCATCCGCTGCTACGGGAACCCGAAGCTCAACACCGTCTTGGTATTTGAGAACGATTGTGAAGTCCATCGGCGAGCCCCTCAGGTCGAGGGACTTTTCAACCTCTTCGTTTGTGGACACGAACATCTGGGGAGCGTCGTAATATTCCCGCGAGGATACGACCGAAAAACGCTGAGTGACCTTTTTATCGGTTCCGTATTGCAATTGTGGAGGTCGACTTAACTCATTCATGCCAGCGTATCCGAAAGCCACGTACCGCGCTGCCAGTGGACCGTCGCCATTTCCCCGGACTTCAAGTAAATCAGAATTCGAGACGTACAGCTTCCTTCCGGTCAGAACGCTGTAATAGGAATAGACGACAGGGGCATCGCAGCAGCCCCAGGCCGTAACGCGGTAGAAACGGTCCTGCACCCTTCCTTCGTTGCCTATCTCCTTCAACGTCCACCGCACTTCACGCTCGCCGCCGCGCTTGACCGTCCAAGCCTTTACCGTGGCATTTCCTCGCACGCCCTCCATACCGTCAGTGTGTTCATTGTGATAGGTTTCTTCCAAAAGTAAGGGCGCTTCGTAATTTCCCGTATCATCGAGTACTTCCGCAAAGCGAAAGGAACGATTCTCAGTGACATAGGTCCAGGCATCCTTGCCCTGCACTATGTGTGCTGACGACTCAGCTCGATAAGGGGACGCAGCCTTCTTTTCAGTGCTGAGGCCCGTATTCGGAAAGCCTAGAAGCGTCACAACAAGAACGACAGTGACCGTTTTCACAGGGGCTCCTCCCGTAGGTATCCCGATTCCACTCCCTTCAAAAAAGCTTCCAAGAGCGATGATACGCTCGGAAAGCGCCTGTGTTACGAATCGAATCTCTTCAATCGGGTGTTTGCATAAACAGACCTTATTTGACAATACCTGGTTAACGCCGTATCAACCGCCGACGTTGATCTTGGCGCGAGGAACTTTACCGTTTAGCCGGCACGACAAATCGGGACTTTGGCGAGAATGTGGTATACAAGCGCTACTCATAAATGAGCGACCTTTTTCACGAAATGACGGAGCAGCTGGAATCAACCCTCCGCTCAGGAGACCTTGAGGAGTGTGAATGGATCGTGGTCGAGAGAATTCGGAAACTGCCTCGGTCGCCGTTTGATTTGTCCATTGATGTGAACATCTCTAACGATCCTGCCGATGCAGCGCGAAGCTTCGACCGTTTCCTTGACCTTGAAGCGCAGCGTGTGAAGATTGCGGCAGCATACGCAGAAATGAACGGTTTCTATATCAACCCCGGGTTGTGGTTTTGTGACTTTTTCGCCTACGCTTTCTATGGTGGACACGATGATTACGACTGGCTCTCCCGGTGGCAATCGGGAGAATTTCCTCGTTATCCCATTCACGGAATGGAAGCCTTGCAAGCGGTATACGCAAGTGCGAGACATGGTAAAAAATCAGACAGCGACGCCGAAGACATGAGCAGCCTACTTGTTGTGATTAAGTTCCAGCTCTTCATGAAAAAGGCGGCTACCCACATGAAATCACTGTGCTTTCCCTAGCTGATTACCGCTCACGATTTTGACTTCATTGCGGAAGTTGGACCGAACGCCTGAAAGGCGCTCATGTGCCTGATTAACTTCTCAGGTAACGTTAACCAGATCGAGTTATCGCCCTTTGCTCACCGCGTTAGATCGGGACCTATCCTGTCCTTTGCTCGGTTAGAGCCCGTTTTCCAATGGGCTAAGGGACCGCCGTCCAAATCAGGAATCACTTAATCTTCATCTTGAGCCTGCTGAGTGCCTCGTCCAGAGTTTTGCCGTCATCTTTTAGGAGCCCGTCAAGCGTCGATTTGGAGTGCTCATCCACGGCGTCAACGGCCGCGACCAAGGAGGTGTACAGGAAAGCCTTGATTCTTTTGTGGAATTCTTCTGCCGCCCGTTCAGCGGAACGTGCCACCTCTGTCTCCAGAGCCTGGCGACGTGCATCACAGGTGGTTCGACTTTCCTCATCGAGCGAAGAGAGCCAGGAAACCGCCCGTTCCTTCGTATCAGCGAGCGCCATATTCGCATGCTTTTCCGCCTCACGCCGAAATTCGTCCAGTCCGGAATTTACCGCGCTTTGCACGAATGCCTGCACTTCCGCTGAGCACGTATTCAGCTTCGAAAGCGCTTCTTGTGTTGCGTTCTGCACATCCTCCACCAACCGTTCGTAACGGCGCTCTGTAATCGCGACTGTCGCACTCTCAAAATCCGATGTCGCCTGGGTCACCGTTTCCTTCAGCCTAGCTGGAATCGAAGGTGCAATCTCTCGCGTCAACTTGTCGCCATATTCTTGCGCTTTCGCTAACTCGCGTCGCGATTCGTCTGCCTGTTTTTCCAGGCGCTGGGCGGTCTCCTGCGCCTCGCCTCGATACATCTGCATGTCCGCCTTCAGCGAAAGTTTCATTGCCTCCAGCTGCTTCGGGAAAAGTTCCTGCACCTCTCGCACGCCCGACCGGCGTGCATCTTCAATCGAGCCAAGTGCCTCACGAACTGCATCATTAACCTGCTTCGCTACCGCTGCCTGCACCGCCTTCTCCGCCTCTTGTTGGAGTTTCCCTTGCAGCCCGGAAATCAGCTGGGCGGGTGTAACCACGACGCGTGGTGGTTGCGGGGCCTCCGCTACCTTTAGGGTTGCTGTGGCCGCGGGTTGAGATGCTGCCGGCGACGGAGGCGGGACACTGGTTATCTCGGATACCTTGGACTCTGGCTTCATCAGTATCTCGCCTTCTTTCTTCACCGCAGATTTCTGCACGGGGGCAACCACCCCGGTGAGTTTGGCCGTTGACGTATTTGTTTCTCCGGCGCTTAGCCAATCCCCTGGCGGCGTGATCCCCCACACATTCGCAGGGGTTTCCAGTTCCACGCCAACCTGTTGGAGTTCGCGCAAACTCCCGGGTGGATGAACCGACCGAACTATCGCCCTCACGTTCGCGGGTTTTTCCTCGGCACCGAGTAATCCCACTGCCTGCAGCGTAACCCACGTTCCGACCCCGTAATCATGGCGCGAGGGATACCGGCAACCATGCATATTGAGGTAACCGCGACCGTTCTCTCCATGAAGGACTCGCTCATCTGATTCCGACCTAACACAATCAGTGGGACCGATTTCTCGATGCGCGTGCTGCGGCGCGATCCTGCCGCTGCGAAATTCCCGGGAGTACTGACCAAAGGTGATTGGCTCACGTGACCTCCAAACCAATCGATTTCCGTAAGCCATTCGGCTTGCCCGTATTCTTGTATTTTAGACTTCCGCGCTGGGCAATTAACTGCTCAAATTGTCAGCCAAGTTCGCATCGGTTAAGGGCGAACTTTAAACCTGTTCTGAATGAAGCCTGTGAAGCCGATAAAGCCGGGAGATATTGACTACAGTCAGAGTTCGTTCAACCCGGAGAATGCAAATGCGGGATCCCTGATTGCCGTGGCCACCAGGCTGACGAGAACGGCCGCATCATCGCGGAGAACCATCCGGTGATGAAAAACTATCGAGTTACGAACAAGTGGGTGAACTGACTATGCCCTGGCTCTTCTGGCGATCCGTCGGTACACACGTGCCCGTGACCCAGAAGCCCAGATGGCGAGCGCGGTCATTTGATGATTGTGATCGACGGTTCACTCTCTTCGAACGAGGCCTGTGACGCCCGCAATCCACATCGTGGCAAGGAACCAACCGAAATTAATCTTGTTTCAAGTTCTAGCATTCGGCCAGGGTGACGCAGGTTCAAGTAACATCACAATGGACTCAAGTCCTGGTAAACGACTTACCAGGACTCAGCGCCAGCCGAAAGCGTAGAATTGCTTTGGGCTTGAACGTATCGCGAGAATCCCGGAGAGACCTTCCGTGAATTGCATGGAATGTGGAGAACAGATTTCAGAGGGTGCAGTCATCATAACCCGCTCAAACGGTAGCGAGGAATGGCGCGTACATGCGGGTGTCTGCGCTGAAAACGTCAAGAGAAAGTTGAACGGTGATGTGGTCGTCCGAGAGGTCACCAAGGCCGATATTGAGCGACACAAGGCGATACACGCAAAGTTCGTGAAAACGATAAAAGACACGTACCCGACGAAATAAAGTCGGGACCAGTACGAACCTTTCCGGTAAGACTTACCAGGCAAGTGGAATTGAATCGGTAAGACTAGCGCGTTTCACAGGACTAATATTGAGACCGGTAAACACTGGTCGCTGGGCGCATTGGCCTGAAAGCGATAGTTGAGCAAAGGGTCACTGAGCCGGAAATGAGGCTATTCGGCCAAGCGGCGAGAAGCCCGTTCTAACGAAACTTCCGCCGCCGGCCTTAGCTATATCTCGTGCAGGACGATCATCAAACCTCCAACTTCTTATTTCGCCTTCGCTAGCCCCGCAATAACTGCGGCAACTTTTTCGAGGATCTGATTCCAGCCCTCGAGTTGCCCGCTGTTTCTTGCGTCTTCCATGGTTTCATTTCCAATGAAGGTGAGTTTCGTCTGGCCGTTTCCAATATCCTCAAAAAGAATCACGTCGTGCACATCGTCTATGGCCTCATGTTCTATTCCGTATTGCGCAGGCTCAACCCTGTTTCCCTTCGACGGTTCGCGTATGTAGCCGTATCCCGCGCCAGTCAGGATGCGATGCTGTTTACCGATAACGCGGCGCAGCTAGGACCACAACTCGCCGTCGAAACGTCCAAAACGCTGTCTCG
>Ga0210402_10005572_pt1 | contig 11257 bp, 9 predicted proteins | sample IncBWC7MmetaG_FD_161055 | JGI IMG/M metagenome (GOLD analysis project Ga0210402, IMG submission 161055) | Forest soil microbial communities from Barre Woods Harvard Forest LTER site, Petersham, Massachusetts, United States - Inc-BW-C-7-M | ecosystem: Environmental > Terrestrial > Soil >... | reverse complement strand
ATCGTGCACGTAACGCATGATCAGCTTCAGCACCTTGTGCTGGTATCGCAGGACCAACAAATCGAACGCCGCGCGCTCGCCGCGCTGGACTCTCTCGACCAGTTTGAGATCACTCTCCTCGACACTCATGCGTGATCCCAAACCGGCGGGCGCACGACCCAGCCTGTCGCGATAGACCGACCTGCGGGAGAAAAGTTCGACGGTTCCCGGACGAAATCGGTATTAAACGTGACTTGGCGCACAGGAGGGGATTCTAGCAGCGGCACGGCGCCTGATTATCGATCAGCCGGGGAGATTGCCGTAATCCGCTCGATCAGGGTCGCAAAGCGCGGCGGCGGCGGCTGCGACCCTAGGCAGTAGGCATAAAGCAGAGTGTCTTGGGTATCCAATAGCTCCTTGAACGACTCCCGCTCCGAGTTCGATGCGCTGCAGAAGCGCTCGTCGACATAACGCGTCAGCAAAACATCCAGCTCTTTCATGCCGCGGCGGCAACGCCAGCGCAGCTTCCCGAATTCCTTGGGATCGGCGGCCGGGTCCATCAATGGCGGCGATGAGTCATCATTTGCTTGATTTCGGCGATGGCCTTGGCGGGGTTGAGATCCTTCGGGCATGCCTCGGTGCAGTTCATTATGGTATGGCAACGGTACAGCCGAAATGGATCCTCGAGGTAATCCAGCCGCTCGCCGGCCGCCTCATCGCGGCTGTCGACGATCCAACGGTAGGCTGCGAGGAGTGCGGCCGGCCCCAAATACCGATCGCTGTTCCACCAGTAACTCGGGCAGCTCGTCGAGCAGCAGGCGCACAGAATGCACGCCGAGGGCCGATCCACTTTCTCCTGGTCCTCCTTCGACTGCAGGCGCTCGGTATCGGGAGGCGCGGGCGTACGCGTCTGCAGCCACGGCTTGATCGACGCGTACTGGGCGTAGAAGTCCGTCAAATCGGGGATCAAATCCTTGATGACCGGCATGTGCGGCAACGGATAGATCCTGACATCGCGCTTGACATCGGCACACGCGCTGACGCAGGCCAGGGCGTTCTTGCCGTCGATATTCATGGCGCACGAGCCGCATATCCCCTCGCGGCACGAGCGCCGGAAGCTCAGCGTGGAATCGATCTCGTTCTTGATCTTGATCAGAGCATCCAACACCATGGGTCCGCAAGCGTCCATGTCGATCTCGTAGGTATCGAGCCGCGGATTCTCCGCCGAATCGGGGTCGAAACGATAGATCTTGAAGACACGGACATTCTTGGCGCCCGCCGGCGCCTTGAATACCCGCCCGTCCTTGCGTACTTTGGAATTCGGGGGAAGCGAGAATTCGGCCATCAATTGCTCCTGATCGTCCCTGGACTCAGTAAGTCCGCGCTTTGGGTGGTATCGATTCGACGTCGTCGGTCAAGGTGTTCAGATGGACCGGCCGATAATCGAATCGCGTGGCACCCGAGGCCGAAACCCAGCACAGGGTGTGCTTGAGCCAGTTCTGGTCGTCTCGACTCGGAAAATCCTCGCGTGCCTGCGCACCGCGGCTCTCCTGCCGATTCGCCGCCGAATGCATGGTCGCCACGGCTTGTCCCAGAAGATTGTCGAGCTCCAACGTCTCGATCAGGTCGGTGTTCCACACCAGCGAACGATCCGTGACCTGGACGTCGGCGAAGGACTCGAATACCGCGGCGAGCCTGCGCTTGCCGTCATCCAAGGAATCGCCGGTGCGAAATACCGCGGCGTCGCTCTGCATGACGCGCTGCATGGCCAAACGGATGTCGGCCGTGCGCCGCGCGCCCTTGGCATGCCGGAATCGATCCAATCGAGCGAGCGAAGCGTCGCCGGCGTCGGCCTTGAATGCGCGGTGCGCCGAACCGGGTTTCACGACCCGCGCACAGTGGCTGGCCGCTTCACGGCCGAATACGACCAAATCGAGCAGCGAATTGGATCCCAACCGGTTCGCGCCGTGCACCGAGACGCACGCCGCCTCGCCCACCGCCATGAGTCCCGGGACGATGGTCTCGTTTCCACTTACGCGGGTGATCGCTTCGCCGTGCACATTGCAGGGAATGCCCCCCATGTTGTAGTGCACCGTGGGCAACACCGGTATCGGCTCTTTATTGACGTCCACGCCGGCGAAAATCCTGGCGGTCTCCGCAATGCCGGGCAATCGTTCCTTGATTACCGCGGGGCCCAGATGCTCCAAATGCAGATCGATGTGATCTTTCAGCGGTCCGACACCGCGTCCCTCGCGAATCTCGAGAGTCATCGCACGGCTGACGACGTCGCGAGACGCCAAATCCTTTGCGTTTGGCGCGTAGCGCTCCATGAACCGCTCTCCGAGGGCGTTCGTCAAATATCCGCCTTCGCCGCGCGCACCTTCGGTGATCAAGCACCCGGCGGCGTAGATGCCTGTCGGATGAAATTGCACGAATTCCATGTCCTGCAACGGCAAGCCCGCACGCAGCGCCATGCCGCCGCCGTCCCCGGTACAGGTGTGCGCGGAGGTGCAGGAAAACCATGCCCGGCCGTAGCCGCCGGTCGCCAGAATGACCATGTGCGCGCGGAATCGGTGCAGGGTGCCATCGGACATGTCGAGCGCGATGACGCCGCGGCATTCGCCGTTTTCCATGATGAGATCGAGAGCGAAGTACTCGATGAAGAAGTTCGCTTCGTGCTTGAGTGATTGCTGGTACAACGTGTGGAGCATGGCGTGACCGGTGCGATCGGCCGCGGCACAGGTGCGCTGCGCGATCCCCTTGCCATAGTGCGTGGTCATGCCGCCGAATGGACGCTGGTAAATGCGGCCGTCGTCGGTGCGCGAAAACGGCACGCCATAGTGTTCGAGTTCGATGACCGCCGCCGGCGCTTCCTTGCACATGAACTCGATTGCGTCCTGATCCCCGAGCCAGTCCGAGCCCTTCACGGTATCGTACATGTGCCAGCGCCAATCGTCGGAGCCCATGTTGCCGAGCGCCGCCGAGATTCCGCCCTGCGCCGCGACCGTATGGCTGCGAGTAGGGAATACCTTGGTCAGGCAGGCGGTGGCGAGGCCGGCTTCGGCAAGGCCGAACGTCGCCCGCAAACCCGCGCCTCCGGCGCCGACGACGACCACATCGTAGGTGTGGTCGATCAATTGATAGTCGCTCATAGCTATGATCCGAACGCCACGCGCAAAATCGCAAATACGCCCGCGCCCCCGGCGAGCACATGCAAGAATCGCAGCAACAGCAGCGACAGCAGCTTCATGCCGGCGGAATGCACGTAGTCTTCGACCACGACGATGGTTCCGAGGTACGAGTGGTGCGTCAGTACGGCGACCAGCAGCACGCACAGAAAGCCGCTGAAGGGAAACGACAACCACGCCCTCAGGGCGACGTAGTCGAACACGGGCAGCGCGAACAGCGAAAACAGGAACCAAAGCGTCAACGGGATCAGCGCGATGGAGCTCACCCGCTGCGCCCACCAATGATCGGTGCCGTCTTTGGCCGATCCCAATCCCAGCACTCTCCCCAGGGGGCTGCGCAAGCTCATGTCCGGTGCTCCGCCCAGATCAAGATCCATACACAGGCGGTCAAGGCAATCGACCCGAGCACCGCGAACCAACCGCTCGCGTGCCGCGCGGTGCGTTCAAAACCAAATCCCGCATCCCAGAACAGATGGCGTACGCCGTTCAAGAGGTGGTACAGGAAAGCGAAGGTCCACCCGACCAGACCCAAGAGCCCCAACGGGCTCGCAAACACCTTCGCGGCGGCCGCATAGGATTTCTCGCCGCCGGCCAGCGATACCAGCCAATAACACAGGGCGAGGAGTCCCAACGACAGAGCCAAGCCGGTTAGCCGATGCAAGATGGACAAGCTATTGCCGATCTGCCATCGATAGATTTGCAAATGAGGTGCAGTCGGACGGGCGCGGACCGGCATTATCGCTCCTGGGTTAGAAATCGATGCACCGGCCACGAAGCTCCCAATCGCCGAAGCGCGTGGGCTCAGGTCCGTCGCGCCCGCCGATCTCACGTGGAGAGTTCGCGGGCGCGGGCACAGTCGGCGGCACGTATGCGGGCACGTTCGTCGGTTCTTCTTGCTCGAGATCGTCGGGATTCGTCGTCACAGGCGAAAGTTTGCCAGAAAACAGTAGACTATATAACCACGCTTGACCGACGGAATTTGGCGATGACGACCGACGCACCACCCCAATCGGGCCGCCTGCCTCATTTAGGCGCGTTGCGATTCACCGGGCCCGATGCCTTGAATTTTCTACAGGGCCAGGTATCCAACGACACGCGCCGCCTCGATGAGAGCCAGAGTCTGTTGGCGGCGTACTCGAGCCCGCAAGGGCGCGTACTCGCACTCATGCACCTGCTGCCCCACTCCAGCGGGATTATCGCAATACTGCCGCGCGAACTGCTTTTGCCCACCGCCGAGACGCTGCGCAAGTTCGTGCTGCGTGCCAAAGTGAAGATCGAGGATGCCGCAGAACTGCTGGTCGTTGCAGGGCTGCACGGCGCAGAGCGGCTGGCGTCGGCGGGTATTGCCGTTCCACAATCGAACACCGGCTACCTGGAGAAGGACGGCATCGGCGTCGCGGCCGTCAGCCGGGATCCCAGCCGCTTCTGGGTGATCGGTGGTGCAGAGAAACTGGCGGAGCTTGGACTGATCCGCGACGTCTCTCAGGCAAGTCAGTTCGAACACGACTGGCGCCTCGCGGACATTCGCGCCGGTCTTCCGCAGATATATCTAGCAACGCGCGAGGCCTTCGTCGCCCAAATGCTCAACCTCGATCGTCTGGATGGCATCAGCTTCACCAAGGGCTGCTACACCGGACAGGAGATCATCGCGCGCACCCAACATCTGGGACGCATCAAACGGCGTCTGTATAGGCTGCAATTACCCAACGGTGAATGGCGCATAGGCGAGGCGCTGCGCCTGAGCGACGGCCGAACCGGGCGCCTGGTGGAGGTGGCTAGAAGCGGCGCGGACTTCGAAGCTCTGGCGGTGCTCACCGTGCAAGCGAGCGGAGAATCGCCGGACCCCGGCGAAGCGGCCGCCAGCGCGGCCGTGGCGGCGGCGATCCGGCCGCTCCCTTACGAACTCTGATCGAGCGGGCCGCGAAGCCTAGAGATCGATGACCTCGACCGACTCGGCCCGCAAAGGTTCGCCGAGAAACATGCTCCCCACGCGCGCGAAACGTGCCGCACCGTCGGTCGCCAGCCAGGAGACGGCACCCGCCGCGCCGGCCGTTGCCTTGGCGCCGTCGAGCCGCCGCACGACGGCGCCGGCGGTCGTCGCCGCGGAATCGACGATGCGAACGTGCTGCGGCAGCACCGCGCGGATGGCCGCGGCAAGCGCGGGGAAATGAGTGCATCCCAGCACCAAGGTGTCCGGGGCATCGCGGCTTTGAAAAATGGGATCGAGGTAGCGCCGCGCCACCGCCTCCGCAATAGGCCCTTCGATCCAGCCCTCCTCGGCCATTGAAACGAACAATGAACAAGCTCGGGACGTGACGCGCGCGCCCGGATTCAGGCGATGAATGGCCGTTTGATATGCCGCGCCCCCGATCGTCCCTTCCGTGGCGATCACGGCGATGTGCTGTGATTCGGACGCGGCGACCGCCGCCTCCGCGCCCGGCTCGATGACGCCGATGACCGGCAATGCCGGATGCTGCGCCCGCAAGGCGCCGAGTGCGGACGCGGAGGCGGTGTTGCAGGCCACCACGAGACAACGAATGCCGCGCTGAACCAGCGCCGCCGCGCATTGCATGGAATAGCGCACGACGGTTTCCGCGCTCTTGGTGCCGTAAGGGAGCCGCGCGGTGTCGCCGAGATAAATGAAGTTCTCGGCGGGCATCCTTTCGCGCAACGCGCGCAATACGCTCAGCCCGCCGACGCCCGAGTCGAACACCCCGATCGGCAGATCGGTCAAAACTCGGGCCGCATGTGTGGGAACAGCAAGACGTCGCGAATCGAGGGCGAATTCGTATACAGCATGACGAGCCTGTCCACCCCCAGGCCCAGTCCCGCCGCGGGCGGCATGCCGTACTCGAGCGCGCGCACGTAGTCGGTGTCGTAAAACATGGCTTCCTCATCGCCGGCATCCTTGCGCGCGGCCTGCTCTTTGAAACGCTGTGCCTGATCCTCGGCGTCGTTCAGTTCCGAGAATCCGTTGGCGAGTTCCCGGCCGGCGATGAAGAATTCCCATCGGTCGGTGATGAACGGATCCGCATCATTGAGCCGCGACAACGGCGACACCTCCGCCGGATACGCATAGGCGAACGTCGGCTGCACCAGCGTGTGTTCGCCGGTCCGCTCGAAAATCTCGATCTGCAATTTTCCCGCACCATCGCCCGCTTTGTAGGGAATTTTCATCTGATCGCACACGCGCCGCAAATACGGCGCATCGCGCACGGACATCGGGTCGAGATCGGGGTTGTTCGCCAAAATGATGTCCTCGATGCTCATGCGTGCGAAATTCTTCGATAGATCTATCTCGGTGCCTTGATAGTTGAGCTTGCGCGACCCCAGCAAGGTGTCGGCGAGTCCCTGAAACAGTGTTTCGATCATTTCCATGAGATCGTTGTAGTCGGCATAGGCCTGATACAGCTCGAGCATCGTGAATTCGGGGTTGTGCTGCGTCGACACCCCCTCATTGCGGAAATTTCTGTTGATCTCGTACACGCGCTCGAAACCGCCGACGGTCAGCCGCTTCAAATACAGCTCGGGTGCGATGCGTAAATACATATCCGCATCGAGAGCGTTGTGATGGGTCTTGAACGGACGCGCTGCCGCACCACCGGGGATGGGGTGAAGCATCGGCGTTTCAACCTCCAGGAATCCGCGCGCATCGAGGAACGCGCGCAGGTAACGCACGATTCGCGACCGCGTTTCAAACACCCGCCGGCTATCCTCGTTCATGATCAAATCGACATAGCGCCGCCGATAACGCAATTCCGTGTCGGCGATCCCGTGCCACTTGTCGGGCAATGGCCGCAGCGACTTGGTCAGCAACACCAAGCGCTGGGCCCTCACCGACAACTCGCCGGTCTTGGTGCGGAACAAGGTGCCCTCGGCGCCGATCACATCGCCGACATCCCAGGCTTTGAAATCATCATAGACCTCGCCGAGGGCTTGCTGCTGCAGGAACACTTGAATCGCGCCGCTCGAATCCTCGAGCTTCGCAAAGCTTGCTTTGCCCAGCACCCGCTTGGCCCGCATCCGGCCCGCCACGCGCACGCGGATGGCTGCGGCGTCCAGCGCCTCGGCGCTCCTTTCGCCGTAAGTCGTCAAAACATCCGCGGCTAACGCGTCGCGGCGAAAGTCGTTCGGAAAGGCGTTGCCGCGCTCGCGCAATTTCGCGAGTTTCGCGCGCCGCTCGGCGATCAAATGGTTCTCTTCGTTGTCGCTCATTGTCGCTCGCTCATCTGTCGCTGCTCAAAGACCCTGCTTCAGGCTGGCCTGCATGAATTCATCGAGCGCCCCGTCGAGCACGGCCGTGGTGTTGCCGATTTCCACGCCGGTGCGCAGATCCTTGATGCGCGACTGATCCAGCACGTAGCTGCGAATTTGATTGCCCCAGCTCACGTCGGATTTGGAATCTTCGAGAACCTTTGCCGCCGCATTGCGCTTGTTGAACTCGAGTTCGTAGAGCTTGGCTTTGAGCATTTTCATCGCGGTCGACCGATTCTTGTGCTGACTGCGCTCGCCTTGGCAGGCCACGACGATGCCGCTCGGCGCATGCGTGATGCGCACCGCGGATTCGGTCTTATTGACGTGCTGCCCGCCCGCTCCGCTCGAGCGGTACACATCGACGCGCAAGTCCGCCGGATTTATCTCGATGTCGATGTCGTCGTCGACCTCCGGCGATACGAAAACGGAAGCAAACGAGGTGTGGCGCCGATTGCCTGAATCGAACGGCGACTTGCGCACCAGTCGATGCACGCCCGTCTCGGTGCGCAGCCAGCCGTAGGCGTAGTCGCCGATCATGCTGACGGTGGCGCCCTTGATGCCGGCGACTTCGCCGTCGCTCTGATCGATGATCTCAGCCTTGAAGCCATGCGCGTCAGCCCATTTCAAATACATGCGCAGCAGCATGGCAGCCCAGTCCTGAGCTTCGGTGCCGCCGGCCCCGGCTTGAATGTCGAGAAACGCATTGTGCGAGTCCATCTTGCCGGGAAACATGCGCTGAAATTCGAGTTTTTCGACCTCGAGGCGCAACCGGTCGACGTCAGCCTCGACTTCCTGGGCCGCCCGTTCGTCCGCCTCCTCGGCGGCCAGTTCCAGCAGTTCCCCCGCATCGCTCAAGCCAAGCTTCAGGCGATCCAGGCCGCCAACGACCTGCTCGAGCTTGGCGCGTTCCTTGCCCAGTTCCTGGGCGCGGTCCGGGTTATCCCAGATACCGGGCTGCTCGAGCTCGCGCTCTACCTCCTGCAGCCGCTCATGCTGGTTGTCGTAATCAAAGATACCTCCTCAGAGAGTCGGTGCGCTCCTCGAGATCTTTGATGAATCGCTTGATTTGGTTGAGTTCCATGTTTGTGAAGCGTAGCACACAAGCGCCGCGGCTCCAGGTCGAACCGAGAAATATGTCCAATGATGGAGCGTCGGCAGTCCATGCGAGATCAACTGCACAGTTTTGCCAGCTATTTCCGATATTTAGCGCCGTAAAGGGCAAGATGCAGCGTAGCTTTGAAATTGTACCGCAAGCACATGGAACTACAGCGTTCAGCCTCGAAACTGGCGGCGGCCCGTGCACGCGCCGCGTCGATATTTCCGTTGGGAATTACGGCTCGTCTGAGCATATCTCTCATTGCAGTCGCGGTACTTGGCGCCGCCGCGAACATGCTCGCGCACGAAAGCGTATTCGTCATCCGCATGAACACGCCTGCCCTCATTCCGGTAACGCCGAACATCTCGGTTTCCCCGCCGCAAGCCGAGCGGCCGGCCACGGTAAATTCTTCTCCGCCCGCTCGAAGGAACCTCGACGCGCTGACGCGGTCGGTCGAAGGCTACGCGCGCGCGGCTCAATTGCGCGCCGCGGTCAACTCGTCTGCCAACGACGCGGCATGCCTCGCCGCCGCGGGCGCATTGCGCAGCGCTTCTCAGGAGTACAACGTACAAGCGGCCTCGGTCGGGCGGCTTGCGGCGGAGTACCTCAATCGCGGACAAGCGTTGATAGACGTAGCGGATCAGCGCCGCTCGGCGCGCGCCGAGCACTCCCGGCGGTCGCAAGCGATAGACGAGAGAATGCAGCAATCGCTAGATCGTGCTTGGAAAATATTCGGGCGGGTCATGGCCCGCCAATCGCTGCTGCAATTGCGAAACTCTCTCGATGCGATCCGCAGGCGCTCGGAGAACATAGTCTCCGGCGATGCAGTCAGCTCCGAGGACCTCGAGCTCCTGACGGCCGGCGAAAATGCGTTTGCGGCGAGCTTCGAGGCCCATCGCAAGAGCCTCGAGAGATCCGATGGCGCAGATTGGGTCAGGGCCGTTCGTGAGGACTTCGATTCGCTGGTCGCGCTGCGCAACTCGCTGTACGCGCTCAACGTTCAATATGACGACGACGTCCAGCGATTCTCCGCCGCGCGCACATCGCTTTCCGCCGCAATCGCGGCCGCTGCCGAGCCCCCGCACGCCGCACTCGATGCGCGTTTGGGCCCGCTCGACGCGCTCCCGATACCTGCGGCGGCGGCGCCGCCCGCCGTGTCCACGGTCGCCGCGTCCACCGCCGCCGCATCCTCGGCCGCCGCGTCCACGGTCGCCGCATCCACCGAAGACACCGCGCCGGAGGAGCAGAGCACGCCAAGGGAATCAGATCGCAAAACCCGCACTCTCATGGCGATGGTCACAGCCGCCGTGATTCTGTTCACTACGGCGATCTCCATCGCGACCGTGCGCAGCGTCATGGCGCCGGTACGCCGCATATTGAAGGCCACGACTCGGCTCGCGCGCGGCGATATGGGGGTGCAGGTGTCGCGCGGCGGAATCAGGGAGCTCGATACACTGGCGGGCGCCTTCAACGAGATGGCGGCGAGATTGGCGGCAGCGCAGGCTCTCAGCCGATGCCAACAGGAAAGCCTCGAGGCGACGGTCCTGGAGCGGACTCGCGAGCTGCGGCAGCTCGCGCAGCAAGATCCCTTGACCTCGCTGCCGAATCGGCGGCATTTGTCGACATTGCTGAGCACGGCGATCGACGAAGCGGGCCGAAATGGGCGCCGCGTCGGCGTTTACTTTCTCGATATCGACAACTTCAAGAACTTCAACGACAGCTTGGGGCACGTATTCGGCGACCGCGTTCTCATGAGCGTGGCCAACCGGCTCGAAGAAATCGCGGATGGCCTGGGATTCGTCGCCCGCCTGGGCGGGGACGAATTTACTTTCGTCTACGAGGGCGCAAGATCCGTTGAAGCCATCCAGGCCACGGGATGGAATCTCGTCCACGCGTTCCAGAAGCTGGTCTCGGTCGATGATCGTGAACTCAGCATCAGCCTGAGCGTCGGCGCAAGCATATTTCCCGATCATGGGCGGGACGCGGAGGTGCTCTTGCGTGCGGCGGATTCGGCCTTGTTCCGTGCCAAGGAATTGGGCCGCAGCCAACTCGCCTTGTTCACGCCCGAGCTCACGGAAACCGCCGCGGCTCGGTTCACGATCGAGCAGGGGTTGCGGCGGGCGATCGAAGCTTCGGAATTTGAACTCGCATACCAACCTGAAATCAACGTGGCAACCTCGGAGATGGGTCTCGTCGAAGCGCTTCTGCGATGGCGGATGCCTGACGGGCGCTTGGCGAAGCCGGGGGAATTTCTGGCGGTGGCCGAGCAATCCGGTCTCATTTCGGAAATCAACACCTGGGTTCTGCGCACCGCCGTCGAGGACGCCTCGCGCTGGTACCATGGCGGCTGGCCGCAAGCGCGCGTCGCAGTCAACATATCCCCGCGCCAGCTGCTCGATCAGCGGTTCGTCGATCGAATCCTGGCCCTGTTGGCCGAGTATCGTCTGCCCGCGAACTGCATGGAACTCGAATTGACCGAGACGGTATTGCAGACGGGATCGGCCACCATCGCGGCGCTACGCGTCTTGCAATCGCACGGATTTGGAATTGCGCTCGACGATTTCGGCACCGGATACTCCTCTCTCACTTCATTGGAGCAGTTGCCGCTTTCCCGGATCAAGCTGGATCGCAGCTTGGTCGCGAGCATCGACACGAGCGCGCGGTCGGCCGCAATTGCCCGCACCATCATCGATTTGTGCGGAAGCCTAGGGCTGCAAGTGACGGCCGAAGGAATCGAGCG
>Ga0210402_10005571_pt1 | contig 11257 bp, 11 predicted proteins | sample IncBWC7MmetaG_FD_161055 | JGI IMG/M metagenome (GOLD analysis project Ga0210402, IMG submission 161055) | Forest soil microbial communities from Barre Woods Harvard Forest LTER site, Petersham, Massachusetts, United States - Inc-BW-C-7-M | ecosystem: Environmental > Terrestrial > Soil >... | reverse complement strand
CTTGCTCGTGGCAGAGCACCACGATTCTCTTGCGTCACCACAAGCAAAATCGCTACTATCTATTGCAATCGTCCAGACGGTTTAGCACCACATCACGGTGCGACCTGTCGCACCCCGAGCAATTCCGCGGATCTCAGCAACCATTTTCCTCAAAACCGTGGAAGTTGGGTCAGGCGCATCCAGCAAACGCCTGTAGCATCTGTCGACACACTGCGTCAACACTGGTGAAAAGAGTCATTCCAAACATCGCAACGACTAAGTAATATGGGAACTGAGGCGGTCGCGGAGAAGCTTCTCGCGACCGACACGTAGGGACGTGTCCTGAGTGTAATTATGGGAACTTCGGGCGTTGAGTTGGGGGTGAGGTTATGAACATCACCCGTCTTGGTGCCTCGCTAATTTCGGCATTGTCAACTTAAGCAGGGGTGGTATCCTCCTGCCGTCGTGGCGCGGCGGTTCGGTGCACAGAAGTCCTTGGCACGGCTATAGAGCTGCCCCCTCTCAAGAGAGAGGGGCCAAGAAGGTTGACAATGCCCGTGCGCGCGATTGGCGTGATCGCGCAGGTCGACACGAGCGGCATGATGCCGGCCTTCTCCGGCGGCACATCGCTGTCGAAGGCCTGGGGGCTGATCAAGCGCTTTTCCGAGGACTCGGAGCACTGAGCGGCGCCGGGTTCGAGTTGATCGGGGAGCCTTACGTGCGGGACGTAAGCCGGTTTTTTCGGCCGATCTCGCCTATGACGCCGAATTCACGGCAGGCGTGGGATTGCGGCCGCATATCCGCGTTGAAATGTCGGAGCAGTTGCGCGGTTTCGTAGCGACTGATGCACGCCGAACCGATGGCAGATCGGTCCCCGCGAAGGCGGGGATCACGCAGCTTGCCGAGAACGATCCACGGCGGCTTTACGCCGGCCTCGAGACCGTCCCTGATGCGGCTCGTCTTCGTGCTCTATGCCGAGGAGCGCGACCTGATGCCGGCGGACGCGCTGTACGAAGCAAATTATGGACTGCGCGGGCTGTTCAAGAAATTGCGCGACGATGCCGCCAGACACGGCGACGATTTGATGGACCGCCGTTATGGCGCCTGGGCCCGGCTACTGGCGCTCTTCCGCCTGATCCATGCCGGCGGCGGCCGGGAGGGGTTCCGCTTCACGTCACGCAAAGGCCGGCTGTTCGACCCCGACCGTTTTCCGTTTCTTGAAGGCCGTGCCGATGCCGGGGAGGCGCTGAGCGCGTTGCCATTGCTCTCCGACGGCACAATCTGGCGGGTGCTCAAACGCCTGCTGGTGCTCGACGGCGAGCGGCTGTCCTACCGAACGCTCGATGTCGAGGAAATCGGTTCGGTTTATCAGGCGGTGATGGGCTTCCGAATTGAGCAGCGACCGGGGCGGCGAACGATACATCGAACGTCTTCTGCCAGGCGATAAACAGCGGCGGGAGGCACAGCTGATAGAAATGCGACAGAAAGTGCCCGGCGCCGAGCAGCACATTGACCCGGGCATCGCGCCCGAAGGTGAACCGGTATGTCGTCCGGCCATGTTGCTATAAAAAGCGGCACCCGGTCGAGCACAGAAACCGCCCGTCAGCCCGGCAACTTTATGGGATAACCCCCGGTAAGCTGCGATCGGCGAAGATCGGTGAGCCTCACCAATTTACAGAACTATTCAGCAGATGTGCGCTGCTGCCGAGAGGAAGGCCCTCCCGCAACTAGTCGTTTGGCGACTCGTGACCTATCTATATGGTGAAAACATTGACAGCTGACCGGAAAAAGCGAAACAAACGTCCGAAAACGGGTCAGCCGCCTACATTGCAGATGATCACGCCAGCGGCTGGCTCTTTTATGTTAACCGAAAGGTGCGCTATGCACAAAGTGGCGATCGGCATGCCCGTCTGGAACGGCGAAAAGTTCGTTTCGGAGGCAATCGAGTCGATTCTCGGGCAGACCTACGGCGATTTCGAGCTTGTCATTTCGGACAACGCGTCGACGGATGCTACAGCTGAGATCTGCCGCGGCTACGCCGAACAGGATACACGGATACGCTATTTTCGACAGACAAAAAACATCGGCGCCGGCCCCAATCACGCTGAGGTATTCCGTCTCTCCTCTGGGCGATATTTCAAGTGGGCATGTCATGACGATTTCTTGGCTCCCGAATTCATAGATGAGTGCGTCAGAGTACTGGATGCGGATGAGGCCGTCGCGGTTTGCTGCCCCGCGACGGTGTTGATCAATGAAGACGGCTCACCCCTTCGGTATTCGCCCCAGCTTGACGGAATGGTGGATACGTCCGGAAATCTGTGGCGTGTAACAGAGAACATGCCGCTGACGTCAGCCGATCCAGCCGAGCGGTTCGCCGCAGTGTTGTGCAACATGGATTGGTGTTTCGAAATCTATGGTCTGATCAGGCGCTCGGCGCTTGCGCGGGCCTCGGCAATGCCATCCTATTATGGCGGGGACAAAGTTCTGCTGGCCCAACTTAGCTTACTCGGCCGCTATCACCTGCTCGAGGCAGCGTTGTTCCACCGACGGTGCCACCCGGCGCAGTCCAGTTCGCCGCAAACCAGCCGTTATCGGGCGATGTGGATTTCGGGCCGGAGGATTCAGTTGGTTCCGCCTCAGCTGCGGCTGATAGCGGCATATTTGCAAGCGGTGCTTTGGGCAAAGCTCACACCAGCACAACGATTGCGATGCCTCTCGGCCATCGGGCGGCGCGCTGTCGCAATAGGGCTGCGAGGGCATGTGGCGTCCCACAGACACTCACGAAATCACCCCGAGGTACGGTCCTCGACCACTCCGGCCGAGACATAGGGCGGCGGCATGATCGCGCCGCTGACCAGCACGCCGATCGTGCCGGCCATGTACCCGGTCAAGACCGAAGAGGCGGCCTCGATCGCCAGCCCGTGCACCTGGCGGAGGATCGTGATCAGCCGGATTGGATCCCCGCCCCCGGCGATCGGCGAAGCCATGAAGAACGCAAAGAGCATCAGGACCGAGCGGCTCCAAAAACGAGCGTTGCGGTCGAGCGGAGAAACTGTGCCACTTGGTATGCAATATCGTGGGTTGCGCCAGTCGCATCCCAACCGGCGGCCTTGACCACTCAAACACCGGAATAGCTTGTTTGCTGACAAACCCGGGAATTTCATCTGATACGGACCCTGGACAGAGAAATCTGAAAAGCGTGGTGGATCCACGCGTTACCGAGTAAAAGTTCGTCGCGAACCTTGCAGAAGAATTTAGGTTGGCATGTGGCATTCGCTGTGGTTTTCGGCATCGTCGTTCGCGCGGCCGGCGACACCGGCGAGCGCTTCCTTCGAGTTGCGCGAGTGGCAGGCGGCGACGGAAGAGCCGCCTTGGAAGAACGGGTTTGCGGCAGTTCTCGCGGCCTGCGGAGACCGGGCGAAGAGTTCAAACAAGGGATGTCGGTCTTGAGGGTTGCCTCGCCGATACCGCTTGCACCGCGTGCAGTAAGCGCCAGTGCAGGACGTGGCGGCTTTAACCCGGCTTCTGTGGGCAGGCCACCCGGTCGGCGCCCCGCATAGCGCGAGTGCGCGCCTCCGAGTTCGTCTTTACCTCAATCAAATCGGAACCCGACTCGGCGGGAAATCTGCTCCGTGGATCAGGATCGAGGCACTCGAATATCACTGATATAATCGCTAGTCTATCGAGCAAGGTCAACAGAACATGCTGAGGCTTTCCCCTAGCGCCTTCAGGATCGGTACGCGTGCACGACACCGCATTTCCCCGGTCTCTCTTTATTTATATTTTGTCGGGTTGATCGCCGTCGTTACTATCTACTACCTCTTTCTTTTGAGCAACGGGACTTTGCAAATTTTAGCGCCGGAATTGTTGGATAAAGTTTTTGACAACATGCTAGTGCATCTACTCCGTGGCGAGTTCACGGTCGATCGGGAGGCGATCGATTACGAAGCCATCACTCAGGACGGCAAGACCTACACCTATTTCGCCGTGTTCCCCGCAATCTTGCGGCTCCTAGCGATGCCATTCGTCGACATTGCACAGGCCGAACTCGCACGGCTGTCCTGTTTGACGGCCGTGGTCATCTTCGTTGTCCTTCAATTACGCACGCTGCTGATTGTGCATTATAGCCTCCCCGGCGGGAGCCGCATCCGCGGCCTCTTCACTGTGATGGTTGCAGCGACAGTGCTCAGCGGTCCGCAGCTTTACATCTTGGGTTCGGCCTGGGTCTATCACGAGCCGATCCTCTGGGGAGCGGTTCTCGCTGCCGCGTTCAACCTGATCGCCATCAGGACCGCGCTTAGCGGGAACGACCTTCGCACCAGCGACCTTGCTTTACTCGCCGCACTTGCCGGGCTAGCCGTCAATACCCGCGCGCCAATTGGCGTGGCGCTATATTTGGGCACAGTGCTCCTGGTCGGGTGGGCAGCATGGTCCCGGCATGCACCCGAGCGGACGGAGTGGAAATGGTCGGCGAGCGGGAAAGTTCTCGTGAGGGCGCTTTCGGGGTTGGCGCGTGACCCACACATCTCGCTACCCGTTCTCGTGCTTGGCCTGCTGGCAGGGGCGGCCGGCATTGTCAATTTCGGACGGTGGGGCAATCCTCTCCCCTTTGGCGGCGCTAACTATACCTATTGGATACAACACCATCCGAATGTTATTGTCGCTGTCCGTGATTATGGGGCATTCAATCTCGACCGCATCGGGATTGCGGTGCTCTACTATGCGACCGGCATCCCTTACATATTAAAATCCGTGCCGCCTTTCGCCGAATTCTTGCGGTCTGCCGTGATGGAGGCGCCACCGTTCACTCCACTTCTCACCAACCCTCTGACCGTCATCCTTGCTGGCCTCGGTCTTTATCGCCTTTGGTGCAGGCCGGATCTCCAACCTCGCAGCTTGGCGACGCTGCGAATCGCACTGATCGGCCATGCTTTCGCCGTTGTCCTGATCCTCACGTTTTTCACTTTCACGTTGCGGTATCGCTTCGATTTCGCGCCATTCGTCACGTTGGGGGCGTTCGTCGGCTATCGCTCCCTTTCCATCACTGCCGCCGGCTTTTCAGGGACTTGGCGCAGGCGGATATTTTTAGCTGCACTGGGACTGTGTGTGCTGGGCGTCCTGGGCAGCCACTACATCCTTCTCGTCCACAAGGTGTGGAGCATCGGGGTGCCGATGGAGGTGCGCCTCGCCCTCTTTCCCTTTGCGCCTTTCGCTCACGCCGCCTTTGAGCCGTGACGGCTGGTTGTTTCAAGGATTCGGTGCGTCCGCGGCGGCTTTATCACCCAATCTCCGCGAGTCGAGACCGCTGGGTTGGGCGCTTCGGCCTAGGAGATGGAACGCCGGCGTGGTGCAATGTCCCCATCCGCAAGCCAGATCAACCCGCCGGGCAAGCCCACCAAGATCAGACAGAGACCCACCAGGACCGAGATCGCCAGCGCCGCCTCGGCCGGGACCCCAAACAAACCGAGTGCGACAACCAGCGCCGCTTCCCGAACCCCCCACCCGGCGAGCGATACCGGCACCAGCTGAATCAATGTCACCGGCGGCACGATCATGATCCAGCTGCCGAGCGGGAGTCGGCTGCCGACAGCATCCCCGACAAACTTGAGGGCAAGGACGGAGAGGGCGATCGTGATGATAGAGAAGCCAATAACGGCGCCGCACCGTCGTGGGTCCGTAAACAGGCGCCGGCTGGCTCGCGACAGTTCGGCAAATGGGGTCACCAGGCGAAGACGCAGAATCGGCCGGGGCAGGCGATCCAGTGAAACAAGCGCCACCAGCCCGAGCAGACCGATGACGAGCACGGTGAGTACGGCGCCGCGTTCCTGCCGGTCCGGCAGAACTTTCAACAAACTCGGCAGGACCAAGACATAAAGGACGAGCAGCACTAGGTAGCCGCAGGCGCGATCCAGCAGAATACTCCTAATCGCGGCGCCCAAGCCGATACCGACCCTGCTGCAACGCCAGGCGCGAACGGCATCGCCGCCGACACCGGTCGGCAGGACCTGATTAAAGAAGAGGCCGACCAACACGATCTTCAACAAGGTGCTAGGGCCCGGCGATTTCGTCTCGGCGGCAAGGATCACGTGCCAGCGGAAGGCCACGAGTAAATTGGCTAGCAATACGGCGCCAAGCATCGCCCCCACGAGCGGCACGGAGGCGTGGCCGATGATCTGGACGGCCCGGCCGAGATCGACCCGCGTCACCAGAATCCATAATAGTGCGACGGTGACGAGAAGCCGAACGCTGGTAGCGAGAATTCTAGTTACGGCCCTTATCCGGCTTCGATGCGAGAGGGCAATTAATAGTGGCTCGCTACGCGTTGTCAAATGCTTGCATAGCAGCGATAATTCGGTGCTTTACGTCGGTCGGATTTGACGCTCATTCGAGCGCAGGCTGGGACTGATGACCCCTTGTAGCAATGAACAGTGATCTGCTAATAGACGCACGATATGCCCTGAGCGTGGCTATATCGGGCGTCTGGTCACAAGTGGTTCGCCAGGAATTACCGGCTGTCCAGAACTCTTGCCACCGCTGCGTGTCGCGAGACCATTGTTCCGAATTTGTTACAGGGGAAGGCTGTCGCGCGGAACACCAAATCAGATTGACCAGGGCGGCTATTATTGCATATTTTCCCTAGTTCCTGACAATGGAGAAACCCTGGCTCTCGGTAGTGGTTACCTCCCATAACAGAGAACGTTGGCTCGCCGATGCACTTCAATCGCTAGTCGACCAGCACGATGAAGGCATCGAAGTGATCGCTATCGACGCCAGCGCGAGCGATGCCTGCTGGCGGATAATAAGCACTTTTTCGAGCAAACTGAACATCCGAGCCGAACGGCGTCTCGAACTCCAGTCCCAGACGGCAAAGATCAATTTTGGCGTGGAGCAGGCGCAGGCTGATCGAATTTGTATTCTGCACGACGACGATCTTTGGCTGGCAAACCGAAGCGCTGAGCTGAGGAAATGGATTGCCGTTGAGCCGGATGCCGTCATGCATCTGCATCCTTGCTACATCATAGATGAAACCGGAAAACGCTTGGGGGTGTGGCGTTGTCCGTTGCCCGCCACCCAGTCTCCAGTTTCGGCAAAGATCTTTATTAAACGGCTACTGGTGCAAAATTTTATCGCTATTCCGACACCTACGATTCGGCGTGATGCGTATCTTAGCGTTGGCGGTATGGATAACCGATTGTCGTACGCACCAGATTGGGACCTATATTTGAAGATTGCCGAACTGGGTAATATATATTACCATTCGATTCCCTTAGCATCTTATAGAATTCACAACAGCTCTCTCACTGTACTGGCGAGCAGAAACGACTCGGATTTTCGACAGCAGCACGAGATAGTCATTGATCGTCATGTGACAAAACTCGATCTTGCTGCACAAAATCAAGTCCTTCCAGTCGCGCGCGTGTCGATCAATGTCAACATCGCTCTTGCCGCGGCGCTTCGCGGGCAATACAATTGTTTATTTAAAGCTTTTGTCTCACTGCTGACGCTTGGACCGAGAGGGATACGGCAATACCTCGTTTTTTCTAGGATCATTGACCGGGCATTTCCTCGGTTGCGCGCATTTATCGCCAGGCGATTCCAGATATGATGTGTCCGGACCGCTCCTCAAGCGGTTGTTCGGTCCTTACGAGCACGAACTCACAGAGGCTTATCGGACGATTTTTGTCAACCTGGATGATTTCGCGGACCGCCCACGTGTATGGGTTCCGCAGACATGTCGTATCCTGGAAATGGGCTGAGGCGGGGGAGCGCCTTGTCAAGCTTATCCTCACGCTGCGATCACTGCGCTAGATATTACGGAGAGGCTCGGGCGTCTTTACCGGGAAGACGGGACAGCGTCAGCTTTTTTTCGGTGGACGATCAACGATGTTGCCCGGCCGGATCCAAGCTCGTCTCACGGTGGTCCAGCAAATATAAAAAGAACGATCCGTAGAGAATTTGTGCTCCAAGGACGAGAGTGGCACTGCTTACAATTACATAACGAATCGCACCACTGCCTCTGGTCAGTGCTCCGAAGCCAACATTGAACCAGTCGGCCAGGGCGGCCCCGAAGGTGATAAGCCCCAGCACTAGTAGGATAGCCCCGAGCGCGAGGCCCCGCTCAAGCGGCATTGCCTGTCGCAGCCGTTCGAAGAGCGGATCCGGCAAAAACAGCCCGCGCTGAATCGCGATTACCTTGGCAAAGGCCCAAAACAGCATCGATTCGAAGCCGATGTTGATCGCGGCGGCGGTCATGACCATGGTGTGCTCGGCAAAGCCGATCTGTCCGACGGCAACATCGCCGGTAAACAGGATCAGGGTGGCCAGCAGGCCGAACAGAAAAACCGCGGCGCCCGGATATAGAAACACGGCGCGCGGGCTGAGCAGCAGGAAAAACCGAAGGCTGCGCCACCCGTCGCGCCAGCTGCGTAGGTGAGACGGCCGCCCGCGGCCGTCGACCGACAAGCGGGTCGGGACCTCGGTGATCCGAAGATGGTGAATGCTCGCCTTCACGATCATTTCGAGGGCGAATTCCATCCCCACCGCATCGAGTTCGAGCGACAGCACCGCGTCGCGGCGAAAGCCGCGCAGCCCACAATAAAAATCTCGGCTCGGGCTCCGGTACAATGTTCGACCAATCAAGGTCAGGAACGGGTTGCCAAAAAATCGGTGCAATGGGGGCATAGCTCCCGGCGCGATCCCACCCCGGAAACGGTTGCCGAGCACCAGGTCAAATCCGTCGCGAAGCTTCTCGAGAAACGGCTGCAAGGTCAGGAAGTCGTAGCTGTCGTCGGAGTCACCCATTATCACGAACCGGCCGCGCGCTTCTTTGATGCCCGCGCGGAGGGCATTTCCGTATCCTCTCGAAGAGACCGGCACCACGCGGGCGCCGAGGCCGGCAGCGATCGCTAGCGAGCCATCGCTGCTGCCATTGTCGGCAACGATCACCTCGCCTTGCACTTTGTACATTTCGAGGTATGCCAACGCCTTCTGAACACAAATCCCCACCGTCTGCGCCTCGTTGAGGCAAGGCATAACGATGGACAGTTCTGGCGTAAGATCGCCTACTATGTTTGCTTTTGCTTCAAACATCCCAGGATGTGACATCCATCAACGGGCGATCGATGCCGATCAGCTTTCCAGCCAGAGTCCAAAGAATACAAATATCCACATCCGCCCAAATCTTCCCGCGCACTGATCACTACGCCGAGCTGAACCCACAGGGTTCTTTTCCTCTGCACCCGCAGTCACCGTAGAATGGAGCGTTGATCGGAGTCGCGCAAGCCGAGCTCCAAGAGTATTACGATATTGACAATTGCGATCTGTGTGGATATGATGGCCTGTAGTTTTACCGCGGAGACAATATGTCCATCGCCGGCCTGCTGATTGGCGCCATTGCCGTATGCATACTCACCGCTGCCTGTTCGACATGCCCGAAGAGCGACCGCTCCCCTCGCTTACCGACGCACCGAATGCCAGGTTCGGGCTTGCCGCGGGGCGCATCAAGGCGGCTGCACCGCATCCGTCCGATGCCGATGTCGTGTATGTCGCCGCCGGCGCCTGTGATTCGCCTCTTCCTCGCTTTCCTCACTTGCCTGCTGGCCACGATCGGGCACAGCCATGGTGCGTCGGTCACTTCTCCATTTAATGTTACCGTGGTTCCGCCGAGCCCGACCGTGAGGAATTTCACGATCGATCCTGATCCGTCCAAAGGCGGGGCACGAGGCGACGTGCTCGAGAAGACTGTCGACTATTTCACTGACCCGGCGCACACCAATCCCAGCGTCATCGTCGGATACGGCACATATCCTTCGGGTAGTGGCGGCCTGTGGCTCTACACGAACGACGGCTCGGCCACGGGGCAATGGACGAGTACGCCGATCCTCTCCTCCGGCAACTGTTATGAACGGTCGCGCGCGATCACCTTCCCCGGGCAGACCTACCCCAACCTCGTCGCGTCCTGCAACGACAAGGTCATCTTGTTCCTCAACCCCGGGAACGCTGGCGGCAACCCGGTGGCCGACGCATGGCCGCAGCAGGTCCTGGACGGCACCCAGGGGGCCCATCAGATCCGCATCGCCGATATTGACGGCGACGGGAAGCAGGACATCGTTCTGTCGGCCTCGGCAATCCTCGGCGTGTCACCGAATTTCATCCTCTACCAAACCAGCCCGACGAGCTGGACGCGCATCAACGGGCCGCTTGTCAACGGCTCCGGGTCGCTGCAGGACGATGTCGACGTAATCACGGTCAATGGGGCCACGAGCATCGTCGGTCCGGCCGCCGACGGCAGCGGCGTGTACTGGTTCAGCTATCCCGGCTCTCGATCGGGCGCCTGGCCGACGCATTTGCTGGCTGCGGCCGGCACCAATTCGATGAAGGGGGTCGCGGTCAGCGGCGGTACACTCAACGGCAAGAGTTACGTGATCTTAGCGGCTAACGAGGACTATCCGAACCCTTGGCCTTCCGGACTGGTCTATTACGCGCAGCCGTCCGACCCCACGCAGTTGTGGGTACAGACCTCGGTAGATTCGACCTATCGGGCTGTGCACGAGATCAGCAGCGGCAGCTTCGGCGCAGGCCCTTACTTTATCGCCGCCGAAGAGGAACAAGCGTGCGTCTCGGGTCAGCCTGACTACCACGCCAGCGTTGGCTGCCGCGTGACGCTGTTCCAATTCGCCGGCAACGTGCCCCAACAGACACAGCTGGACCCCCAACTTCGAGGCACCCAAAACCAATCGGTCATCCCGTGGCAGGGCGGCATCCTCGTGGTCGGTGCCAATCATCAGGTCTATCACGGGTACCCGCCACTTCAGGGGTGGATCATTTCTGAACCATAGGCGCCAGCGTGCGGCTTATCCCTCGCCGCGAGCCGACCTTACGAAGCGGCATGAGGCGCCGCGGGGCGGTTAGTGAATACTCGGGCATCGAACCGCCGGGAGCTCGGCGCGTTCGGGCCCCGCATCCCGCGCTGTTCGCAGCGATGCCGACGGGTTGCGCGAGCGCGACTTCGAGGTTACCGAACGACAAGAGGAGACCGCGGTCGAAAAGCGCGCCCGCGAAGTTGAAGAAGTGGTCGTGCGTAGCATTTGAGCCGCCATTTGCGAAGGAAGGCCTGGCGGCACTGTTCGATCTCGGCCGGCAAGGCGGCGTAGATCATGTCGTTGTAGTCGACGTAGACCTCGTCGTGCAGCCGCCGGGGCGCGTGGGCCAACCCACGGTCGTCATAGCGGATTTTGGCCAATACCCAGCCCTCGTCGCGCTGGCTGCGGCTGAAGGC
>Ga0210402_10005570_pt1 | contig 11257 bp, 8 predicted proteins | sample IncBWC7MmetaG_FD_161055 | JGI IMG/M metagenome (GOLD analysis project Ga0210402, IMG submission 161055) | Forest soil microbial communities from Barre Woods Harvard Forest LTER site, Petersham, Massachusetts, United States - Inc-BW-C-7-M | ecosystem: Environmental > Terrestrial > Soil >... | reverse complement strand
CCGGAGTCTTACCGGTGGTCCGGCTGATCAGGTCGACGGCCTCCGCAATCTGCCTTCGTTCCTCGGCCTCCGAGAGGCCTGGGTGGTTGATCCAGCGATAGCCGTGGCTGCAAATGTCCCAGCCGCTCGCAGCGATCGCTGCGGCGGCGGGCGGGTTCGCCTCGAAGGCCTTGGCGCAGCCGAAAATCGTTACCGGCAGCGCGAAACGGGTGAAGATCCGATGCAGCCGCCAGAAGCCTACACGGGCGCCATATTCGAACATGCTCTCGGCGCCGAGATCGCGGCCTGTCACGCCCAGATCCGCGCCCAGCATCTCGGTCAATCCGCCCTCGGAAATACCGTCCCCGGCGGGATAGGAGAGCTCCGAGCCTTCCTCGAAATTGATCACGAAATTGACGGCGATGCGGGCATTCCCGGGCCATTGGGCGTCGGGCGGCTCGGCGCCGTAGCCGACGAAATCACGTGTCATAGCTTTTCTCCGGGCCGGTCGGGGTACCAATCCTCACGGCAGATATCGTCGAGCGAATAGGGGGACGCTGGCGGCAAGGCGTCAGCCACAGCGGGTTCCCCGTGCCTGCGAAGCCCGCGCGCTGCACGTCGCCGCCCCTCTATATAAAGCTTGTCCAAATTCTCCTCCGCATCGCGACGAAGTGTTGCGGTTAGCTTATCGGCGAGCGTTTCTCGCGCGTCGTCGATAGTGTCCATCCAGCCGAAGCGCGGTTGCTCGGCCGGGGAGTAGGCCAGTTTCAAAAGATGTTCGATGATGCGGCGGATCTGGCTGCGGAGCGCGTCGCGCTCGCTCTTGCCCAAATCCTCGATCTCCTCGGCCACGTGCTCGCGATCGAACCGGTTGTCGGAGACCGGCATGGTTCGCAGCACCTCGGCTTGGTGCTGCGTCCAGGCGTAGAAATCATCGTTGTAGCGTGGTCCATCCGGCATTCCGGTTCCTCACTTCAGCTTGATGTTATGGCGCGGCCCGCCCCAATCGGCGGCGGCCGCGGCGGCTCGCTCGATATCCTCTTCCAGCATCAGGCCTTCTTCGACCAGCGGTCGCGACGCCGCCGTGATCGCCGCGACGTAAGCTTCGGCATCCGGGTAACGCTCGAGAACCGATCGCCGCGGGTCGCCGGTCATCCGCCGCTCTTCGGGTGTCGCGGACAATGGGATGTAGCTGCCGGAGAATTCATGTATCGCGCCGTGACCAAATCCGCGCGCCCGCAGGTTCCAACCGCAATAGGTGCCGAGCGGGGCTTGCACCATCGGCGCCCTGACGCCAGCGACGTCATTGCCGTCCGCGTCGACCGCCGGCACCAGCACCGTGTACCCCTCACCCCGCACGACATCCGGCGGCTCCTTCAAAATCCCGTGCACCGCCTCGGGGCCGAAATCCAATAGCGGAAGCGAATTGGGCTCGTGCGGGACGGCCACGGCGGGGATCGCCGGGAATTGGCGGCGCCATTCCTCGAACTGACCCAGAGTGCCGTCGGCGCGCTGCGGGATGCGGCTGTCGGGCGGCGCAATGCCGTCTGTCGCCCAGCGGTCCATCGCGTCGATCATCGCGCGGAACAGCATCGACGTCGCCACGGTATTGAGAAAATTCTGGCGGATGCCGCGGTCCAGCGGTTTCGGGATCGGGTCAGCAAAATGCTGCGAGCTGGCCCAGAAATACACCCGCACGGTCGATGGCTGCGGCAGGTCGTTGCCGCGGGTGTCAGTGTGAACAAGCGAGCCCCGCCGCTGCCAATACTCGGTCGCGGTCTGGGTATGGATGACCAGGGGGTCGGTTTCCGGCCGCTTCAGGATCGCGTCGCGCCGGCCGGTCAGGTGATCGGTCGTCTCGGCGTAAGAGAACGGGAATGCGTCGGCCGGGTTGAAGTGGTCTTCGTATTGCTGCCCGCCCGACACGACCGCATTCGCGAAACGGTGGTTCAGCCATTTGCGCCCGGCCCCCGCGACATGCGGCAGGACCCCGTCGAACACCTTGCGCCCGGCGGCGTCGGCGTTGAAGCCGCGATAGACGAAATCGCGGATGCAGCGCCCAGTCTGCGACCGGCCCCAGGCGTAGGCCTTTTCAATCCTACCGAGACCCGCGGCCTCGTCGGCTCCATATCTTAGGAAGCTCATAAAATCGCGCACGGCCGCATGGCCGAGACCGAGGACCAACGGGTCGCGGCCGGTATAAACCAGCTCGTATATCCAGCCGGGCTCGAAACCGCTGGGGACGTGGATATGCGTGTCCGACGGGATCAGCGCATGCTCGGCGCCCTGGTTGTCGAGGCCAACCCCGCCTTCGATGCGGGCAAAGCGCCAGCTCTCGGGCGGCACCGGGATCCGCGGGTCGTCGGGATAGCGGCGGCGCGTCAGGCGCGCCTCGCGGGAGTCGAGCGATACGGTCGGATGACTGCGCGTCGAAGCATAGCCGCTCAGCGGAAACATCGTGATCCCGGGACGGGCGGCGATGTAATCAACCCGGACCAGCCCGGTTACCGCCGGCACGGTCGGGAGATCGAGCACCATCCGCCCGTTCCCCGGCAGCAGGTCGCCCTGCCAGGCGAGCCAGACGACCGTGTAGCCGCGCCGCATCAAAAATCCGTTCCCGGCATGCGCCAAGGTCCGCGGGTCGTTCGAGGCAAGCGCGTCGTTGAAGAATTGCAGCATCCGCTTGTTGCCGCGGTTGCCGTAGTCGAAAAAGATTCGCCGGTTGCCGCGCCCGGGATCGGCCGGCTTCAAGATCGAGAAATCGCCAGCAAACCGCACGAGCCCCTCGGCATCCGTCGGCGCCATGTCGATGTCGGTGATGCCCTGCTGCGCCGGCGCGTGCGGATCGACGGCAAAATGCGCCCTCCCGACGAGCCGCACATAAGCTCCCGCAGCCCCGAACTCATGCCCGTCCGCAAACGGGAACCGCCCGGCAACCGACAATTCCACCCGATTGGTCATACCCCAAACCCCGCTCGTCTCCTTGTCATGGCCGGGCTTATCCAGGTTGGGCCCGGCCATCCAGCCTTCGAGCGCCCGAAACAAAGGCTTGGATGCGCGGATCAAGTCCGCGCAAGACGACTTAGAATTGAATTATGAGTTGATAACTAGTTATCCTTGTAAGAGGAACTCCCGCGGTACAGCCCGGCCCTCTTGCAGGGGAGGTGATTGGCTGCGTCACCCCTTCTTAGCGCAAGCTTTGGCCCCAGGCGAGGCGGATGCGGCCGATCGCCATCGCGACGGCGGCCTGGGTCGGCTCGACGACCGGGATCCGGACGGCCTCTTCGAGACCGCCGCGGTAGCCGGCCATGCCGGCGCACCCCATGATCAGCACGTCGGCGCCGTGCTGGTCACGCAGTCGGCAGCCGATTTCGATCATGCGCGACAGCGTCCTGCGGCCATCGGCGAGTTCGGCGACCCCAAGGCCGATCGGCAGATCGCCGGCGAGCCGCTGCCCCACTCCCATCGCGGTGATGTAGCGCAAGTGCCGCGGCACCGAGCGGGCCAAGATCGAGATCACGCCAAAACGGTGGCCGAGGGTCAACGCGGTCAGAATCCCGCATTCCGCGATACCGAGCACGGGCTTTCCGGTCGCCTCGCGTGCTGAGAACAGGCCCGGGTCGCTGAAGCAGGCGATGACAAAAGCGGCCGTTTCGGGCTCGGCGTCGCGGATCGCGCGGCAGAGCGGCGCGATGACGGCGTCCGCATCGCTCTGGCTTTCGACGCCGGGCGGTCCTTCGCGAAGCGTCACGCAATCGATCCCGGGCCCGCCGGTGATCCGCAGCGGAGCCATCGCGTCATCGATCGCGCGTGTGACAGCATCAGTGGAATTCGGGTTGATCACCAGGATGCGGTCCGGCATCGGCCTATCCCTGCAGCTGAATTTGCCGGACAGATTAGCGCGACGCGCCCGATTGTCGCGCTCTTTTGCTGACGGCCGACGCGACGGGGTTCGCCAGTTCGCGGGGGCGGCCGTCCTCGCCGACTGCGACAAAAGTGAACTCGGCTTCGGTCACCTGGACCCGCTCGCCCCGGCCTTGGCGCAGAACCCACACCTCGACGTCGAGCGTGATCGAGGTGCGGCCGGTGCGCGTGATTTCGGTATAGCAGCAAACCGTGTCGCCGACATGCACCGGCTCGAGAAAAGTGATGTTCGACACGGAAACCGTCACGACACGCCCGCCGGCATGCGGGGTCGCCGACATCTTCCCGGCGGAATCCATCAGCGCCATGATCCAGCCGCCGAAGATGTCCCCCCTGGGATTGCAGTCTGCGGGCATCGCCAGTGTGCGGGACGCCAGCTCACCCCTCGGCTCGGTCGAATTCCGTCGCCTTTCTTTGGATCGCATCCCCTGCATCTCCAGGCTGCGGATATCGTCAGCTATGTTGCGTTGCAATATGAAGTTGTCAATGTCTTTGGTAATGCTAACGGTTTTCATATTGCAATGCGCAAAATTTAGCCACTGTATGACATTGCCTGGGCTTTGACTATCCTACGGCGATTGTTCGCCTTGCGACCGCGGACGCCGCGTTGCGTTCACTCTTTTGCAACCCGTCCCCTTGGTCTACAACGCGGTGCGGCGGCGAAGCCGCGGCGCGAGCGATAAGAACAGGGAGGCGAACGGCTCATGAAGCGTCTTGTTCGACGATTCGTCGTGTTCGGCTGCCTCTTGTCCAGCATGCTCGGCGCGGACATGGCGGTGGCGCAGAAATCGGGCGGGATCCTGAAGGTCTATCACCGCGACAGCCCGGCGAGCATGTCGATCCTCGAGGAGGGGACGAATTCGACCGAGATCCCGATGATGGGGGTCTTTAACAACCTCGCCATGTACGATCAGCACGTGGCGCAAAACAGCCTTTATACGATCGTGCCGGACCTCGCCACCGACTGGTCGACGAGCGAGGACGGGAAGCAGCTGACCTTTCATTTGCGCCAGGACGTCAAATGGCACGACGGGAAACCCTTTACCGCCAACGACGTCAAATGCACCTGGGACATGCTGACCGGCAAGTCGAGCGAGAAGCTTCGCCTCAATCCGCGCAGATCCTGGTACAACAACATCGAAGAGATCGCGACGAGCGGCGACCACGAGGCCACCTTTGTTCTGAAGCGGCCGCAGCCGTGGCTGATCGCGCTGCTCGCCTCGGGTTATGCGCCGGTCTATCCGTGTCATGTGCCGCCGCGCGACATGCGGACGCATCCGATCGGCACCGGGCCGTTCAAATTTGTCGAGTTCAAGCCCAATGAACGGATCGTGGTTGCGCGCAACCCCGACTACTGGAAAAAGGGCCGCCCCTATCTCGACGGCGTCGAATATACGATCATCCCGAACCGCTCGACGGCAATCCTCTCCTTCATTGCGGGAAAATTCGACATGACCTTCCCGTTCGAGGTCTCGATCCCGCTGTTGAAGGACATCAAGAGCCAGGCGCCGCAGGCGATTTGCGATCTGGCGCCGGGCAACGCCAGTACTAATCTGATCCTCAATCGCGACAAGCCGCCTTTCGATAATCCGGAAATTCGGCGGGCGATGATGCTGAGCCTCGACCGCAAATCTTTTATCGACATTCTCGCCGAGGGGCAGGGCGATATCGGCGGGGCAATGCAGCCGCCGCCGGCTGGGATCTGGGGGATGCCGCCGGAACTCTTGAAGACGGTGCCCGGTTACGATCCCGACCTGCGCCAAAACCGCGCGGAAGCCCGCCAGATCATGGAGAAGCTCGGCTACGGGCCGGACAATCGTTTGAAGTTGACGGTCTCGGCACGAAACATTGCGATCTTCCGAGACCCGGCAGTCATCCTGATCGACCAGCTCAAAGAGATCTATATTGACGGCGCGCTCGACCCTGTCGAGACCGCCAACTGGTTCCCCAAGGTGGCGCGCAAGGACTATCAGATCGGCCAAAACAATACCGGCAGCGGCGTCGACGACCCCGACCAGCAATTTTATGAGAATTACGGCTGTGGCTCGGAACGCAACTACACCGGTTACTGCAACCCGGAACTCGAAAAGCAGTTTGCCCGGCAGTCGATGGAAGCCGACCCGGAGAAGCGCCGCAAGCTCGTCTGGGAGATCGACAAGAAATTGCAGGAGGACGGGGCGCGGCCGATCATTTACCACTTCCGCGCCGCGACCTGCTGGCAGCCCAAGGTCAAGGGGCTGACGGTCATGGTCAACAGCCAGTACAATGGCTGGCGCTTCGAAGACCTCTGGCTGGACGAATAGGCGGTAGCGAAAGGAGCAGTAAATGAGACTCGGTGTGGCCCTGCCAATCGTCGATATCGGCGGCGAGCCGGCAACCCTGCGGGAGTTTGTCCAGGCGGCGGAGGAAATCGGTTACCACGGGATTGCGGCGCCGGATCACGTGCTGGGAATCAACATCGCGAGCCGCCCCGGTTGGAACCAGCCGCGCGCCCGATCGACCGATCTGTATCATGACCCTTTCGTGCTGTTCGGGTTTCTCGCCGGGTGCACTGACATCGCTGATTTTTCCACGCAGGTATTGATCCTCGCGCAACGCCAGACCGTGCTCGTCGCCAAGCAGGCCACGTGTCTCGATGTGCTCTCCGGCGGCCGGTTCCGGCTCGGCATCGGGGTCGGATGGAACGAGGTCGAGTTTGTCGGCCTCAATGAGAATTTTCACAACCGCGGCCGCCGCTCCGAAGAACAGGTCGAGGTCATGAAGGCGTTATGGGCGCAGCCGCATGTCAGCTTCAAGGGCAGATGGCACACGATCGATGATGCGGGGATCAACCCGCTGCCGACTGGGCGCAAGATCCCACTGTGGTATGGCGGGCACGCCGACGTGACGTTGCGCCGCTGCGCCAAATGGGGCGATGGCTGGATGCCGCTCGCCTACCCGCCCGGCGACGAAGCAAAGGCCGCCTTTGCAACTCTACATCGCTACGCCGAGGAAGCCGGCCGTGACCCGGCGACGATCGGCATCGACACGCGGGTCTCGGCTGGCGCCGGAACCGAAAGCGAGTGGCGCGAGCAGGTGCGGTTCTGGAGATCGATCGGGGTGGCCCACCTGACCTTGGCCAATTACTACGAAGGCGGCCACCTCCATCGCATCGCCGGCCGCTCGATGAGCGATCACCTCGCGGCGATGAAGCGCTATTGGAACGCGGTCGCCGACCTTCTTTAGTAATAGGCCGCCGCTTGGCGGGCCCTACTTGGCGAGGGAAAGCGCCGCCTCTGTCCCTCCCATTTGATGCGTGTTAGCCTGTTCCGAGACAGCGGAGCAACCCCGCAAACAGGGGGCGCTACGGCGGGTCGGTACCTGGCTCGCCAATGGGAGGGAGCAGAATGAAGCGAGTACTGTGCGCATTCACAGCGGCCGGCGGATTGCTGTGTGTAATTCTCGTCGCCGCGCCCGCATTGGCCCAGAAGCAGGGCGGCATCTTGAGGCAGTACATCAACGACAGCCCGGCCAGCATGTCGATCCACGAGGAAACGACCGTCGTGGCCGAGCGTCCGATGATGGCGGTGATGAACAACCTCGTGCTCTTCGACCAGCACGTCGCGCAGAACAGCCTCTCCGACATCCTGCCCGAGCTCGCCACCGATTGGGCTTGGGACGAGGACGGCATCAAGCTGGTCTTCCATCTGCGGCAGGGTGTGAAATGGCATGACGGCAGGCCGTTCACTGCCGCCGACGTCAAATGCACCTGGGACTTGATTCAAGGCAAGAGCGCCGAGCGGCTGCGCGTCAATCCCCGCAAGTCCTGGTACGCCAACCTCGTCGAGGTCGTCCCCAACGGCGATTACGAAGTGACGTTCGTGCTGAAGCGGCCGCAGCCGGCGTTTATCGCGCTGCTCGCCACCGGCATGTCTCCGGTCTATCCGTGCCACGTCTCGCCGGCGCAGATGCGCCAGCATCCGATCGGCACGGGCCCTTTCAAATTCGTCGAGTTCAAGCCGAACGAGTTCATCAAGGTGGTGAAGAACCCGGATTACTGGAAACCGGGTCTGCCCCATCTCGATTCAATAGAGTATACGCTCTTGCACAACCGCTCGACCGCGATTCTGGCCTTTGTCGCCGGCAAGTACGAGCTGACCTTCGCCGGCACTCTGACCATTGCGCTGACCCGCGACCTGCAGAAGCAGCGGCCCGACGCGGTATGCGAGCTGCCGCCCGGGAGCGTCAGCACCAATCTGATCATCAATCGCGAGAAGCCGCCTTTCGACAACCCCGAGTTGCGCCGGGCGATGTCGCTGGCGCTCGACCGGCAGGCGTTTATCGACATCGTGACCGAGGGCAAGGGGCTCCGAGCCGCGGCGCTGCAGCCGCCACCCGGCGGCCAGTGGGGCATGCCGCTCGACATGCTCGAAAAGCTGCCCGGCTACGAGCCGGACGTTGCGGCCAATCGCGAGAAGGCCCGCGAGTTGATGAAAAAGCTCGGCTACGGGCCCGATAAGCGGATGCACATCAAGGTCACGACCCGCGATGTGCCGCCCTATCGCGACCCGGCGGTGATCCTGATCGACCAGCTGAAGGAGATCTACATCGATGCCGAGCTCGAGCCGGTCGATACGGCGCAGTGGTATCCCAAGATGCAGCGCAAGGACTATGCCGTCGCGCTCAACCTGACCGGCACGCTGGTCGACGACCCTGATGCGATGCTCTACGAAAACTACGCGTGTGGCGGGGTCGGCAATTACAATGGCTATTGCAACCCCGAAATCGACCGGATGATCGAGCAGCAATCGATCGAAGCGGACCAGGACAAGCGCAAGCGGCTCGTCTGGGAGATCGAGCGTCGGTTGACCGAGGACGACGCCAAACCGTTGATCTTCTTCAACCGCGGCGGCATCTGCTGGGACCCCAAGTTCAAAGGGCTGACCGTCATGGTGAACAGCATCTACAACGGCTGGCGCATGGAAGATGTCTGGCTGGACCAGTAGCCGCAGCAACCGGAGATAAAGGAGATGGCAATAACTTTGCGGTACGTAATGGCCGTGGTTGCTCTGGTGACCGCAATCTCTGCCGCCGCGCCGGCGTTTTCCCAAAAACAAGGTGGGATACTCAGGCTGTCGCATTTCGACAGTCCGGCGAGCATGTCGATCCTCGAGGAATCGACACGAGCAGCTGAGCAGCCGATGATGCACGTTTTCAACAACCTTATCATGTACGAGCAGGACGTGCCGCAGAACAGCCTGCAATCGATCGTGCCGGATCTGGCGACGAGTTGGTCGTGGAGCGAGGAAGGCACCGAATTGACCCTCCCGCTGCGTCAGGGCGTCAAATGGCACGACGGCAAACCCTTCACCGCCAAGGACGTCAAATGCACCTGGGATCTGCTGATGGGCATTGGCGAAGACAAACTTCGCGTCAATCCGCGCAAATCCTGGTACGGCAATGTCGAAGAGGTCAAGACGAATGGCGATTATGAGGTCACCTTCAAACTGAAGCAGCCACAGCCGGCGCTGCTCGCGTTGCTCGCGTCGGGCTGGTCGCCGGTCTATCCGTGCCATTTGCCGGCGCGCGACATGCGCCAGCGCCCGATCGGCACGGGCCCCTTCAAATTCGTTGAGTTCAAGCCGAACGAGTCGATTAAGCTGACCCGCAATCCAGACTACTGGAAGCCGGGCCGCCCGTATCTCGACGGCATTGAGTACACGATCATGCGCGAAGTCGCGCCTGCGGACCTCGCGTTTTTTGCCGGCAAGTTCGATGTGGGATCGCCCTTTAACGTGACGCCCCCGAGGTTGAACGATTTCAAGAGCCAAGCGCCGCAGTCGATCTGTGAAATGACGGCGGTCAATGTTCCCCGCACGATGCTGATCAATCCGCAAGTGGCGCCGTTCGATAACCCGGAATTGCGCCGGGCCATGAACCTGACCCTTGACCGCAAGGCGTTCAACGACATCGTCAATGAAGGCAAGGGGCACATCGGCGCGACGATGATGCCGCCGCCGGAGGGTGTCTGGGGCATGCCGCCAGAGGTGCTGAAGACTTTGCCGGGCTATGACCCAGATGTCGAAAAAAACCGTGCCGAAGCAAAAAAGATCATGGAAAAGCTCGGCTATGGCCCTGACAACCACCTCGTCACAAAGATTTCGACCCGAAACATCCCGAGCTGGCGGACCCCGGCGGTGCTCATCAGCTCGCAGCTGAAGGAGATATATATCGACGCCGAACTGGATGTGGTCGACACCACGCAGTGGTACCCGAAGGTGATGCGCAAGGATTTCACGATAGGCGCCGTGCCGATCGAAACCGGCGTCGACGACCCGGATCAGATGTTTTACGAGAATTTTCGGTGTGGCGCGGCGCGGAACTACGCCGGCTATTGCAATGCCGAGTTTGACAAACTCGTCGACGAGCAGTCGATGCAGTCCGACCCCGAGAAGCGGAAGAAGATTGTCTGGCAACTCGAACGGATATTGGCGGACGCGGCTATTCGCCCGGTCATCTTCTACCCGGTCGGCGCCACCTGCCGTCAGCCCTATGTAAAAGGGCTGACGGTCATGGTCAACAGCATCTACAATGGCTGGCGCTTCGAAGACGTCTGGCTGGATAAATAGTAGAATGACGCGAATGCTGTCATTGCGAGGCGCGTAGCGACGAAGCAAGCTCGATCGACCGGGCTCGGCCCCCGGAGATTGCATCGCGGAGCCTGTCCTCGGGCGGCGCTTGGCGCCGGCCCGTGGGCTCGCAATGACGGATGAGCGCGGAGCGTACTGAAAACGGCGAGAGGATGGCGTGATGCGGCCACGTTTGGGAATGTTCGCGACGGCAGGGCCGTTGCTGGCTCTTCTTCTCGTGGCGCAACCGGCCCTAGCGCAAAAATCCGGAGGCGTTCTCAAGATCTCGTTCTTCGACAATCCGGCGAGCATGTCGCTGCACGAGGAAGCGACCGGCGCGGCGCTCCGGCCGGTGATGGGGGTGTTCAACAACCTCGTCATGTACGATCAGCACGTGGCGCAGAACAGCCCGGATTCGATCATCCCCGATCTGGCGACGGGCTGGGCCTGGAATGAGGACGGCAAGGAGCTGACTTTCCCGTTGCGCCGGGGCGTCAAATGGCACGACGGCAAGCCGTTTAGCGCCGCCGACGTCAAATGCACCTGGGACCTCCTGCTGGGCGTCGGCAGCGAAAAGCTCCGCGTCAATCCGCGCAAGACCTGGTACCTCAACCTCGACCGGGTGACGACGAACGGCGACTGGGAGGTCACGTTCCACCTGAAGCGGCCGCAGCCGGCACTCCTCTCGCTGCTCGCCTCCGGATGGTCGCCGGTCTATCCCTGCCACGTGCCGGCGCGCGACATGC
>Ga0210402_10005569_pt1 | contig 11262 bp, 8 predicted proteins | sample IncBWC7MmetaG_FD_161055 | JGI IMG/M metagenome (GOLD analysis project Ga0210402, IMG submission 161055) | Forest soil microbial communities from Barre Woods Harvard Forest LTER site, Petersham, Massachusetts, United States - Inc-BW-C-7-M | ecosystem: Environmental > Terrestrial > Soil >... | reverse complement strand
GCATCACAAGGGAGCCCTTGCCTTCCATAACGGTCGCTTAAGAACTCCGCCAATTCATAGAGACTGACATTTCCCATTACCACCACCAATATAAACTTGCCTTCGGGAGTTGTACAAACCGCTGTTCTGCTTCTTCGATCATAATCATTGTAAACCATCGCGAATTTTCGCCCCGGTTCGATCATCATCGGCTTTGAGTAAACGAGGTCCCTTGCCTTTGCCAAATTTTCTTCGATCTGTTGGGGCGTCAAAATTCTAACGCCGCCGTCTTCAATTGCCAGCGCCCCGCCCGCGGTTTCTCCGCGGTAGGGGTTTAATATCGTCCCGCTTACCTTCAGCGCGTAATCTGGACTCAAGTAGTTTTCGTTATCGCTGGAGAACCATCCGGCGTTCATCGCGAGGATTGCGTTCTCGTGCCGCCGGATATCCTGAACATACTCGCCTTTGGACTCTTGCCCGATCGCAAGCTTCAACGCGACGCCCTTTGGATCGACTCGCCAGGCGAAAACATGGATGTCGTAATCACGATCATGCACGACTTTCAGCTCAATGTTCTCACTCAACCGTTCCCACTGCACTTTTTCGCTCGCATCGAGCAAATGCGGCACCGGGTTGCGCAGGAAGTCGTCGATCTGGGGGTGATCCGGGTCCAACTGGTTTGCGTGATCGTCGTTTGCGCTCGCTTCCGCGGTTCGCCCTTCTCGCCTTAAAAGCGCCGCCAGGTAGGAATAACCCGTCGCAAAATTCTCATCCCGCTCAACAGCTTCTTTCATCAATTCAATCGCTTCGGGGCGTGCTCGGGGATTCCCTGATTCCAGATCCTGGGCCGCCAAGAACATCGCGTAGGCATCCGGTTTTACCTTATGTCGAGCCAGCGGGTGGGTCCGAGTGAGCGTGTATTTGTCGAAGTCGAGTGCGTGCAGCAGCGCCGGTCCCAAACAGCCGCGTATCTTTTTAAAAAAGTCAATTCGCGCAGCTATTTGCGATTCCGCGACCAGGCCGCCGCCAGCATCGTGCAGCCCCAACGTCACGGTAGCTTTCGGCGCAGCGAAGGTGAGAGAAGGGGTGAGCGTAAATCTCGACTTGATTCTTGTACTGGAATCATTGACGAAGGTCGAGTGCCGGGTTCCGTCAAAAGCGCGCTGCAACTGTATTGTGACAGGCCGAAAAATCGACAGGTACGGGTCTGCCGATTTGTCGACGCGTGTCAGATCGAGGTCGTCGATTGCGACGTCGTATTTAGCAGCGATCAGATCCTCGTACAGCGAGCCGAAATGGGACAGTACTGCGCTCTGCTGACCGTCGTTCAGGGCACGCCACCCGCCAAAACATAGAAGAACGAGCAATATTATTGGCGTACCATACCATTTGCTCCAGAGAGGGCCGATCAAACGGAGTATTGCTTCGCCAAAGGTTCGAGGTGGACCGGAAATCTTGCGCTTTCGTGCTTTGCGAGGCGAGTGGCGCTTCGGCGGAATCGAGTGCTCGGCTATTGTCATCTGGCGCTCCCGCAGTAGATCTGCTGAACACTACTCGAGCTGAACCGTCCCACATCGAACAATAAACAAAGCACGCTAATTGTGCTTGGTTCGGCGGAAGATTCGACCCGGACTATTCGGACGCGCCGATCGTGGAGCGATTATCCCGCGCCCGAGCTTTTGATCCACTGCGCGATCTGCTCGGGGTAGAGGTCTTCGTGACCCGGTCGGCGCGGTACGCCAACCCGCTGAATATAGGTACCGTCGAGAAACTGCTGTGTGAGCTTTTTCACACTAGCGAATTTTTTGCCCCGGCAACGCTGCCGATCCCCTCAATTCTGCTCGCGGGTCTCCTTGAAGCGGATGCCTGGCCATTCCTCGATCGTCGTCCGCAGATCCCAGGCGTTGCGCGCGAGAAACACCGGGACGCCGTCATGGTCCTCGGCGCTCGCCGACGGGTTCTTGTTACGGAAGCGTTCGAGCTCGGCCCGCTCGTCGGCTTCGAGCCAGCGCGCCGCCTGAAAGGGTGCGCCGTCGAGGCGGGTGCCGAGATCGTATTCGGCGGCGAGCCGCGCGGTCAGGACATCGAGCTGCAGGGCGCCGACGACGCCGACGATCCAGTCGCTGCCATTCAGCGGCTTGAAGACGCGTGTCACCCCTTCCTCGGCCAGTTGCTCGAGCGCGTGCTTCAGGTGCTTCGACTTCATCGGGTCCTCGACCTTGACCCGCTGCAATATCTCCGGCGCGAAATTCGGGATGCCGGTGATGCGCACCGCCTCGCCCTCGGTCAAGGTGTCGCCGATCCGCAGGCTCCCGTGGTTGGGGATGCCGATGATGTCGCCGGGCCAGGCCTCCTCGGCTAGGTTGCGCTCGCGGGCGAGAAAAAACACCGGGGCCTGCACCGACATGACCCGGCCGGTGCGGATGTTCTTCAATTTCATGCCGCGCTGGAAGCGGCCCGACGCGATCCGCACAAAGGCGATGCGGTCGCGGTGCTGCGGGTCGATATTGGCCTGCACCTTGAAGACGAACCCGGCGACCTTGGGCTCCTCGGGCGAGATCGGCCGGGGGTCGGCCGGCTGCGGGCGCGGCGCCGGGGCCAATTCGCCGACCCCGGCCAACAATTCGCGCACCCCGAAATTGTTGAGCGCACTGCCGAAATAGACCGGCGTCAGATGGCCCTCGCGGTAAGCCTGCGGGTCGAATGGCGGGCACAGCCCCTTCGCCATCTCGACCTCCTCGCGCAATTTGGCGAGGGCCTCTTTCGGCAACAGCCGCGCCAATTGCGGGTCGTCGAGGCCGCTGCAGCGGACCGGCTCGGTGACCCGGTCGTGGACGCCGCGCTCGAACAATAAAAGGGCATCGGCGAACAAATCGTAGGTGCCGAGAAAATCGCGCCCCATGCCGATCGGCCAGGAGGCCGGGGTCACGTCGAGCGCCAGGGCCTGCTCGATCTCGTCCAGCAGGTCGAACGGGTCGCGGGCCTCGCGGTCGAGCTTGTTGACGAAAGTGATGATCGGCACGTCGCGCAGCCGGCAGACCTCGAAGAGCTTCCTGGTCTGCTCCTCGATCCCCTTGGCGGCGTCGAGCACCATCACCGCGCTGTCGACCGCGGTCAGCGTGCGGTAGGTGTCCTCGCTGAAATCCTGGTGGCCCGGCGTGTCGAGCAGGTTGAAGGCGAGCCCCTCGTGCTCGAAGCTCATCACCGCCGAGGAGACCGAGATGCCGCGCTCGCGCTCGATCGCCATCCAGTCCGACCGCGCCCGCCGCCGGTCGCCGCGCGCCCTGACCTCGCCCGCCAGCTGGATGGCACCGCCAAACAGCAGCAATTTCTCGGTCAAGGTGGTCTTGCCGGCGTCCGGGTGCGAGATGATCGCAAAGGTGCGCCGGCGCAAAATCTCGTCGGAAAGGCTGCTCATCGATGCGCTATAACTGTTGGGCGACGCGGGCCGCAAACGATCAGGCCGCGCCGACACTGGCGCTGGATATGAGCAGTGTGCGGCGCTTTGCCAACCACGCGCCCACTGCCCCACAACCGGAAAGAGAGCCGAACATGACTATTCGCTGTATCTGCAGCGAACTTACAGCCAAATCTCCCCCTCAGGTTGTAGCTACTTTGTCCGTAACGGACATTTGGACCATCGATAAAGGTCTTTCTCTTTTTCGGTTCGACAAGCAGCATGGCTCACAAATGCGCCATTAGAATGGCGGGTCGTCCTAGGCTCTTTTGACGCTCTGGATTGATCCCCTGTCAGCGTGGCCGATGCTGCTTCTGCGCTTCCATGAACGATCGCAAAACCGCGTTCATGCGGCTTAGATGGCCGCGCCCTTGCGCCTTGAACCACTCCAGCACGTCGGTATCGACGCGCAGGTGAACGGACGATTTGCCGGGCGGCATCACCACGCGAGCCCCTTGCCAGAAATCTGCGTCTAGCTTCAGTTCGGGCGCATCGGCCCGGGTTTCGGTTTCGCCGCGCTCGCGCATTTCCCTCAGTTCATCGAGAGAGTATTTCTTCGTATCGCTTTTTGCCATCTTCATCTACCTTCCACGCGCTAATGATGCGTACGGCTGAATCTCGCCGTGTATAAGCCACCACATAATACTCGTCATCTACCCGACCCAAAGGCGTGAAATCTTTGCTCGCCATAATCCTCCCGCGTGTCTTCCTTCGCGATTACAGTACCCTCAAAAATCAAGGCTGCATCGCGGAAATCGACACCTCGTTCTTCGATGTTGCTAAGCCTCTTCGCTTCGCCCCATTCAAAATCCATTTTTGGTTTCTATCGGCAGTACACGATCAACCAATATGTCCGCTTAATCCCGCCATGCTTATGAAATACACCTTTGTGTACACACGTCAAGTGGCAGGCGGCAAAGGTGATGATCGGCACGTCGCGCAGCCGGCAGACCTCGAAGAGTTTGCGGGTCTGCTCCTCGATGCCCCTTCGGCGCCATTAGGGCGGCGTCGAGCACCATTACCGCACTGTCGACCGCGGTCAGGGTGCGGTAGGTGTCCTCGCTGAAATCCCATTGGGCTGAAATCCTGGTGGCCCGGCGTGTCGAGGAGGTTGAACGCGAGCCCCTCATGCTCGAAGTTCATCACCGCCGAGGAAACCGAGATGCCGCGCTCGCGCTCGACCGCCATCCAACCCGAGCGCACCCTCCGCCGCTCGCCCGCGCCTTGGCTTCGCCCGCCCATTGGATCGGCCCGCCAAACAGCATTAGTTTTCTCGGCTACATGGTCTTCCCGGCGTCCGGGGGGGAGATGATCGCAAAGGTGCGCCGACGCGCAATCTCGTCGGTCAGGGTACTCGTCAATCGGCTTTTTAGTTGCGGCCGGGCTACGGGCCATCGCTGGCAAGCGGTCCCGCTGCGCGGGCGTCGGAGCCTATATTAAAAAGTAACGCCCTTTATTCCAATGATGACGACCATGGCCAATACGGCGGGCATCTCGGCATCTGTGACATACCTCACATTCCTCTCGACTAGTCGAATGTACCATTAGCTGGATGGCTGGCTGCCCATCGTGCGATCCCCGCGCCGAAATCAGTTTTCCCGGCAAGAAAGTAGAGTAGGATCACAATCCGACCGCCGGAGGTTTCGATGGCTGAGCGAAATGAGATCCGTGCCGGTTCGATAACCGGCAGCGTCGTTGTCGCCGGCAGCGGCAACACAATCAACGCGAAACTCCGCGTCGAGCTTGGCAAAGAGTTGCCGCCGGCCGCTGATCCCGCCGACGTCCGCGCGGAATTTGGCGAGCTTCGCAAGATTCTCGAACAACTCCAGACTCCGGACCAGGGAGAGATTAGGCGCGCCCTCGACGATGCCGCTGAGGGAGCTCGTCAAGCCCGAGGCGAACAAGGCTGAAGTCAGCGAGGCGCTCAAACGCGCGTTCGATTATGTACGGAAGGTGGCGAATTTGGGCAACGAGGCGGTCAAGCTCGCCCCGCACATCCATAAGCTCGCGGGATGGTTGGGCACTGAATGGACGAGCCTCCTGAACTGACCAGCGCCATCTCGGCCGAACCTATTGGCGCTTCCGACCTTCGTCAGCTCACAGTCAGGCAAGGTGTCGTCGGCAGCACTCTGATAGCAGGTGACGGTAATGTCGTCACCCAGACGGTCACGATCATCCAACAATACAGCCGGGCCGAACCGGAGCCCGAAGAACCCGCTCGATTGCAGACCGGCTTTCCACCGAGCCCTTACAAGGGTCTGGAGGCGTTCTACGAGGAGGACGCCGACCGCTTCTTCGGGCGCAGCGCGGTCGTGGATACTCTCTGGCGTCGTTTGCGGGACATGCAAACACCCTTGCTCCCCGGCCAGGTGGCGAGTGCCCGCCTACTTGCGATCATCGGGCCTTCGGGCTCGGGCAAATCCTCGGTTGCCCGCGCCGGACTCCTACCCGAACTGACTCGAAAGCCCATTCCGGGACAGGCAAATCCGCGGGTGGTAGTTGTTGTGCCACACACCGAGCCGATCGAAGCACTGGCAACCGTTCTCGCCCGCCTCGCCACGAATGATCCGGCGCCGGCGGCGAAAACCCGCGAATTCGCCGAAGAGCTCAGGCTCACTAATCAGTTCGGGCTCCCGGATGGATTGCGGCGCATCGCCAATGTCTTGCCGGAGGCCGACCGGCACCCGCTGATTGTATTGGTCGATCAGTTCGAGGAAGTCTTCACCGGTGCAGCCGAGGCTGGGCGCTCGCTCTTCATAGAAACCCTGCTCGATGCCGCGTCCGACAGAAGTGGGCGGATCAGCGTCGTGCTGACCCTTCGCTCCGATTTCCTGAGCGCGACCGCCCGATATCCGGCGCTTGACGCTGCCATCGCGGCCTGCAGCGAGTTGGTGCCTGCGATGAGCGAGGCCGAGCTGAAGGAGACCATCTCGCTACCAGCGGCGCGGGCGGCGAAGGACGCTGGAATTCCCGACCCGCTCGATCAGGGCACCGTCGAGCTGCTCGCGCAAGAGACCATCGGGCGGGAAGGCGCGCTGCCTCTTTTGCAATTCGCCTTAAATCGGATTTGGGACGGACTGGCGAAGGGCACGCCGGCCGCCCAAACGTTGAGCAACCTCGGCGGCGTCGGCGGGGCGCTGGCCGCGGAAGCGGATCGCCTCCTAAAGGACCTCGCGAAAGCCGGAAAGGAAGACTTGGTACGCCGAGCATTTCTCGCCATGGTCCAACTCGGCGAAGGGGTCGAGGACACACGGCGCCGCGCCAGGCTTTCGGAGATCGTCGCCTTCGGCGAAGCGCCGGACGACGTGGTCGCCATCCTTCGCCGGTTTGCCCACCCTGACCAGCGGCTGGTCACCTTCGCCATGGATCGCGGTGAACCCACGCTCGAAGTCACCCATGAGCAACTGATCGCCCGTTGGCCCACCCTACAAGGATGGTTGCGCGATTGGCGCGGGGACGAACGCTTCCGCCGACGCCTTGCTGCAGCAGCCACGGACTGGCGTGAGAAGGAGGGTAGCCTTTGGGGCCCGACCGAGCTGGAGCTTCTGCGGCAGTGGCGAGAGAGACCCGGGCAGGCCGCTACCCCCGAGCAGCAGGACTTCATCGACGCATCTGAGGCCGCGCTGCGCAAGCAGCAGCAGCAGGCCCGACGCGCGGCCACATTGACCAGGATCGCCGCCCTCGTCTTCCTCATGCTGTTCCTCGGCACCGCCGCGCTCTCGGTCGGGTTGGTGGGTGCGTCCGTCGAAGCCGACGAGCGCTCTCAGGCGGCCGACACGGCCGCCCGTGAGGCGGCCAGGCAGACCGCTCGTGCACAGCTATCTCTAGCTCGGCTGCAGAATCAGCGCGATAGGCGGTTCGAAGCTGCGTCGGAAGCCCTGCGGGGCATGGTCCTGCCCTTCAGCTATCGCGAGGACCTAACTCAAACCGATCTCTGGACGGAATTGGTGGACGCCTGGTCCGTCGATGGGTTCCTCGTTCCACCACTGCAACACGCAGACGGTGTCTCGGCCGCGACGTTCGACGCCAAGAGCGAGCGCGTCGTCACCGCCTCTGTGGACAAGACCGCGCGCATCTGGGATGCACGTACCGGCGAGCCGATCGGCAAGCCCCTGCAACACGCCGGCGGGGTCTCGGCCGCGGCGTTCGACGCCAAGAGCGAGCGCGTCGTCACCGCCTCTTTGGACGGGACCGCGCGCATCTGGGATGCGCGCACCGGCGAGCCGATCGGCAAGCCGCTGCAACATGCCGGCGAGGTCTCAGCTGCGGCGTTCGACGCCAAGGGCGAGCGCGTCGTCACCGCCTCTACCGACAAGACCGCGCGCATCTGGGATGCGCGCACCGGTGAGCGGATCGGCAAGCCGCTGCAACACGCCGACGGGGTCTTGGCTGCGGCGTTCGACGCCAAGGGCGAGCGCATCGTCACCGCCTCTTGGCACGAGGCGCGCATCTGGGATGCGCGCACCGGCGAGCCGATCGGCAAGCCGCTGCAACATGCCGGCAGGGTCTGGGCCGCGGCGTTCGACGCCAAGGGCGATCGCGTCGTCACCGCCTCTGACGACAAGACCGCGCGCATCTGGGATGTGCGCACCGGCGAGCCGATCGGCAAGCCGCTGCAACACGCCGGCGGAGTCTCGGCCGCGGCGTTCGACGTGAAGGGCGAGCGCATCGTCACCGTCCCTGCCGACAACACCGCGCGCGTCTGGGATGCGCGCACCGGCGAGCCGATCGGGCAGCCGCTGCAACACGCCGGGAGGGTCTTGGCCGCGGCGTTCGACGCCAAGGGCGAGCGCATCGTCACCGCCTCTGACGACAAGACCGCGCGCATCTGGGATGTGCGCACCGGCGAGCCGATCGGCAAGCCGCTGCAATACGCCGGCGGGCTCTCGGCCGCAGCGTTCGACGCCAAGGGTGAGCGCGTCGTCACCGCCTCTGACGACAAGACCGCGCGCATCTGGGATGCGCGCACCGGCGAGCCGATCGGGGAGCCGCTGCAACACGCCGGCAGGGTCTGGGCTGCGGCGTTCGACGGCAAGGGCGAGCGCGTCGTCACCGCCTCTGACGACAAGACCGCGCGCATCTGGGATGTGCCACCAACCGGGCAGGCTCTCGTTGAAAAGATCCGAGCGATCCTGGGTCCTCACGCGCCGGAACCATTGAAACTGCCCGAGAGCGCGACCGGGCGCGAAGGCTACGGCAAGCTCATGGCATCGGGCATTCAGACGCTTTGGATGGGTGCACAGACTTTGTTTCATCCGAACTGAGCCTAGCAATTCCCCCACCCCCGAAATTGTTCAGCGCACTGCCGAAATGGACGGGGTCAGATGGCCCTCGCGATAGCCTGCGCGTCGAACGGTGCGCACAGCCCCTTCGCCATCTCGACCTACTCGCGCAATTTGGCGAGCGCTTCTTTCGGCAACAGCCGCTGGCAATTTCGGGTCGTCTAGACCGCTGCAGCGGACGCGCTCGGTGACTCGGTCGCGGACGCCGCGCTCGAACAATAACAGCGCATCGGCGAACAAATCATAGGTGCCAAGAAAATCGCGGCCCATGCTGATCGGCCAGGAGGCCGGGGTCACGTCGAGCGCCAGCGCCTGCTCGATTTCGCCCAACAGGTCGAAGGGGTTGCGGCCCTCACGGTCGAGCTTGTTGACAAAAGTGATGATCGGCACGTCGCGCAGCCGGCAGACCTCGAAGAGCTTGCGGGTCTGCTCGTCGATGCCCCCATGGCGCCATTGGGGGCGACGTCGAGTGGCCCCCTCCCTAACCCTCCCCCGCGAGCGGGGGAGGGAAGGGTGGGGGGGACCGCGGTCAGGGTGCGGTAGGCGTCCCATTAAATCCAATTGGGCTGAAATCCTGGTGGCCGGGCGTGTCGAGCAGGTTGAAGGCGAGCCCGCGTGCTCGAAGCTCATCACCGCCGAGGACCCCGAAATGCCGTGCTCGCGCTCGACCGCCATCCAGTCCGAGCGCGCCCGCCGCCGCTCGCCTTATTGCCCGTCGTCGTCCGGCGGGAGGTGAATTCGTACACGGCCGGGCTCGACGATCCACAACGCGCCTTCCGGCGACCTCGTACGGAGCACGGTGAGGAGCTCTCGTACGCGATCGAGGAGGGCGGCATGTGTGGGCCGAGGCCCGATCTCGAGCACCACTATGCCGGCGCCGCCGGCGCGCGGATATCGAAGTACTTACCCAACCCCCGGGCTTTAAACCGTCGGTCCGTCGCTAGCGATGCCCGGGGGGCGATCCATTGTGACCAGCGCTCGGCTTTCGGCCGCGCAGACTTCAAACAATGTCTCATCCGCCGCGCCTCGCAGCCCTTGGCTGACAACTGTAACGGTGTCGTGGCCGGCGGCCCGAATGAGATCGGCCGCGCGCCGGCTGAGATCCTCGTCGAGCTTTAATTTCACGCCGGGTTTTCGGCGGGGACGGGGATGACGCGCTCGCGGGCTGCTTCGGCGCCGTATGCGATCGCCGCCAGTACGTCTTCGTGGGTCAGCCCCGGATATTGGTCGAGCAGTTCGGCCTCGGTCATGTCGTCGGCGAGAAAATCGAGGATCAGCGAGACCCAAATCCGGGTCCCCTTTATGCACGGTTTGCCGCCGCAAATTCTCGGGTCTATGGAAATTCGCTCCAGAAGAGGGTTCACGCTGTTGCCTCGCATGCGTTCGCCGGCGGTTCTGCCGCAACTCAATGGGTCAATCTAGCACAGCTCCGCCGGGCGCCGGGAAGTCTAGCCGGTCGCCGGCAGCTCCCCCGAGGTCAGGAGAAAAGTCCCCACTGCTTTAAGCTTGAAATATGTTAGGGATCTCCATTGAAGTCTTAAGTGGACGAAAATTACCGTGACCGGGGCCGCGTTGCCGGCAGGAGAAAAACAATGGAAATCGGCGTTTATCATGAATTTCACTGCCGGCCGGATCAGACCGCGGCGGCTGCGTTCGAGGAGGCGCTGGGGCAAATCGAGGCGGCCGACAGCTGGGGGCTGGACGCGATCTGGCTCGCCGAAATTCACCAGCAAGCCCGCCGCTCGGTGCTGAGCGCACCGCTGACCGTCGCCGCCGCCATTGCGGCGCGGACGCACCGCATCAAGATCGGCACCGGCGTGCAGGTTCTGCCGCTCTGTCATCCGCTGCGCCTTGCCGAAGAGACGGCGACGATCGACCAGATCAGCAAGGGCAGATTGCTGTTCGGCGTTGGGCGCAGCGGCAATCCGCGTTCCTATGTCGCCTACGGCGTGCCTTATTCGGAAAGCCGCGAGCGGTTTCTCGAAACGCTCGAGATCGTCAAGCAGGCGTGGACGCAACCGACTTTCTCGTATGAGGGCAAGTACTACAGCTTCAATAATGCCTCAGCCGTGCCGCGACCCTATCAGCAACCGTGCCCGTCGATCCGCGTCGCCGCGGCCAGCGAGGAGACCTTTCCGTCCCTCGGCGAGGCCGGATATCCGATCTTTGTCGCGGTGCGCAGCGGTTCGCTCTCGGGGCTGGCGCCGGATCTTGCGGCTTATCGCCGGGCTTACCGCGAGGCCGGCCACCCGGGCGAGGGCGAGGTTTATCTGCGGCTGACCCTGCACATCGCCGACACCGACCGGCAGGCGCGGGACGAAGCCGAGGAGAGCATCATGTCCGGCTACCGGACTTTGAGCACGCGGCTTGAAAATTCGCCCAATCGCCGCCGTGCAGCAGAGGCGGCGACGGTGCGGACGATCTCGTATGAAGAGGTCATGCGCGACAAGGTCATTATCGGCGGTCCGGAAAGCGTCGCCGACCGGCTGCGGCAATTGCACGAGGAACTCGGATTGGACGGCATCCTGGCGGAGCTGAACTTCG
>Ga0210402_10005568_pt1 | contig 11262 bp, 12 predicted proteins | sample IncBWC7MmetaG_FD_161055 | JGI IMG/M metagenome (GOLD analysis project Ga0210402, IMG submission 161055) | Forest soil microbial communities from Barre Woods Harvard Forest LTER site, Petersham, Massachusetts, United States - Inc-BW-C-7-M | ecosystem: Environmental > Terrestrial > Soil >... | reverse complement strand
TTCCGTCACACACTGTCCACGCAAACGCTCAAGCGTTATCCAACCAAGGTGGTCTCGGAGCTACTCGGACACTCAAGCGTGCAAACAACACTCTCTGTATATCAGCACGTAGAAACCGAGGACTTCCGGGCTCCAATGAACGAGATGACGACTGAGTTGTTATGCGATGTTACCAAACTGAAGTTAGCAGCAGCTTGATTTATTGAAAATAAAAGAGTTGGTGAACCGGGGAGGACTCGAACCTCCAACCCGTTGATTAAGAGACCGTCCAAAGACAACTAAAACTGAGTGCTATCGTTCGCTATCGTATTCATTTTTCGCGCCACTAGAGCCCATCTGCTTCCCTGCCCACTGTGCCCACTTGCTATGGTTTGTGATGGAAATGGGGCACAAAATTGGGCACATTTCCTCAAATGGGGACTTCCTCCGGAATCTCTCTGTCGGGCAGCCTGCCCCCGAAAGCTAAGTCCAAATATCACGCCGAATAAACGGCTGAGTTCTGCACAGATGCTTGCGTCGCTTGATTCGCAGGAAGCTCCACGAGATCCCTAGCCACTGGAATTGCGTTAAGTTTCGCGTGGGCGGTGAGTTGCGAGCCAGTCGATGGCTTCGTTGGGGAGGTGATAGGTGTGTTTGGTGAGTAAGCTCGGTTATGGAGACGTCGGGTCGAATGCCGACGCGCGTGCGAAGCGTGCTGTGGACGTGGTCGAGCGACTTTCGGTGGAAAGCAGGCAGAAAGAATTGAGGAAGTGAATCGAAGGCCGCAGCGAAGCAACGGCTTCGGAAGGGGTCGCGACGTCGTCGAAAGATTTTAGGTTACACATAATGATTAACATGAAGGGGATCTCGAAACGAATCGGGCCTTTCCAATGCTGGAAATTCTCGCCGATCAGGCCATCATGCGCGGGCGCGCCAGACGAAGAGTCTTGCCGGAATTCGCGGCCCTGCGGGCCACTTCCGATTCTGGAGCGAACTCGCGAATCATGGTGGCAGGAGAGCCAACGGCGGCAGGCAGGGGTTTCATGGCTTGTTGCGAAGCTTCACGCATCAGTTCCATGCGGCTGTGCACCTTGAATTTGGAGAGCAGCGAAGAAACATGGAACTTGATGGTGCGTTCTGAAAGATTCAGTTCGCCGGCAATTTCTTTGTTGGTTAGGCTGCGGAGAATGCCGCCGAGGACATCTTCTTCGCGACGGGTCAGTTTCACGCTGACCTTGACGCTGTGTCCGGACTCGAGCAGCTTCTGGGTCCTTTCGCTAAGGTCACGTAGGTTTTCCGGGGCCGCCGGAACCATAATCAGGTAATCGCTGGGGGGTTGCCCGCGAACCATGCAGTGCATGGCCAGCAGACCGGCTGCGTGGTCTACAGGCAGCTCACCATCGGGTCCAGCTTCGACGTGGAAGTGGACTGTTCCCGTAGTCTTTTCATAGAAGAGATACACGCTGGGCGCAGTAGGGGCCTTAGCATGGGCTAGGGGTGGGGAAACAATATTCCTGTAGGTTAACTTCACACGTACTCCGTTCTGACGGAACAGATTCAAAATCGTCCACCGCTTACGATACAGACAACAGAATGATTACTAATGGCCTTCTCCTGTTGGCAGTTCAAGACCAACCTGACCCGCTTAGAGTCTTGAACTGATTGCTACAGTGAAAGCATCTCTTGTGAGATTGATTCTGTCGCTGCCTCCGGGCAACCCTGAGCTTGCTCAAACGCAATCACGGGAAGTAATAGCAGAGGGAAAAGAAGATGGAGATTTAACCGGTCACACCCTATGTAAGAACAGCCGTGCAGGGGATGGGGCACAAAATTGGGCACAGTTTGCTCCCATATAAAGTCCGTCCCGGCTCTCTAAGCAGGATGCAGTGTCGCGGTAGGGACGACCATCACTGATCGCCCTCCGCACAGAACCGTACGAGCGGCTTTACCACATACGGCTCCCACCTTAAGGGGAATTCTTATTGTTCTCGGATTGTTCCCGTGTCCGAAACTCAAATCGGCGGACGGATTGGCAACCGACCCTATTTCACCGCTCGATTCAAGCAGTGCCAAGAGAAAAACAAATTATGCCCGCGGAGGTTTCATCTTCGCGGACGGGGTTGAGTTGCTGCTTTGCCGCCGAGAACCTCTGGCGGGCGAGGCGGAACGATCTCCCGGGAAGCACAATTCTTGAAGACGGGATGAAGTGAACCGAGGGCCAAGATCGCTACTCCTGCCAAAAGAAACAAGCTTACTCTGTTTCTCATCTGCCCTCCCGCTGGTGATTGGAATTGCCGTTTCTATTGCGCTCTGTCCGAAACATAGACACAGTGGTTCCTCCGCACAAGCGACAACTTGCGACAAGCCGTACGTGTCTTAGTTTTTCGTGCTGACCCCGGTCTTACGGTGCAATTCCAAACGTACGCAATCGTGCTCAGAAACGCATCTCATACCCGCATTGTTGCGCCACGTCAACTGCTTCCGTTCGACTGCCCGCATCCAGTTGCTTCTTGATCCGATACACGTGGTTCTTCACAGTGAATTCCGACACATGCAACTGCAATGCGATTTCCTTGTTCGTTAACCCCTTGGCCACCAGCCTCATGAGTTGTTGCTGCCGCAACGTGAGTCCGCCTCGGCGCCCGCGTTTTTCCAGGCTAATGCCGCGCGGACCTCGCGCTACCAAGGCAAAGAGCACGCTGCACATTTCCGGCGGGCAAATCGCGTGCCCTCGCGCCACCGCCCGCACCGCGGTCGCCACCTCGGCTGCCGACGCGTCTTTTGTCAGGTATCCCGTCACATCGCAGCGCACCGCTTCCAAAAATGTCCCCGGCTCGAGATCCATCCCAACCGCAACCGTCCGGATCCTCGTCCCTGATTCTCCCTCAGACCTTTGGCTGAGCGTAGCCCAAAGCGGCTCGAGAAAGTCCACCACCACGACATCGCAACCACTCCGCGCGATTTCCTCGACGGTCGTCTCCTTTGCTCCGCCGTGGCCACACACATCCAAATTCCCACATCGTCGGAGTTGGCGCGCCAGCCCCTCCCGCAACAAGCGGTTCTTCATCACTAGGAACACACGTATCGGTGCCAGGCTTTCTCCATCCTCCTTGCCCTCGCACCTTGCCGCGCTTTCCATTGATGTCCTTTCCTCGTACGGGAAATCTTTCTCGTGCGCTGCGCTTGCGGAGTCTCTACCGGTTATTGCCCCTGTCGGCGGCGAGTCTTCCGTTGGTGCTAATCGAGTTTTGCGCTTCCCAGGTGGCCGGCGATCTTGTCGGCCAGTGGATGTGCCAGTTGTCCCGCCGAGCCCGCATAAGCGTTGCCCCAGAATTATGCACAGATGGTAATTCCCTCCCCTTTGGGCACGCACAGTCGAAACGACTGTCTATACTCTTGCAACGAGGAAAAATAGGCGCCTATATTACTGCCACGTCAGTCGCAAGCCCTGGAACGCAGGCCGGACCGCTCTTTGCGGTGGGATACTGATTTGACTCGACCTCCTGGTCCCGAACACCGAAGTTGGTGAAGTGAATTAATCTAAAGCGTTGAATCGGCGTCGGATACCCTTGCCGGGTCGCGGATATTGGACAAAAAAAGAGTTTGGCAAGCCCGTTGAACGCTTACCACTGCCTCCTGGAAAGGACATTCCCCTTGTCCAGCGCCTCAAGTTTCCGCAGCCTCAAGAGGCCACTCCTACGCACCCGCCATCTCCACCTGAGGTACCAACCGATCCGGAATACCTTAGGATTGTGGCGTTCGAGTCTCGCAACATCAGACTTAACAAAAATCTAAAATGGCACCGTCTCGTCAAAGAGTCGGAACGGATTCTGAAACGTGCGAGCGTGGACCTCAGGGGTATTCTCGAACCGCCGGCTTACGGTGAGCCGTTGATCTACGAGTTTCCAAGCAATCTCTCCAAAGAGCTTTGGACTTCGTAAACGCTGTAATTTTAGCGCTTGAGGCTGAAGGATTCCCTGTTTCTATTGAGCGAGGCAAGCATGAAACGGGAGTTAAGATCTTCGGTCATCGAATTCGCTTCGCACTGGTAGAAAAAGCGCGTGCCGTTGGACGACGTCAGGTCAAGGAATATTCCTGGACCAGAACCGAATTCGACTACAAGTCGACGGAAGAGCTTGAATTCCGTGTCGGCGATTACTCGTATGGTCAGAAGTTTCGGGACAGTAAGAACACGAGACTGGAATCACAATTATCGGCGTGTGTAAGTTGAGCGCATGGCAGGTGCCCACATACTCGAATACGAGCGAGGCTTCTAGGTGTAACGGCTACAGGTTCCAATCAGGTCGGCCAAGAATTGCCTTTTACTCATTTCAAAGTCTTGATTGTCGGCAAATCGGACAAGTCAAGTTCTAGAACTTCAATTGGACGATTTCGGCGTTTCCCAGGACTTGACGATGAACCGACCCCGATTGCTTTTGCAAATTGTAGTAGGCTGCTTAAATGAAGCTCGAATTTTTGCCGGATGGTCCGGACAATTCTGGCCTGATTCGGCTATACGACTACAGTCAGTCAGACGTCCACGCACTGAGCAAGATTGCAAGCGAATTAGCCACTGGCTCGCGTAAACAAATTGCTCTCCAAAGTGAAAGTTGGGTCGCACCAATTAGCGGATGCAAATTAATCCTGCGACTCGGCGAACGAAATTCAGGTATCCGTCAAGTTGGTCCGCTAGATTTTGAATGTGAACTCAGTGCAGATGGCTGGAACAATGTTGAGGGGCTGCTTGAGCCTTTCTGTAAGTCCGCAACCACAGGTTTCCAGTGGCTGACCAATTCGGGCAGAATTTCTTTCTTAATCTCCCACAGCAGTAGATGGTAAGGGCGACGGAGGCTAGTAGCCTTGGACGGTTTCCGCGTTTACCAGGACTTGTTGGGTTTACGATATATCGCTGCACAGAGCGCGGTGACAAATGACGAATTTTCAGACCACTGAGATAAACCTCCACGGGTTCCGCTTCAACGCTCTTGTAGCTGGTGCTGCTGACGGGGACTTGGTGCTCTTTCTGCATGGCTTTCCGGAGTTTGGAGACGCGTGGCGTGATGTCATGCAGCCGATTGCCGAAGCAGGTTTCCGCGCCGTTGCAGTGGACCAGCGCGGCTATTCGAGGGGAGCGCGGCCAACTGATGTCAGCGATTATGGAATTGAGCACCTTCTGTCTGATGTTCGGGGATTTGGAGACGCGCTTGGACGTCGTCGTTTTCATCTGGTCGGGCACGATTGGGGTGCGTTTTTGGCCTGGGTCTTTGCAGCTAAACATTCGGACCGTGTTCAGTCGCTAAGTACCTTGTCCACGCCCCATCCAGACGCATTCCTCAACGCCGTGGAAACGGACGAGGACCAGAAACAGCGTTCCAGATACATATCTTTTTTCAAAATGCCCGATGGAGCGGCGGAGAGTTTCTTCCAAGCCGACAATTATCAGCACCTGCGAACCGTTTACCAAGGAAAGCTCTCTGAATCGGCAATCAGCCAAAACATCCAGCGTCTCGCGGAGCCAGGCGCTCTAACAGCGGCCCTAAACTGGTATCGCGCTTTGAACCCCAAAATACGCATCGGAAAGATTGCGGTGCCAACTCTTTACATCTGGAGCACAACGGACCTTGCCCTTGGCGAGAGTGCTGCGAGGGCAACAGCTGAATATGTCGCAGGGCCATACTGCTTCGAGATACTGGAAGGTGCAACCCATTGGCTCCTTCAGGAAGCGCATGACCGAGTGTCGGCCCTCGTGTTGAAGCACATTTCCGCCAATCGCTCTCAAATTCCTAGGTCAGGTGCGGTTAACATCTGATTTGCACGGAAAATCGGGCAAGTTCCTTCCACCTGAATCCTTCATCGCCGATAGTACCGCGTTTCTGACATTCGTGAGCCGCAATGAGGCCATATTCCTCGCGGTTTGCAACGCCTTGAAGGACCGAGGCGACAAATCCTGACAAGCGTCCGGTTCAAAGTACTTGGGCAAGTACCGGGGGAATTCAGGGCTTTAGCAGGGTCAACGAGTAAATCGTCGATTTAAAGGCCTCCAATTCCTTTGCACTCGCCTCTGACTTCTGAGTGTTCATGGAAACAGAAAATAGCACCGGTTTTTGGGAACCGGGATTTACGTAGGCGACGTACTCGTGAAATTCCCCGGGAATGTAGAAGGCCTTCGCCAAACAGAGGTAGCTCGGATTTGTCGCGGTGATGTGCTTGAACTGAACCTTTGGGTATTGCTCCCTGTAAGCCCGCATGTCCTCTTCTAGGTCCGCACGGGTGTTCTCGTCTACCTTTGTGTTCACACGGACTCGGATTAGACCGGAGATGCTGTCGAGCGGTTGACCGGCTTCGTGGAAGACCACATTGGATTCAAATTTTTGAGAGTTTGTGGTGTCCCCATTCCAGCCAGGAGGCTCTTTTACGCTGAACATGAAGTTCTCGCCGTAGACGAGTAACTGGTCGAGTTTCTGCTGGGCAAGACTAGGCTGAACCACCCAAGCCAAAGCGATTAGGTAGGCGCAGAATCGGCTCGCAGTGAGAAATTTTGCAATGCTTGGATTCACAGACCAATGCTAGCGTCTTTCGATTTTCTGAGAACCTGTTCTTGGGTTCAGTTGCTTCGTGGCGGTCAACTCCCGATTCGTCGACACCGGAGAAGTCAAGTTCTAGGACTTTAAATGGACGGTTTGGGCGTTAAACAGGACCTTGCCATAAATTTGTTTTGAAATTTCCCTGTCACGAATGTTTTTGGCGCGTTGTAATGTTCTTTATCATGAGCGAAAGACAGGTATCCTCTGTCCACCGTGGCGACTCGTGACGAACTCAAAGCGCTCATTGACCAGTTGCCCGAGCCTCGGCTTGAAATTGTTCGAAACATGCTTGAGCACAACGTCCATCCGCCTCAGCCGTGGCCGGAGGTCGAGCAGATGCAACGGCGCTCTCAGGAGTACAGAGAGCGGGTCGAGCAACGGTTCCGCGAGACCGGTAAGCCAGGAACGGTCGGAGGGATGGCCGGAGGTGGAAATATTGGCATCCACCAGGGAACTCCTTTCGGGCGACAAGGCTTTTCCTACTGGGACGAAAAGGCTTTAGTACACCAGACCCTGCAATCGTTCGATGGGCAGGAGCTGGAAATCATGGAGCGGTTGTCGCTCTCTCCTGACCGCACAAAGCTTTCCTGCGTTCTCGAACTCTCAAGCGGTGGCCGCACAGTGAATTTCACAGAAGAGTTCCCAATTACGAAGAAAGAGGCACAGTCATAACCGAACCGTCAACCCTGCCGGTCACTTGAGACAAGTCCCGTCCTAGAACTCCACCTTTCCGGTAACCGGAGTTAATCAGGCACTAGCGCATTGGCTGGTGGCTATCCTCCGCGCGGTTCTATGACCGATCGTTTTGCAGAATCTCAATTGACAGCAGGACTTCATAGACTCAGACTACGCCCTTATGCGACTACCTATTCTCTGCCTCTTGGCGTGCGCTCTGTCTCCGTCAGTGCCGCCAGCACAGGCTCCTGATGGGGTTCCGGTCATCAAGATTATGAAGGAAGACAGCTCGATTAAGTTCCATGTGAAGGCGTCGGTGGCGATTGACGGCACATTCGATAAGTGGGACGCCACAGCAACTATGACCTCTCCGGACGTGGAAACAGGCGTTCTGGACATCAAGATTCAAGCAGCCAGTGTAAATACCGGAAGCGGTATGAAAGACGGAAAATTGAAGGGCAAAGACTTTTTCGATGCGGAGCACAATCCGTTGATCACTTTCCACTCAACGAAGATTGTACAGACCGGCCCAGACACCCTTGATTACATCGGCGACTTCACGATCCGCGGAGTGACCAAACCCGAAAAGCTAACGTTCACGCTTTCCGGGAAAGGTACTGGCTCGGGCGAGATTAAAGGGACCATGGCCTTCGACCGCAAGGACTATGGGATGAATAAAGGAATTCCGTTGGTAAAGATCGCCGACCGTGTCGAGGTGATAGTCGACCTCAAAGGTAAGCGAGTAAGCGGACCTCCCCTGGTATTTAAACAGTAGCCCGCCTTGCTTTACAGTCTCCGGGGAATGTCGTCGTTTCACCACAAGGCATTCCCACGATAATGGAGCTTCACTCAAATGCGCTGAGCAGGCCGCCCTCTGCTAACAGAGGAGTAGCCCATGAAAGCATCAGTTCGGCGATTAGCGATCAGGCCTGCTCTGGCGCTGCTCGTTGGCCTGTCCGCTTGCAATGAAAAGCAAGTGACTGAGCCTCCTTCGAAATCCGCATTGAGCTTCAGCTCAAGCGAACTCGCTAACCGCACTCTGCATCGCCGAGCCGTCGAGGCCGTCATCTGGGGCACGCCTGCCGTCAACTTCGATGCGATGTATCAGGCGATGGTGCGGGACGCCAAGGCTGGAGAGGGCAGCAACAAGATCGTCTATTGGTCGCGGCTATTTGACTGGAAGAACCAGACTCTTACACCAAACCCCGACTCGATTTATTTCATGCCCTTCATTAACACGAAGGATGTCGGTCCGGTCGTGCTGGAAATCCCACCTGAGGACGAAGGCTCAATCACCGGCTCGGTGGACGATTGTTGGCAGACCGCAATCGAGGACGTGGGACCAGCGGGTGTTGACAAAGGAAAAGGTGGCAAATACTTGATACTGCCACCCGGCTACAAGGACAAAGTGCCAGCCGGATATATCGCAATGCCGTCGGACACCTACGAAAACTACGCGCTTTTGCGTTCCATTCTCAAGGGTGGCAGCGAGTCCGACATCGCAAAAGCCGTCGCCTATGGCAAACGGGTTAAGCTCTACCCGCTATCCCACGCTGTTCACTCACCTGAGACCCAATTCGTGGACGCAATTGACGTGGTCTACGACGCAAACATTCCGTGGGACCTGCGATATTTCCAGTCGCTCGACCGCATCGTTCAAGCTGAGCCGTGGCTGACGAGAGACAAGGTCATGATCAATCAACTCAAATTCATCGGCATAGAGAAAGGCAAGCCCTTTAACCCCGAAGTGAAAACGCAGGACGCGCTCAAAGACGCCGTTCGAGAAGCCCACGCCTGGCTGGCGGACAAATACGAAACCTCCTACTTTCCTCCGCCCTACTATGAAGGTGGCCAGTGGCACCTGCCGGCCTCGACCGATGTCATCGAAGGATTGAAAAACTTCTTCGGCAATCCTGATAAGTATCCCGTCGATGGCCGCGGCGTCGCCTACACCGTCGGCTTCTTCAGCGCAAAGCATCTGGGCGCCGGCCAGTTTTATCTGATGACATTCAAAGACAAGGATGGCCACGACTTTGAGGGCGGCAACGCGTATCGACTCACCATTCCGGCAAACGCTCCTGTCAGACAGTATTGGTCTGCCACGGTCTATGACCACAACACCCACGCACTCATCCGCAACATGCAACGAGCCAGCCGATCTTCCCAAACCGTGGAACTTCAAAAGAACACCGACGGTTCGGCGGACGTGTACTTCGGCCCGAAGGCCCCGGCAGGTAAAGACTCGAATTGGATTCCGACCAGCGCCGATGGAAAATTCGAGGTTCTCTTTCGCCTTTACGGACCGGAGAAACCGCTGTTCGACAAAACTTGGAAACTCCCGGACATCGAGAAATCGAACTGAAGAACTAAATAGCTCACTTGATTGGAGATTGTCATGACCAACTACGGATATTCGATTGCCGGTTTGATGATTTTGGCGACCATCCCGCTCTATGCGCAAGGGTCAACAGAAAAGGCCGTACCTGTCACCCCGGACAACTTCAACCGCGCTGAGAGTGACATGTACTTCGCGCAAACTATCAATCTGGCTGGAGGCACTGGTAAGTTTCATCACTATCGCGAGATCATTCCGATCGACAAGCAACCCGTGATCCGCTCCAACCGCGATACGCTGTATTCGTCTGCAGTCTTCGATCTCGATGCCGGACCCGTGACGGTCTCGTTACCCGACGCGGGTAAGCGTTTCATGTCCATGATGTTGATCGATGAAGACCATTATGTGCCCGCGGTCTTTTATGGGACGGGGGCCCATACCTTCACGAAAGAACAGATCGGCACTCGCTATCTCATTGTAGGAATCCGCACGTTCGTCGATCCGGCTAGTCCAAAGGACTTAGAGCAGGTCCATGCCTTGCAGGACGCAATTAAGTACAACCAGGCGAGTCCTGGCAGCTTCGCGGTACCCAACTGGGATCATGATAGCCAGAAAAACGTGCACGACGCGCTGCTGGCGCTAGCCGCGACCCTACCCGATACAAAACGGATGTTTGGGGCGAGGGATCAAGTAGACCCCGTGCGGCACTTGATCGGAACGGCCACGGGATGGGGCGGCAATCCTGAGAAGGACGCGCTTTATCTTACCGTTGTGCCGAGCAAAAACGATGGTGTCACCGTATACAAACTTACCGCGAGAGATGTGCCCGTTGATGGCTTCTGGTCGATCAGTGTCTACAATGCCGATGGATACTTCCAGAGAAACCAGTACGATGCCTACACGTTGAACAACCTCACGGCCAAAAAGAGCGCGGATGGGTCGATCGAGGTACAATTTGGCGGCTGCGATGCCAAGATGCCGAATTGTTTACCCATCACTCCGGGATGGAACTATTGGGTCCGTCTCTATCGTCCACGACCACAAATTCTGAACGGCAGTTGGAAGTTCCCCAACGCGCAGCCTGCGCAATGAGCTGTACAACTATTGAAAGCCTGCCCCAGAAATTCTCCTAAGTCCTCGTAAGTCGACGCAATATAAAAGGGTGCCCCTTTTGGAGTAGGGTTTTGAGTGTTCGGCTCGAACCCCTCCAGAAAGGAACACCCTTATGACTAGTGCTAAATATATCGGCATGGATGTACACAAGGAAAGCATTTCGATTGCTGTGCTGAACTCCGTCGGCAAGGTGGTGATGGAATGCGTCATCGAGACCAAAGCCAGCGTGATTCAGTTTTTGAGCGGACTGAGCGGAGGCTTGCACGTTACGTTTGAGGAAGGAACCGCATCCGCCTGGCTGTATGACCTGCTGAAGCCGCACGTCACGCGATTGGTAGTGTGCAATCCACGTCGGAATGCCTTGTTGAAGGTTGGCAACAAGAGTGACCGCATTGACGCCCGGAAATTAGCTGAACTGCTGCGTGGCAACCAACTTCAGCCGGTCTATCACGGTGAGCACGGCCTACGTACTTTGAAGGAGTTGGTGCGCAGTTATCTGACCGTCAGCAAAGATCTCGCCCGGGTGATGACCCGCGTGAAAGCGTTGTACCGCAGTTGGGGCATTCCCTGCAGTGG
>Ga0210402_10005566_pt1 | contig 11263 bp, 7 predicted proteins | sample IncBWC7MmetaG_FD_161055 | JGI IMG/M metagenome (GOLD analysis project Ga0210402, IMG submission 161055) | Forest soil microbial communities from Barre Woods Harvard Forest LTER site, Petersham, Massachusetts, United States - Inc-BW-C-7-M | ecosystem: Environmental > Terrestrial > Soil >... | reverse complement strand
GATCTCATCGGGATACTCACCATGGGAGGGCACAGCGCTCAAGGGGAGTGAGGACTCGGGATTTTCCGGCTCATGCGATGGCATTGGCTCTTCCTCTGACGTCCGAATCAACGGCGGTCGGTTGCCGGCGCAGCAGGCAATACATGGTGGGCACGAAAATCAGCGTTGCAAACGTTGCGAACAATAAGCCGCCAATCACCGCTCGGCCCAACGGAGCGTTCTGTTCGCCGCCTTCGCCCAACCCCAACGCCATCGGCACCATGCCGACGATCATTGCCCCGGCGGTCATGAGCACCGGCCGCAATCGGGTGTATCCCGCATTGATGGCGGCGCGCAATGGCTCGTCGCCCGCCGCCATGCGCTGATTGGCAAAGGTGACCACCAGGATGCTGTTGGCGGTCGTCAGGCCAATGCACATCAGTGTGCCCATGAGCGCCGGCACGCTCAGGGGCGTTTGCGACAGGAACAGCATCCACATGACCCCGCCCAGCGCAAACGGAACCGCCATCAGCACAATGAGAGGGTCGATCCAGCTTTGGAAGTTCATCACCAGAAACAAATACACCAGGATGACGGCAAGTGCGATGCCGGTGAATAATCCGGTGTAGCTCTCGCGCATGGTCTCGACCTGGCCGCTCAAGGTCACCGTCAATGCCTGCGACGCATCCGGGCGGTACTGCTTCAACATCTTGTCGATGTCGCCGGCTGCACCGTAGAGATCGCGCCCCTGCACATCCGCATGCACGTCGAATACCGGGCGGATGTTCAATTGCGAAGTCACCATCGGTACCGTCTCGCGGCCAAAGGACGCGAGATTCAGCAGCAGTTGTCCGTTGCCGGCGCCGCCGCCGGAAGTCACGGGCATCGTCTGCAGATCTTGCGATGAGCGAATCCGGTACGGCGGAATTTGCACCACCAAGGGATAACTGACGCTGTTGCGCGGATCAATCCAAAAATTGGGGCTGGACTGCGCACTCGAATTGGTGGCCACCAGCACGTTGTTGGCCGCTTCCTGCTGCGTCACGCCCGTCTCGGTTGCCAGCGCGCGATCCATGTCGACGGTCAGCGCCGGCGCGTTCGGGACTTGAAACACATGCGAATCGACGACTCCGGCGACGCCGGTCATGGCGTGCGCAATCTGCGAAGCCAGTGCAAACGCGGCGTTTTGATCCGGTCCCGAAACCCGCACGTCGATGGGCGCCGGCTGCCCAAAATTCAGTACCTGATCGACGATGTCGGCGGGTTGAAAGAAGAACTGCAGCTGCGCAAACCGCGCCGGCAGTTCACGGCGCAGCATTGCGATGATTTTCGCGGTCGGCGCGTGATGAGCATTCAGCGAGATCAAGATCTCGCCGTCCATCGGGCCCACCGTGGCCGAATCGCTCAGCGCGATGTTGATTCCGCTGTAGGGCAATCCAATGTTGTCGAGCATCACATCGATCTGGTCATTGCCGATCAGCTTGCGGATTTGCGCCTCGACTTCGGCGAGATGCTGCTGGGTCTTCTCCAGCCGGGTTCCCGGCGGTGCCCTGACGTGCAGGCGCATTTGCCCGGCGTCCACTTGCGGAAAAAAATCCCGCCCCAGGAACGGAAACAGCAGTGCCGATACCACGATCATGGCGGCGAATGCGCTCACCGTCAGACGCGCCTGCGACAGCGCCCATGACAGGATATTGCGGTAGCCGGCGCGGAAGCGTTGAAATCCGTGTTCGAAACCGGCCTGAGTTCTCACCAGAATATTCTTGGGCTGTGCCGGTTCATGCGTCTGCGCCGGCTGCGCCTCGAATTCCTGCACCGCGCGGCGCATCAAGAGATTGAACAGCACCGGCACCATCGTGAAGGAGAGCGCGAGACTTGCAAGCAGTGCGCCAATGACCGACAGCGACAGCGGCGAGAACAAATACTTGGCGGCGCCCTGCAGCAGAAATACGGGTACGAAGACGATGCAGATGCACAGGGTGGACAGAAACGTGGGTACCGCCACCTCACTGGCACCGGCGACGATGGCTTGATGCAATGGCTCGCGCATCGCGACATGGCGCTCGATGTTTTCGATCACCACGGTGCCGTTGTCGACCAGGATTCCAATCGCCAGCGCCAATCCACCCAGGGTCATGGTGTTCAGCGTTTGTCCGGCAAGATCGATGAACAGAACGGCCGTGATGATGGATAGCGGGATGGAGGCGAGAATGATCAGCGACAGCCGCACGTTGCCGAGAAACAAAATGATGACCAGGGCGGTCAAGGCCGCCGCCATGCAGGCGCTTAAGAAGACGCTATTGAGCGCGGCCTTCACGAACAGCGATTGATCGAACAACGCCTTGATGGTCACATCCGGGGGCAGGACCTTCTTGATGTCGAGCAGTGCGGCACGCACGCCGTCGATCACCGCGAGAGTCGACACGCCCCCGGTTTTGCGGATCGTCATGAGCGCGCCGGGAGTTCCATTGACCGACACGGAATTCGTCTGAACTTGGAAGCCGTCGTGCACATGCGCAACATCCCGCATGAACACCGTTCGCCCGTCCACCTGCTTGATCGGGAAAGCGTTGATGGATTCGATGACGTCGGGCGAATTATTCATCGCCAGGGCGTAGTCCTTATCCCCGATCTTGACGTCGCCGGCCGGAAGTATGACGTTCTGGCGCTGCAAGGCCGTGCTGACATCGGCGGCAGACAGACCGCGCGCTTGCAGCGCCGTCGAGTCCAGATCGGCCATGATCACGCGCGGCTTGCCGCCGTAGGGGTAGGGAACCTCGGCGCCGTGCACCACGGCCAGCGCCGGGCGAATGATGTTCTGGCCCAAATCGTTCAGCTTGGTATCGGGCAGCGACTTGCTCGACAGACTGAGCTGGATGATGGGCACATCGGTCGCGCCGTAGCGCAGCACCAGCGGCGGCGTGATATTGGGCGGCATGTACTTGAGCACCACCAACGCGCTGCTGTCGAGCTGCGAGATCGCACGGGTCACATCCGCGCCTTCGTGAAGATAGATCTTTTCCACGCCGACGCCCTGGTAGCTCACCGCTTCGATGCGCGCGATGTCATCCACCAGCGAGGCGAGCTGCCGTTCGTGCAATGTCAGGATACGGTTCTGAATGTCCTGCGCGCTCATGCCGTTGTACGTCCAGACCACGGCCGCCACCGGAATATCGATTTCCGGAAATATGTCGACCGGCATGCGCAGCGCCGCGCCGATCCCCGAAAGCGCGACGAGGATGAGCACCGCGGCGACGGTGTAGGGCCGCTTCAGCGCAATTTCGACGACGGACATGCAAAGTCCTCTATGGCAATGCGCGTAATCTATGCATTGCGGTGCGGGATGTCAGGGGCCGAAAGTCACTTCTCGGCCGGACTTGGTGAACTTTTATAGTGACTTTAGTCACTTTTTGAATCCCTCGATCGCCCCGGGGGCAATCAGTCGGGACGTGACTGCTTTATCGATAGCAGGGCAAGTTCGGTACGCGTGTTGGCGTGCAGTTTTTCCATGATGCGGCTGACATAGTTTTTCACCGTGCCTTCGGCAAGAAACAGCGTGTTGGCGATCTGTCGATTGGTCATGCTTTCGGAGATGAGCTGCAGAATCCTTTCCTCCTTCTCGCTCAGCGACTCCGTGCCAAGCGGGCGCTCGCGCACCGGGTCCGCCTGCGGCATTTGCGCGAGGCGCCGGAATTGGTCCATCACCTTGCGGGCGATCTGCGGGGTCAATCTGGACTCGCCACGCCGCAGCGCGCGAATGGTTTCGAGCAATTCGTCTTCATCTGCATCCTTCAAGAGATATGCATGGGCTCCGGCGCGCACCGCTTCGAACACGGTTTCATCGTCATTGAGCGTCGTCAGCACGAGAATTTGCGTATTGGGAAGATTTCGCGTGATCTCGCGGGTTGCCGCCACTCCCCCTTTGAGCGGCATGTGCAAGTCCATCAACACCACGTCGGGATGCAGCAGTTGCGCGAGCTCGACGGCTTCAACGCCATTGCGTGCCTGACCCACGACCTCCATGTCAGGCTCCATGGACAGGAGTATCGCCGCGCCCCGGCGCACCAACTCTTGATCCTCCGCAATGACGATGCGGATGGCGGGTTGGGTGATCGACTCGCCGGTGGTCACGTGACAATCCTCATGTGAGGGCCAATCATGCGACGCGCGCGCCATCGATTGGAAGTGACTTTAGTCACCTGCTAACGTGTGCGCATGGCCGGCCCGGGTATAGCTGACACACTGCGATCGGTACTCGCAAGCCTCGACCCGCGGCGCAGTCTGGGCGCAGCGGCGATGTGGCTGATCCTCGCGCTGGCGGCTGCGTTCTCGATCGCTGCGGCTGTCTGGGTGGGCCGCATCGCCAGCGAAAACGTGCTGCAGCAGCATGTGCGAAGGCTTTCTCTTGAAACCGATCAACTGAGCTCCGATCTCGGACAAGCGCTTGCCGCGCGCCTCGATGCGGTTCGCGCCGCGGGACATATCTTGGCGGCGCGCGCTCCCGACCGACCCGGCTTGGGTCAAGTCTTCGAGGAACTGCTGTCGGCTTACCCGCAGCTTGATTGGATTGCAATCGCGGATTCGGGCGGCGCCGTCATCGCATCGAATGGCGCTTATCACGCGGGGGACAATGTCGCCACCGGCCCCTGGTTTGCGTCGGGATTGCAGGGCCCGTGGCTTGGCGTCATCGAAGCGCTCGGCCGCTCACCGCCAACAGCCGCTGCGAATGTCACCGCTCTGGGCGATATGGCCATTCCAGTGCGCGAGGCAACCGGTCGCGTCGTGGGCGTGATCGCTGCACACTTGAGCTGGCGGCGCACCGCCCAGCATCCCGAGCGCCTCACGGACGAGCTCGATCCGCGAGCTGCGACGGAAGCCTATGTCCTTGATCGCGACGCAATCGTGCTCATCGGCCCTGAGAATCTCCGCAACAAGCGCTGGAGTGGGATTGCTGAGGATGAATCGCCGCGCGGCGCGCTGCCGGCAACCGCAGAGAAGTTGAATGCGCCGCGGTTCGAGCACCTCGCCGACGGTCGCCGGGTCCTGGTGTCGCGGTCCTTGCTCAGCGCCAGCAACGAAATAACCACGCTCGGCTGGCAGGTTCAGCTGTGCGAGCCGAATGAGCGGGTGTATCAGCGTGCCAATGCGCTGACGCTGCGAATTCTGTGGGTGTCGATGTGCCTCGGAGCCGCCACGGCATTTCTCGGGATACTGGGCGCGCGGCATTTGACCGGGCGCTTGAAGCGCCTGGCCCGGTCGGTCGCCCGCGTCGGCAACAACGACGCGGCGACCATGGAAATTCCCCGCGGTGTCGATGAAGTAGCGCAGCTCGGAGCCGCGTTTGCCAAGATTCTGGGCGATCTCCAACAGGAGCGCGGCGAGCTCGAGCGGCGCGTCGCGGTGCGAACGCGCGAAGTGGAAAGGCTCGCGGAAGAGTCGCGTTATGCCGCGATTGTGCGCGAACGCTTGACGATTGCGCGCGACCTGCACGACACGCTCGCGCACTCGATGATGGCCATGCTCAGCGAGGTTCGACTGCTGCGCAGGCTCCAGGCGCGAGATCCGGGTGCGGTTGCCGCGGAGCTGACGCGCGCCGAAAAGCTGGCTCATGAGGGGCTTCAGGAAGCGCGATCGGCGATCACCCAGATGCGCGTCACCGCGGTGCGCGAGACAGGTTTGGGTCCGGCGCTCGAAAGCGAATTCGAACGCTTTATCAATCGCACCGGACTTGCCGGGGATTTCAGCGCAGATCTGGCCGCCGCCCGGTTCGGTGACGAGCGCGCGGAGACCATTTTGCGCATGGCGCAGGAGGCATTGCGCAACGTGGAGCGCCACGCGCGGGCCACTCGGGTGGTGCTGCGATTGCAATCCACGGACGACGCCGGCCTGGAATTGCGCATCGAAGACAACGGGGTTGGTTTCGATCCCAAAGCGCTGCGGCCCGGACACTACGGCATCGTCGGGTTGCGCGAGCAAGCGGAACTCATCGGCGCCGAGTTGTCCATTGACAGCAAACCCAATGAGGGTACGAGCCTGCGCATTTCCTTGCGGCTGTCGCCAATCGTGTTTGCGCCAACCGACACCACCATACCGGCGTGATGGCTCACCCTTCAGGACGCCTGCGGCCCCACGCACCGCCGTAGCGCACACAGCTCTTATCTGTGGTAAAATAGCAACAATTGTATTATGAGCATTCTGGCGAAGCTGATATAAGTGGCATCCTATTCGAATGCCAGTAGAATTACGGGCAAAAGCAACGTCACGTTGATGTAACAATACGTCGATTAAATCCAACAATCGAAAACCGCGGGAGTCTTAGCTGTGAATGACGCAATCAATGTTAGCCAAGGGAAGGGATTTAAAGTCTGGCGTAAAGGCCGCGCGGGATTTCTGAAATACGCACTGGTCCTGGGTTCGGTGTTGGCAGCGACGGGTCTCGCGCATGCGCAGACTGTTCCGGCCGACGACAGCCTGACCTACAAGGGCATCACCCTGTACGGCATCGTCGATCTCGGCCTGCAGTACCAAACCCATGGCGCGCCCATCAGTGACTATTTTCCTGCCGGCAGCGCCGATATCGTGCAGAAAAACAGCAATCATTCGATCACGGGCGTCACTCCCAACAACCTGAGCCAGTCGCGCCTCGGTTTGAACGGCAAGGAAGAGCTGTTCGATGATTGGAACGCGGTGTTCAAGCTGGAAATATTTTTCAACCCGCAATCCGGCGAACTCAGCGATGCCTTGAAGTCGCTGACGCAGAACAACGGCCGCACGGTGGCCTCGGGCACGCAAACCACGAACATCGATTCCAGCGTCGCGGGGCAACTCTTTACGCAGTCCTATCTCGGCTTCAGCTCCAAGACCTACGGAACCATCACCTTTGGCCGGCAAAACACGTTGATTGCGGACGGCGTTGCGAAATACGACCCCAACGCGGCGTCCCAGGCGTTCTCCTTGATCGGATTGTCGGGAACGACGGCAGGCGGCGGCGACACCCAGGATCGCCGGCTGGATGAGTCGGCGAAGTACACGAACACATTCGCCAGCTTCCTGCATGTCGGCGCGATGTACAAATTCAACGGCGCTTGGGGCAGTGCCTACACGGCGTGGGAGCACAATCTCGGCTTCGAATATGCGGGATTCTCACTCGACGGCTACTACGCCAAGATCAAGGATGCCGTTTCGGTATCGGCACTGAGTCCCGCTCAGGTGGCCGGATTGCCCGCCTTGGGAATCTCACCGGACAAGGCGCTCTCCGGCACGGTTTCGGACAACACCTCGTTCTCCTTCATGGCCCTGTACAACTGGGCGCCGGTGAAGCTGTATGCGGGCTATGAGCACATCAGTTTCGGCAATCCGCAGACGCCGCTGGGTGCCGGTTTCGATGACATCGGCGGATACAAGCTCGCGTACGTCAACAACGCCGCATTTCCGCAGAACAAGATATTGCAGGTCTACTGGGGCGGCTTCAAATGGGCGGTCAACCCGCAAGTCGACTTCACCGCCGCGTGGTACGGCTACAAGCAGAACAGCTATGGCGTCGGCGCCAGCACGAACTGCAACAGCAACGCCTTCGGCACCTGCAGCGGCACCACGGATGACTATTCGGGCGACTTCGTTTGGAAGATGTCCAAGCGCTTCTCGAGCTATGCCGGCATGATGTACACCGGCGTGCACGGCGGTCAGGCCAACGGCTATGTGTTTCATACCAACGACGTGACGACCACCGTCGGTTTGCGGTATATATTCTAGCGATCAGAGGATTGACCTCATGGCTATTGCGGCCATGAGGTCTTCCATAACAAAAATCATCGCGACACGCGCCGGCCCACGCGCGTAAAATCACCGTCCTGGGGAAAGTTCGGGGGATACTCTATGAACGACGCAGAAAAAAAACGCGGCGGGTGGAGCTGGTGGTATCTGCTCTTCGTCGTCCAGTTTGCCGTGGCCCTGTGGCCGCCTCTGTACAACAAGGCCGAGCCATCCCTCCTCGGAATGCCGTTTTTCTACTGGTTTCAGCTGGCGTGGGTGATCGTCAGCGCCGTCTTCACCGCGGTGGTCTATTTCGCTGTGAAAGAGTGATCCGCCTCGCCGCGCACTGATTCTCAAAACAACAAGATGGGACACGGGGGATAATCGTGCAGGATCTGAACTGGGTAGCACTGACGATTTTCGTATTGTTGTTCGGCTTTATTACCTGGCTGGGATTCGCGGCCGCACGTTGGCGCCGGGGCGATCTGGACCTGCTGCATGAATGGGGCCTGGGCGGCAGGCGCTTCGGTACCGTCATCACTTGGTTCCTGGTCGGCGGCGATCTTTACACCGCCTATACGTTCATCGCCATTCCCGCCCTTGCCTACGGCGCCGGGGCGGTCGCCTTCTTTGCGGTGCCGTATACCATCATCATTTATCCCATCATGTTCCTGGCGTTTCGGCGCCTGTGGAATGTCTGCAGCAAGCACCAGTACATCACCGCCGGTGACTTCGTTAAAGGCCGCTTCGGCAACCGCTGGCTGGCTCTGGCGGTGTGCGTGACCGGCATCGTCGCCACCATGCCCTACATCGCCTTGCAGCTGGTCGGCTTGCAGGTCGTCATCGGCGCACTGGGCATCTCAGGCTCTGGATTGGCGGCCGATCTGCCGCTGCTCATTGCTTTCGTGATCCTGGCGGCCTTCACCTACTCCAGCGGTCTGCGTGCGCCGGCGTCGATCGCCATCGTGAAAGACGTTCTGATCTACCTCACCGCATTCGTGGCCATCATCGTGATACCGATGCAGCTCGGCGGCTTCCATAAGATTTTCGCCGCCGTGCCGGCGCAGAAGCTCCTGCTGGCCATTCCCGGTCCCAATACCACCGGCGCGTACAGCGGCTACGCCACGCTGGCACTGGGTTCGGCGCTCGCACTGTTTCTCTACCCGCATTCTTTGACGGGCATCTTGAGCGCCAGCAGCGGCCACGTGGTCCGGCGCAATGCCGCCATGCTGCCGGCCTACACCTTCCTGCTGGGCCTGCTGGCACTGTTCGGCTTTTTCGTCATCGCCAGCGGCGTGGACAAGCTCCCCGAATACGCCGCGGGCTTCAAGCAATTCCACAACAACTTTGCGGTGCCGGCGCTGCTGCTGCACAGCTTCCCGTCCTGGTTCGTCGGTATCGCGTTTGCCGCCATCGGCATCGGTGCGCTGGTGCCGGCCGCCATCATGTCGATCGCCGCGGCAAACCTCTACACACGCAATATTCATCGCGAGTTCATCAACAAGAATCCGACCGACAAGCAGGAAGCGCGAGTGGCGAAGCTGGTGTCGCTGATCGTCAAGGTCGGCGCGCTGGTGTTCATTTTGTTCGTGCCCACGCAATACGCCGTGCAGCTGCAGCTCTTGGGCGGTATCTGGATCATTCAAACGCTGCCTCCGGTCATGCTGGGCGCCTATACCCGTTGGTTCAACGCCTGGGCGCTGCTGGCCGGATGGGCGGTCGGGACCTGTGCCGGGACCGCAATGGCCTTCGCCGTCAACCTGACGAATACCTATCCGCTCTCGATCGGCGGCCACGCGTTCCCGGGCTACACGGCCGTTTACACGGTGATCCTGAACCTTGCCGTTGCCGTCGTACTGACGCCGGTGTTCAACGCCATGAATGCGCGAAATTCGGCCGACAAGACCGTCACCGCCGATTACTACCACTGAGGCGCTCGCGGCGCGGATTTCCTTAAGCGGCGGGCGCTATGGCCCGCTCGCCGCGGGGGACCTCTGGGCGGCTGTCACATAACTGTCACAATCGGTCCCGATAATCGCGAGTCAAACAAGCCGTTGGCTCGATCTTAGAACGCCAGGCTCAATCAACCGGAGCGATACAATGCAAGTTTTCAAGCGCCTCTTGATCTTAGGCGTCGCAGCTTCTTTTAGCCTGGCGGCTTCTGCAGCCGATATTTCCGGCGCCGGCGCGACATTCCCCTATCCGATTTATGCCAAATGGGCGGATGCGTACAAAAAACTCACGGGAGTGGGGCTCAACTATCAGTCCATAGGCTCGGGCGGCGGCATCAAGCAGATCAAGGCGAAAACCGTGACCTTTGGTGCGTCGGATATGCCCTTGAAGCCGGACGACTTGAAAAGCTCCGGTCTGATTCAGTTCCCGATGATCATCGGCGGGGTGGTTCCGGTGGTGAACATCAAGGGCGTGCAGCCCGGTCAGCTGCATTTGGACGGCAGCACCGTCGCCAGCATTTATCTTGGCGACATCACCCAGTGGAACGATCCTAAGATTGTGAAGCTCAACCCGAAGCTGACGCTGCCCAGCACGGCGATTGCGCCGGTGTATCGCTCGGATGGCTCCGGAACGAATTTTCTATTTACCGACTATTTGTCCAAAGCCAGCCCGAAATTCCAGTCGAGCATTGGCGCTAACGCCTCGGTGCAATGGCCGATCGGCATCGGCGCCAAGGGCAATGAGGGCGTGGCGAATATGACGACGCAGACCGACGGCGCGATCGGCTATGTCGAATATGCCTATGCCAAACAGAACAAGATGTCTTACACCTCGCTCACCAACAAGGCCGGCACTACGGTGGCGCCGAGCACGGAGTCCTTCCAGGCCGCCGCGGCCACCGCCGATTGGGCCGGCGCCGACAGCTACTACCTGATATTGACCGATCAGGCGGGGGAGAAGAGCTGGCCAATCACGGGAGCGAGTTTCATTCTCGTCTACAAACAGCCGGATGACCCTGCGCCGGTCGGCGAAGCCCTGAAATTCTTTGCCTGGGCCTACAAAGACGGCGCCGCGATGGCGGCCGAGCTGGACTACGTGCCGCTGCCGGCGGCCTTGATTTCCCAGGTAAAAAAGACCTGGGCATCGCAGGTCACCACGGGCGGCCACCCGGTGTATGGCGGTAATTAATCGCAACCTAAGCGGATTAGCCAGCTAAGATATTTGTTTAAGATACGGTCGAGCCCGAAAGTCTTGCGCTTTCGCGCTCGACCGATTTCGTCTTAAGCGGGAGCGAAGCTGACAGTGGCGATCATAGAACCCGGGCACGCCGCAAAGCAGTTGATTTACGAGAGGATATTCCGTTCGGCAACATTTACCGCGGCGATCTTGGTGTTGTTGATCCTGGGCGGGGTGGCCGCCTCCCTTCTGCGCGGTGCGTGGCCGGCCTTGAGCCACTTCGGATTCTCGTTCGTCACCCGCGAGATCTGGAATCCGGTCACGGATCAATTCGGAGCGCTGGCGCCGATTTACGGCACCGTGGTCACCTCGCTGATCGCCATGCTGCTCGCGGTGCCCGCGG
>Ga0210402_10005564_pt1 | contig 11268 bp, 10 predicted proteins | sample IncBWC7MmetaG_FD_161055 | JGI IMG/M metagenome (GOLD analysis project Ga0210402, IMG submission 161055) | Forest soil microbial communities from Barre Woods Harvard Forest LTER site, Petersham, Massachusetts, United States - Inc-BW-C-7-M | ecosystem: Environmental > Terrestrial > Soil >... | reverse complement strand
GCAGCACGCGATCGAGCAAAACCCAAAGTACTGGCCGCCATACATTTGGCTGGGCTCGGCGTATCGCGAAAAGAAGATGTATGCCGAGGCGCTCGATGCGTTCTTAAAGGGGAGAAAACTTTCTGGTGATTATCCTGTGATGATTGCTTTGCAGGGACATGCGATGGCTATCTCGGGCGACGCGGCGGGTGGGCGCAAAGCAATTAAGGAACTCCAGCATCTTAACGGACCACGCTACATCTCGCCTCTCTATTTTGCCGCGGTTTATAGCGGGCTTGGGGAGAAATCCAACGCGCTAGACTGGCTCGAAAAAGCTTACGAAGAGCGAAATGATCGCCTCATTTACCTGGGAGTGGACCCCATTAGTGATCCGCTTCGATCGGAAGCGCGATTCCGCGACCTCGTGCGTCGCGTGGGACTACCCGAGTAAGCCAGTTTTTATCGAAGGATAGACGAAACGACAAACTGATTTGGCTGAGGATTCGGCTTCCGGCTGGCGAGGAGTCCTGTTGCAGGTCAAATCACCGCCTGGAGGCCTCAAGGGCCGAGCGGGAGGAGCGACATTGTGCGACATAGCCTCTGCAGCATAGGTTGTCGCTTGCAGGATTCCCAAAGGCTGCTAGGTTTACAGCGAGATGACGCGAACATCGCGGTCCATCCACGGAGAATCAAAATGAGAATTAATGGGTTTATCGCTCGATTTTTTGTAGCGTTTTCGTTGCTAGTGGTGGCGAACTATTTCTGGGGCAGTCTAGCGGTGGCCAAGGACGGACTGGCAGCGGATAGGGGGCATAAGCTGAGCACCGTGGGAGACTTTCTGGCGTTAAGCGTTCGGCCCATTGCCATTGGTCATCACGGAGTTGCTCCAAACGAGGGGACGGATCCGTCTTTGCCGCTGGAGAACACGGTGGAATCGGTGCGGCTAGCGTACACGTTGGGTGCGCGCGTGGTTGAGGTGGACGTGCAGTTGACACAAGACGGGAAATTGGCAGTGTTCCATGATGATTTTCTCAGCGACTTTACCTGTATCCATTCGCTGACGCTGGATCAACTGCAACAGAGATTGCCGTTCGTTCCAGAACTTCATCAAATCATGAATGTGGCACGCGAATTCAACGAGCGGTCCGGAGACGATTTGGGCGGGATCCTGATCGTCGAGCTGAAGGCGTTTTCGCCTCATTGCGACCCGGCGGATGAATTCGAACAAGGGGTGGTGACAGCGGCGGTGAATGAGATAAGAAAATCGAATATGACAAAGCAGGTGATGTTCGATTCTTTCTCGCCGGCATTGCTGGAGTTGGCGGGGCAAACGGGACCGGAGATTCCGCGGGAGCTGGACATTTCGGGACTCCAACTGCTGAGTCCAGCACAGATTGAGGCGATTACAAAGTTGCCTGTCACCATCATCAGCAAGAAAAACTCGGTGGGACTGACTTGGGCCGAGATTGGCCCGGTGTTCCGGTTGCCAGGCTATGCTTCGCCGCAACAGTTCCTGGCGACCGGCATGGGACTGGGTGTTCGTGTGGTCGGCGGCGAAGTGGACTTTTTCGGACCGGCTGAACAGCAGCAACCGGGTAGCGGCGCAGCATTTGTGTCGGGAGCTCATGCTCTCGGCCTGCGTGTGTTCGCAGACCCCTCCAATACGAAAGCGGACTGGGATTTCTTTGCATCGCTAGGTGTGGATGCCATTTACAGCACAATCCCGCTGGGCGTCCAATTGCAGCCGAAAATTCCTGAGCAGTGAAAGGGAAAACAGATTCTCGTCCTACGCCCGGAATCATAGTTCTGCTTGGGGAAATGACTTCAAGCTCACGACGAAGAGGATTTGGCGATGATTAGTGTGATGTCGTCGTGTTGTTCGTGGGGGGAGAAATGGCGGACGTCGGCGACGATGGAGTCGAGGAGGGATTGGGAGGGTTGGGAGCGATGGCGGCGGAGGGAATCGATCAGGCGGTCTTCACCGAACTCGTCGCGGGCTTCGTTGAAGGCTTCGGTGATGCCGTCGGTGTAGAGGGCGAGGGTCTCGCCGGGGCAGAGGGTGCGCTCGCCGATTTCGCAGTCCCATTTTTTGAAAATGCCGAGGACGGTGGCGGTGGGGTCGAGACGGTCGATCGAATCGTCGCAGCGGAGGATGAGCGCCGGCAGATGGCCGCAGTTGACGTAGCGGAGGCAGCCGGTCGAGATGTGGTAATCCGCGAAGAAGAGCGTGGCGAAGGCGCCGTCGGGAGTGTTTTGGGAGAAGAGTTGGTTGACGGCGGAGAGGAGGCGCTGGGGGTGGTCGAGCGAGATAGCGCACTGGCTGCGGAGATTGGCTTGTAGATTGGCCATGAGAAGCGCGGCGGCAATTCCCTTTCCGGAAACATCGCCGATGACGAGGCCGAAGCGGTCGGGGCCGAGATCGAGGAAGTCGTAATAGTCGCCGCCGACGGCGCGTGCCGGGAAGCAGTGGCCGGCATAGTCGAGCTTGTGGATCGGCGGACGAATTTGCGGGAAAAAGCGGCACTGGACTTCGTTGGCGATTTCCAGTTCCTGTGCGGCGCGGCGTTCAAGTTGTAGTTTGGCGGCTTGGGCGCGGCGTTGAGCTTCGAGGGCGTGGGTGACTTCGTCGAAGCTGACGAGGGAGAAGATGTTGCCGTCGACGTCGCGGAAGCGGGTGGAAACGCCGCCCCAGATGGAGGTTTCCTCGCCGAGCAGAGGAGATTGGATGGGGCCGCGGGCTGTGCTGGAGTTGGCGGGATCGAACTTGATGCGGCGCAGGCGGGGTGTGTGATTGAAGCGGACACCGCGGAGAGACCACTCTTTATATTTAGAGACGACGTCCTCGGTGATAAAGACGACCTGCGTGGAACGGCCGATGAGCTTGTATTGCATTGAGTCGGGCTTGGGGGCGATGAGCGAAAGAACGGCGGAACCGTCGGGCGGCGCTACGGCGACGAGGCGCTCGCCGGCTTGGAGCTTGACGTCGTAGGCGAGGTGGAAGCCGAGTTGGTCGAGGTAGAAGCGGAGGCTGCGGTCGAGGTCGCGGACGAAGATTTGGGTGGAATGGATGCGGAGGTGGGGGGAGGGCGGAGTTGAGGGACCGGAGGACATGGCGAGATTATAAGACGGGGAGTAGTGAGATAAGAAAAAGATAACGCAGAGACGCCGGGCCGGATCGCAGAGCCAATTTACTTCAGCGGGCCCATTCCGGCAATTTACCAGCTATGAGTTTCAAAGGACCAAAGTTCACGACCTTCATCCCATCTGGAGCAGGCACCACCCTAACAGCGAAGAAGCAAACACCCTTCGGGTGCTGAGTGGTCTTGCCGGAATAAAAGAACGCACGCATAGGCACAGTTCGTCCATCTGTATACGTAAAAATTCCGGTTTCCTCGTGTCTTAATTCACTTTCCAGAGGGCGCCCACAATAATCAAATAAATTCCGAAGTCCCGCTTCAGCCTTGGTTTTCCCGCCCGCGGCCTCAAGGAACTGAGGCCCCATTTTGTCTAAGGCGAGGTCCACACGGTCGGCAACCAAATTAGACATGTAAGAATCGCTGATGCTTTGAGCCTTCGCGCGGTCCATGGAAGAGCCATTGAGGATCAAGCCGCACCCAGCGACGACAAAAACGAGTAAAACGAATACAGGCGAAATGAGTCGCATGGCCATTAAATCTAGCACGCCTTGTCATATCTTGAGGACCTGGTTTGTCTTGACACGGCGTGGACCGACTTTGTGGGTTATAGCTGGCGTGACAGAGGGGGCGAAGTGGGGGACAATTTGTTGCGTGGCTGCGTGTTGTGACAGATTGTGTGGACACAGCTCAAACAAGGTGAGGATGGGATGACGGCGAGAATTTTGGATGGGACGAAGATACGGGACGCGATATTTGCGGAGTTGAAGGATGAGGTGGCGATACTGTCGTCGGCAGGGATACGGCCGGGGTTGGCGGCGGTGTTGGTGGGCGAGAATCCGGCGTCGCAGATGTACGTGAAGAGCAAGATTGCGGCTTGCGAACAGTTGGGGATGGGGAGTGGGTTGATTACGCCGGCGGCGAGCGCTACAACTGCGGAGATGTTGGCAATGGTGGAGGATCTGAACAGAGACAACGATACCGACGGGATTTTGATTCAGTTGCCATTGCCTGCGCAGGTGGATACGAAGAGGGTTTTGGAAGCGGTTGATCCGGCGAAGGATGTAGATGGTTTTCATCCGGTCAATTTGGGGAAGCTGGTGAGCGGGAGACCGGGGCTGGTGGCGTGTACGCCGGCGGGCTGCATGGAAATTTTGCGGCGGAATGATATTGCGATTGAGGGAGCGAACGCGGTGGTGCTGGGACGGAGCGACATTGTGGGCAAGCCGATGGCTTTGCTTTTGATGCATGCGAACGCGACCGTGACGATCTGTCATTCGAAAACGAAGAATTTGGCGGACGTGGTGCGCGGCGCGGACATTGTGGTGGCGGCGATGGGCAAGGCGGGATTTGTGCAGGCGGACTGGATACGGCCAGGGGGAGCGGTGATTGATGTGGGGACGAATCGGGTGACGGATGCGGCAGAGGCGGAGCGGTTGTTCAGGAACTTCCCTGTTCGTTTGGAAAAATTTCGGGCGAAGGGGAATGCGCTGGTCGGAGATGTGCATCCGGATGCGGTGAATGTGGCGGGAGCGCTTACGCCGGTACCGGGAGGCGTGGGCCCGATGACGATAACGATGTTGATGAGCAATACAGTTAAGGCGGCGCGGATGCGGCGGGCGAAAGCGATACCGAGGACGATTTCGGCAGGCGGGCCCGTGTCTGGTTCGGGCGGGCGGTAGCGCCGGGAATGAAGCGGATGGGAATTACCGGAGGGATCGCCAGCGGGAAGAGCGTTGTCGCGGGGACGCTGCGTGGGATGGGATTTCATGTAATTGATGCGGACGCGTTGGGGCATACGTTGATGGAACCGGGGACGCGGGCTTATGGCGAGATTTTGGCGGAATTTGGAGCTGGCGTCGCGGGAGCGGATGGACGGATCGATCGGGCGAAGCTGGGAGCGATGGTGTTTGCGGACCGGGGGAAATTGGAACGGCTGAATGGGATTCTGCATCCGCCCGTGGAAGAAGAAATGGTTCGAACATTCGCAGAATGGGATAAGGACGGGGTACGAGATGCCGCGTTCGTCGAGGCTGCATTGCTGGTGGAAGCCGGGTATCAGAAGAAACTGGATGGGTTGATCGTGACATGGTGTAAGCCCGAGCAGCAGATGGAGCGATTGCTCGCGCGGGGAATGAGCGAAGAGGAAGCGCGGCGTAGGATTGCGGCGCAGATGCCCGCGGAGGAAAAACTTCGGTACGCAACGGAAAAGATTGATTGCTCGGGGTCGATGGAGAAGACGCGGCGGCAGGTGGAGGAGTTGGCAGTGAGGCTGAGGAAAGAAGCAGCGGGAAGCGTCTAAGAGGACAGAAGAAAAGAGCGGGCCTGAAGACCCGCGGCTACAAAATCTTGATGGGCATTTTCGAGTGCTGGCGTAATCGAGGGGTCGAGGAAGGATTGCGAATATGAGCGCGGGAAAAACAACGAACGTGGCGCGGCTGGTGATCGTTGCAGTGGTGCTTATTTCCGGGGCCTATTGGGCGGGAGGACGGTGGGGCCAACGCCAACCGAGAAAGGTGGAGGCGTTGCCGATGGGAACGGGACTGACGGACGTTGCTCAGCGCGACGCGGCGCTCACGGACGAGGAGTCCATCAACGTGCGGGTTTACCGACAGGCGTCGGCGGCGGTGGCTAATATTTTGACGAAGGCAACGGAATATGATTTTTTTATGGACCCGGTGCCGGTTGAAGGGGCGGGGTCTGGATTCGTGATTGATCCGCGCGGGTACATTTTGACGAACTTTCATGTGGTACAAGAAGCGCAATCGATTGAGGTGGTGCTGGGAGATCAGACGCGGTATCCAGCGAAGTTTATCGGAGCGGACCAGCGCAACGACGTGGCGCTGATTAAAATCGAGCCGAAAGGCAAGCCGCTTGTGGCGCTGACGCTGGGGGATTCGTCGAAGCTGCAAGTAGGACAAAAAGTTCTGGCGATTGGGAATCCGTTTGGGTTTCAGAGCACGCTGACGACGGGAGTCGTGAGCGCGCTAGGGAGAAACGTGCAAACGAGCCAGACGACATTAATCGACGAGGCGATTCAGACAGACGCGGCGATTAACCGCGGAAATTCAGGCGGACCGCTGATCAATTCGCATGGCGAAGTGATTGGGATCAATTCGGCAATTTATACGCCGAGCGGGACGACGGCAGGGATCGGGTTTGCGATTCCAGTGAACACGGCAAAAAGAATTGCGCACGATTTGATGACGGAAGGGCGGGTGCGGCAAGCGTTTCTTGGCGCGCAGACGCTGGAGGTGAACGAGTGGCTTGCGGGAGCGCTGGATTTGCCTGTGCGCGATGGATTGCTGGTAGAAGTAGTGACGCGGGGCGGGCCGGCGGCCGCGGCGGGGTTGCACGGCGGCGACCGCGAGGCGATGGCGGGGATGCGGCGAATCGCGATTGGCGGGGATGTGATCGTCGCGATCGATGGACAGAAGATCGCTAATCAATTTGATTTGAATGTGGCTTTGAACCGAAAGCGGCCCGGGGATACGGTGAGTGTGACGCTCTATCGGGGCGGGAAGAAGATGGATGTTCCCGTGAAGCTGGGAGAGCGGTCCGGGAATTGATCGCGAGACAGAAGGAAATTTCTGTTGCGCTTGCACCGCGGATGAGTGCACGGCTATCTTGAAAATTCGGCGCGAAAGTTTTGTCGATCTGCCTCGTTTAATGAAAACCAGGATTCGGCGATGTCGCGGACGCGTTCGAGTTCGCTTTGCATTTCGGCGTGTTTAGCCTCGAGGAGTTCGGCGTTGGCGTCGGGCGGGACGTAGATGGGCGGGGCGAAGAGGATTACGGCGCGCGCAAAAGGAGCGGGCAGGAGGAAGTGATCCCAGGTTTTTTCGAAAGTTTTTCCGCGGTCCACACCGATGTGGAAGACTAGGACGGGGCAGCCAGTTTTTCTGGCGAGCATGACAGGGCCGGGCTTGGCGACGTAGCGAGGACCGCGCGGACCGTCGATGGTGAAGGCGCAGTCGACGCCTTCTTCGAGACGGCGAGCCATGACCGCGAGGCCGCGAAGGCCTCCGCGTGAGGAACTTCCCTGCGCTGTGCCGAAGCCGAGCCATTCGATGACTTTGCGAGTCCACTGACCGTCAAAGGCGGTGGTGTTCATGACGACTACGCCGTGATTGCGGTGCCACCAGACAATAGGAATGATGACGCGATGCCAAAAGGCCCAGATGCAGCGTTTGCCGGAGGCGTGGACGCGCTCGGCGTTTTGCCAGCCGAGGACTTCGTAGCGCAACGTGGGGCCGAGAATGCGAATCACGCTGTAGACGGCGGCGGCGATAAACGGGATTTGGATGCGGCGCGACCAGGGCAAGTCTGGGAGGCGGGTGTCATAATGCGTGCCGACTTGTGGTGACCCGATTTGTTCTCCAGAATCCTGCGCAGGACCAGGGAATGCGGGGCCAGTTGGGTCGGGTGTGGTCATGTTTTCTGGACACGCCTGCGAAGAAGTCGACGTGACGTATAGTATAGGCGAGAGTTTGTTGTCCGGCTTGCTGGAGACCAATTAAGAGTGCAGCTCACAAGCTACCTGCGCGAATCGTTACGACTGGCGCGACTATTCGCATGCGTGTGCGCGATGCTGTGCGCGGCGGTTGTTTTCGCTGCCGGTTCCACTCCGGACCAGCCAGTAGGCGATGCCGTGGGGGTAATCGAAGGCGAAGATATTGCTGTGACGGGGCCGATGAGCGTGGAAGTTGTTGGCGGACAAGTGAAAACAATTCTACGTAGCGGCAGCGACGTGAGGGTGAAGTCCGGTCAGGCGCGCATCAGTCTTGTCGAAGGCGGGCAGATTTCCATTTGCGGTCCCGCGCATTTTTCCGTACTGAAATCGGGCGGATCGCTGACCTTGGCGCTGGAGAGCGGGGTGATCCACGCGCGGATGGAGCGGGAACCCGCGCTGACTTTCTATACCGCGCAGATACAAGCGCAGACAGTGGCGATTGGCGATGAACCGAGAGAGATTCTTGTGGGCTTCGACAGCCCTGGAATGATGTGCATTCGCACCTATCGTGGAGCGATGCGTTTGGAGCAACAGTTCAGCAGTCAGAGCATTATGGTGCCGCAGGGCGGGGACCTGATGCTTGCGAACGGGCATATCGATACGCTCCGCGGCGGCACGGGACAGTGCAAATGCGAGTTGCAAATCGCGAAGGCTCCGCAGGTTCCGCCGGCAGTGAATAGCAGTCCGGCCGGCGAGAACGCAAAGAGCGAATCGGCCCCGAATGCGAGCGGCACGGCGGGATCCGGTGAAAAATCAGAAAAGAAGGAAGAGCCGATATATACGGTTATTATGCCGCCATTGAGATTCGATGCAAGCACGAAGGTGCAGCCTGAACCGGACGCGCGATTGATGGTGATCGTGCGGCGCGTGCGAGTGCGACCGACATTAATTTTTCAGGGTCGCGTAGAAGGGGAGCCGGTGGCTACGGTTGCAGCAGCGCCGTCGCAACCACCTGTTACGAATGTTCCGGCGCACGCCGCGCCGCCCCCGCAAGCTTCGGTCTTCGATCGGGTGCGATCATTTTTTCACCGGCTATGGTCGGGAGGGGCGTGAGCCGAAGACTTCCACGAGAGAAATGGAGCTGATCTCGGGGACGGAGAGCAGCCACGTTTACATGCCTTCGTAGTTGGGGCCGCCGCCGCCTTCGGGGACAACCCAATTGATGATTTGATAGGGATCGGCGATGTCGCAGGTTTTGCAGTGCACGCAATTGGCGGCGCTGATTTTTAGTTTTAGTACACCGCTCGGATCTTTCGCCATTTCATAGACAGCCGCGGGACAAAAATACTGACACGGGTTGCCGTATTCCTCCACACATTTAGTGGAGCAGATATTGGTGTCGGCGACGTGGAGATGGCAGGGTTGATCTTCTTCGTGGCGCGTGCCGGAGTGGTAGACATCGGTGAGGCGGTCGAACGTGAGCTTGCCGTCGCCTTTGAAGCGGTCGGGGGCGGGGCGGCCATTGATTTTTTTGTAAGCTTGGTAGCCGGGATGGGCGTGCATGGGATCGATTAAGCCGCGGCCGCCGGTGATTTGTTGAAACGCGGTGTGGACGAAGCCTTGGAGCATGCCGTGTTGAAAGGATTGGTGGAAATTGCGGACTTGCCAGAGTTCTTTCTTGATGTAGCTTTGCTCGATTTTTTGGGGGAAGGCACTGAGAGTTTTTGCCGTGGCGTCGCCAGTTTTCAGGGACTCGAAAATTGTTTCGGCGGCTAACATGCCGCTCTTGATGGCCATGTGGATGCCTTTTAGGCGCTGGGAGTCGAGGAAGCTGCCGGAGTCACCGATGATGAGGGCGCCGTCGACGTAAGTGCGCGGTATGGCGTACCAGCCGCCGTAGGGGAGGGATTTTGCGCCGTAACGGACGAGTTTGCCGCCATCGAGAATTTTTTTGAGGAAAGGATGCGTCTTCCAGGTTTGAAACGCGGCGTGGGGATCGAACTGGGGATCGGCGTATTCGAGAGCGAGGACGAGGCCAATGGAGAGGCGGTTGTTGGAGAGGCCGTAAATCCAACCGCCGCCGTACATGCTGGTGGGGACGGGCCAGCCGAGGGTGTGAGCGACGTAGCCTGGTTGGATGCGGCTGGGTTGGACGTCCCAGAGTTCCTTGATGCCGATGCCATAGGATTGCGGGTTGATGTTGTCGAGTTTTTTTGTGGCGACAAGATCTTTGGTGAGCGAGCCACGCGGGCCTTCGGCGAGGACGGTGACTTTGGCGCGGAGTTCGTAGCCGGGAGTGAAGTTGGCTTTGGGCTTGCCGTTTTTGTCGAGGCCTTTGTCTTCGGTGATGACGCCGGCGATGCCTTCGCCTTCGTAGATGAGTTGGGCGCCGCCGAATTCCTTGAAGACGTTGACTCCGACGGCTTCGACGAGGCCGCCTAGCCATTTCGTGAGCTTGCTGAGGGAGATGACGTAGTTGCCTTTGTTTTGGAATGGCGGCGGGGTGATGGGAAAACGGAACGAGGAGTTTTTGGTGAAAAGGAGAGCGGCGGAATCGGTGACTGGCGTGTCGAGGGGGGCGGATTTTTCGAAGCCGGGGACGAGTTCGGCAAGGGCTTTGGGGTTCATGATGGCGCCGGAGAGTTGGTGGGCACCGATTTCGCGGCCTTTTTCTAGGACGTAGATATTTTCGGCGGAGAGCTGGGGCTTGGCGCCGGAGTCGTTGTGTTTTTCGATGAGATTGGCGAGATGCAGGGCGCAGGAGAGACCGGCGGGGCCTGCGCCGACGATTAGGACGTCGGCTTCGAGTTGTTCGCGTTGAACGGTCATGGATTTAGTAATCTTAGCAAAGCTGTCTGGTTCTTAGCGGAGCTTCTGGAATTTGTACTGTGTTGTGTCCGATCCTTGGATAGTGGTTAACCATAACTGCCCCTCCCCCCGGGGGTTTTTCGTAAGTGTTCATTTTAAGGAAGATCAAGAAGCTTGTTTTGTGGAAGTTATGGAAGTGTTCATTCCAAAGAGCTTACCTACGCGAATCTGCACAAAGATTGCGCAGATCTTGCAAGTGTTGTTAACAAAGGACTTAGGCTACAAGTTGCCCGAAAAGCAAAAACGCCAGCGGGAGGCTGGCGCTGGACTAGATGAAACCATAGTGATATACAGGCACTACTATATACCGAAAGTAACTATCTGTCAAGGGCGCGATGACAAAAAGAGCAAGAACAAGAGAAGGTAGTGGATCAGTTTCCGATAAATCCTCGAAGGAGATTTCATGAATGGAATTTACCGGCGGGTCGCTCAGACAGCATTCTTTTTCGCGCTCCTCAGCGTCGCAGGCCCGAACGCACAGGCGCAAGGTTATGCATTCGGAACGGCCAGTTACTCCGCACCGGGTGTTTACTCTACGTCGCTCGTTGCACCGATCGTTACAGCCGATTTCAACGGCGACGGCATTCCCGATGTTGCCATGTTTGGAACAATATCAAACGGGCAAGCTCTGTCCATCTTTCTGGGCAGGCCAGACGGATCGTTCGCCCCGAGAGTCGATTATGCAATTCCGGGAATCCAGCCAATCGACTTCACGGTTGGCGATTTCAACGGAGACGGCAAGGTCGATGTCCTCGTCGTCTGTTCAACCGGCTGCTCGACTAATTTGAGCATTTTGTGGGGAAATGGTGATGGAACCCTGCAGCCTCCCGTTTC
>Ga0210402_10005560_pt1 | contig 11271 bp, 8 predicted proteins | sample IncBWC7MmetaG_FD_161055 | JGI IMG/M metagenome (GOLD analysis project Ga0210402, IMG submission 161055) | Forest soil microbial communities from Barre Woods Harvard Forest LTER site, Petersham, Massachusetts, United States - Inc-BW-C-7-M | ecosystem: Environmental > Terrestrial > Soil >... | reverse complement strand
GCAAGAGTGAGGTGATGATGCGGCGGCGCTGATAAGCGGCATGGGCCTCGCCGTCCGTAAAAGCCGCGGCGCTGCCGCACAGCGCCTGCAATTTCTGGTCGAAGCCGTGAAGAATTGTATCGTAAAGCGATCGATAGACAATCGTGCCCCAAACCGCGGTCACCCCGGTCAACACCAGGGTGAGAACCACGAGGACAAGCGTTTGCAGTGTGAGCGAGAACTTCATTCGACCGCGGAGATGGTTTTAAATTTGTAGAGGCTGATGCCCAGCGCCGGGAAAATTTCGATGGCTCGGGCCACGGCGGCCCCCGGCAGCGCGAGCGCACGGCTGCCGTCGGAGACGGCCCGCTCGCGGCGCTCCGTGTCGCCCATGAGCACGCGTTCGCCGAATGTGCCGCCTTTGTTTACGATCCAGCTCCGGCCCGGCCTGGCCAGCGCCACCTGGCCCTCAACGACAACAAAAAGCGTCTCCGGTGGTACACCCGCTTCGTAGATGACCGTCCCGGCAGGCCAGACTTTCTCCTCCGAGCGCCCGGCGAGATAGTCCAGCGCGAGCACACGCGCGTCCTGAAACAGCGGCGCGCGCACCAGCGCCGCGACGCGTTCCACCGGATGCGGCGCGCGCGGAGCATCGGCGTTTGCGCCGGGGCTGAAACGCGCCAGCAATGCAACAAGCGATTCCAGGGAGCGGCCGGCCTCGGTTTGATCGAGCCGGCTACGCAACAGGGCCAGCCCGCCCGGAAAACCGAGCTCGTGCCAGGCGATGAACGCGGCGGAGGATTCGAGCGGAAAATTACTGACGGTCGCCTGGCGCAGGATGGTCTCGACCGGCAGCGGGGCAAAATGCGAGTGAGGCTCCATGCCATCGACCTGCACGGTGGCTTCAATGAGCGGGCGAATCTGCTGGAAAAGCGAATGCGGGCAACTCTGCTGGATTGTCTCGCTGGCATTGGCACGATCCTTGGGGTTGGCAAACGTCAGCGACGCGCGGATCAGGTCGAAGTCGGGCAACTGGCCGGTGAGGCTGAGCAGCTCGAGCGCGAATTCGAGTCCCTCCGCCGCGGCATCGTGATAGAACCGCGTGAGCACGATCAGGCCGTCGCTGCGGCTGCCGGACTCGCCGGCGAGCGAGCGCCAGGCGATGACGTAGTCCTGTGCACGGCGGAGCTCGGTGGCGATGATGTCGTCCGCCATCAACAAAAGCTGCGGCATGGCCAGGCGGCTGAGCGCGCGGGCCGCCACCGACCGGGAATGCAACGGCGCCGAGGTGTTGCGCAGCAGGTGGATGACGGTGGGAATGGTTTTCAATCCCATGCCGGCGACGATCATTTCGAGCTGGCGGCTTTCCGCGGAGGAAAAATGCTCGGCCGCCAGCAACAGGCCGGCGATGGCCGCCGTGTCTCCGATTTTCCCGGCAATTTCCAAAATCAGGGCGCGCTCCGCGGGCGACACGGTGGCAACAAGCGGTATCACCGTTTGCAGCAACACGGTGGTGTCGGGCGAGGCGAGTTTGCGCAGGGTGCGGAGCGTCTCGATCCGGATTTCCGGATCGGGATCTTGCATGAACCGCAGCAGGTCCTGCGCGTAACGCGAGTGCCGGCAATCACCGATCGCGCGGATGGCCCAGCGCCGGGAAACCGCGTCACCGGCGAGAAGCTGCTGGATTTCGCCGAGGGCGCCGCACGTGTCATCGAGCCGCGAACTGCGCCAGCGGGCAACGGCGGTGGTGGCCACGTGGGATGGATGGCGCGAGTTCCGCCAGTCCTGCAGGTGGCTCACCGGCAGGGCGCCCGCCGCAGTGAACTCGTCCAGCACCTCCGGATCAGCGGGGCTGCGGTCGCTCTCCAGCCAGAGCAGGATTTCAGCGAGCGTCGCGGTGTCCTCGCTGTGCAGCATGCCGGCGATGACCGGGCGCAAACTGTCGGCCTCGGCCGGCGACGCGGTGGAGACGAGTTGCAACAAGGCCGCGCGCGCCTCCGCATCCTGCACCCGCCAGAGCAGGTCCACCGCCATGAGCTGCTGCGGGCGGTTGCCGTGAAACGCCTTTTCGCGCAGCAGCACACGGTCGGCCTCGGCCACGAGGTGGCCCCAGTTTTTTTCGGAATCGGCAAAGTTGAGCCAGTCGCTGCGCAGGTTCCGCGCGAGCGCGAGGACGTAGTCATGGCGGATGAACAGGGCGACCATCACCGCGCCGCAGGCGGCGATCATGCCGCTGAGGGCGACGTTTTCGTTCCCGAGCCGGCCAGCCCAATAAAAAAGGAATATACCCGCGCTCGCCGTCGCCACCGGCTCGCACATCGCCTCAATAAAGGTGCGCAGCTGGCGTTTTATTTTGCCCGGCAGGGCGTTGAAGAGCAGGTTGATGTTGTTGTACTCGACCCCGCTCATCAGGCTTTGGTAGCAGTAAAATGCCAGCAGCGCGGCGGTGAAACCGTCGTGAAGGTAGAAAAACACAAAGGCGCAGAGGTAGCCCAGCGGCAGGATGAGCGCGGTGTTGTTGATGCCGAGCCGCCCGACCAGGCGGCTGAAGAAAAACAGGTTGATGACGAGCGTGAGCGCGTTGGCCAGCGCCTGCAGGGTGCCGAGCAGCTCGGTCAGCTGGACCGTCGTTTTGCCCGCGGAGAAAACGCCGAGCGACAGGTATTCAAGCATTCCGCTCAAGGCCACGGCGCAGAAGCACACCAGCGCCAGCGCCAGCGCGAAACGCGATGAGCGGATGGTGCGAATCACCGCCGGCACCAGCTGCACCGGCGAGGCGAGCCCGTCGTCCGCCATTTCCTCCGTGTCGATTTTCTTGAACCGGCGCAGCACGCTGACCAAAACGGGAAACGTCAGCAATGCCAGCACCGCCCAGGCGAGAAAGAGCTGGGCCGGCGGCAGCAGGTGCGCGAGCCCGATGACCAGCGCGGAGCCGAGCATGCCACCCGTCGAGCCACCGGCGGCGATGAGGCCGTAGAGCCGTTTGCCGTCGAGGATGCTGAAATAATCGTCGGTGAAATTCCAGAAGAGCGTGTAGAGCGCGATGAACCACAGGCCGACGTAAAACTTCATGGCGAACAGCAGCCACATGCGGTCCTCGCCCACCAGGCTGGTGCCCACGCCGAAAAACACGCCGCCCATCACCAGGCCCGCCAGCGTGAGCTTGAAGAGCCGGTCGGAGCCGAACTTTGCCAGCAACACCGAATACAGCGGCGCATACACGGCCATCACCACCGGCATGAAAATGTACACGAGCGGTAGCCGGGCGATGCCGAGGTGGGAAAGAAACAGCGAGTCGGCCGTCGCGAAACCGATGGCCACGCCCGCCTGCAGGAGCGCGGCCAGCAGCGCGAAGGACAGCACCTTGGCGCTTTCGTCAGGCAGGACGTGGAAAATCTGGCGAAGCCGGCCTTGCATGATGGCTCGCATTCAGGCGGAATCCGCCGGGCGCCGCACGAGAAAAATCTGGCTGAGGTGCATGTGCTCGCCGGCCCGGAACCCGGGATGGTGTTGCTCGACCCACTGGCAGTGGCAGCAGCGCAGCAATTCAAAGCCGGCGCGCTGCAGCAAAAGCTCCGCCTCCCGGCGCTCGATAAACTGGAAGTAGTAGGTTTTTCGATACAGGAAGGCCGTCTGGCCGATCGCCTGCATGTCGATGCCGGCCACGCCGTCCTCCATGCCGGGAATGTTGCAGAGGAGCAGCCCGCCGGGCTTGAGGATGCGATGGAGCTCGCGCAGGACCGCCACCGTGTCGGGCAGCGTCTCGATCACGTCGAGGATCGTGATGCCGTCGAAGTGGGCGTCGGGAAACCCGGTGGCGTCGAGGTCGGCCTGCTGCAGCCGCACTTTTTCCCGCAGCGCCGGCGGGATTTTTTCCAGGGCGTGCGACGAGGCGTCGAGCGCATGGGTTTCGCCGGCCCCGCAGCCCAGGATGAAAGGAAGGTTGCGGCCTTCGCCCGCGCCGGCGTCGAGCAGGCGCGACGGCGGCCGCAGCGCAGAGCGGAAATCCTCGGTGAAATCGGCGAGAAAAGGGAGCGGTTCGAGGCCCCACACAAGTTCCGCGGTCGAGGCATAGAGGCTGTCCCAGGCCTTTTTGTTGCTGGTGGCGAGGATTTGCAGGTCGCCCGCCGCCATCGGTTGCGACGCCGGCGCCGCGGCCGTGAGAAAGAATTCCTTCATCTCCGTGCGCAGGCAATGCCGGCTGGCCATCGATGCCCCGTAGCCGCCCGCATTGAGAAAACCCAGCACGTCGCGCTCCGCGACCGGCGGCAGCGCGACATCCTCGGCCCACAAATCCAGCGCCTCGTTGATGTTGCCCGCAATGGTCACGATCCGCGGCGGCCCCGCGCGCCGCACGGCCGGCACGGGCGCGAGCGGCAGCCGGTAGAACGCAGGCTCGGGATGGATGTTGAACCCGGCATTGACTCCCACAAAAATCCGTCCGCCTTTTTCCTCCACTTGCGTGACCTCGGTGAGAAGCAGGCCGGCGTCCTTGACGAGGTAGTCGCCGGGCTCGAATTCCAGCAGCAAATCCCGCCGGCCAAAATGGCGGCGGACCAATCCCGCCCAAGCCGCCAAATCGAGCGCCTGGTCACCGGCGGTGAGTGGAATGCCAAGCCCGCCACCGAGGTTGAGGCGCTTGATCCCGGGGGCGAGATCGAGAAATTCCCCGATGCGCGCAAAAACCGTTTCGAGCGCAGGCAGCTGCAGGGTGAGAAATCCGCATCCAGCATGACAGTGCAGGCTCGTGAGCTTGAGCCCAAGGTCGCGGGCCAGCGCGAGCGCCTCGGGAAAACGGTCGAGGTAAACCCCGAACTTGGTCGGACGCCCGCCCGCATAACGCACCAGCTCGTTGTCGCCATAGCCGAGGCCGGTCGCGGGATTGATGCGCAGGCCAAGCTGGCGGCCCGGGGAAACTTCCGCGAGCCGGCGCAGGGCGGTGAGCGAATCGGCGTTGATCCACAAATCCGGCCAGCCGGCCAGCGCGGCATAATCCGCCGTACTCAAGGAACCGGCCGTGAACGAAAGATCCTTTTCCTCAAAGCCGCAGGCCAGCGCGTGCTGCACCTCGCCGGGCGAACAAACATCGAGGCCCACACCGAGGCCGCGCAGATGATGGAGCACCGGCACGAAGCGATTTGACTTCATCGCGTAGTAAAGCCGGCAGGGCGCGCCGATAGCCGCCAGGGCCGCCCGCAGCCGGGCCACATTCTGCGTGATGCGCTCGCCGGAATAAAAATAAGCCGGGGTTTCCGCCTGCGCGGCGAGTTCAACCGCGCGCCGGCCGGCAAAACAAAGAAACCCCTCCGCGTCATAACCGCAGCCTTCGCGTTCCCACCATTCGGCCAAGGCCGGGCGTGCAGCGGATGTCGGCGGTTGGACTCGGGTGTCGGCCATGGTCGGTGCGGGGGGCGGCATGAAATGGGTTCAGGCGATGCCAATGGTCACACGGCTGCCGGGAATTTCCCGCTCCAGCTCCGCTTTGAGGCGTTTGGCCACCGCCGCGGTCACGGCGGTCGTTTGCTCCGGGGGAAACCCAAGGATGATTTCCACGAAGACATGGCTGCCAGCGCGGCGCGAACGGACTTCATGGAGCTCCTCGTAGCTGTCGAAGTGCCGGGCGAGCGCCCGCAGGATCGCAAGCTGGCTGTTCTCCTCCAGTGTGCGATCCAGCAGGTCGAAGGTGGAGCTTTTAAAGATGCCGAGCGCCGCGAAAAGAATGGAGCCGGCAATGATGAGCGAGGCCACCGGGTCGATGTAATGCGACCAGGAAAAACGGATCAGCCACAGGCTCAGGCCCAGCGAGAGAAGGATAAAGCCGTTGGCGAGCGCCTTGGTGAAAAAAAGCCCCGCCTGCGAGGCCATGAGCGGCGAGTTCTGCTCGCGCGCCAGCCGCCGCGAGCGCAGGCTCAGCCAGCTGTTGACGAAGACGTAGATGACCTGGTTCGCCAGGCTGATCCAGACGCCGATGCCGGAGATTTCGCCCGGGTGGAGAAGATTGCGGACGGCATTGACAACAATCAGCAGCAGGCAGCCCACCATGAGCACGCCCACCACGAGGCTGGAAAGATTCTCCAGCTTGCCCACGCCATAGTCGAATTCATGGTTGGCGCCGTGCTGGATCCGCCGCAGCGCCAGCCACGCGATGAGCACGGCGATGAACTCGAGCAGCGTCTTGAGAAAATCGGCGAGGATGACGGATGAGCTGGCCGCCACGAGCGCGGCGAGGCTGAACAGCAGGTCAAGCCCCGCGGCAATGGCCGCCGAGCGGGTGGCGGCCTCCTTGTCGCCGCCCTGCGATGCCGTGTGGGAATGGCTCATCCCGCTTCAGGCCGCGAAATGCCGCCGGGCTTCATCCGCACCCGACTCGATGGTGAAGATCTGCGTGAAGCCCGACACGTCGAAAACCTCCCGCACGTTGGGTTGCAGGTTGCAGAGCACGAGCCGGCCTTTCGCATTTTTGATTTTTTTGGCGTAGGCGAGAAACACGCGCAGGCCGGCGCTGGAGGAAAAGCCGAGCTGGCCGAGATCAAGCAGCCAGTCCGGCGGCCCGCCCCCGGCAAGGTAACCGGCCAGCGCGCTTTCCAACTGCGGCGCGGTTGCGCTGGTCAGGTCACCCTGCAGGATGATGCGGACGTGGGTGCCTTCGTTTTCCTTGGATACGTCAAACATGGGCTGAAAAAATGGGTTCAAGCCTGGCCGGGCGGCCGCTTGACGACAAAGGTGACGCGGTTGCGGTCCCCGCGCCGCTCGTAGTGGAAGCCGTCCACGTTGCGCTTCGCGAGAAAGATGCCCAGGCCGCCGACCCCGCGTTCCTCGAGCGGCAGGTTGATGTCCTCCGGGTCGGATTGCACCGTGGGATCGTAAGGCTCGCCTGTATCCTCAAGATGGATACGAAGCGCGTCGGGATCCACCTGGGCGTGCAGGTGGATCGAGCCCTGCACGCCTTTTTCGGCGTAGGCGTGGGTGATGACATTGGTGGCGACCTCGTCCACCGCGAGGTGCAGGCGGTAGGCCGCTTTCTGGTCGAGCCCGGTCTCGCGGGCGGCGGCGTGCACAAAATCCGCCAGCGGGCCGAGCGACTCCAGCGCGCCGGGCAGCACGATGGATTTCGCCGGCGGGGCACCCTCGGGCGGATTCATTTGCCCTCGATCACGGCTGCGTCGTAGGCCGGCAGCAGCACGACGGCCTGGCTGAAGCCGCTGACTTCGATTGTTTCGCGCACGATGTCCTGCGGCGCGACCACGTAGAGCTTGACCGCCACGCCCATCTTCTGGCGCGCGAAGACAATCACGCGCAGCCCGGCGCTGGCCATGTATTCAAGGTCCTTGAGCAGCAGGGCGACGGCTTTGACTTTTTGCGCGGCTGCCTGGTCAACAAGATCGCGGAACTGCGTTGCGGTGGAGGCGTCGAGACGGCCCGTGAGGGTGATTTTCGCGACGTTGCGGATGATTTCGAGACTGGAGGTGAACGCCATGGCTGGAGGTGGTTGCAGATATTGTGGTGACGGGTGAAGAATGAAAAGCGTGGAATCCGGGTGCCGCGGTTATTTCGCGATAAGAATCAGGCTGGAGCGGGCGCCGACGAGGATGCCCGACTGGTCGTCGAGCGGCGGCTCCTGGCCGGGCGTGAAAATGTCGTTGGGCGTCTCCATGCCGGTGTTGGCAACCACATGCCAGAGCGTTCCGGCCGGCGCGGCCGGAAGCTGGAACGGCAGTGTTTCCCAGTACATGTTGAAGGCGGCGTAGAGGGTGTTGTCGGCCACGAGGCCGCCCCGCGCCTGCGAGCCGTCGAACATCACGGCGACCACGCGGCTGGTGTCGGAGAAATCGGCCCACCATGCGCGCGTGCCATGGAAGGAGACGAGGCCGTCCTGGAACGATTTCGGCCGCAGCACCGGATGCGCCTGGCGAAAGGCGATCAGGTTTTTGAAGAAACGATACATGTCGGCGTTTTGCGTGAGCCCCGTCCAGTCGATCCAGGAAAGCGCGGTGTCGTGGCAATAGTTGTTGTTGTTGCCATACTGGGTGCGGGCAATCTCGTCGCCGGCCAGGATCATGGGGACGCCAAAGGAAAGGAGCAGGAATGACACGGCGTTCTTCATCTGCTGGCGGCGGAGCGTATTGACCGCCGGATCGGTGCTCGCGCCTTCCCAGCCGCAGTTCCAGCTATGGTTGTCGTTGCCCCCGTCGTTGTTGTTCTCGCCGTTGGCCTCGTTGTGTTTGCCGTTGTAGGCGACGAGGTCGTAGAGGGTGAAGCCGTCGTGGCAGGTGATGAAGTTGATCGAGGCGGTGGGGCCGCGACCATTCCACTGATAAAGATCCGGCGAGCCCTGGATGCGGGTGGCGGCCGCCCCCGCATAGCCCAGGTCGCCCTTGAGAAACTGGCGCATGTCGTCGCGGTATTTGCCATTCCACTCGGCCCAGCGGCCGTAGGCGGGGAAGGAACCGACCTGGTAAAGGCCGCCGGCATCCCACGCCTCGGCGACGAGCTTGCATTTCGAGAGAATGGGATCGAAGGCGAGGCTTTCCAGCAGCGGCGGATTGGCGAGCGGCGCGCCGTTGGCATCGCGCCCGAGGATGGACGCGAGATCGAAGCGGAAACCGTCAATGTGAAACTCCGCGGCCCAGTAACGCAGGCAATCGAGCACGAACGCGCGAACCACCGGGTTGTTGCAGTTGAGCGTATTGCCGCAGCCGCTGAAGTTGTAGTAATAGCCCTCGGGCGTGAGAATGTAGTAGGTCTGGTTGTCGATGCCGCGGAATGAAATGTAGGGGCCGTTCTCGTTGCCTTCGGCGGTGTGGTTGAAAACGACGTCGAGCATGACCTCGATGCCGGCGCGATGGAGTTCCTTGATGAGGGTCTTGAGCTCGTCCATGTGCATGCCGAACTGGCCGGTGGCGGCATAACCGGCCTTGGGCGCGAAGAAGCCCACCGTGCTGTAACCCCAGTAATTCATCAGGCGTTCGCCGGTCGCGCTGTCCACGCGGCTGTTTTCAAATTCATCGAACTCGTAAATGGGCATGAGCTCGACGCAGTTGACGCCGAGGTCCTTCAGGTAGGGAATTTTTTCGACGAGGCCGGCGTAGGTGCCCGGATGTTTGACCTGGGCGGATTTGTCCTTGGTGAAGCTGCGCACGTGGAGCTCATAAACGAGCAGGTCGGCCAGCGGGATCTGGGGCGGGATATCCCCCTGCCAGTCGAAATCGTCGAAAGCCAGCCGGGCGCGGTGCTGGTAGGGATCGGTCCAATCGGGCTCCACGCCCCAGATGGCGCGGCCACCCAGCATCCTGGCGTAGGGATCGCTGAGGATTTTTGTCTCGTCGAAGCGAAGGCCGCGGGCCGGATCCCACGGGCCGTTCATGCGGTAGCCGTACTCGATGGTCTCGTAATCGAGGCCGAACACGATCATGCAAAACATGTCGCCGATGCAGAACTCCAGCGGGAAAGGCAGTTCCGCCAGCGGGGTGCGCGCGCCTTTTTCAAAAAGCACGAGCGAGCAGCTGGTGGCGTGGTTGGAGAAGATGGAGAAATTCACCCCGCCCGGCACGAGCGTGGCGCCAAAGGGCAGCGGCCGGCCGGCGCGAACCTGGTAGCCGGCGATCTCGTGCGTGGGATAAAAATCAATGCGGGCGTCCATGGTCAGAGTTTGATTTCGGCGAGCGTGTTGCACGTCTCGAAGAATTGGAGGAAGCCGGTGACGCGCATCGTCTCGGCAATGTTTTCGCTGAGGCCGACCAGGATGACCTTGCCGCCCTTGGCCACGAGATTGCGATGGAGAAGGAGCAGCACGCGCAGGCCGGCGCTCGACATGTAGGTGACCTTCGTCAGGTCGAGCACCAGCACGGAGAACTCCGTGAGCAACGGGCCGATGGCGGCCTGCGCCTCCGGCGCGGTTTTTCCGTCGATGGCCTCCTCGATCGTGACCAGCGCGTAGCCTGTATTCTTGGTGATGGCGATTTTCATGTCGGGGAGACTGAGCGTTTTATTTAACCGGCTCGATGGTGACCTTGAACTTGAGCCGTTCGCCGTCGGCCGGGACGTCCACCGTGAGCGCCGCGGCATCGTAGGCCGTGTACTCTTTGTCGTTGGCCGTGACCGAGGCGATGCGAATCGACCCCTTGGGCAGAAGGTCGGGCGCGACCCGCAGCTTGTTGTCGACCAAGTGGCCGGGGTATGGCTTGAAATAAAAATCCATCGGCACTTTTTTGATGAGCAGGTTGGTGTAAACCGCGGCGAGGAACGCCAGCTCGAAGGAGTGATAGCCGCTCATCGAATGGCTGCCCTTGAAGCGCTCCGTGCCCATCAGGAAGGGAATGCCGTTGGAGAGCACGTTGAAGTAAACAGCGCCATCGTCGTGATCGAGGAAGAAGGCGTTGTAGAACGCCGACGACTCACGCGCGTGGCGCAGGTACTCGTCCTCGCCCACGCAACCGTGAAGGATGAGGTAGGCCAGGATGGCCTGCTCCTGCTGCCACCACGCCTTGCGGTCGTGCCAGGCGTAACGGTGGAATTTCTCATTGGGCCCGAGCACGCGCTCGACGACGTCGTACCAGCCGCCGCGCTGGCGGTCGGCCCCGGCCCACGGCATGATGTCGGCGATCTTGCGGGCGAGCGCGACGTATTTGGGGTTCGGCGAGAGCGCATTGATGCGCATGAGATTCCACGCGATCTTGAGATTGTGGCCGATCACGGCGCGGTTCTGCTGCCAGCCCCAGGTCTGGTCGTGGCTCCAGTCCTCGAAGAATTTCTCGTTCACGAACGGGCTGTGGTCGTAGTCCGGGAAATATTTTTCGATGGTGTCGCCGGTCTCGACGAGGAAGTCGGCGAAATCCTTGCGCCCGGTGGCGAGCACAAGGTTGATCAGGAAGGCGGGCGCGTGGTCGCCGACGGAGTTCCAGTTTTTCTTCGCGCGATTGCGGCCAAGGCTCTCGGCCCGGGCGTCGAGCGTGACGGGGTCGATATGCGAGAAATAGCCGCCGAGCTTGTCGTCGCGGAAGAAACGCTTAAAGAGCTCGATGGTCATCTCGGCATCCTTGAGGATGGCCTTGTCGCCGGTCACGCGGTAGGTCTGCATCGGGCCGGCGAGCGCGTAGATCTGCTCGTAGGCCGGGATGGCGTAGTAGTCGTCGCCAAACTCGGAGGCGAAGACCTTGTGCTCCTCGCCGCCCTTGAGGTCGATGCCGTGATACCAATAGACAATGTTCTCGTCGCGGTCGTAGAACCGCATGTGGTCGCGGAGATATTTTGTGCCTTTCTCGGCGGCGTCCAGGTACTTGTAGCGGCCGGAGA
>Ga0210402_10005559_pt1 | contig 11271 bp, 9 predicted proteins | sample IncBWC7MmetaG_FD_161055 | JGI IMG/M metagenome (GOLD analysis project Ga0210402, IMG submission 161055) | Forest soil microbial communities from Barre Woods Harvard Forest LTER site, Petersham, Massachusetts, United States - Inc-BW-C-7-M | ecosystem: Environmental > Terrestrial > Soil >... | reverse complement strand
TCGAGGTCGGGCAGGGCCCGGGGTCCGGGCGAGGGTCTCGCCGGCCGCGCCTTCGCAAGACGGCGCCTCGCGTCCCGGGCGCGCGGTCCCGGGCTCATCCTCCGTGCCTCCGGGCGATCGCAAGGCCGAACCCGATGTGGAGCCCGCCAAAGCCCGCGGCCATGTACGCGGTTCCCCACGACGCCGGAGAGGACAGGGCGGCGCAGCCGAGGAGCATGCACAGAGCGCCCATGACGAGAACCGTTTTGACGGACATCGCGCCGCCCGTGACGACGGCGGTCCCGTAGAGGAGCAGCCACACGCCGGGCAGGAGCGGCACGAGGCCCGCGCGCTCGAGGGCGAGCGTGAGGACGGCCCCGGCGCCGAGGGGCGGCGTCAGCGTCAGGAGAAAGCGCCGAGCCGGTCCGGAGAAGAGCTCGGAGCCGCTGCGACGCGCCTTGCGGGCCATCGCCCAGACGCCGATCGCGATCGCGATGCAGGCCTCGGCGGCCCAGACGCCCAGCCATTCGGCAGGGGTCTTCGCCGCGAGGGAGAGCGCGGCGGCCGCGAGGGCCGTCCCTCCCATCGCCACGCCTCCGAGGCCCGGGACGGCGGTGAACGACGACGCGCGCTCCATCGTGGCGCGGATGAAGCGGATGTTGTCCGCGGCATGCGTCTCGAGCGGCTTCACCGGGAAAGTGTCCTCCCGCTCCGGGGCATTCGTCAAGTACTTTGTGACATAAAGTTCAGGCGTCGTCGAACAGGCCCTTCTGCGCCGGCGGCGGCCGGCGGTACGTGCTCGTGTGCGGCGTCTTGCCCTCGGCCCGGTTGAGGCCGAGCCGGCGGCACTCGACGTCGAAGAGGCTCTCGATGGCCTGCCAGCGCGGGCCCGTGCCCTCCATCCGGGCTCCGAAACGGCTCTCGTTGCGCTTGCCGCCCCGTGTCTGTTCGAGATTCGAGAAGACGCGCGCGGCCCGGTCCGGGAAGGCCTCGACGAGGCGCTCCTCGAAGACGAGCCGGGTCTCGGCCGGCAGCCGCAACAGCGTCAGGAAGGCTTTCTGCGCCCCGGCCTCGCGCGCCCGCGCCAGGACCTTCGGGATGTCGCTGTCGTTCAAGCCCGGGATGATCGGCGCGACCGCGACGCCAGTCCGGATGCCCGCGGCGGACAGCGCCGCGATCGCCTCGAGGCGCTGCGAGGGCGGCGCGACGTTGGGCTCGAGGGCGCGGGCGTGGCGGTCGTCGGCGAAGGGGACGCTGACGTAGACGGTGACCTCGGCATCCCGTGCGAGCTCCGAGAGGACGTCGGTATCGCGCCGCACGAGCGCGCCCTTGGTGACGATCCCCACGGGGTTGCGGAAATCGCGGCAGGCCTCGAGGCAGCGCCGGGTCAGCCCGTATACCGCCTCGACCGGCTGGTAGCAGTCGGTCACGCCGGAGAAGACGATCGTGTCGCCCTTCCACGAGGGCCGGCTGAGCTCCCGGCGCAGCAGCTCCGGAGCGTTGGTCTTGACGACGATCTTGCGGTCGAAGTCCGTGCCGGCGCCCCACCCGAGATACTGGTGGGTCGGGCGCGCGTAACAGTAGGCACAGGCGTGAAAGCACCCGCGGTACGGATTGACGCTGTGGCGAAACCCGATGTCCGGGCTGTCGTTCTCGGCGATGATCGAGCGGGATTCTTCTTCGAAGATCTCGAGCTCGGCGGCGGGAGGTTCCCCGAGCCACTCGGCGTGGAGCGACTGCCAGGGGTTCGGGGGATTGGAAACCGGGTGGGGCATCCTCGGAGAGTATAGAGTCCCGCATCGAAACGGAGGCCAGCATGCGCAAGACCATCGGCGGCGCCCTGCTCCTGCTCCTGGTCGCGGCCGGATCGTCCGCCTTGCCGGCGCCGGCCCCGACCCCGACTCCCGATCACCACGACCGGAGCCCCGACGACATTTTTCACCTTCAGCCCCTGTCGGGCGGCGTCTATGCCCTGTACGGCCGCGGCGGCAACGTCGGCTTCTTCGTCGGGCCCGACGCGGTCGTCGTGGTGGACTCGGAATTCAAGGACGTCGCACCCGGCATCGTCGCGCAAATCCGCTCCGTCACCGACAAGCCCATCAAGTACCTGGTCAACACCCATCACCACGGCGACCACACCGGCGGCAACGAGGTCTTCAAAACCTTCGCCGTGATCATCGCCCAGGACAACGTGCGCCAGCGCATGCTCGCGGCTCCGGCGGCGATCCTGCGCGACTACCCGGCGCGGCTCGAAGAGGCGAAGAAGGCGGGCAACGCGGAGGACGTGAAGTTCCTGGAGGACGCCCTCGCGGCGGCGAAGACGGTGCGCATCGAGGAGATCGCGGCGCCGGTCGTGACGTTCGATTCGGAGCTCCGGATCCACGTGGGCGGCGAGACCATCGAGGTCTGGCACACGCCCCCGGCCCACACGGACGGCGACAGCGTCGTCTACTTCACGAAAGCCAACGTCCTCCACATGGGCGACGTCCTCTTTCACGACATCGTTCCGTTCATCGACGTCAACTCCGGCGGTTCGGTGAAGGGCTACCTCGCCGCGATCGACAAGGTCATCGCGCGCGTCCCTCCCGACGTGACGATCATTCCGGGCCACGGCCACGTCACCGACCTGGCGGGCCTGAAGGCCGAGAGGCAGTTCATCGCGGACGTCCTCGCCGCCGCGCAGGCCGCCAAATCGGCGGGTAAGTCGAAGGAGGATTTCCTCAACACGGTCGACCTGCCCGCCTACAAGGCCTACAGCGGCTACAAGGATCGCTTCAAGGGCTGCTGCGCCGCGGCCTACGACGAGGCGCGCTAGGCACGGCGCGTGAAGGGGCGCGGCGGCCTTCGTCACCTCGCGGGGCTCGCGGCGGCCGCGGTCGTCCTGTGGCTCGGCCTGGGGATGCAGCGGGGCCTGCTCCTTTCCGAGGACATCAAGGCGAAGGTCTGGCCGTGGGCGCCCCTGTTCGCGCGGCACGAGACCGCCGCGCCGGCGCTTTCGGATCCGGTCTGGCAGTTCGTGCCCTGGCTGCAAATGGCCCGCCGCGAGCTGCTCGCGGGTCGGCTGCCTCTCTGGAACCCGCACCAGAGCGGGGGCGTGCCCCTGCTCGGCAACGCGGTGTCGGCGCTCGGCAGTCCCCTCGTCTGGCCGATTCTCGCCTTCGGCGTCGCGGCCGCCTGGAACCTGTCGCTCCTGCTGCGCCTGCTCGTCGCGCTCGGCGGCGCCTTCCTCTGGTTGCGGGACCTGGGCCGCTCGACGTCGGCCGCGCTCATGGGCGCGACGGCGTTCGCCCTCTCGGGGCCCTTCATCGCCTGGCTCGAGCACCCCCAGACGCTCACGGCGGCCGCCACGCCTCTCGTGCTCCTCTTCGCGCAACGCCTCGTCCGCGGACCCAACCGGGAGGACTTCGCCGGCCTCTGCCTGGCGACGTACCTCGTCGTGAGCGGCGGACACCCCGAGACGCTGATGATGGCGGCGCTGCTCTCGGCCGCTTGGGTCGCCGCGCAGTCGGGCGGCCGCGTTCGCGTCGCGCTGCCTCCGATCGGCGCCGCCCTGCTCGGTGCGGGCCTCGCCGCCCCGTTTCTCCTGACGTTCATCGAGTACTTCTGGAACAGCGCCGCCCGCACGGGCGCGGGCCGCCGCCCCTTCGTCCTGGCCGCGGGCGACCTGGCCCGGTTCGTGGGCACCGCTCGAGCCGGTTCGAACGTCATCGAGGCCGCCGCGACGGTGTCGGTGACGCTGCTGCTGCTGGCCGTGGCCGGTCTCGTGCGCGCGCGGCGCGGAACGGGTGCGATCTTCTGGGGTGCCGTCGCGGGGATCATCCTGCTCGTCGCCTACGACAATCCTCTCTCGCGTGTCCTGGCCACGCACACGCCGGCGTACTGGACGCGGGCCCTCCTCTTTCTGCCCCTGGCGGCGGCCTTTCTCGGGTCGGGGGTGCTCGATGTCCTGCGGGCCCGGCTCGCCGCCGCGGGCAACCCCGCGCTCGCGCGCGTGGCCGGCGTCCTGGCGGTCGGCCTCGTCGCGGGAGAGCTGCTGCTCGCCGCGCGCGGCGTGCACGGGCGCACGCCGGCGTCGGACCTGGCCCTGACGACGCCGCTGCTCGAGAGTCTCGCCGCCGATGGCGAGCCCTTCCGGATCCTTCCGCTCCACACGTTTCTGCCTCCCGACAGCGCGACCGCCTCGGGGCTCGACGACGTCCGCGGCTACGACGCGCTCTCGCCGCGCGGCTGGGGGCGGCAGCTCGAGGCGATCGGGCGCGTCGAGCGGGCGGCGACCCAGAACGAGGTCCTCGAGCCCTGGGGCCTGCGCCCGGGAGGCGCGGCGCTCGACTTCTGGAACGTGAAGTACCTCCTGCTCCATCCGCGGTTCGCCTTCGGCGCGGCCGAGCTCAACGCGCGGCTCGGACTCGACCTGGAGGAAGCCTATTCGGGCGCCGATGGCCGGATCCTGCGCAACCGGCGGGCGTTGCCGCGCGTCCGGCTCGCGGGACCCGGGCGCGTCACGATCGAAGCGCGGTCGAGCGGGTCCTGGCGGCTTCGGGTCGAAACGCCGGAGCCGGACGTGCTGACGGTGGCCGACCCGGTTTTCCCGGGATGGGTCGCGCGGCTGGACGGGCGCCCCGTCGATTTCGCGGCCGAGCAGGGCGACGCGATGTCGCTTCCGGTTCCCGCCGGCGCGCACCGCGTGGAGCTTTCGTACCGGCCGGGATCGTTCCGATTGGGTTGCGCCCTGGCGGCCGTGGCGGCGGCGATTCTCGCTCTCGCGTGGCGGAGGCTGCCGCGTCGGCCTTCCGTTTCCCTCGGCGCCTGACGCCGGCTACGCGGACCTCGCCGGGCCCTTCTTTCCCTGGCGCGCGTCGAAGAAGCGCTCGAAGTCCTTGAGCCCTTTTCCGGTCAGGAAGGGGCCCCCGAAGCGGACGAGGTCCGCACGCAGGCGCCGGAACGCGTCCAGAGGGTCCTTGGAGAGTCCCGGGTAGCGCATCGCGCCGGACGCGCCGAGGCACTCCATGTAGTCGGGGTGCAGCATCCGGCGCTCGCGAGCGGTGTAGAGCGCGATGGCGACCCCGGAGCGGACCTGGAGCTCGAGCGTCCGGCCCCGGCGCGCGTAGTGCCCGACCGCGACCGCGCGGTGGCCCGTTTTCTCCTCGCTCACGCCGTCGAACTTGAACCCGTGCTCGCGCAGCACGCCGTCGAGGATCCCGGCTCCCTCTCCGAGCAGCTCCGCGTCCGTGCGCTTGGGGACCGAGCGCCGCAGGGCCTCCATGAGGCCGTCGATGCGCTTGCGCAAGTCGTCGCGGGTGGCGCGGAAGGCGGCGAGGCGCACGGCCTCGTCGCCGGTCACGAAGCTCGGATCCTCGACCGACCAGTTGACGATGTGCCGCGCTCCCGGCCAGGTCGGGCAATCGGCGGCGGCGGAATCGCAGACGGTCACCACGAGATCGAGCTTTGCGTCGAAGAAGTCCGCGGCGGGCTTGGAGTAGGCCGCGTCCATGCCGAAGCCGAGCTCCTCGATCGCCCGGACCGCGAGCGGATGAACGAAGCCGGCCGCGCGCGACCCCGCCGAAACGGGCTCGATGAGGTCGGGGTAGTCGATCCGTGCGAGGGCTTCCGACATCTGGCTGCGCGCCGCGTTGCCCGTGCAGAGGAAAAGGATCTTCTTCTTCTTGGAGTCGGTCATGGGCCTCGTTCGTCCCCGCCGATTCTGCCACGGCCGCGGCCAGGGGGCGACACGCTGGCCCTTTGTGCGTTTCCGTCCGATAATGACCGAGATTGAGTCAGGCACCGTTCTGGAAGAGCCGCCTCGCGAGCGAGGCGATCGGCATCCTGTTGCTGCTGGCCGGCCTGCTGGCCGTCCTGTCGCTCTTTTCCTACGATCCCCACGACCCCAACATCTTTTCGTGGACGGCGGGCGGCGAAGCCGCGGCCCCGAACAACTGGATCGGCGGCTTCGGCGCCTCCCTCGCGGCCGCGATGTACCAGCTCTTCGGCGTGGCGGCCTGGGGTGTCACGGGGCTCGTCTTCGTCCTCGGTTGGCGCCGCTTCTGGGCGCGGCCGCTGCCCAATCCCTGGACGAAGGCCGCAGGGATCGGGCTGCTCGTGTTCTCGATGCCGATGCTGCTTACCCTCGCCCTTGGCAAGCGGCGCCTCCACGGCGAGGAGATGGACACGGGCGGTCTGGTCGGGCGGGCGCTCGCCGATGCCTTCCGCGGGCGGATCGGCACGACCGGAGCGGTTCTCGTTGCGATCACGCTCGTCGTGTTGGCCGTGCCGCTGGCGACCCAGGTCTCGCTGGGCGACGTGTTCCTCAGGCTGAGGGTCCGTTTCGCGAGCCTCGCGGGCCGCCTCACGGTCGGCTGGGCGCGCCACCACGACCGCCGCACCAAGGAGAGGCTGCGGCGCACGGTGGTCACCAAGCACCTCGAGAAGGTCCGCAAGGAGGACGTTTCCCTCGAGGACATCCCGTTCGCGCCGGAGGACGCGCCCCCGATCGTGCGGGAGGTGCCGGGTCCGGGCAAGTTCTCGATCAAGAAGACGACGGCTCCGGCGCGCGCGAAGGCAGCCGTGCCGGCCGCGCCGAAGAAGAAGTCCGAGCCGCAGCAGAGCCTCCCGCTGACGCTCGACGGCTACGCGCTGCCGCCGGTCTCGCTGCTGGAGAAGCGCGCGGAGGCGAGCGCAATCGACCGCAAGGCGCTGGCCGAAACCGGCCGGCTGATCGCCGCCAAGTGCGCGGAGTTCGGCGTGGAAGGCGAGATCACTGAGTACCACCCGGGCCCCGTCGTCACGACCTACGAGTTCCGGCCGGCCGCGGGAATCAAGGTCAACCAGGTCATGAACCTCTCGGAGGACCTCGCCCTCGCCCTCTCGGCCGAATCCATTCGCATCGAGCGCCTGCCCGGCCGCGCCAGCGTCGGCATCGAGGTGCCCAACCCCGGCGGCGGCGAGATCATCGCGATCCGCGACGTCGTCGAGTCCGAGCGGTTCCTGGGGTCGCGCTCGCCGCTGACCCTCGCGCTCGGCAAGGACATCCACGGCGAGTCGGTCGTGGACGACCTGCGCGCGATGCCCCACCTGTTGATCGCCGGCACCACGGGCTCGGGCAAGAGCGTCGGCATCAACTCGCTCATCACGTCCATCCTGTACAAGTCCTCGCCGGACAAGGTGAAGCTCATCCTGATCGACCCGAAGATGGTCGAGCTCGAGATGTACGAGAGCCTGCCGCACCTGGCCACGCCGATCATCACGGACCCGAAGAAGGCGGCCAATGCCCTCCGATGGGCCGTCGCCCAGATGGAGGAGCGCTTCCAGACGCTCTCCGATTTCGGCCAGGTGCGCAACGCCGAGCAGTACAACGCCGCGATCAAGGATCCCGAGGCCGTGGCCCGCGTCCGCGCGCAGCACCCCGACGACCCCGACCTCAAGCTCGAGCCGATGCCGCTGATCGTCATCATCATCGACGAGCTCGCCGACCTCATGATGACCGCGCCGAAGGAAGTCGAAGAATCGATCGTGCGGATCGCGCAGAAGGCACGCGCCGTCGGCATCCACCTCGTCGTTGCGACGCAGCGGCCGTCGGTGGACGTGCTCACGGGAGTGATCAAGGCGAACCTGCCTTCGCGCATCGCCTTCAAGGTCTCGTCCAAGATCGATTCGCGGGTCATCCTGGATGGCAACGGCGCCGAGAGGCTGCTCGGCCGCGGCGACATGCTCTTCCTGCCCCCGGGCACCTCGCGCCTCAAGCGCGTGCACGGCGCGTACGTGTCGGTCCAGGAGACCGCGGCGCTCGTGAAGTTCCTGAGGAAACAGGCCAAGCCGCAGTTCGACGAGGAGATCACCAAGGACCGCAGCGAGGCGGTGGCCCGCGACGACGCCGGAGACGAGACCGATCCCCTCTACGACGAGGCCGCGCGCCTGGTCGTCCGGGAGAAGATGGCTTCGATCTCCTTCCTCCAGCGGCGCATGGGGGTCGGCTTCTCGCGGGCGGGGAAGCTCATCGACATGATGTCGCGCGACGGACTGCTGGGGCCGCCACGCGGCTCCAAGCCCCGTGAGGTCCTGGTCTCCGACGACTATTTCGCGGAAGTGGACCGCCAACCGCGATGACGCGCGCGTGGAAGCTCTTCCTGCTCGCTCTCGTCCTGGCGCCCGCCCTCGCCTGGGGCGTGCACCGGCTGGCCAGGGAGCTCGGATTCCTGGACCCACCGTGGAACCCGGAGCACGAGGAGCGGCGCACGATCATCGCCTCGCTGTACGCATTCCTCCTCTTCCTGTGCGTCTTCCTTTTCGGGTATGCCAACGCGTGGCCGCGCGTGTGGGCGATCTTCGGGATCATCAACGCGATCGCGCTCGTCTTCTTCGCAGCGCTCGGCCTGCGGTCCGTGCGGCGGCTCTGGAAGCTGCGGCATCCGACGCCCGCGGCGGCGTCTTCCGATCCCCGGAGTCCGGCGGAGCCACTGGACTGACTTCCGACACGCAACCCGAGGCGTTGGACTCTTGACCCTCGACCTGCGACCGCGGACGGTCTTCTTCGGGACGCCGGAGTTCGCCCTTGCGTCCCTCGCGGCAGTCCTCGAGGCGGGGTTCGAGGTCCCCCTCGTCGTCACCCGGCCGGACCGGCCGGTTGGCCGCCGCGCCGAGCCGCGCCCGTCGGCCGTCGGAGCCTTCGCGGCCGCGCACGGACTCCGGGTGGAGAAGCCGGATCGCCTGCGCGGCAACGCGGACCTCGCGGCACGGCTCTCGGAGGCGCGGCCCGACGCCCTCGCGGTGGTGGCCTACGGGCGGATCCTCCCGCCGGAGATCCTCGCCCTGCCGCGCCTCGCCTGCGTCAACGTCCATGCCTCCCTCCTGCCGCGTCACCGCGGCGCCTCACCGGTGCAGGCCGCGATCCTCGCGGGGGACCCGGAGACGGGAGTCACGACGATGCGGATGGAGGAAGGCCTCGACACCGGGCCGGTCTATCTCGAGAGGCGGGTCGCGATCGGCGCTGGCGAGACCGCGGGGGAGCTCTCGCACAGGCTCGCCGAGCTCGGGGGGGAGCTGCTCGTCGCAACCCTCGCGGGCCTGGAGGCCGGGACGCTCGCGGCGCGCCCGCAGACTGGAGAGGCGACGTTCTGCCGGCCCATACGCCGGGAGGACGGCGCGATCGACTGGAGCCTTGGCGCCGGCGAGCTCGTTCGCAGGCTGCGCGCCTTCACGCCGTGGCCGGGTCTCTTCACGTTCCTCGACGGCGAGCGCGTGAAGGTGCTCGCAGCGCGCGAGGGGCCGGGCGGCGAAAGCGGCGAGCCCGGGTCGTTCCGGCTCGACGGCGGGAGCCTCGTCGTCCGGGCCGCCGGCGGCACCTCGCTCGTCCTCGAACGCCTTCAGAAGGCTGGCCGCAAGCCCGTCACCGGCGCCGAGCTCGCGCGGTCGGCGGGCCCCTCGGGACGATTCCAGGACCCGCGGTGACCTCGCGCCCCGGTCCGACCGCCCGCGGCCGCGCGGTCGAGGCGCTGCGCGGCGTGCTCGAGAAGGGACGCAACGCGGCACCCCTCGTCGGCGAGCTCGCGAGGGGGCTCTCGCCCGCTGACCAGGATCTGCTGCGGGAGCTTTCGCTCGGCGTCCTGCGCTGGAAATCGGCGCTCGACGCCGAGATCGCCGCCGCCAGCCGCATCCCCCTCGAGAAACTCGCGCCGAACCTGCGCGAGATTCTGGAGGTCGGGCTTTACCAGCTGCGCCACCTCGACCGCATTCCGCCCTACGCCGCGGTCAGCCAGGCGGTGGACCAGGCCCGCGCGAGCGGCGGAGAGGGCGCCTCGCGGCTGATCAACGGCGTCCTGCGCAAGATCCTGCTCGGACCCGCGCCGGCCGTGCCCCCGGCGGGGGACGGCGGAAAGACGAAGGCCGGAGCGCTGGCCCGCTTCTTTTCTCATCCGCAATTTCTGGTGGAGCGCTGGCTCGCCCGGTTCGGCGGCGCGCGGACCCGGGCAGTCCTCGAGGCCGACAACACCTCCCCGAGCCTCGATCTGCTGGTCAACCCGCGGCGCACGAGCCGCGAGGCCCTGAGCGCCGCGCTCGCCGGGGAGGGCATCGCGACCGAGCTTTCACCCATCGCGCCGCTGGCGCTGACGGTCCTCGCCGGGAATCCGGTGCGTTCGCGCCTGCTCGCCGAGGGCCACTACAGCGTGCAGGACGTGGGCTCGCAGCTGCTGCCGCTCCTGTTGCCCGAGGGAGGTCTGCTCGTCGACCTGGCTGCGGCGCCCGGCGGCAAATCGTTGTCGGCCCTCGCGCACGGGCGCGCGCGCCGCGTGCTCGCCGTGGATCGATCGTGGCGCCGCCTCGGGCGAGTCGCCGAGAACGCGATGCGGCTGGGCCTTCCCGAGGCGCACCCGGTCGTTGGCGACTTCGACTCCCTGCCGCTGACGCCCGGGCGGTTCGACCGGGTCCTCCTCGATGCGCCGTGCAGCGGTACGGGAACGCTGCGCAAGAATCCGGAGATCCGTTACCGGGTGACGCCGGCCGCGATCGAGCGGCTGGCCCGTGCCCAGGAGCAGGCGCTCCGCGCGGCCGCGGCCTTGCTCGCGCCGGGCGGGTTGCTGCTCTACTCGACCTGCAGCCTGGAGGAGGAGGAGAACGAGCGCGTCGTGGCTCGCGTTCTCGAGAGCCGCGCGGACCTCGCGCCGGCGTCGATCGCCACGCCGCCAGGGCTCGAGCCTTTCGTCGAAGGCGCCCGATTCCGGCTTCTCCCCGACGCGCGCGCCGATGGATTCACGGCACACCTGCTGCGGCGTCGGGAGTGACGAGGCCTGTCGGCGAGAGGCCTTCTCCTAGATTCGCCGGGCCGAAACCGACTCGTCGTCGTCGGCTCCGCCAGGCTGATCGGCGCTCGGAGACGGCGAGGCGGGAGGCGGCGATTTCGCATCCGGCGCCTTGACGGCGTCGTAGACCCTGCGGATCGTGACGGCAGGGCCGCGGCCGCCCTCCATTTTCGTCGTCACCGTGAGCTGCGACCCGTCGGCCGTGATCGTGAAGGTCTCGGTCACCTTGGCGCCGGTCTCGGGCTTCGAGACGATCTCGACGTGCCCGTCCTTCCACGAAGCCGTCATGACGACCGTTCCGCCGTGGGACCGCTCCTGCTCCGTCTTGCGGCCGTCGGTGTAGACGACGCGCTCGTGCCCGGCGGCGTCGGTGATGGTGATCGAAGGTTCCTTGTGCTGGATCTGGAGCGTGTTGAGCGCCGCGAACCAATCGCTCGTGCTCTGGTTGGACTGGTCGGCCTGGCCGCTGTGGTCTGAGCCGCGTCCGCCCCCGCCCCCTCCG
>Ga0210402_10005556_pt1 | contig 11272 bp, 13 predicted proteins | sample IncBWC7MmetaG_FD_161055 | JGI IMG/M metagenome (GOLD analysis project Ga0210402, IMG submission 161055) | Forest soil microbial communities from Barre Woods Harvard Forest LTER site, Petersham, Massachusetts, United States - Inc-BW-C-7-M | ecosystem: Environmental > Terrestrial > Soil >... | reverse complement strand
CGTGGATTTCAAGTCGCATTAGAAAGAAGCCGCGCCGACCCGCGCGGACGCCCTGGGATCAACGAGCAAGTGAGAGTTCATTGGTTCGGAGACGTCAGTTCATTCGATATTCTCCACATTTGCGCGGGCTGTGCCGCCCTTGGCAATTGTCGGCAGCATTCCCCTCAGCACATCATCGCGGCGATAGAAGTGGTGATAGAGCGCCGCCAGGAAATGTAGGCCCACGAGGCTCATTCCGATGTACGCAAGTTTGGTATGCCCTGGCATTACCAGATCGTAAATCTCCGCTCTTTGAGGACGAGACAAACTACTCAAGATCCCGATGTTGGGCCAATTCACTGAATCGAACAGAGCGGCGGGCTTCTTGCGCACAGACAGTATCGCCCAGCCTGACAGCGGCACGACGATCATAAAAGCATAAAGCAGTGCATGGACAATCCGCGCGAGCGCGCGCGATACCGCGTTCGGGTTTTTGGTCGGATTTTCGATTCGGCGCGCACGTCGCCACGTAAGACGCCGGACTACGAACGGGACGGCCAGGATCAGGGCAAGCATTCCGCAAGTCATGTGCATCCCATAAGCGACCGGAAGGTAGAGCCTGTCACCCGGGTTGAATTGACTGAAGGAGAGCGCAAAGCAAAAGTCGATCACGATTAAAGTTGCGATGCTCCAGTGAAACACCTTCGCGATGGCCGTGTGTCGCGACGCGTTGGGTACCAGCTTCATGGCTTACGGCATCCGCGCCCAGGTTTGCTGGAATGTCGAGATGTGGTCCCAGGTGTACGTTTTGTTCGGCCAAACCAGATAATGCATGGTGATGAGCTTGTCATCTCTCAGGAAACCGGCCCACACAGGCAGCGTGCCGTATTCGTGCAGAGTCGTGCTGAATGTGACCGGGGTTACATTGTCAAAGTTTTCGCGCACCGGCGCAGAGCTTACCCAGCCAATAAGATCGTGCTCAGCACCAGCCGCTGGTCCACTGGTCGGCAGCACTTTTCCCTTGAGCTGACCGGACATCGGATCAATCGACACAATTTCAATGACTAGTAGGTCAATCGGATTCGTCCATTTCCCGATCAACTTTTTTTGGATCCCGGGATCCAATGGCTGAATTCTCCTGGTGTAATCGGCAGCCCGCGACTGCTGAATGCTCATGGCCGCCAGAGTAAACAGCGTTGCGCACATGGCTAGAATCTTCGTCATTGTGATCCTCCGATTTTCTAGTCGGCCCAAGAGTGGCCAGGAGGTGTTAATGAACTATTGCCGATACGAATGATTTTGTGACAAATTGTTTCCGTTGCATGTCATCTCGCCGTGGCGCTGACTGCGGGTTCGGAAAACAATGAGGCGCTTCCGCAAAGAAACCGTTTCTGGCTGTATCCGGTTAGCCAAAGAACAATTTGGCGGAGAATTTGACAGAGACGAAAGGCGAGAATGAGAATGGGTCGGTTTCCGCCGGCTGTATACAAGATTTTTGGGTTTCGAGAGTATCGGCGGCCGACATATTTGATGGAGGCAAAAATGCGATTGAGTCCATCATACGGCTCGGCGGTCCTGTGCATCGCATTGACCGGATGCCAATCCTCCGGGATTCTTCAACAGGACAATGCTCTTTCCGCCGCAGGCTTTTCCGTGCGCATCGCGGATACCGCCGAGCGCCAGGCGATGCTGAATCGCCTGCCGCCGAATATGTTCGTGCAACGGGTGAACGGCAATGATATTCACTATGTCTATGCCGACCCTTTGGTGTGCGGATGCCTGTATATCGGAACGCAACGAGATTTTGCGCAATACGTCTCGAACCGGCAATTCGATTTTGAGCAAGCGCAACGCATTGCTTTCATGAATTACTACGACGCCGCTTGGAATTGGGACGCATGGGGTCCCTGGGGGCCATTGGGCCCGATTTACGGCCCCGGCTGGTAGAATTTTACTAACCTGCCTGCCAACTGTAAAATACGAGCATTGGATTCGCACCTTGCAATCGATCGTCCCTCAAGATCGCGAGCGTGGTGCCGCAAGGTTCGTCGAAGGGTGAGGGGAATGGGATTTGACGTTGTTTTGATCGCGGTCATTGTGGGCGGGATTGCATTGTCTGCCGCCTATGTGAGAGCGGAATACCTAGGGTGGCGCGAGCACGGCGCCGCGGAGCGGCGCAAAGAGGCCGCTCAACGTGATCTGCACGCCGCAAGTTTGTCCGAACAGCAGAATGCGCTTCTTCCCAGCGTCATTAAACTTCAAGGGTTCGGAGAGGGTGAAGCGGCGAATCCCGATACCTCCGGTGAGTTTGCGGCCGGACGTCGCGCTTCTGCGCCGAGTACTTCGCCGCGGACCAATCCTTTCACTGATCGCGGCAAGCGCGAAAGGCAACGCGCCGGTCGGTAAAACCTGGCAGGTTGGCCTCACCAGCGACATCGGGGAAGGAGCCCGCGAGGGTGTTTGGGCCTTTCCAGACCGCATGCCCGGCGCCATCGTTCACGGACGCAACCCGGATCGACCATAGGCGCGGCGCCCTTGTCAGAACCGGCCGCGGCGGCCCTCCGGCACCCGGGCGCCGCGCAAAGGCAATGCGTGTGCCGTCGGGCGACCAGACCGGCGATTCATCCTTGCTGGTAGACGGCGCGAGATGCGACAGCGGCGCGCCGCCATCGCTTTTTACTGGACGGCGAATACTAGCGCCAAGACCGGTCTGCGACACCATTTGTCGCAGCTTCAAATGAGCCACTGAATAGCCGCGAGCCGCTTTGCAATTGAAAAGGCCGCCAGGTGCTGCTGAGTCTGGGCATCGAACAGATAGGCGACGCCGCCGATGATGAAGCTGTTCATCATGAGGGCGATGGCGAGTGCGGCAAGCTTGGAAGAAATCCGGGTATTCATGAATGTCTCCTGAAAAGTTGCTGTCTGCATACCGGGGCTGATTCCCCTGAAGAAAGCAAAGCAAGAGCCGTGCCATGTTCTGGCGCAGCGTTAAACCGCTATTTCTAAAGGAGTTATTTTTTCAGGACACCGATAGCAGTGGCCGCGGACACTGTCCGCGGACAACGCGGACAATGCGCAGCGGACGCATGGAAGCCCTGAGGAGACTCTTAGTGCTCGATCGGCCGATTTGACGGCTTCGACGAAGTTGAAGCCTTGTTGGATCGACGGCGCCGCGCCACCAATTCGTCGGTGATTTCGATGACTGCGTGTTTCCCGGTCGCCCCGACGTCTTTGCGCGCTTCAACCCGTTGGTCGGCAAACCGCTCGCGTTCGGCGAGGCTTACGCGTTTTATGGTCGGCTTGTCCCAATAAGCGGCAAGGTAACTGGCGACCGCGACCGCACCGATCTCCTCGCGAAAAAAACCGAGGCGTAGCGCGTGCACGACTCGTCCCTGATCAAGTCCCGCCACCGAGTACAGGCGGTACTCGCTGAAGATGTCGAGATTTGGTACTGCGTCCGGATCAAAGGCCTTATCCGCAAGCGCGAGCTGAATGACGAACCAGCGTGATGCCTCGGTGTCCTCGAGTTCCGTCGGCGTCAACGCGCGGATGGTTTGCGTGGACTCCAGACTCTCCAACGGCTCCTCGAGCTTTTTCACTTCCCGCGGAGGCGGCGCCGGAGCAGTTGCGACCACGACGTGCTGCAGCGAAGTGAGTTTGCTTGCCACAGGCTTGGCGGGCAGCGCCCGGGACTTCGCCCAGGACTTCGCCCAGGACCGGCGCGCAGGTGCGACTGACTGTGTGATCACCGGCGCCGGCTTCGCGGCCTCGATCGGCGCAACATTGTTCGGTGCCGGCTTCGCGGCCTCGATGGGCGCGATATTGTTCGGTGCCGGCTTCGGCGGTGGCATGATCGTTTGCTTCGGCGGCGAAACAACCGTTTGCTTCGGCGGCGAGATAACCGTTTGCTTCGGCGGCGAGATAACCGTTTGCTTCGGCGGCGGCATGATCGTTTGCTTCGGCAGTGGAATGACTGCCTGCGGCTGCGGCTTGACCGGAGTCGCTGCAACTGCGGGCGCAGACGGCGCGATAGCCTTATCTTTCGGCACCACATCCGTGAGTACGGGCGCCGCGATGGTGGCAGGCATCGGCGTGGCAATCTTGGGCGAAGGTTTCTTGGTAGGTGTCACCACTTCAGTGAGCACGGGCGCGACGCCGGTGATTGCGGGCGGCGGGGCAAGCTGCAATTCAATTGGCTTCGGAGCGGGCGCCGCCGCCTCGTTGAGCACCGGAGCAACCGGCGCAGCCGAGCGCTTCGGAATGGTTGGCAGGGGAACGTCCAGCTCCGGCAATTCCCACTGGCGCGCCGTTGCCGCGGGCGCCGCAGCCTGAGGAGATTCAGATCGCGCTGCGGCACCCGGCGACGCGCTGTCCGGAGCACGCAACGGCGTGCCCGGCGGCACCACCAACGCGGGCGTCGGCCACGCGATGTCGATGGAAATCTCAGCAGCATCCGTCTTCGCAAAGAGCGGTTTTTCTTCGGCTGCAGGCTTCGGCGACGCGGGTTTTTCCGCCGCCGCGATCTTGCGCGCCTCTGCTTCGGGCTGCGCTTTTTCGGGTAATGCTTTCTCCGGCTGCGCACTTTCGGGTGCAACCCTCTGCGCCGCGATCTTTTGCGAGACCGACCTTTCAATCACCAGATCCGTTTGCTTCTGACTGGACTGCCTTTGATCTGCCTTGGCCTGCATGTTGCCGATGACGCGCAAATCTGAAGCGCTGGCAGTGGCGGTAAGCGCGCCAGGATAGGTATCTCGGACCTCCGCAAGGATGGCATCGGCTTCGTCCTCGGAAGCAAATGGACCAAGCCTTAAGCGATAGCGCGTGCGCCCATCCTCGGTCACCTGGATTTGATAGACGTGCGCCTCGAGTCGACTGTTGGTAAATGCTTTGGTGGGAACGCTGATCGGTGCGGTCGAAACACTCAGATTGATGACGAAGGGCCCGTCGCCGCCGAGACGCGGCACGTCTTGCACCGGTTGAAACAGGTCCTCGATGCTGAGATGCCAGATCTCGCCTGCCATTGGGGCATTTATCGGCGTTGCCATAAATCCTTTCCCAGGAACGGTACGGGTGCTCAAGATATTGACGAAGAGAGCGAAATGAAAGCGTGATCGGCGTCTCTTGGTAGCGACACGCGCGCTGTTTATGTCAAGGACCACGGGCAACATAAGCAAATTTCGCAGAAGGCCGCCGCGCGAATATGCTTTTTACGACGGAATAAGTTGCGTGCGCGAGAATAGCGAGCGTTAAGTAAAAACTGGCCTACAATGGTTCTGCCCTCGCCCGTTTGAGGCATATCGATGCTTGTGCCAGATCGCATCACCACCAAAGCATTTCACCTACTCCTTGTTTTCAGCTCCATCTTTGCGGTTGCCGTGTTCGGCATCTCGCTGCATCGCATAGGCGGAAGTCTGACTCTCTCCTATCTGCCAAACGGCATCGCCGTGGCGGTCACTTATCGATTCGGCCGACGTGTCTGGCCGGCCGTCTTTCTGGCAGGGTTCGCGATCATACTCTGGACGCACGAGCCGCTCGCCGCGGGCGCGGGGGTGGGAATTGGTCTTGCGAGCGGTGCTTGGGCTTCTGCGTGGCTGCTGGAGCGCAGCGGTTTTGACCCCGGTTTTTCGCGAGCAAAGGATGTACCGTTATTCATCCTTGCGATCGGCGCAGGCATGACATTGGCACCGGTCTTTAGCTTGCCGGGATATTACCTATCGGGCATGAAGGAGTTCGCGACCGACGCGACTCATTGGGTTCGCTGGTGGGGCAACGCCGTCGCCGGCGCGCTGCTCGTGGGGCCTATCTTGATGGCGTACAACCGCAAGAGCTTCGAGCGCTTCGCGGCACACTGGGCCGAGGGTGGCCTATGGCTGCTTGGACTGCTGATTTGTGGCGCCTCGATCATGCTGGCGCCGGGAGATCTAGGCCGTCCGCTGATTGTGGTTTTCGCATTCATACTCGTCGTGGTCAGCGCGATGCGTTTCGGGCTGGTGCTCGCCGCAGGTGCCTCATTTGTTATATCGACGATGACTGCGATCAGCACCGCGTTCAGCGTGGGCGCCTTTTCGCAATTTAACCAGCTGCAGGGCCTCGTGACGATTTGGTCGTTCATCGCGTCATTGTCGGGATTGAGCATTATCATCACGGCACTCCTCGGCGAACGCGACTCAGCTGGTATCGAAGCGCTGCGTGCGGAGCGGCGCTACGCACAAATCTTCAACGGCAGTCCTCAGCCGCTGTGGGTGCATGCCCGCGACAGCTTGAGATTTCTATTGGTCAATGACGCCGCCCTGCGGCAGTATGGCTGGAGTCGGGATGAGTTGTTATCCCGAGGTGTGGAAATACTGTCTACCGGCGCGAAACAACCGGTGCTGCCTCCGATCCAAGATGCGATCACGACAGCGGACTTGCCTCTGGAACCTTTTGAGACTCAGCACATCACCAAAGACGGGCGTGTGCTCGAAGTGGAAGTTTGGACCCAGTCGATCGATTGTGGCGGCCAGCCGGGCGAGCTGGTATTTGCGGTCGACGTAACAGAGCGCCGTGCGTTCGGCCAAGCGCTGATGGAGGCCATCGGCGGCGAGCAGCGGCGCATCGCGCAGGAAATGCACGACGGTCTGGGGCAGGAGCTGACCGGCTTGGCCCTCTCGGTGCGCGCATTGGCAAATCGCGCGCAGCGAGAACGGGATGCGATTTCCGTGGATCTCGACCAGCTCGCGTTGTTGGCGACGAGCTGCATCCAGGACGCGCACCGCATCGTGCAGGGTCTCTCGCCCCTGACCAATGCGGACGGCAATCTCGACGCGGCCTTGGCGATTCTGGCACAACGCAGCTCGCTGAGCGGTACGTGCGTGCAGTTTCGCGGCCGCTACGACGCGCCGGCGGTGATCGAACTGAAGGTGCGCAATCATCTATACCGAATCGCTCAGGAAGCGATTCACAACGCCTTGAAGCATTCCGGCGCGAAAAACATCGACATAGAACTTTGGTCGCGCCCGGGGGACCTGAGGCTTTCCGTCATCGACGACGGCCGCGGGATCGCTTCCGACATCGACAAGCGTACCGGTCTCGGCATGCGCACCATGCGTTTTCGGGCCAGCGCAATCGGGGGAAAGCTCTCGGTCACGAGCAGCGCGAATGGCGGTAATTCCGTGGTTTGCGACGTGCCTGCCAAATCGTCGCTCGCCGCGACCGCCTGACGCCGCGATAGAGACGACCGCGCCTCGCGGGACGGCGCGGTTCAAGTCCTAATTGCTGATTTCCTTGTCGCAGTTCACGCGCGTGTTCCAATCGGCAAAAGTGCCCTTCGGATTGTCCTCCCACGCCCAGACATGCATTTCATAAAATGCCGGCAAACCGTAACGATTGGGACTCGGAACAAGGTTCATGAGATTGCCGTCAAGCACCGCCGGCACCGCGCCGTTTTTATGCTCCCAATCGCTTACCGTCACGAGAAACTCGACGCCCACGAGACGCATCGCGCCGTCCGCCATGGGCTCGTAGATCAGGAATTGTGGCGCGTCGCCGGACACCGTGCCGTCAGACTTGCGCGCCGGCTGATTGAAGTGAACGCCCATCGCACCCGCGTCCGGCCCGCTGACGCAAGGCGTAGCCGGCGCCCAGCCCTCGGCCAGCGCCACGCGGATGTCGCGAAATCGCGCGGTGGCGTCCCGCACCTTCTCGATCAGAGTTGGGGGTTCCCTTTGCGGCTGGGAATAGGCGATCTCTCCGGTCATGGCTGCGACCGCGATACCCAGCAGCAGCGAAGCCCAGGCCGCCAGAGTCGGATTTGTCATCAACGCTTTCATCGTCATCTCCTTTTCCGGCGAGCCGGATTATTTGTAGAAGTAGGGATCCAGTACGCGAACCTCGGTGATACGCCCTACGGGAAGTTTGCTGCGGCCCGCGGTTCGACGAATCGCTTCCGGCGACGGACCGTCGTAGAGACAGAAGGTCTTTTTCTTGTCCATGCTCACGTAGGAATGAACCCAGGTGACTTGGTCGGCCATGTTGCTGTCGACGACGGCCAAACAAGCCTTGGCGCCGGTCTCATCAATGGGAACCTGAAGGCCGTCCGGAAAATCTCTCTCAACCATGTAGCGTGGCATCGTTGTCTCCTTGTTCTTGGCCATCGGGCTTTGCGTTTTGACGATAGAATCAGACCGTCGGGCGGGAATCGGCCGAACTACCCAAATTGCGCGCTGCCGATGCCCAAATTGCGGAGGACGGTGCGCGGCACCGTCCTCTCGTTGCATCAGCGCGGGTTGCCGGCGATGGTTTTGGTCTTTGCCAAGTAGTAGTTCGTCAGCGCGGGCGAATTCACATCGGCAACCGCTCGCGCAATCGCATCCTTGCGGCAATCGAATCTTTCGCGCAGCAGTTTGATGAACACCACATCGATGGGTTCGCAGACCTCAGTGGCAGCGGACCTGATGCGCACATACAGTGCCGCGACCCCGGAGGCGCGCCCCAGGTCGAGGTCGCCGTATTCGACGACGCGGGAGGGTAATGGCCCATCGATTGTTGCGGCCATCGAGGCAAACGCACTCAAGGGGCCGGCGAATAGTCCGGCGAGCGCGCACGGAACGAGAAATTTCAGGAAACGAGACATGTTGCTTAACTCCTTGCAAGCGTCCGGGAGATTCCGGGCAAGGAATAAGCTACGCGGCAGGAGAATTCGGCGAAGCGGGGAAGCTCCCCATTTTTAGTATGGAGTCACCTCATATTGCCTATAAAAGGGCCAGGGACGTGCGGACGTCCCTGGCTTTTTTCCGGCGGCAACTCGCCGCAATAACGCAATGCTCGGTTAGAACTTGTAGTTGATTCCGGTCGAGAAGCCCACTTCCTTGCAACCGCCCCAGGTCGTGTTCCCGGCGCTGGTGTAGTCGATCACAGGAGTATTGGTGGCATCGTGGCAGTCGGTGGTCAAGCCTCGGCCGCCGGCACCGATGTCGAAGTGCGCGTTGCCCTTGTTGACCGTCTCCGCAGCATCGAGATACCAGTACACATTCTTGTCGAAGCGGTGCTTCCACGCGATGGTGTACATGTTGGCCGAATCATCCGTGCTGGTCGGATTGAAATTGTGCTGGCCGCCCGGATCGCCGGGAGTGCGTCCCGCGTGCGCCCAGCCGATGCTGACATTATCCTTGCTGAAAATGTCCTGCGAGGCCGCAAACCAGATGCCGTTTCGCTGCCGCTCGTTCTGGAATTCCAGATCCTGCGGCAGGCTGCGATGCAAGTACTCGTAAATGCCGCTCAAGGCCAGCCCGAACGGAAAGGTGTACTGCACGCCGGCTTTGAACGCCGTCTCGTTGGCAATGTCGGTCAAATACGGCGGCGAGGCGCCGGCCCCGAAACTCGTCGGAAACTCCGCCGAAAGCGCGGCAAAAGTCGCGAAATCGAGCAGCGGCGAGTTGACCGACACCAGGTAGCCGTAGATCGGATGATTGGAACCGATGCCATCGCTGTTGCGATTGACGTTGTGGTGCCACTCATAAGCCACCGTTGCGTAGATCGGGCCGGTCTCGAATTTCAGGTCGACGCTGAATGCATCGTCGAAACCGCCGTCATCGCAGTTGAGCAGCAAATTACCGCTGCCGGGTTGATTGCCGCCGTTGCAGTCCGGCGAGCCGGACGATTGCACCACGTTGTTATAGGTGCGGTTCTGTCCCGGAGATAGCAGCACATCGAAGCTGAACACATTGCCTAACTTCGGCGACTCGTACCAAATCGAGTGCTCGAGGCGTGTGCCGAACTCGACTCGGTTGTCGCCGCCGCTATTTCCCATCACCACGGCATAGTCGCCGAGCATTCCGGAGAACGGATTCATGCGGTCGGTGGACTTCTTGTACGGCGAATAAGTGGTGCCGACTTTCACCTTGCCCCATTCATTGCCGGCGAATCCAAGGAAGGTGTCGCCGTAGCCGATGCCACCTTTGACCACGTTGGCCTGCTGGTACTGCGAGGTGTTAAGACCCGGCGCGGAAGTAATCGACGGGGCGGTCTCGATTTGATAGATGAGTTCCAGGTCGGTGCCCTCGAACTTGTGCGAGCCGCGGTAGCCCAAACTGCTCTTGTTGGTGGAAAATGCCGGCATGTAGCCGACGCGGCCCACCGGACCTGCGCCACCGGCCTTCGGGAGCGCGTTTCTCACGTAGCCGGAGTTGGGATTGGCCGGATCGACGAGGTTGTACCCATAGGCGACAAACCCATTCATGCCCTTGGTCGTATCATCAAATGACACGTCCAACGTGCCATAGAATCCGCTCAGGATTTTGTGCAGCAGCGGCTCTTTCTCTTCGTATTTGACCACCGGCGCGGGCGGCGCGGCCGGTGGTGGTGGCGGCGGCACGACCACGACGGCGGGGGGCGGCGTTGCAGCTTGTTGCCTCGACAGCGCTTCGACTTGCTTCTGCAGTGCATCCATGCGCTGCATCATCTGCCGCATCTGCTCCTTGAGCGCCTTGTTTTCCTGCGCATCGTCGGCCAAGGCGCTGCCCTGGACGAAGATATTAGCGGCGCATGCTGCCAGGGCAATCAGCATAGGCCTCGCCAGTCTTAGATTTAGCATCATATGATCCTCATAAAGGTCGATTGATCGAATCGATGATTTAGGAATCCACTCCCAATTGATGAACCGTGAATCCACCTCCCGTGCAGCGAATGGCCGGCTTGCGCGGAATGCGCAACAAGAATCGGGCGCACGGAGGTGATTGAACTGACTGAAAATACAAAACGCGGCTGCGCTTTGACTGATCCCATTCCCTACCCCCTTTAAGTCAAATCAACACGACGGAGTGCCACACCGCTCACGTTAGTTTTCGTGGTATACCATATATGATTGCCTTTGCGAAACAAAGTGTTTTATTTACAACATCGCGTCATTTCTCGGACCGCGCCGAGCCGAGGCGGGCTGATCGGGGAAGGCGACCTTGAGGCGATGCTATGAGGGCCGGACCGACACGAAGCGCTGTGCCAAAGCGGGCAAGACAAATAGATTGAGCAATGTCGAGGAGAACAAGCCGCCGAGTACGGCGACGGCCATGGGTCCTTCGATTTCCTGACCCGGTTGGTTGATGCCAAATGCCAGCGGCGCCAACCCCAAAGCCGTGACCGCGGCGGTCATCAATATCGGCACGAAGCGTTCATTCGCGCCGCGCAGCACAAGATCCGCATTCCACGGAGCGCCTTCAACTTCCACCAAATGTTCGTAGTGGGCCAGCTGCAATATTGCATTTCGCGCACTGATGCCGAAGACGGTGATCAATCCCAGCACCGATCCCAAAGAAATGCC
>Ga0210402_10005555_pt1 | contig 11272 bp, 10 predicted proteins | sample IncBWC7MmetaG_FD_161055 | JGI IMG/M metagenome (GOLD analysis project Ga0210402, IMG submission 161055) | Forest soil microbial communities from Barre Woods Harvard Forest LTER site, Petersham, Massachusetts, United States - Inc-BW-C-7-M | ecosystem: Environmental > Terrestrial > Soil >... | reverse complement strand
GTGTATCGACGGGCTTTCCAAAATGATCGGGGTATAGCGCAGCCTGGTAGCGCGGCAGTTTTGGGTACTGCAGGTCGTTGGTTCGAATCCAGCTGCCCCGACCAATACTCACCGTCAGATCTCCTCACGGCTCCTCCCAAGGAGTCAATTGTCTTTTGCTTTCATAAGCATAGTCCACGTCCTGAGAGGTCAGGGCGCGTCAACGAATGTCAGGTCGATACACCCATTTTCGCCCCTTGCGACCTAAACCGTGGGTCTATAAGAGATTGTTCGGATCGCCACCTATGATCTGACAATTTTGTAGGCGAGAATTCTTCGTGACCAAGAAACTGACTGCACTGACCAAAGACCCAAAAAAACGCGATGACGCCGACATTTTCGCGCTGCCTGAGGGCGCGCATGGCTTCGGCGGTCCGGTGCTCGATGTTCGCTGTGGCGGCAACGATCGCCGCTGGAGCTGCAAGGTGGTGCTCAACGGCAACCGCATCACCGTCCAGCTCGGCACCGTAAAGGAGCTGTCGACCGTGTCCGCGGCCAAGACCGCCATGGCGAAAGCGCGCGGCTCTGCCAAGCAGGGAATCGACCCGCGCGAGAGCCTGCGGCTGGAACGCGATGTCGTGCCGACCTTCGGCCAGCACGCCGAAATGTTCATGGACGACTATGTGCCGACGTTGAAGAACGAAAAGCACCAGGAGAAGTATCGCTCTTCGGTGCGCAACCACTGCAAGGCGATCTGGAACATCAAGGTCGATCATCTGCAGACCTCCAACATTCTCGCGGTGCTGAAGCCGATCTGGAAAAAGATCCCGGTGATGGCCAGCGAGGTACGTGCGCGGATGGAGGTCATCATCGACGATGCCGCCTTCAGGAACTACAGAACCGGCGACAATCCCGCGAAGTGGAGTCTCGCGATGCAACGCTCCCTCGGTGGCAAGCCGCCGAAATCCGGCCAGACGCGCGGCGCGCACAAGTCGGTGCATCCCGATGATATGCCGGCTCTGATGGCTCGACTCCGCGAGAAGAACACGCAGAGCGCTCGCGCGCTCTATGCCATCGCATTGTCGTGTCTGCGGAGCCAAGAATTCGTGCAGATGCACACGCGCGAGCTGGCTCTCGACGCTGATCAGCCGACCTGGACGGTGCCAAAGGAGCGATTCAAGGTCGACCCTCACAACAATGACTTCAAGGTGCCGCTCGCACCGCAGCTCGCAAGGGCTCTGCGCGAGCAGCTCGAGTATCTTGAGACCATCTATGGCGCGCCCTATGCCGGCTATCTCTGGCCAGCGCAGCAGGATGATGCGGGCAATGCCTGGATCAGTGATGGCACCATGCTGCGCTACCTGCAGCGCACGATGGGGGTGGATGCTACCGTGCATGGCTTCCGCGCCAGCTACAAGACCTGGGCACGCGGGCAATTTCTGGAAGGCACCGGCGCCACCCCGAAATATCACCACTATGCCATCGAGTATTGTCAGGCCCACACAACCCCCGACAATAGGGGGTCGGCCGAGGATCCATATTCGCGCGACCAGATGATGTACCCGGCGCGCATCGTCATCATGCGGGATTGGGCCAACTACTGCGACCCGTTACCGGCAAACGACGTGCGTGTCGCCGCCTAATCCGAGAGGTCGTCGGGCGTTGCAAACCGCTCGATCTCACTTGTCGGCACCAGGACTCTCGTGCCGTATTTTTTTGTCTTAATGTCACCACGCTTGATGGCGCGATCCACCGTCGAGAGTGAAACGCCTAGTGTGCGTGCCGCTTCCTTGCGCGGCATTGCCAAAGACACCTGTTTGCCAATACTCATCGTTTACCTCTACTTGTAAGCCCAATTCGCAGCTGATAGGTCGACGGCAGTGCCGATGAGGACGCACGAAGTCTGCAACCACCACCATTTTCTGCTCCTTGGCGTCATCTACACTAACCAGAGTTCTTATGCAACGCGGGGGAGTGTGTTCAGATGGGAACATATTTAAGTGTTGCCCTAGTTCAACAACCAGGAACTTATCTGCGCTTGAAGTACCCGATCGTGACGTGCGCCACCGGCCAGTCGGGACGCTTCAACGTGAAGTCCCGCCGGCCGCCGTCTGGGCCCGACCACTCCGTGACATGCCAGTCCTTATCCGTCACTCGGCGCAAATGCTTGATGACGCAGCGTTGCATGCCGCCGTCCTGCGCGCCCGAACGGAACACGCAAGTATCTCCGACCCGCGCTGGTAGATGCGGATTGACTAGGGCGATGTCGCCCGATCGCGCCTCAGGTTCCATCGAGTCATCTGCCACTATTACACCATACGCATCACGCACCCGCGCCAGCGGCGCGGGCCTCGCCACATACTCTACTGGATCACTCGATAGAACCTGCACGCCATTATCCCCCTGCGCCACCGCGGCATATACAGGCAGGTCACGATCCGCTGAAATCAACGTGTGAGCAGGTAGCTCCCGAACCGCGTCGCTCTTGGGGCGAACACGCAGCACGCGGTCAAGCGGGACGTCAAGTTCAAGGGCAATCGCCGCCAGAAATGAGCTGCGCTGCACCTTGCCGGTTTCGATCTTGTCGATCGTCTGCTGGCTCGTGCCGACCCTGCGGGCCAGCTCTGGTTGAGAGATGCCCTTGATGGCACGGGCTCTTTTCACGATCGCTGCGATGCTCTGGTTTTCGTCCGGCACTATTTGTGGCCCCTGTATCAACAACGGTCTTCGTTGGCATACGACTGGTTGGCGTATCAGTAGCCCCCGTTTAGGCACTCGTCAATTGTGTATAACACGAGACAGCTACACTGCGGTTTGTTGACTTATCACAGCGAGGCGGGTAGCCGGGGTGCATGACATCAGTACGTGAGTTGATCGAGTATGCCGCCCTGCTGCGGGGCAGTGAGGAGGCTCATCTGCCTCAGTGGGTGCGGCAATGAGTGGCGCCGTTATCATCGCCCAACTGACCAGCGACGACACTGCGCAGGTCGGCGACATCGTCGTCCGCAGCCGGTCGCCAGTGTTCGCGTTGTGCAGGGCTTTGCTTGCAGCCGGCGCCAATCCGAACAGCAAGCTCGAATGCTTCAGGGGTTCCGTCTTGGCGTTCACCGTCAAGACCATCGGCATCGGCGCCAAGTTGACGATCAAGGAGAACGACTGGGTCGGACCGAAGTTGGTGCCCTACGAGGCACTTTCCCGCGACCGGGTCGGGCGCCACGTTCGTCAAAAACATCCACGCTCGCCGGAGAGTACTTTTAGACGGGCCGCTCGTTGGGGATCGGGCAGGGCCGCCTAGGCAGCACCAGCACACAGTTCCCACTCACCGCCGGTACGCCGGCAAGGATCGACCCGACAGCCGGGCAAGCTGTCGGGTCGGAATTAGGCAGAGATCTAGAGAAAGGGCTGACCATGGCCGACACAAAGCTTACGCGCAATCAGCGACGTCAGATCAATAAGCTGGCGCCGCATATTCATTGCTTCGTCGAGGCTGATATTGCGTTCTTCGAGCAGCATCCTGACCGCCGGTATCATGTCCGGCGCGCAGGTGATGCCGAGATCGCTCAGGCGGAAGTCGTGGGAGACAAGCTGTTGCAGGCACCGCCGGGTTGGTGCTGGTTCGCCATCGTGAAGAAGGTGCCCGGCGCCTATCTGCGGATGTTTGTCGCGAACGACCCCAGGGTAGAGGTTGGTCTGGATGCGCCAGATGATCTTGCCGAGGCGATTTGGGAAGAAGCCCCGCCAGATGTTCTTCGGATTGGTGACGTTGTTACGCACGTTGTGGACGGTCAGATCACCTTCGACCGGGTGGCGGGAGTTGACGAAGACAGCGCGGCCAGCTGGTGGTCGGCAACGTGAAGGTCAGGCGTAACGTTTCACGCGCGCGTAACCCGCGCGTCAAAACGAGCAACGCCACCTTCTGGACAAAGGTGGCGCTGGAATTAGGGCAGAGGTCATTTGCGTTGACAACCGTCATGTACAAAACTTCGGCGCAGAACGTCAAGCGCCGAGACGGCCTATCTGCCCCGACAGAAGGAGGGGCCGAACTTGGCCAAAGCCAAAAGCAAAGAGACTAGCCACCAGCACACGGCCATTCGCAAGCAGCGCGCGAAGCGCAAAGTTCGCCTTCCTGAAAGAGCTGCGGCGGGACACCGCCCTGCACCCATCTGCAAAGATGGTGGTGTGGTTGCTGGCTGAGGAAGCTCATTGCTGTTTTCGAAATTCAACTGCGCAACACTAGGAGAACTCTATGCTCAGCACATCTTATTCAAAATTCCTTGGCGAACGTTATGCGACCTATTGGGGTACGAGTCCTGATGATTTGTGGGACAAGTTTGCCATGGCGACCGATGCCGGCGTGGAATTTAGGTTGGCCCCGCTGGGAAGAAAACCATTCCATGCACCCACGAGCCAGCCGACTATTTTTGTGATCTGCGATGACAACATGCAGAAGACGGGCCCGCGCGCTGTCCACCAGGGATCTTTGCGGGAATTTTGTCAAGCGCTGCACGGGTGCGGTGATCATCAGCAGCGAACCGCGGGTGGTCGGATACGCCGCGGCCGCCTCGTGCGCAGCCGGAGAGGGCGGCCGGAATGTGATCATCATCGAGACCCGCGCCCGGGATGACGCTGAGTGGTCGCGTGCGCTCCAGGCCATCAATCCGGGCCTCCATTTTTGGTTTTGCGTTGCCGATTGAGAGCAAGATCAGTCCGCTCGTCAGATCCACTTCCGAAGCCTAATCCCAAATAGAAACCCGGCCGCTCGACTCCCTGGCAGGAATCTCCGAGCGCGCCGAGCTTACGAGAACAAGTATGAGGACAAGTAGCAGATCGAATCCGGCATCACAACCGACGATCAAGCTCTATCGCGGCCAGCGCTACGAGTTGGTCGGGACCGAGCCTTACACGCGCGTGGACGGTGGTCACGCAACTCTTGCAGTATGGCGCTCGGCGTGCCCGAAATGCGGCGAGACGTTCGAAACTCGTACGCCCGTGCCCGCATGGCGGGGAGCGCGCCCGTGAACGCGCACAATCCCAATCCGTCAAGCGGTGAGCCGATTGCTGCCGATGATGACAGCAACAGCTACAACACGCCGGTCCCGCAAATTACCCTGATTAATAAGCGCGACACGCCGGCCTTGATGTCGAAGAAGATCTTCCTCGACAGCGACGGCAAGCTCAAGAGCGACGGATCGGAATGCCGGATGATCACCGGCACGGCGGCTCGGGCGTTTGCGGGAACGGCGAGCGACCTGTCGCGGATCGTCCAGAGCTGCGGTTGTGATCAGGCAATTGCTCTGGGGGCTTTGAGGGAGGACCTCTCCAGCCCCATTAGCATCACCACAAAGGCCAGCCTCGATCAGAACCCCGGCGCAATCGCCCGCGCGCGTGGCTCCGTTGACTACCGGCCCGGAGTTCCTGCTTGGGCACTGATCGATTTCGACACGAAGGGAATGCCGAAGGAGGTGTTCGACCGCATCGATGCCGCGGGCGGCATGTGGAACGCGCTCCTGACCGTCGCCCCTGAACTCGCGAACGCTGCTCGGGTTAGCCGGGCGAGCACAAGTGCCGGACTTTTTCGCAGCGACACCGGCGAGCCGATCGTTGGTTCCAATGGCATACATCACTATGTCCTCGTCCGCGATGGCGGTGATATTGAACGTTTTCTCAAGGACCTTCATGACAGGTGCTGGCTGCAAGGCTTCGGCTGGCATCTGATCGGCGGTGCAGGCCAATTGCTCGACCGCTCCATTGTCGATCGCATGGTCGGCTTTGGCGAGCGCCTGTGCTTTGAAGGCGCGCCCCTTGTCATCCCGCCGCTGGCTCAGGATCAGGCGAAGCGCGCGCCCGAAGCAATTGAAGGCGAGGCCATTCGCTCAGATCGGGCCGTGCGACGGTTGACCGAATACGAGCGCCACCGCGTCAAGGAGAACAAGGCTACAAGCGCCAGAGCGCTTGGCAAATCTGCGCGCGAGATTCGCAACAAGCACGACAAAGAGCTTGCCGAGAAAATCTCGACCAAGTCACGGACGCCATTCGCCACTGCGCTGCGCCTTGTCCAGGCACGACATCGCAGCGTGCTCTATCCTGATGTTGAGCTGGAGCTTGACCGTCTCGGTGTCGTGACCGTTGGGGCCGTGCTCGCCGACCCCGATCGTTTCGTCGACGAAACCCTTGCCGATCCCATGGAAGGAGTCGATTACGGCCGCTGCAAGGCTATGGTGATGCGGGATGACGACGGATGCCTGTTCATCCATAGCTTTGCCCACGGTCGGAGCCTCTATTCTCTGCGTCACGACCTGAAATCAGCGAAAGCAGCCTTTGAGCGGGTCGCGGGGGGCGGAACGGTTGACGATGCGATGTCAATCCTCGCTCAGGCCGAGCTTGAGGATGACGAGGTTGATCAGTTCGCAAAGTTCGTAGCAGACAAAACAGAGACAGGCCTTCGCGCCGTTCGGGCTAGGTTCAAAAACGAGCGTGCGGAACGGGCGGCCGCGGCGCGCAAGGCTTCTATGGAGGCGAAGGCGGATGGGCGCATCATCCGGCCGCGCCCCGAGCCCGACGGCGAGCTGCTGCCGGAAGTGTCGTTCTTGGACGAGGTTCTCGCGAACGACCGGAGCGAAGAGCCGCCGATGCGAAATGCATCGCGGGCCATTGTGCGGGTGGAAGAGAAAGAGCCGTGGGCGCTGCACCTGTTGACTTCCGACGGCGCCAACGGCGCCGCCGAGGAAAACGAGCCCATGAAGGCGCCAGCCGAGCCGGTGCTGGTTGAGCTGACGCCGACCGGCGTCGAGCTGCTCCTTGAGACCTATGTGGGTTGGATCGTCCACACGCAAAGCGGGGGCTATTTCGGGGCATTACCTATGCCTTTCATTAAAGCGCTTCTGGAGTATCCGAAGAGCGCAATCCCTGTTGTCAGGGCGATCAATACCGCCCCCCTCATCACGGCGTCGGGCCGCTTGATCGACGGTGCTGGCCTCGAGCATTCTACAGGGGTGTTCCATCGGATCGATCCTGTACTTCGCAGGTGTCTGCCCGAGAGTGAGCCGACCGAGGAGGAGATCAGGCAGTCCTTGAGCTTCCTTCTGAATGAGTGGCTTGTCGATGTGGCGCTGGATCACGTGGGCAAGTGCGTAGCGATACTGCTGGCGCTTACTCTGCTTCAACGCGCGCTGTTGCCCGAGCGTCCTGCCTTTTTTGTGACCGCGGGCCAGCGCGGTGGAGGAAAGACGACCCTCGTCAACATGATCATCGCCGGCGTCTTGGGACGGCGCGCTGCGGCGGCCAGTTGGTCGGATAACACGGAAGAAAGAAAGAAGGCGTTGTTTTCATACCTTCGTCAGAGTATGGCGGCGTTGGTGTGGGACAATATTGCTCGCGGTGCCCACATCAGCTGCCCCCATATCGAGGCAGCGCTCACGGCCTCGGAAATTTCCGACCGGGTGTTGGGCGTTTCCTCTGTGGAGACGGTACCGGCGTCAACTGTGCAGATTTTCACCGGCAACTCAATCGCGCCGCGCGGCGATATGGCGAGCCGGTCGTTCATCGTGTCGCTAAATGTGGATCGGCCGGACCCTGAGAATAGGGCCTTCACGCATGCCGACCCGTTGGCGTGGACGCAAGCGAACCGGGAAAAAATTCTGCGAGCCTTGTACACGATCTTGGTCGGTGGTGCCTTGCAGCGCCCCCAGGGTCAGGTGGCAAAGACGCGTTTTAAGACTTGGTGGGGGCTGATCGGTTGGCCGGTGGAATATGCCGCGGGTCTCCTTGGCATCGATGTCGATTGCACCGAGCTGTTGCGCGCCGGCGAGGCAGGCGAGGAGGAAGCAAGCGCCATTTCCCGCGTCCTTGGCATTCTTAAGAAGCGGTGGGACGGTAAAACATTCACGACGCGGGAAGTGGTGAAGGATCTTACTAAAGTGAACTTTGACGGCAGCGCAGAATGGGCGGCGGAGCTGGCCGATGCGCTCGGAGAATTGATCGGCAAGACGCTGGAGAACCCAACGGCCCGCAGCATCGGCAAGCTCTTCCAAAAGCATGTGACGAACCGGCCCGCCTTTGTCGACGAGGAGAATTGCGTGGCGGTTCTGCGCAAAATCGCAGGTAATCGGGAAAACGAATACAAAGTCGAAATCCCCGGGCAGCCCACCTCGGATGGAAAAGCGCGAAGGACCGAGGATGTTTCGGCCGGCGAGTCCGGGGAGAAAGCAGCAAACGGAGCAGAAACGGCGGGAGAACCGTGGAGGGCAAGAGTATGAACGCGGCCGAGGTCATCGAGCAGGCCGCTGCCGCCGGAATCGGGATCGCAATCGAGGGGGACGGCCTGTCGCTTGAGGCGACCACGCCGCCGCCCGGAGCGATCATTGAGCTAATTACGCAGCATAAGCCCGAGATCATCAATCTTCTCAGGTCCGGTCCTGGCGGACCTGCCGAGGCGCGGGTTAGTTGGCCGGAAATGGAGGCTGCCGTGGAGAACGAGGCGGGCCGGCATCGGATCTGGCGCGACGAGCTAACTCGTCGCGCCGACGAGGACATGACAGCAATCGAACGTGAAACGCGCGAGCGGGCGATCGCGAGCCATTCACACCAAGCAGCGATTTTCGAGGCAGTGTTGCGGCTGATGGAGCGCGCGCGCTCCGAGTTCGGTGGTGATGCCGTCTGGGATGAATAGCGGGCGCGCAAATGTGGCGTTCGGCGATGCCTGGGCAAGTGCTGGTGATTTCGCCAGCGAGCCGCGTGCGGAATGTGCGGAATGTGCGGAAAGTTTTCAGCCTCATTTTTGAGGGAAGGCAAATTCGGAGAATGAGAGTTGCGCCAATTACACCAGCGCCGGAGCCCAGGCGGTCAAAACATTCCGCACATTCCGCACATTCCGCATTGCCCGTTGTCGGTCGCAAACCGCGCTTTAGCAGAAGTCGAGGCGCGGACCTGCATCGCGGAAGACTTATCCTTCTTCTGCTTCTGGATGCCAAATCGGCAAGCCCAACCAGTTCGGCCCGTCGCGGCCGGCACGCCCGGCTTGGGCTTGCCACCGAAGTCGTCCCCTCGAAGCGCAGGCGCTGCGCTAAGTAGTGAGTAGCGACAACACCAGCATGTGTAAGAGCCTCAATTTTTGCGGCCGCCCGAATAGGGTCCCCCGCTCCGACGATGGCGCACGGGTAGGGGAGGGTGTTACCCCACGGGGGGTGGGGCTGCCCCCTTTGCAATACCGGACGGAAGACATCGACGCGCAGATCACTGTTTGGTCAAAGTGGCTGCCGGGGAAAGCCGCGCCGGAGTAGCGGCTTCTCGCTGGCCTCTGCCGTTCCCTGGGCTATCCTGCGAGTTTCCGCTCCGAGATGACGCTACGCCGCGACAGGTCACCCCCAAGCGTGGGGGTTGAGCCTAGGGATTAGGCAAGACCTGCCGAGCGATTCCGTCCCGAGCTGGAAAAGGCGGGCCGCTGGACGTCGCATCCGAGCCATGATACAAATCAATCAACGACGGTCGATTGATTTGGAGTGGCACATGGCAGAAGGTAAATGGATATCTTACTTGCGGGTTTCCACGGACCGGCAGGGAAAGTCGGGGCTTGGCCTTGAAGCACAGCGCAATGCCGTTGCCGAATATCTAAATGGTGGCAGTTGGTCGCTGGTGAAGGAATACACCGAGGTCGAGAGCGGTAAGCGTTCCGATCGGCCCATGCTGGACAAAGCCATCAAGGCTTGCCGGGCCTACGGTGCGAAGCTGGTTATTGCCAAGCTCGACCGCTTGTCCCGTGACGCGCACTTCCTGCTGGGGCTGGAGAAGGCCGGTGTTGAATTCGTCTGTGCCGACATGCCGAGTGCAAACCGGCTGACGGTCGGGATCATGGCCATGGTTGCTGAGGAAGAGCGGCGCATGATTAGCAAGCGCACGAAGGAAGCGCTGGCCGCTGCGAAGAAGCGTGGCACGAAGCTTGGTGGCGACCGTGGCGTCGTACCCAGCAAGAAGACGCGCCAGAAGGCCATGGAAGCCCTACAGGCGCGTGCTGATGCCAAGGCGGCCGATATCGCGCCGATCATCAAGGAACTACAAGCGGCCGGCAAAACGAGTCTGAGGGCCATTGCGGCGGGCTTGAACGAGGCAGGTATTCCAACTGCCCGCGGCGGAAATTGGTCGTCACCGCAGGTAATGAGGATCCTGGAGCGGCTTGACCCCTTTCGCGAAGAAGAAGCGGCGGCGTAAGCTCTCTCGACGTCGCTGAAGCGGACGGCCGCTGGTGCGAATTTTTTTTCCGAGGGCTAGGGCAGGCGGCGGCCGCCGCTCGACAAACCGACGTCGGCATTTGGCCTTTGGTCCTTTCCCGCATTCCAGCCGGAATCGAAATCTCTTGGCTATCTTGACTGCCGCCATTGATTTTAAAAAAAATTCACAATCCGCCCAATTTCGCGACCAAACTCTCTATCCCGCTGTCCAAGATCACTTCGTAATGATCGAACTTTTGCTCATGCCGATTGTAGGTCTTCCAACGCATGCCCTTGGGCTTTGGTGGAAATTTCCAATCTTGGGCATCGAATTGACCGATCGAACATAGACGCGAATTGATCTTTGATTGTCCGTAGTGGGCGCGGCTGTCGCGATCCATAAATTGTGATGCATACGCTACCCGTCGTCCCCAAGCTTGCCGGCTGCAGAATCGTGCGGCTCTAGGTGGCTTCCAGAGCACGGTGGCAAGTCCGCCCGTCACGGGGCACACGAAGAAGAACTGACGTCCGCCGAAGTGCCGCGGGCGAGACAGCAAAGCTATCTGCTGCACGAAGCTGCCAATCGCTATGCGAAACCAAGCACGATCAGGATCGGTCATGTTTGCGCTAATGACGCCCCTCGCGATTTCTCCCTGATGAGAGTTACTCCACGAGATACCCCGCGGGCCGATGTTGGCGCAGAACTTGATGAAGCCCTTTCGAGCAAGTTGGTTCAGGTCGAGCCTAAGTCCATCTTGCAAGCATACTCTGTGTCGAGGACGAGCCATCGCTGTATTCGGTCGATTTTTGTCGGAGCAAATTGTCACCGACTCGCTACAAAAAGTGTAGCATACTCCAAATCGCGAACGCAGCCGACGGTCTGCGAGACGCTGCGGTTAGGACGATTTTAACTGATTGGGCTTGTCGCCTTGGCAAGGGCCTGATCGGGTTGCTGGTCGCATGAGAGATTCCGGCAGGCTGCCATCGTCACACGACGCAGGGATCGCCACTCGCACCGTGCAAAAAATATAGACACTCAAAAAGGCAAGAACACTCGCTGCTTTCTTCGCCCTCCCGGCCCCCGAGAGAAC
>Ga0210402_10005554_pt1 | contig 11272 bp, 16 predicted proteins | sample IncBWC7MmetaG_FD_161055 | JGI IMG/M metagenome (GOLD analysis project Ga0210402, IMG submission 161055) | Forest soil microbial communities from Barre Woods Harvard Forest LTER site, Petersham, Massachusetts, United States - Inc-BW-C-7-M | ecosystem: Environmental > Terrestrial > Soil >... | reverse complement strand
CTTGCTGCTCGCATGATTCCGCAGAACCTGCTGCCGCAATACAACACAGGGTTTACCGGGTACGCGCTGAACGCTGTCTCAGGCGTTGGCGTTTCTTATTTGCTCGGGAAACTGTGGGACCGTGATGCGGCAATGGGCGGGTACATCGGCACTGGCGTGGCCGTTCTCGCGCGCGTGTTGGTGGACAAGTTCAATATCGGCGGCGGCGGCGGCATGAGCGGGGATCTCGATTTCGATCTCGGCTACTACGTTTCCGATCGCTTCCCATTCCCGCAAGGTGAAGGCGGGCCGTATGTCAACTTCCCGGGCAACCCATACTTGGCCAATGCGCCTTTCGCGGCAACGTCTGCCGCGGCGGTGCGTGCCGGCCAGGGCGCAGCCGCAGCGCTTCCAGCAGCGGTATCGGGTGCGACCGCTGGCGGCACTCCTGCCGGCGTTGGACCGTTCGGCCGTTGGTCAGATTCGCGCTGGACCTAGAAGCTTGCTCCGCACCAGCGTGGCGCGGATGGCCGCCACGCCGGTGAGCAATTTTTTACAAACTTGCATCGGAGTCCGCCACGGCGGAAATTTTTCTGTGAGGTAAAATCGAATGAGAACGGAGCAAGCTTTCTCTAAGCGGAGACTCAACAAGATCTCTGCTTACGAGCTCGGCCGGCCGCGCGCACGCATGGGGAATCCAAACACGGGTATTCCCGAAGTGGTGGTGCAGCCGGAATATGACATCTACGCAGTGGCACCAGCCACGGCGATGGGTGCTTTGACGTTGTTCCAGGTCGTTCAGGGACAAACGTACAACTTCAACGGCGTAACGGCCTTTACGAAGGGGCCGGGGCATTGCACTGTCGTCCAGCCTGGGATGCTCGAATCGTCCTACACGTATATCGTGCGGGCGCTCTCCGTCAGCGTCAGCGGCTTGCAGGGCAACGCCACGCCGATCGCCAACCCCTACGACCTAACCAACTTCCTGTACAGCTTTTTCCAGTTCACCATCAACCGGAAGAGCTATTTCGACGGCATTGGCGCTTGGCTTCCGTGCGGCGGTGGTCCGTTTATGGGCGGCTTCGGCACCTTGACGGCGCCGGCGGCCGCTTTCATCACAACGAACGGCTGGCCGTACACCGACAACGTGTACTCCATCCCTGGCGGGCAGTACATCAACCCGCAAGAGCTGTTCGGCTTCGTGATCAATCCCACGCTCAACGCTGGCGGCACGCCCACGTCTGTAGTGGCTGGCGGCGTGGCCACGCAAGGCTCCACGGCTGTTCCCGGCGCCGGGCTCATGGCCTGGGTGCGGTTTGACGGGACGCTGATCCGCGTCGCGCAGTAAAGCAGTCACACAAAAACCCTAAGCCGTGGAGAGTGCCTAATCCGCACTCTCCACGCAGATTTTCTTAGAGAGGGAATTCGCATGTCAGCACAAGCAAGCACACTCCCATCCGCGGCTGCCAAGTCGGCGATGGTGCTCGGGCAGGATCTCCCGTTCTGGTATTTGATCAACGTGACGCTGACGGCGAACCAATCTGGCATTGCCGGCAACGTGACGATGGACAACGATGCGGATTTTGAATTGCGCGAATTGATCGCGACGTCTACGGGGCCGTTTCAGATCCAGCTTACCGATCGCTATACATCGCGGCCACTTCTGCCTACCAACCTGGTGGACAATACCGGCGCGATCATTTTCGGCGTGAATTCCGCGAACATCTTTGGCACCGCGCAACTTCCGTTTATCCTGCCTATTCCTTACATCATTTTGCGGCAGGCCACGATCGCGGGGCTGTTCAAAGACTTGAGCGGCGCTGGAAACACGATCCAGCTTGCACTGTGGGGCTACAAGAAGTTTGGATCATAGGAGTTTACTGTGCCAATCGAAATACCGCAGGCGATGGGCGCGAGCGCGCGACGCGCGGCGATCGTGTTGGGCCAGGACTTGCCCGTTTGGTTCCCGATCAACGTGCAGCTAGCTGGCAACGCGCAGGGCGTCAAGAACGTGATTCAGGTGGACAACGGCGGAGAATTCGAACTGCGTTCGATCATCGCCAGCAGCACCGGGCTTTTTAGCGTCCAGCTTTTCAATAACAAGCTCAAGCGGCCGCTGATGCCCACACCGATCAATGGCGAGAACATCGCCGGCACGGCGCAGCAGCCTGGATTTCTTCCTGTGCCGTGGATCCTTGACCGCACAACCATCCTTGAGGCGCAGTTTAACGATCGCAGCGGTGCCGGCAATACCATCCAATTCTGCCTGCAGGGTTACACGAAATTTGCCGAAGGACTGCGGCACGATTTCATCCCGAATGTTCTCGGCTACCGCAAAGCGATCAGCCACGTTTACATGCCGAACATCGCCGAGCTGACGCAGCTTGACGGCAAAATGCCGTACTGGTGGCCAATCTTTGATGCCACTGTGCCGGCGCAGCAGGCCGGCCGTAACAAGTTCACAATTCCCGATGGGTGCTACTGGACGCATATTGTAGCGAGCTCCAGCCAGGCCGCCGGCTTCGTGCTGCAGCTTTATGACACCGACCGCCAGCAGATTTTCGAAGACTCGCCAACGACAGTTTCGCCAAACCACGCCGGCAGCGCGCAGCGGCCGTTCTGGCTTAAAAAAGTCTACAAGCTGCCAACTAGCGGGCAGATGCAATGCCGCGTCATCAACCTGGCACCGGCTGCAGCGAACGCGATCCAGGTCGTTCTGTGTGGAGTGAGGGACTAAGATGGCGGACCAAGATCCGTTTGGCAGTAGCATAGAAAGCCTTCCGCAGATCGTGATTCCACGTCTGCCGGTAATGAATTTTATGCCGGCAGGCGGTGAAGACTTCGAAGCGCATGCCTATGTCGCATTGCCGGCGATCGGCGCGCAAGCCATCGTTGTGTCCGTGCCGATTCCAGAAGGGCGCATGGCGATGGTGAAGCGCATCGCCAACGTCTTCGTTGGTGGTGGCTTTCAGGAAGGCCAGGGCGGCGTTGTGTGGCAGATCCTCTTGGACGGCACCAACCCCAACAATCCCGTGGTGGCTCCGTTCTTCGATAATATCGTGGCTTCACTCGGCAGCGTCGCCGCGCCGAGCACGATCGACGGGATCCGCGTCAAAGAAAGCAATCTTCTTCAACTGATCGTGAAAAATATTTCGATCGCGGTGGCTGGCCAGTTCATAGGCGGCCGTTTGGGTGGGTACTTCTATCCGATCGAGCTCGATCCGGTGGACGTGTCTTTCTGATGGGAGTCTTTATGTCTGAAAAACTTAAAGCAGGCCAGAAAATCACCGTGCGGCTAACCGATGACCACCAATTAGAAGGCGATCATATAGACCACGCTGCACAATTCCTGCGCATGCACGCCGATGGTGAATGGGCCGACGTCGAACTGCAAAAAGAACATGCCGGCGGCGTCCGCCGTCTGAGTGTGCCGCTATCGCAGATTGTCGCCGCCGTGCTTTTGCTGCTAGCTCTGGCCACACCAGGCCGCGCGCAGTTTGTCGGCTACACTTCGCCGCAGACCGTTTCAATAAAAGTTTTTTCAGCGCAAAGTGGCGCGGTCGTCACTCCGAACAACTCGGCGGTGCCTTGTGTGGCTACGAACGGCAACCCCTGCGCCGTGGAGAATCTCGGCCAGAACATGCATTTTTTGAGCTACACGGTCAGCGGCAGCATTCAGCTTTTGGACATGCGCATCGAAGGGTCCAACGATGGGATAAACTTTTTCGCGATCTCTGACGATGCGATCGACGTTGTAACGCCGTCGGGTGTGCTTTTTGCGGTGGGCTACTATCCATTCATCCGTGTGAATCTAGCCGCGCTCACTGGCGGCGGAAACATCACTGCAAACTACTCCGGAACATCTTCCACGTCTTCGCCGGCTCTCGGTGCTTACACCACGGGGATGCAGACGAGAAAACTGGTGTTCAGCAGGGTTTCACAGGGATCAAATCAAAGTGCCACGATTCTTTCGCCGTCCGGTTCCACTTCAGGTTATCTGGTATTGGTCCTAACGCAAGGCGGCAGCTTTCCAGGTGGCAGCTCCATTTCTGTTTCGAATATCGTCGGGAATTCAGGTTTCATTTTCCCGTTGTCGCAGCCTATCAGTACCGGGCAAAGCGTTTTGCCTGTCTCCGCAGCGCCGGCGTCGTCTGTGACTGTCACCTATACATCGGGCGGCGCTTCGGGGAATGATTTCAACGCCTGGTATGTTTTCTCGCCGCCGTTTCCTTCTGTTGATCCGTGTCAGTCTCCAGCGGTTTTAAAGAGTAGCGCCGTGATCACGGCACCAGCCGCGACCACGACGCAGATCGTCAGTGCTGTTGCGAATCAGGCGATCTATGTCTGCGGCTACAACATCGGCGTGGTCGTCGCTGCAGCTGGCACGGTGCAATGGACGACGGGAACCGGCGGGACTTGCGCGGTCAACACCGTCGTAAAAACAGGCGCGATCCCGGTCAACACCGCGACACCGTTTTCCTTTGGGCCAGGTGCCACGCTTTTCAGTTCCGCGCCGAGTTCTGCCGTGTGCATCACGCTCACCGGAGCGGGAGACAATGCCGCCGGCGTTTTAACTTACGTGCAGCAGTGAAGAATGCTCAGAAATGGCAGGTTCGACGTATGGCGCAGTCGTGGACGCTGTGAATCGGTTCCTTTTTCCTTTCGCAGCCGCAAGATAAAGCCACCACTGCCAAGAGAACAAAAAATATTTTTTTCATGGGGTCCACTCTCCTATGCCGTCAAACACTAGACTAGCAAAACAGTTGCTCTCGCAAATAGTACTTTGGTTTGCCGTGGCCTTTTGTGCACCGGCGGCGTTCGGACAAACCACGCTGGTGACTGGCACGGTCAAAGACGTGAACGGCGTGCCCTACGCCGGCGGAACGATCAAGGCGCAGCTTGTCCTGGCCGGCTCTGGTGTTACTGGTACTCCTACCGTCACCGTTGTTGGTGTGCAAGCCTGCGCGTCTAGCGGCTTCGGGTCGTCTCCCTGCCAGGTTCCTTTCAGCGGCACCGATGGGCCGGTAAATCTGGATTCCACCGGCAGTTTTAGCATGGCGCTGCAGAGTAATAACATCGTGACTCCAAGTGGCACGCAGTGGCTGTTCAGCGTCACTAGCCAGGGAGCGCCGCCGCCGCTTGGCACCGGGCCGCAAGCCTGCACCGCCACGATCACGATCACCGGCGCTTCGCAGTCCATCTCCACAAGTTTTTCCGGATGTCCAGCGCTAGGCAATGGCATCGGCGGCGGGGCTTTTTTAGCAACCGGCTTTAATGTCGTTACGTTCGGCGGAGCTGTTGGCGATGCTCAAGAAAGCAACAATTTCACGCTCTCGGGTAGTACTACGCAAACATGCACCGATTGCGGTTTTGTGGCTGCGCGCGACACGGGCAAAGAAATTGCCTGTGGACTCAACGCAGCGACGCAACTAGCAGCGACGACTATAACCAATGTTGTCAACGCCACAACCATCACGACCGCCGGAACAGCGCTATCTTCTGGGCCAGCAGTATGCGGATGGGGTACGAGTCACACGGTAAATGATGCGGCATTCGCTAAGACACAGACGGCTTTTCTAGCTCAAATCCATGCCCGAATATCTGACGGCGTTCTCGGTGGACCGTACACCGGGGCACCTGTTTTTTACGTTCCCTCTGGTGCCTATCTGCTGTGCAATTTTGGCTGGAACATCTTTTCGCCATCCGGCGGTGCCTCTGGCGATCTTGTCACCGGTGACACACAGGACGCTAGCACGATCATTTACGAATCGGGATGCAATGCCGGCGGATCCGCGCAGGCGCTTTTTGCTATCCAAGGCAGCGTGCAAACCAACCGAGTAGAGCACTTACGTTTTGATGGGATGCGCGGAGCGCAGAACGGGACTACTTTCAACACCGTGTTTTTGATAGCCGGAACCACGTACATGAATTGGGTAACGATTCAGCGCTTCGGGATTGGCACGGGGATTTCCACGAATGCGGCACTCTATTCCCACGATGGATTGTTTATTGTCGCCAACGGTGGCGTAGGAATTTCGATCCAAAGCGGCGGCGGTGGAAGCATCGACAACGGTGGTTCATCTAACAATACCGTCAATCTAGTGATCCAAAATGTCGTTGGCGAAAACACTGGTGCCGGTTTCCGCGTAGGAAAAGGCTGGCTCAATGACGAGTGCGGCGGTCCTGCGTGTGTTCAACTTATAAACGCGCAGGACGTTTGGTTTGAAGGCTCTGCGATGTATGGCGCTCCAACCTGCGTAAGTGTTGATCAAACTTCTTTCTTGCATTGGGTTGGCGGAATTTGTGGCGTATTCGGGAATGATACGAATTCGCAAGGGCTATCCGTTGCGCTCGGCGGGCAAGTGCAGTCCTCAGATGTTCGGTACATCTCCAGTGGTACAGCTAAGTGCATCACGAATAACGGCAGTTTTTACGATAACGGCGGCAACTCCTGCGAGTCGCAGTTCCCGATTGTCAGCGGAACATCGACGGGGACGGCCGCAGTACTGACGGTTACCCCTTCTTCTTCTAACGTAAACGTGAATTGCAGCATTGGTGACACGCTTATAGTCGAGGGTGCTGGTCCTGTTGGGTATAACGGGTATTTCCCGTTTGGGATCACCGCCGTCGGGACAAACACCATTTCTTACACAACTGTTGGATCGAATTTAGGCGCGGCCAGCGCTGTCGGTGCGGCTTACTGTCGGAACCTGCAAACCTACTCTGGCAACCTTCCGAAGGCTCTGCTCAACAATCCGATTCCGAATACCTGTTACGTCACTGGCGCGTTTGCTGCGACCGTCACTGGCGCACCCATGTGCAACTTTCGGGCACAATCGCCCACGAACATCACGCGCATAACGGCCAGCTCCACGACGGTCACGGCTTGCGCGACGGCTCCAGTGGTGACGATCTCTGACGGCACAGTGTCATGGACGCTGACTCTAACCACCGGAAAATCGCAATGGGATAGCGCTGTGGATACAAGTACCGGGGTCAATACCACCATCGCCAAACCAAACGGTACGATCCAGGTCACCAACACGGCAGGCACTTGCGCCACGCCGCCAACGAATTTTTCCGTGTCTTATAACATCGCCCCGGTTCTGAGCAACTAAAATGAAAAAACTCTGGACTGGCGCGCACACACTTGCTTCGGGATTTCTTCTTGGTGTTTCTCTGATGACAGCGGCAATTTGGTACGCTGCTCCATCAAAGGCGCAATCAGCACAAACTGTCGTTATTCCAATTCAGGACTCCTGGCAGTTCGGTCCTAGCAGTGGGCTGACAGCAGCCGGCATTCCTTATGCTGGTTATCGTGGGTCATTTTCTCAAGATCTAGGGATCAGCCCACGCGAAGTTCAAAAACCTTCTCCAGGCTGGCAGTACGGCACAGAGGGCACCTACACGCTGACATTCTCTGAGCAAAACTACTTACCGTCCTACCCTGGCCGCTACGACGTGGAAATATCCTTTGGCACACAGCAACTGTGCGGAACCTACGGATGGGGCACCAGCAAAGCCAACAAGGTAACGCTATCTTGCCCGAGTTCCAACTACATGGTGTTTGGGAAGTCATTGCCGGGCGGTGAGCCAGAGCAAGGGTCAAACAATCTTTTTCTCACGTTCACCGTGGATGATGGCTCCGCAAACGGTGGCTGGCCGGTGACGTTCGATAAGTTCTCTTTGACTTTTACGCCGACGACGGGGGCACTGTGAAAAACCTAGTTTTTGCCTGCATTCTAGTTCTGGCCATCACTGTGATGAACGCGCAGGCACCAACGACGGCGCCGCCGCCGGCGGCCGTGAACCTGGTGTCGCTGAATTTTACGGCCGTCACAAATGACAGCTTGCAAACCGGTGCGGACCTGCAGGCGCTTTTGACGCAAGCGGCCGGCAATCAGAACGCGATCGGCGCGCAGGGCAATGCGACCGTCGCTTATGTCACCGATCCAGCGATCGGCAACGCGGCGCTAGACGCCAGGCTAAAAAACTGGAAGCCATGCTGCTGCCGTCCACAACTCCACCAAACGTTTTTGATCTCACCACGCTAACCGCCGGGCCGCTCACGGGCATGGACAAAAACGGTATCAACTGGAATTCCGGCCAGTGGATTGCCACCGCGCAAGGTGTGCAGCCGGCGGTACAAAGCTCTGGCCGTAACTTCGTTGTACCTGGGACGGCGGCGCTCACCAGCCTCACGATCGAATGCCTGACGACGGCTTGCCAAGTTAAATTCACCGATGCCGCGGGAGAGACGGTCACTTCCACGGTGCTCACTCCTGGCGTGGCCGCGGTGCTGCCGACGAAGTGGACGCAGCCCGCCGGCGCAGTCACGGTTTCGATGGTGGCGCAAGCCGCCACGGATCTGCGCTTGCGCTCGGTGACGTTCTGAAAATTGACTTCGAGATCGTTGCCATTGTTGGGGATCAACGCCTTCCGCTGCGCTGTGAACCGTTAGTGGTGGAAGTGGACACCAGCGCCGTCACGCTCTCGATCGATAAGTGCATTGTGCCGCTGACTCCAAGGGAAGTGCAGGTGCGCGATCTGATGCTTACTGGTCAATCGTACAAAGAGATCGGCGCAGCGCTGAACATTTCCCCGCGCACGGTTAAATTCCACGCCGGCACGCTGTACGAAAAATACGGCGTTTCGGACCGCCAGATGCTTACCGCCAAACTCTCACCGGGTACCGTGACGCGAATTGCCAGGGGAAGATTGTGAGCGATACCAACGGCGGCAAAGTTTTCGTGGTGAAGAACTGGCATATCATGCTCACACTGCTATTGTGGGCGTTCACGGCGATCGCCAGTTATGCCACGCTACAGTCGCGAACGGACCAAAACACCAGGGACATCGAACGCATTCGACAGGACCAAGTGACTCGCGAAGAGTTCAAAGAATTTCACGACGACATCATTCGCCGGCTGGACCGTATCGAAAGCAAGGTGGACCGGGAACGGGTCCTGCGCGATCTGCATTGACATTTTACAAACGTTCCACTAGAACAGCGACATGGCCACCGCACTCTACAGCTTCAAGCTCGACAAAGACGGCAAGATCCGCGTCGCGCACGTGTTCTTCGGAGAAGATGACGCCGAAGCCGAAGCCAACCTGATCGCCCACGCGAATATCTGCCCGAAGTTTGGGCCAGCGTTCAAAAACAAAGAGACAGTGGAGATCCCTGTCGAAATCGATGAAATGCCAGAAGGCGACGAAGAGGCGCTGCAGGAATGGCTTGACGACATGCTGGATCTCGAAGACGACGACGACGACGGCGACCTTGGCGGTGGTAAAGAAGACGAAGAAGAGGAAGAAGACGAAGAGTAAAATGCCGCGGCCTAGACCAAACCCGTACTATCGAATGGCGCGCTTGGGGATGCTCGGCGACCTGGCGTCTATTATGGCCACGATCGCCAGCGCTTCGGCGCAGTGGGGATTGGATCCCGGCTTTGTCACCAGCGTGGCGCGTGCGGAGTCTAATCTAAATCCCAACGCCGTCAGCGCCGCCGGCGCGAAAGGCATCATGCAACTGATGGATGCCACCGCGGCGATGCTCGGAGTATCGAATCCGTTCGATCCGGTACAGAATATCAACGCCGGCGTCAAGTACCTGGCGCAACTGCTGAATCAGTTCGCTGGTGACGCCGCAAAAGCGCTGGCAGCCTATAATTGGGGACCTGGCAACGTTTCGAAGGCGATCCAGCAGTGGGGGTCGGATTGGCTGGCACACGCGCCGGCGGAGACACAACGATATGTTACAGCGCTCACTGGCGTGGTACCTACGCAAAGCAGCACACCAGACATTCCGCCGGCTGCTGCAGCAGCGCCGCCACCGCTCACGATCGACGCGGCGACAGGTGAAGTTATTGCGGACAGCACTCCGACACCGGCGCCGGTGATTCCTAGCTGGATGCCACAAACGCCGCTAGGGCGTATTTTGTTATTGACAGGCGCGGCCGTCGGTGCTTCTATTCTGGTCGATTCTCTTCTAGGTGACTGATGGATGCAGACACCACGTTCCCAAAAAACCTTGCCGTCAAAGACTGCTGGCCGTGGGAGCATCGTTGGACGAAATGGACGTTGCTTTCTCATGGACTGGTTGAAACCCATTCGCAGATTCTAGTCGGACTAAAACTACAAACCGGACGGTTTGAAATTCAACGCCGCGAGTGCGTGGACTGTGGTGCTTGCCAGCTTAGAAACGTAGAAAGCAAATGAACGAACAAGAGCTGATGCAGTCGATCAAGTCCACTTGGGGCACCGTGATTGCCGATGCGTGCCGCACCAGCAGCGTGCCCGACGGCTTCCTTGCTGCTCTGATTGCCGGCGAATCTGGCGGCCGGAACGATGCGCGGCGCTTCGAGAAAAACGTGCTGCTGGCTCTGTGGGAAGTTTTGTTAGGGCGCAAACTAGCTTTTGGCAGTCTAAGTCGCGCGGACCTGGTTAAGTTCATCACCGCATTGCAAAACGGGCAAACACGCTTCGCGGACTCACTGCCGGCGGATGCATTTCAGCGCGTTGACGGCCTGGCAACGTCCTGGGGCTTGACGCAGATCATGGGATACCACGTGGTTGGTGCGGGGCTCACGCTGGACGACTTGCAGGATCCAGCGAAGCATCTGCATTTTTCCTGCAACATGCTGGCCGGTTTTGCTCACCAGTTTTCGCTAGACGTGACGCGCGAATTTTCTGAGCTGTTCCGGTGCTGGAATACCGGGAAGCCCGATGGCACCACGTTTGATCCCGCGTATGTCAACAATGGCCTGGCGCGTATGGCTGTGTGGAGTTCGCTGCAGTGAAAACCGTTTCCATTATCCGCGCCACTGACCTGTCGATCGTTTCTTGTTGGTGGGATGATGATGGGGAGTGGTTCAGCATTCGTTCGATTAATCCGGACCACAATGCTGCTGCGCAGATCAAAACGATTCGTATTTCTAGGAAAGAAGCCATCGATCTGCAGCAGCTTATAAACACGAAACCATGATCGAGCAACTTGCCGAATACGGGTTGTGCTTTGTCGCCGCGGCGATCGTCTGTATCGGCGAAGGGTTGATACTTAGCGCGGTATTTTTTGCGGGCTTGGCAATCCGCGCCGTTTGGAGCAAACTCACAGCATGAACTGGTGGCAACGATTTACGGATAGTTTCGAAACGAAGGGCGCACAGATTTTTCTCCTGTGGGTTACAGACCTGCTTTTCGTGGCTGTGCTCATCTTCTACGCCAAAGATCTTGATCCGATCGTAATGTCCACCGTTACCGGGCTGGTGGGCGGGGTCAACGGCGCTTTCCC
>Ga0210402_10005553_pt1 | contig 11273 bp, 8 predicted proteins | sample IncBWC7MmetaG_FD_161055 | JGI IMG/M metagenome (GOLD analysis project Ga0210402, IMG submission 161055) | Forest soil microbial communities from Barre Woods Harvard Forest LTER site, Petersham, Massachusetts, United States - Inc-BW-C-7-M | ecosystem: Environmental > Terrestrial > Soil >... | reverse complement strand
CGGCTGGCGGGATTAGCGGAGAAAACGGTCACGTATGGGCTGGAATCCGGCGCGGATATCACCACCAAGAAATTTCAGCTGACTTTTAACGGCTTGACCTTCACGGCGCATACGCCAAACGGAAAAGTGCACGTGGTTTCGCGGCTGGTCGGGAGGATCAACGTTTACAACTTACTCGCGGCGATTGGAGCGGCGCAGGCCCTGGGCCTTTCAAACGAAGTGATTGAAAAAGGCATCCTCGCATTGGAAAGCGTTTCGGGACGATTCCAGCGAATCGATCTCGGGCAGCCGTTCCTGGTGATTGTCGATTACGCGCACACTGATGATGCCTTGGAGAACCTGATTCGAACGGCGCGCGAACTGAATCCCGATGGCCGCGTGATTACCCTCTTCGGCTGCGGCGGCCAGAAAGACCGTACCAAACGGCCTGTCATGGGAGAAGTTACCGGGCGCTTGAGCGACCTGACCATCCTTTCCAGCGACAATCCGCGCAGCGAAGATCCGCTGAAAATTATCAGTGACATTATTGTGGGACTCCAGAAAACCGCCGGCAAATATCTGATCGAACCTGATCGGGAAAAAGCCATCGGCATGGCCATGGATGAGGCGCGCAGCGGGGACATCGTGCTACTAGCCGGAAAGGGTCACGAGAATTATCAGATTCTTGCCGACCGGACGTTTGAATTTGACGATCGCGAGATGGCCCGCCGCGCATTGCGCGAGCGCGGTTTTGAAGGACCGCGAAACGAGCAGAACAACGGCGGTCCGTTGAAAGGCGAGCCGCGGGACGGCTCAGGGTTTGGCACCTAGCGCGCTTGGTTGGTAGGTAGGACGAGGGCGCTCGGGTCCCGGCACCGCCTGGGCGAGCCAATTGGTGACCTCTTGAAAGGAGGAGCCCTCAAACTGTTGAGAACAAAACAAGGCCTGCGATACTGGGGTAAGTCAAATCCTTTGAGGAACTTATGCGGTGGACGATTGCACAAGTGGCTGACGCTCTGGGTACTCGGCCGGGGTCGGGACTCAACCCCCTGGCCAGGGTGGCCGGCGTGTCGATTGATTCTCGCACCATTCGTGCCGGAGAACTGTTTATCGCCATCCACGGACCGAGTCACGATGGACACGACCATGTGGCCAGCGCTCTGGAGCGCGGGGCCATCGCGGCAGTGGTGGCGGAAACCCAGCTTTCCCGATATGCGGAGCCAGTCGGCACCCGTTGCCTCACAGTGGGCGACACCTTCGAGGCGCTCAAACAACTGGCGCGTGCAGTGCGCGAGTCCTGGGGCGGGAAAATTGCCGGGGTCACGGGTTCTGTCGGCAAGACCACCACGAAGGAGATCCTGGCGGCACTGCTGGGCGCGAAGCTGCGGGTCCTGAAATCGGAAGGGAATTTAAATAACGAGTATGGGCTGCCGTTGACGTTGTTTCGGTTGGAGGAAACGCATCAGGCGGCGGTACTCGAAATGGGCATGTCGCGGCGCGGCGAGCTAGCAAGGCTGGCCGCGATTGCGCGGCCGGACGTTGGAGTGGTGACGCGCGTTGCGCCAGCGCACCTGGAATTTTTTGCGTCCGTGGATGAGATTGCGCTTGCGAAGCGCGAGCTGATCGAAGGATTGAACGGACGCGAGTCGACGGCAGTGCTAAACGCTGACGATCCGCGCGTTGCTGCGTTCGGGTCTTTCGCGCCCGGACGTGTATTAACGTATGGCATTGAAAAGCAGGCGTTTTTCATGGCCCAAGAGATTGAAGACCGCGGCGCGCTGGGATCTGCGTTTGACTATGTGAGTCCGGAGGGGCGAGTGAGGCTGGAGCTGAATGTTCCCGGGCGTCATGCCATCGCCAACGCCTTGGCGGCGTTGGCGGCGGCGAGCGTGTGGGACATTGGTGCCGCGGAGGCACAGAGCGTCTTTCTTTCGTTGCGCGCGCCAGCCATGCGCGGGGAGCTGTTGCGATTCTCGAATGGGGCAGCGCTGATCAACGACAGCTACAACTCGAGTCCCGCGGCGCTGCAAGCAATGACGGAGTTGCTGGCAGCGACGCCGAGTTTCCGTCGGCGCATCCTGGCTGCCGGGGAAATGCGCGAACTCGGGACCGCAGCACCAGAACTGCATCGCGAAGCCGGGCAGTTTGCTGCGATGACCGGGAAGGTCGATTGGGTCGTTGGCGTCGCCGGTCATGCGGCGGAAATTGTGGAAGGCGCGGTGGCTGCCGGGCTCCCACGCGAGCGCGCAAAGTTTTTCGTCACACCCGTGGAAGCAGCCGAGTTTCTTGCGGGATTGATCGGTGACGGTGACCTGCTGTTGGTGAAAGGCTCGCGGGGAGTGAGGATGGAGCAGATTGTGGAAACGCTGATTGCGCGGCACGCGGCGCCCGGTGAGATCACCGGTCAGGGGGTACGTCACTGAGATGCTGTACTACCTCCTTTACCATACCCTGCAGCGCTACTTCAGCCCGTTGAATGTTTTCCGTTACATCACTGTGCGGACGGTGTATGCGAGCCTTACGGCCATGTTTCTGGCGCTGGTGTTTGGACCCTGGCTCATTCGGCGTCTACGCGAATTGCAGATCGGGCAGTTCATCCGCGAGGAAGGCCCCGAGGAACACAAGAAAAAGGCGGGCACTCCCACTATGGGCGGAGTGCTCATTGTTCTTTCCACGGCAGTGCCGGTTCTCCTTTGGGCGGATCTGGCCAATCCATTTATTCTGCTTTCGTTGTTTGCGCTTTTCGGCTTTGCCGTGATCGGCTTCATCGACGATTATGCGAAAGTCTCAAAGCAGCGCAATTTGGGACTGACTGCGAAGAAGAAAATCTATTTCCAGGTTTTCGTCAGCCTGATCGTTGGCGTCGTGCTCCTTGTTCTCGCTACTTACAGCGCGTATTCGACGAAGTTTGTCTTCCCGTTTTTGAAGAGATTCCAGCCCGATCTCGTAATTCACTCTTTGCTGAACCAATCCCTTTTTGGCGGACATCTCTGGCCGCTGGCATTCATTCCCTTTCTCGTGGCGACGGCGATTGTGATTGTGGGGTCTTCCAACGCGGTAAACCTGACGGATGGGCTTGACGGCCTGGCGATCGGCTGCACGGTCATCGCGGCGGGGGCGCTTACAGTTTTGACTTATGTGAGCAGCAACTACCGCTGGGCTACCTATCTGGAGATTCAGTACATTCCTCGCGTTGGCGAGCTGACGGTGTTCTGTGGCGCGCTCGTCGGGGCCTCGCTCGGATTTCTCTGGTATAACGCGCATCCTGCGGAGATCTTCATGGGTGACGTCGGTTCGTTGTCGCTTGGTGGAACGTTGGGCACCATCGCCGTCATCATTAAGCAGGAAATTTTGCTCTTTTTCGTTGGTGGCGTTTTCGTAATCGAAGCGCTGTCGGTGATTTTGCAAGTGGGCTCGTTCAAGCTGCGCGGCAAGCGCATCTTCCGGATGGCGCCCATCCATCACCATTTTGAGCTGCTCGGTTGGAGCGAATCGAAAGTGATCGTGCGATTTTGGATTGCCGCGCTGGTTTTTGCCTTGTTCGCGCTGACCACACTGAAATTGAGGTAACGAAGAATTCTCTTTTGAGATATTTACGGGAAAAATGGCGAATCCATTCGAATTGCGAGGCAAGCGCGTGCTGGTCGTGGGGCTGGCCAGGACGGGTGTGGCCACCGCGCACTTTTGCGCGGCGCGCGGCGCGACGGTGACGGCCACCGATGCACGGGCAGAAAACGAAATCGGTGAAGCCATCACGCCTCTACGGTCAGCAGGTGTGAAGCTGGAGCTTGGTGGCCATCGGGAAAATACATTTCTCGAGCAGGACCTGATCGTTCCCAGTCCTGGCGTTCCCGCCGATGCACCTCCGCTGCAAGCCGCGCGCGCCCAGGGCGTCACCATCTGGAGCGAGGTGGAACTGGCGGATCGCTTTCTCCAGGGCCGTCTGATCGGGATCACCGGTTCGAATGGGAAGACAACGACGACTGCCTTGATCGAACATATCCTGAGGAACGCCGGTCTTTCCACCATTCTCGCTGGAAACATCGGCACTCCCTTAATTGCGCGCGTGGAGCAAAGCAGCAATGACACGGTCGCCGTCGTGGAGTTGAGCAGTTTTCAGCTCGAGTTGATTGAGACGTTTCGTCCCAACATCAGCGTGTTCTTGAATCTAACCGCCGATCACCTGGACCGGCATCACACGCTGGAAGCGTACAGCCGGGCCAAGGCGCGCATCTTCGAGAATCAGACGGAAACTGACAACGCCGTCTTGAACGCGGACGATCCGGCGACCACTCCGCTGGCGCCCGGGAAGCCGCACGTGTACTGGTTCAGCCGCAAGCAACGCGTGGCGCAAGGCGCTTACGTGCGGGAAAACGAAATTGTGTTTCGACACGACGGCGAAGAAGAGACGATATTGAATTTGCGGGACATTCCACTGGCGGGCGCGCACAACGTCGAAAATGTCCTCGCGGCCGCGGCGGCTACGCGCCTCGCGGGGGCCGAGCCCGCGGCCATCGCCCGCGGAGTGCGCTCGTTTGCGGGAGTCGAGCATCGCCTCGAATTCGTTGCGGAGATTGCCGGTGTGCGCTATTACAACGATTCGAAAGCCACCAACGTCGATGCCACACTGAAGGCCCTGGATGCGTTTCCCGGCCGAATTCTGATCGTTCTGGGTGGGAAAGACAAAGGCAGCGACTACACGCTGCTGCAACGGCCATTGCGTGAGAAGGCCATTCTCGCACTGCTGGTCGGCCGAGCAGCAGAAAAAATCGAGAAGCAGATCGCTGGTAGTGTCGCCATCGAGCGCGCCGGGACCATCGAGCGCGCCGTGGAAGTTGCTTCGCATGCCGCACGGCCCGGTGACGTTGTACTGCTGGCCCCAGCCTGCGCCAGCTTCGACCAGTTTCAGAACTACGAGCACCGCGGCCGCGTTTTCAAGGAGCTAGTGAATAACCTGGGACGGCAGGCGGCGAGTACGACTTCTGCGAGAGGGTGAGAGAACGTGCCGAGACGTTTGGAAAATGACCGCTGGCTCTTTGGAGTGACGCTGGCGCTGTGCCTGCTGGGCGCCGTGATGATTTTCAGCGCTTCCGCCGTCACCGCGGAGCAGCAGTACGGCCATTCCTACATTTTTCTTGCCCGCCAGGCGGCCTGGCTTTTCATCGGCCTCCTCGGGATGTTTGCCCTGATGAAGACGGACTATCGGCGTTTGCGCGAGCCGGCGGTCATTTATCCCGTAATCTGCGTTGTGCTGCTCTTGCTCGTCGGCACGTTTTTTCTCGACAAATCCCATGCCACGCATCGTTGGATCAAATTCGGTCCGGTAGGTATTCAGCCGTCGGAACTCGCTAAGCTCGCCACCATCCTTTATTTGGCGTGGTTTCTGGATCAGAAGCGCCGCAACAAGGCCAGTATGGAATTCCGCAAGGAAGATTTCTGGAAGACGATTTTTCCAGCCGCTGGTCCCATTCTGGTCTACGTTGTATTAATTCTGCTGCAGCCCGACCTGGGGACTTCCATCGATATCCTTGTAGTGGCCATGGCGATTCTGTTCGTTGCAGGTCTTTCGTGGAAATGGATCACCGTGGGCCTTGCCGGCGCGATCCCCGTCGTATACTTGCTGATCACCCATGTGGCCTACCGGCAAGCCCGGCTGATGGCCTTCCTGCACCCGGATTCCGATCCGCAGGGCGCGGGGTTTCAACTGATGCAGTCGCTCATTGCCGTAGGCTCCGGCGGTTTTACTGGCGTCGGGCTGATGGAAAGCAAACAAAAACTCTTCTATCTTCCAGAGGCGCACACGGATTTCATCTATGCGGTGATCTGCGAGGAACTGGGCTTTATCGGCGCGATGATCGTGATTGCGCTCTTTGTCGTTTATGGCTGGCGAGGAATGCGTGCGGCCTTCGGTGCCCCGGATGGATTCGGGCGGTTACTGGCGATGGGAATTACCGCGATGGTCATGTGCCAGGCGCTGATTAATTTTGCCGTGGTGCTCGGAATGGTTCCGACAAAAGGGATCCCTCTGCCGTTTATCAGCTACGGCGGGTCGAGTTTGCTGGTCATGCTGCTGGCTACGGGTGTGCTGCTGAATATTTCGCAGCAAGCAGCGGAAGCATGAGGAACGGACCAGCCAAGTGAAATTGCTGATCGCAGGCGGCGGCACGGGCGGACATGTTTTTCCGGCGCTGGCGATTGCGCAGGAATGGCTTGCCAGAGGAAACGAAAGGGAAGTCGTGCTGGTGGGAACCGAACGCGGGATTGAAATGAAGCTGGTGCCGCAAGCCGGACTGCCGCTGGAAACACTGCGCGTGGCCGGACTAAAGGGCAAAGGCGGAGCCACGCTCGTGAAAAACCTGGCGATGCTAGTGCCGGCGATGTTCGATGCGCGGCGTGTTCTTCGCAAGCACCAACCTATCGCGGCGTTCGGCGTTGGTGGCTACGCAGCGGGACCGATGTTGTTGGCCACCTGGCTGGGGCGCGTGCCCAATATTATTTTTGAGCCAAACGCGGAACCTGGCTTCACCAACAAAGTGCTGGCGAGAATTTCTACACGCATCGCGACGGGCTATGAAATTTCTGCACGGACCTGGGGAAAAAAGGCCATCGTTACGGGTTGTCCGGTGCGCCCGGAGTTTTTCTCCATCGCACCCCGGCGGCTCGGAACGCCATTTCGGTTGCTGATAACCGGCGGCAGCCAGGGGGCGTTGCCGATCAACCGGACGTTTGTCGACTCCATGGATCGCCTTGCGGTGCGCAAGAACGAATTGGCCATCGTGCATCAGACCGGCGAACGCGATTATAACGCGGTACGCACTGCCTACGCGCGGCGCGAAATCAACGCGGAGGTTGTTCCCTTCCTCAGCAACATGGCGGAACGCTTTGCCTGGGCAGACGTCATTGTTTGCCGAGCAGGAGCCATCACCGCAGCGGAAATCGCCGCCGCGGGCCGAGCCGCTATCTTTGTCCCCTTCGGAAGGGCCACCGACAGCCACCAATTGCGCAACGCGCAGGAAATGACTCGCGCAGGCGCTGGCCGCCTCATCTCCGAAACGGAACTCACGGCCGAGAGACTAACCAGTGAGATTTTCTCTCTCCTCGACCAACCCCAGGAGATTGAAAAAATAGCAGGCACGGCGCGCGGACTTGCCCGCCCGAATGCCGCGCGCGACATCGTGAACCTCATCGAAGAGGCCGCCAACGTGCAAGGAAGTCCGCAGAGGGCAATCGCATGATGGTCACTTTTCGAAATTTTCAACGCATTCACCTGGTTGGCATCGGCGGCATCGGTATGAGCGGGATCGCCGAAGTGCTGCTGACTCTGGGATATTCCGTGTCCGGCTCAGACACCAAGCCTTCCACGATCACAGAACGTCTGCAGAATCTCGGCGCCACGATCTACGAAGGCCATAAAGCTTCCAATGCCGATGGCGCCCACGTCGTCGTGACTTCTTCAGCGGTAAAAGCGGACAACCCCGAGGTTGCCGAAGCGCACAAGATGAAAATTCCGGTGATTCCGCGTGCCGAGATGCTTGCGGAGCTGATGCGCCTGAAATACGGAATCGCAGTGGCCGGCGCGCACGGCAAGACGACTACGACGTCGATCGTCGCTTCGGTACTGGCGGCGGCGCATCTTGACCCAACGTTCGTCATCGGTGGAAGAGTCAATCAGGCGGGCACGACCGCGCGGCTCGGCAAAGGCGAATACTTTGTGGTGGAAGCGGACGAAAGTGACCGCAGCTTCTTGATGCTCGCGCCCGTGGTCGCCGTGGTGACCACAATCGATCGTGAGCATCTCGACCAGTACAGCTCGCTGGAAGATATTCAGGGAGCCTTCATCCAATTTGTGAATCGTGTGCCATTTTACGGCGCCGCGATTCTCTGTATCGATGAACCTAACGTGCAGGCGATTATCCCCAACGTGAAGCGGCCCATCATTACCTACGGAACGTCGAGCCAGGCCGATCTGGTCATCAGCGATGTGAAGCTGGCGGGTTTGGAGAGCGAGTTCCGTCTGACCTACAAAGGCGAAGACCTCGGCTTGTTCCGGCTGACGCATCCGCCAGGGATGCACAATGTCCGTAACGCAGCGGCTGCCGCAGCAGTCGCGCTGTACCTAAACGTTCCGGCGGACCTCATCCGCGAAGGCCTCGTTAAATTCGCCGGCGTGGGCCGCCGTTTTGACATCAAGGGAGTGGTCAACGAGATCACCGTGGTCGATGATTACGGCCATCATCCGGTCGAGATTCGCGCCACTCTCGAAGCGGCCCGCGGTTGCAAGTTCAATCGCCTGCTGGTGCTTTTTCAGCCCCATCGCTACTCGCGAACGCAGCACCTTTGGGACGAATTCTGCCGGGCCTTTAATCAGGCCGATATTCTTGTCCTGCTCGACATCTACGCGGCCAGCGAAGCGCCCATCCCAGGCATCACCAGCGAATCGCTTGCGAGCGCCATTCGCGAGGCGGGCCACAAGAACGTCCACTATTTTCGATCGATGCAGGAAGGCATTGAGTATTTGCTAAAACAAGCGCGTCCCGGAGACGCCATTCTTACGATTGGCGCCGGCAATGTCAGTCGCGCCAGCAATGAGTTTATGGTTTTACTGGGAACGGAGCATCCGACGCCGCATGCGCATCACTGATCCAAAGATCGTTGCCAAGCTGGCAGAGTTCAACGTCGAATTGCAGCATGCTGCGGCCCTGGCGGATCTTACCTCGCTTGGCATTGGCGGCACGACGGACCTGCTCCGCGTACGGCAACACGAAATCCTCCCCGCTCTCCTGAATCTGCTCGACGCCAATGACGTTCCGTACAGATTTATAGGCGGTGGCTCGAACCTGCTTGTTGGAGACGGGGAACTGCCCTGGGTGGTTTTGCAACTCGTTCGCCCGGAGCCCGATGTCGTTGTGGACGGCAATTACGCCCGCGTCGACGCGGCCGCGGATCTTGGCCGCATGATCACTTTCTGCGCGAAGAACGATCTTGGCGGGATGGAAGGGCTCATCGGTGTTCCCGGCACCGTCGGTGGCGCCTTGCGTATGAATGCCGGTGCTTACGGCATGCAGATCGGCAGCTATGTCCGGGAAGTAAAGCTTTATCGGGCGGCCAGCCGCAAGCTCGAAACCCTTCAGGGCGATCAAATTTCCTTCGAATATCGGCACACTTCTTTTGCGCCCGATGATATGATGCTCTCGGTGATTCTGGAACTACCCTCCAAACCGTTCAAGCTAATCCTCGAAGGTATTCGTATCTGCAACGAAAAACGGCGATCCAGCCAGCCGCTCGGCCAAAAGAGTGCCGGTTGCATCTTCAAGAACCCTCCAGGAGCGTCCGCTGGCCGCATGATCGATGAATTGGGACTCAAAGGTCTCTCGGTTGGCGATGCTCGCGTCAGCGACCGCCATGCCAACTTTTTCGTGAACGCCGGCCATGCCTCGGCCAAGGACATGTTGAGGCTGATCGGCGATGTGCGCGAGCGGGTGCGCAAAAATTACGGCATCGAATTGGAGAACGAGGTAGTCGTTTGGAACGCGTGAAGGCCATACAGCGGAATGCCACTGCGGCGGATGCCGACTCCTACCGGCCGGAGCTGATTGCCGACGACGAGCCGCGCTATCTGCGCCGGCAAAAGCCCGTTGAGATCCGCCGCAAGAAATTCAGCGGCCGGGGCTGGCCGTTTTATCGCCGGCTCCTGATTTTAAGTTTTGCAGGAGTTGCCAGCGTGACCGCGGCGGTTTACGGAGCGCAGTTTCTCCTGTATTCGCCCAGCATGCTGCTGCTGAAACCGGAGCAGATCGAAGTGAACGGCAATCGCATCGTCAGCCGGGAGGCGGTGCTGCAGCAATTTGCCGAGGATCGCGGTCGCAGTGTGTTGCGCATTCCGCTCGATGAGCGCCGAGCGCAACTCGCGAAAATCCACTGGGTCGAATCAGCTACCGTGCAGCGCATCTTGCCTAATCGCATCCGAGTCGAGGTGCTTGAGCGGACGCCCATCGCCTTCGCGCGAACTGGCAACAGCTTGGCAGTAATTGACTCGCACGGCGTCATTCTTGACCGCCCGCGTGACGAAGACTTGCGATTTCCGATAGTCAGCGGCGTTTCTGAGGATCTGGCTTCAGAGCGGTGTGAGGAGCGCATGCAGCTTTTCCAGGAATTCATGAAGGATATCGATCTGGTTCGCGCCGGTTCGTCTGATCGCGTCAGCGAAGTTGACCTCTCCAATCCGAAGGATTTGCGTGTGGTGATGACCGGACTGGCGGGCGCCAACGATGCGCAAGCCGTCACGATTCACTTCGGGTCAGGCGAATTCACCGGAAAATACAAAATGCTGGTGGACAATTTTTCGCAGTGGCAAGCCAATGCCGGCCGCGTGCAGTCCATCGATTTGCAATATACGAGGCAAGTGGTCGTAAATCCCGATTCGAGCGCAGGCACGACTACTGCAAGAGCAAAATAGATTCATCCCGAGGAGCGGCGGCTTGGCGAAGAAAGACAAATACCTGGTGGGGCTGGACATCGGCAGCACGAAAACGTGCGTGCTGATCGCCGAAATGGAAGGCGAACTGGTAAAGTTTCTGGCGCTCGGCGCAGCCGAGTCCAAGGGACTGCGCAAAGGCCTGATCGTCAATCTGGATTCCACGGTGAGTTCCATCCGTCGCGCGGTCGAAGAAGCCGAAAGCGTCGCAAACGTCCCAGTCGAAGAGGCGCTGATCGGAGTGGCCGGCGGCCACGTCCGCGGGGTGAATAGCCGCGGCGGAATCACTTTGGGCCAGCGGCCGCGGGACGTCGAGCGCGACGATGTGCGGCGCGCGGTGGATGCCGCACGCAACATTACACTGCCTGAAGACCGCGAGGTTTTGCACGTCCTTCCCCACGAATTCATCGTCGATGCACAGAGTGGCATCCACGACGCCATTGGAATGGTCGCTCAGCGGCTCGAAGTCAACGTCCATCTAGTCACCTCTTCTGTCGCCGCGACTCAGAATCTCGTCACCGCCGCGAACAAAGCCGGCATCCTCATCAGCGATACGGTCCTCGAGCCGCTCGCTTCCGCGGAATCCTGCCTGACGCAGGACGAACGCGATCTCGGCTGTTGTCTTCTGGACATCGGCGGCGGCACAACGGAACTGATCGTCTTCGGCGGTGGCGTGGTACGCCACACCAGCGCCGTGGCGATTGGCGGCGATCACTTCACCAACGATCTTGCCGTTGGTTTGCGCACCCCGATCCCTGAAGCGGAGCGGCTCAAGCGCCGCCACGGCTGTGCGGGCTCCGCTTTCATGCAGGGGAACGGC
>Ga0210402_10005552_pt1 | contig 11275 bp, 13 predicted proteins | sample IncBWC7MmetaG_FD_161055 | JGI IMG/M metagenome (GOLD analysis project Ga0210402, IMG submission 161055) | Forest soil microbial communities from Barre Woods Harvard Forest LTER site, Petersham, Massachusetts, United States - Inc-BW-C-7-M | ecosystem: Environmental > Terrestrial > Soil >... | reverse complement strand
GGATGTGGCGGTAACAGGGCAGGGGCCGACGCGCCTGACTGGCGTGATCACCGGGCCGTTTGGCAATCGCGCGATCTTCATGACGGCAGCCGAGAATGCGAAACCGCTCGTGGTCAAGGAGGGAGCGCACGTCGGCGACTTCGTGGTTCGCACGATCGAGCCCGGTCACGTGGTTGTAGAATCAGATGGCATGGTCCGCACAATGAAGCTGACGTTTTCCGAGGCAGCCAAAACACCGCGCCCCTGATGCGAGCAGGCCGAGCGGGCAACGTTCTCGCCGCTGTCAACAGGCCGCGGGAGCATTGACGCCGGATCACCCGCAGCGCTACCGTTTACGCATGGTTCGCTCTCGTCACATGCGCCGCGATCCCAATTGCCGCATTCAATGCGGCGGGCACGCGCATAACCGGAGTCGTTGCGCAGCCAACTGAATGGCGCAGTGAACCCTCATCGGACTGCGCAACGCCCCGCCCCACACTCCGTGCGGCGGGGCGTTGCGTTTGCGCCGGACGACGTCCAGTAGAAGGCCGCCACCCCATGCACGTCTCGCTCTATCTCGGCTTCGTCGCCGCCTCCACGATCCTTATCCTCATTCCCGGCCCCAACGTCTCGCTGATCGTCGCAAACTCGATCGCCTACGGGACGCGCTACGGGCTGCTCACCGTCGCAGGCACGTCGTCGGCCATAGTGGTTCAGCTTGCGCTGGTCACGCTCGGCCTGAGCGCCACACTCGATATCCTTGCGGGCTGGTTCGAATGGGTCCGCTGGATCGGCGTCGCCTACCTGGTTTACCTGGGAATCCGCCAGTGGACCGCGACACCGATCGACCTGACGCGCACCAGGCCACAGCCACGCTCCTTTCGCGCCATCGCACTGCGGGGCTTCCTGATCTCACTCACCAACCCGAAGACGCTGCTGTTCTATGGCGCCTTCTTCCCGCAGTTCCTGTCGCCCGATATTCCGATCATGCCGCAGGTCGTGCTGCTGTCCCTCACCTTCCTCGCCATAGCGGCCGCGCTCGACACCGGCTGGGCGCTGCTCGCCGGCCGCGTGCGTGGCGCGCTCGCGATACGTGGTCGGCTGCGCAACCGTCTATCCGGCGGGTTCCTGATGTGCGCCGGCATCGGGCTGGCGCTCGCGCACAGGGAATAACCCGGCCCTATGCGGCGTCGAACGAACTAGAACCAGCCAGGGGAGACAACGTCATGCCGACATTCCGCCACATTGCGATCCCGCTTGCCTGTGCCACCGCCGTTCTGCTGGGCGGGCTTGCGGCGGCGCAGGCGCAGGCGCCCGCGCCGGCAACCCCGGCGCCAGTGCCCGAGGCCATGCCGTTCGACATTCCCTATGGCACGCCGATAGACCTCGATACCGCGCACAAGGCCATCCTGGCGGCGGCTGCGGAAGCGAAGAAGCACAACTGGAAGATGGCGATCGCGGTCGTCGGCCCGGCCGGGCAATTGGTCGCACATGCCACCATGGACGGCACCCAGTACGCGTCCATTGACATCGCCCAGGCCAAGGCGCGCTCGGCGGCCCTGTTCCGCCGCCCAAGCAAGGCCTTCGCCGATGTGATCAACAGCGGTACGCCGAGCGCGCTCAGCCTGCTGTCGTTCGAGCATGTTGTGGCCTCCGAGGGAGGCTTTCCGATCGTGGTGGACGGCAAGCTGATCGGGGCCATCGGCGCCAGCGGCGGTATCGCGACCCAGGACGGAGTAACAGCGACGGCCGGCCTGAACGCGGTGACGCCGCACTAGCCGCAGCGACGGCTATGGTGCGGATGAAATCGGAGCGACCTGAGCCGGGCCTTGCGGCCCGGCTGGTCAGTGTCAGGCCTTCAGCGCCGAAAAGGTCTCGGCCGCAAGCGCCGCACGGGCGGTCAGCGGAGCCGAGGCTTTCCGGACGAGATCGATGCTCGCCTGGGCGAAACGGCTGCCCTCGGACATTGCCCGGGTGGCGGAAGTGCTGGCGAGGCTGGCCTGCAGCTCAAGCCCCTCCTTGACGGACTTCGCGCTCGCGAGCGCCTGGAAGGCAGACATGGTCTCAGCGAAAGCTGACTGGCTGGACGCAGCCATCTGGCGGAACAGGTCCTGCGTTCCGGCGGTCAGGATCTGGCCGGCCTGGGTAAAGGCCGCCACAGAGGCCTGATTGAACGCCGCGAAGTCCTTCGTGGCCTTGATCGCCTTCTCGGAGGCATCGGCGGTCGCCGCGGTGGCGTAGGCGACGCCCTGCTTCAGGTCGAGTGCGCTCGGTTGGGCGGTCTTCGTCGCAGTGGTAATCGACATGGGATCAGTCCTTCGTGCTTGGAGGGCCTAGCCGAAGTGGCCGGTTCCCGGGTTTATGTTGCAGTGCAGCAAAATGGTTATAGTGCGGGCGCCACCGCTTGGCAAGCTATTTTGTGCAGTGCACAATAACGGTATCGACCAGATACGAAGTGCCTCGCGACCGCGCGGTCAGCCCTCGATTTCCTCACGCAGCATCTCGAGCCTGAGCCACTGCTCTTCCGCCGCTGCCAAAGCCTCCTGCGCATGACCCAACGCCGTGGTCATGGCACCGAACCGTGCCGGATCGCGCGCGTACAGATCAGGATCGGCCAGCAGCGAACCCAGACCTGCCACTTCGCTCTGCAACGCGGCGATCCGGGCCGGCAGTGTCTCCAGCGCGTGCCGGTCCTTGAACGTCATCCGGCGCGGCGGGCGGGCCGCTTGCCGAGGCCTTGCCTCCGCCGCCGGCCGCGACCGCGTTGCAGTCTGAACAACCCCCACCGCCCCCGGCGCCAGCCCGCGCTGCGCCACCATGTCGGTGTAGCCGCCGGCATACTCGACCCACCGCCCGTCGCGTTCGGCGGCGATCACCGAGGTCACGACGCGATCGAGGAAATCGCGGTCGTGGCTGACCAGCAGCACCGTCCCCGGATACTCGGCCAGCCGCTCCTGCAGCAGGTCGAGTGTCTCCAGGTCCAGGTCATTGGTCGGCTCGTCGAGCACCAGCAGGTTGGAAGGTCGGGCAAAGGCGCGCGCCAGGGTCAGTCGGCCGCGCTCTCCGCCGGACAGCACGCCGACCGGCGTGTTGGCCTGCTCCGGGCCGAACAGGAAATCCCGCATATAGCCGATGACGTGCCTGGTCTGATCGCCAACCGTCACCGTATCGCCGTGCCCGCCGGTCAACGCCTGGGCCAGCGATTGCGCCGGATCGAGCGTTTCCCGCCCCTGGTCCAGCGTCACCTGGGCGAGATTGGTGCCGAGCCGCACCTCGCCGGTGTTGGGCGCCAGCGCGCCGGTCAGCAGGTTCAGCAGCGTGGTCTTGCCGGCGCCATTAGGGCCGACAATGCCAACCCGATCGCCGCGCAGGATGCGGGTGGAAAGGTCGCGCACGACCACGCGGTCGCCGAACGCCTTGGTCACATGCTCGGCCACCATGACCAGACGCCCGGACAGATCCGCCTGTGCCGCCTCAAGCCGCACCGTGCCGAACCGCGCGCGTTGCTCCTTCCGCCGCGTGCGCAGCGCATGAAGGTCCGCCAGCCGCTTCTGGTTGCGCTTGCGTCGCGCGGTGACGCCGTAGCGCAGCCAGTCTTCCTCCATCGCGATCTTGCGTCCGAGCTTGTGCCGCTCGCTCTCCTCCTGCTCCAGCACGTCGTCGCGCCAGGCCTCGAACCCCGCGAACCCACGGTCCAAGGTGCGGGTGATGCCGCGGTCCAGCCAGACGGTGGCGCGGGAGATGCGCTCCAGGAGCCGACGGTCGTGGCTGATCAGCACGATGCCGGATCGCATTCCGGCCAGTTCGCGTTCGAGCCACTCGATGCCTGGCAGGTCCAGATGGTTGGTCGGCTCGTCGAGCAGCAGGATGTCCGGCGACGGGGCCAGCGCACGGGCCAGAGCGGCGCGGCGCGCCTCACCCCCGGATAGGGTGTTGGGATCTTCGTCACCGGTCAGGCCGAGCTGCTCCAGCAGATAGCGGGCCCGGTGGCGGTCCTCGTCCGCCTCGGTGACCAGCCCCGCTTCGACATACGCCAGCGTGGTGGCGAACCCGGCCAGGTCCGGCTCCTGCGGCAGATAGCGGATGGTGGCTCCGGGCTGGGCAAACCGGCGACCGGCATCCGGCTCCATCAGGCCGGCGGCAACGCGCAACAGCGTGGACTTGCCGGAGCCGTTGCGCCCGACGAGGCACAGCCGATCGCCGGCGGCGACGGCCAGACCGGCGCCGGCCAGCACCGGTGCGGTCCCGAAGCTGAGGCTGATGTCCTGCAACAGAAGCAAGGGCGGCGGCATGGGCGTAGTGTCTAGGTTGGAATTCGAGCGGCGTGCAATCCGCGGCCGCCCTGTGCGGCATTGGTCGGCTTGGTCTCATGGCGATTGATGGCCGGCTGCTGGCGTGGTTCAACTTGCGACCGCTGCCCGCTGTCTTCGGGGGGAATCGCCATGATAAGCAGCCTGGACCGCCGGACATTCCTGCGATCCGCATCCGCAACCGGATCGCTTCTGGTCTGCTGCGGCGTCCTTGATCGGTCGGCCCATGCCGCACCCGTGCAGATCGTCCCACCGGTCGTGGACAGCCTGGCCATCCAGGTGGTTCTCGATACAAACCACGACATCTTCATCTCCGGCGCGCAGGCGCCGGGCGTCGGTGTGAAGCGCGTGCGCTCGCCGGCCGCGTTCAACGGTCGGACCCTGGAAAGCCAGTGGGGACTGTCGCTGCATCTGACCTCGACCAAGGGAACCGACACGAAGCGCATCCTGCTCGACTTCGGCTACACGCCCGACGTGCTCAACAACAACCTTGAACTGCTCGGCATCGATGTCCCGGCAATCGACGCGCTGGTCCTCAGCCACGGACATCTGGACCATTTCGGCGGCATGCTCGGATTTCTGGCGAAGCATCGCGACAGCATGAAGGACGACCTCCGCCTCTACATCGGCGGCGAGGATGCATTCTGCCATCGCGTGCAGAAGCAGGATGACGGGACGTTTCTGCCGTACGGCGTGGTCGACCGGCGCGCGCTGAAACAGGCAGCGGTCACGCCGGTACTGTCGGAGATGCCCATCGTCATCGAGGGCCACGCCTTCACCACCGGCATCGTGCCGCGCACCAGCATCGAACGCGTGCTGCCCAACACCTTCGTCGTGTTCGGCGAGCAGGACGGCGTCGGCTGCAACACGTCCAGCTACGGCGACCACCATTTCACCGCCGAGGAACTGACCGGCGCCCCGGTGCCGGACCAGCACTGGCACGAGCACGCAACCTGCTTCCGGGTCGGCGACCGTGGCCTCGTGGTCATCACGTCCTGCGGCCACGGCGGCATCGTCAACACGCTGCGACGCGCCCAAGAGGTAACCGGGATCGAGAAGATCTACGCGCTGTGCGGCGGGTTCCATCTGGCTCCGGCGCAGCAACCCTACCTGGATCAGGTCATGGCCGAACTGAGGAAGTTCGACATAGACCATCTGATCCCGATGCATTGCAGCGGGTCGAACTTCCTGGAGACGGCCAAACGCGAATTGCCCGAGAAGCTCGTGCTATGCACCACAGGCAGCCAATTCACGTTCACCGCGTGAGATGCGGGTCTGGGGGCGCCCGGTAACCGAGGTCACGCCATCTGATAGCGGGGACTGTCGGCATCCTCCTGCACGGGTGCGACCGCCGCGCGGAGCCATGCCCAATCAAGACGCCTGATCTCGTCGTAGATCGCCTGAGTTCGGACGCCCGGCGCCAGCGCCCACCAGTCCTCCATCGGTTGGCGCGCAGCGACGGCTGCTATCGCCTGCACAACGACAGGATCACGCCTGTCGCGGGCTGTTTCGTCGCGGGGAACGTCAGTGACCGGAAACCTGGCGGACTGGTACATGGCGGGACCACTTATGTCGTGTGCGAATAAACTGACATGGATTTTACCTGGGTTCATTGATCCAGATCAATTTCGCAAACATAACGATCTTGCGCATGGAGCATGGCGGCCATGTGCGAGTGGAGAAACTGCCGCCACGTGGGACCAAGGCGATTGCGTCAGCCGGCGCTTGGCAGCGAGGGGGGTCGGACGGCATAACGGCGGCGGCCGGCCGCCCGCCCGGCCGCCCTGGAGTCCGCCATGAACCGACATCGTCTCCTGCCGCTGTTGCTGATTGCCGCCAGCCTTTCCCAGCCCGCGCTGGCGCAGATCAACCCGTTCCGCGGCAGCCGCGGCGTACCGCTGAATGCCGAAGACATTACGGCGCTCACCGAGGCCACCAACCACCTGTTGGATCGGCCGCATCTTGTGTCCGGCGCCAAGGAGACATGGAGCAACCCTCAGTCCGGCGCGGGCGGAACGGCAACCGCCGGCAACCCGCTGCATCGCAAGGGCCTGGCCTGCCGCGTAGTGCATTATCAGACCACTGTGCCGGGCGGCCCACGTCCGGAGCGCAGCACCGATCTCACGTGGTGCAAGACCAAGGATGGCTGGAAGATCGGCTGATCGAAAACGCAACGATTCGACCGTAAGATTGATCCAGGTCAATGCGCCGACGCGGATAAAGGGCGCATACTGAGTGTTCAGGACTACAGGAACCTGTGTCATGAACGTCTCAGTGATCGATCGACCGGGCGAAACTGTCGGCCGCAGCGTGGACGTGCCCGTGGAAGACGTCCGCCACATGTCGTCGGCGCAGTTCCGTCGCCTTGGGGTTCGGTCGGTTGTGTATCTCCGGTCCGGCCTGCTGAACGGTGAGGTGGCTTATGCCATCCATGCTGCCGATGGCATCCCGATGGCTGTGGTCGATGACATCGATGCCGCGGTGTCGCTGGCGAACGAGCACGGGATGGCCTTCGTCGCGGTCCACTGATGCCGGTCATTGCCGAGGGCGTTCGGCTGGAGGGCCGTGGCACGTGCTGTGTGGCCACCTGTCTCGGCGGCGTCTCATTGCCCGTATGATGAGACGGCCACGCGCGGCGTAGCAAGACGGGCCGCTCGGGCAGCATCAGTCGTAATCCATGGTCGCGGCATTCCGGCGCCCATAATCGGGTAGCGGCGACCTTGGGACCCGAGCTGGAATAAGCGAATCAGCTGACGCGCCGACAACGATCCCTGTCGTCATCCCCGCGAAAGCGGGGACCCAGGCTGGAACTGGGTCCCCGCTTTCGCGGGGATGACGACAAGGGGGGCAACCGACGCACATATTTCGCCTCAGACGCCAGCCCTCCAGGTCAGGTCACCGCCTCCGCGTCCAGCGCGCGCAGCGTGGCACTGGTGCCGGTGACGATCGCGCGCACCAGGTCCGGCTCGGGCGGCCCGAAGTCGCACCGATCCGGCAGCCCGCCCAGGGAGCGGATCAGCGCCGCGCGACGCGGGTAGATCAGTGCGTATTGCTCGGCCTCGCCGAGCCGGGCGAACGCATCGTCCGGCTCCGGTTCCGGCGCGGGCTCCGGCGCGGCCATCGGTTCCGGCTCCGCCATCGGTTCCGGGGGGCACGGCCGAGCGCCAGCGCCATCAGGCCAATGGCGCAGTGCTCGACCCAGGCGGCCTTGCCCAGGGCGACGCCGTCCGCCTCACGCTTCCGGCGCTCGGCCTGCACGCGCAGCAACAGTGATCGCGCCGCCCGCGCCTGGCGCATCATGCTGGCGGACTGCGCGCTACATTTCAGCACGAAGTTGGGATCGCCCGGGTATTTGCGGGCCAGCCGCAGAGACTCCATCGCCTGGGCGTTGGCGGCGACGACCTGCGTGGCGAGTTCCACCTCGTCGCCGTTGGCCGGCAGCAGCGAGGCGACCACGGCGATGGCGGCGTTGTCGCGGCGGGCGCGGTCCTCGGGTGAGGCGGTGACCGGCGGCGGCAGCCCGGCGCACAGCTCGTGGATGGCCTGGTAGTAGAGGTCGCGGGGGAGCTGAAGGGTGAGGTCGGGCGGTTCGGGCGGGGAAAATTGGTCCATGGTGGGAGTATTGTGTTAGTGTAGATGTCTGTTAATGTTAGTTTGCGCGCCCGCCGCGTTCGCCGGTCATGGCGCCACGGAAAACCGAATGTCGCCGTTGCTCGCGACGCCATCGCCGGCGGAGATCGCCCTCCAGCGGAGCACGTACTTGCCGGGACGCGGTGCCTCGCCCGAGGCGAACAGGACGTCGGGCGCGCTGTCGCCCAGCGGCACAAGCGTCTGGACGACACGACCCGACTGCATGATCTGCATCCGCGACGCCCTGTGATCCACCAGACCATCGAAGCGGATGACATACTCGGCGTGGCGACCGGTAATGATCGCCTCGGCGGCGGGCGTGGATTCCCGGACGTGGAGAGCGCGCGCGTCGGCAACCGCGGGCGACAGCAGGATTGCCGCCACAACGCAGCACATGCGCCTCCACCGGCGCCGCCTTGTTTCACGTGACCGCATTTCTGTTCCTCCTGTCTGAGGCTCACGACAGGGATTCTCGCCTGCTGTCAACCGATTTGCGCCGTCGCCGGTGCGTCCTGTGCGACCAGCCGTGCCGCGAAGGATTCCGACAGGACAGGCCGCAGGATCGTGTCCCGCCGATCGCACAAGCCTGGATAGGATGGATCAGGTATTCCACGACAGGATGAGGATGTGCCGTGCCACTACTAAAGGGTTCGCCGACAGGTAAGAATTTGCGGAAAGTAAAATTCTGTATGAAGAAATGACTGCGCTGGCACTTGCTGCGATAGAGCCCGGTCAATGCGTTTGTTGTCAGCTACTTCCTCCCTCCGCGAAAAGAGATTGGCAGGATTCTGCGTGGGCAATTGCAGATGTGACAAAAGGGCTACGGCCGTATCAGTAATCAGTGCCCTCGCGGTTCTGTGCTTTGACAGGGGCAGGTCCTAACAGCACCGTCATTATCGCCTTCAGAGCAGGAGACGCGAAGTGATACGTTTTCGTGCTGTAATGTTTGCCGCCATGCTAATCGCCCCACGGCTCGCCGCGGCCCAGTTGCCGCTGCCGTCCCTGGAACCAGCCCCGCCGCTCAGCGGGCTCTATATCGGAGCCGGGGCAGGAATCAATTGGTTGCAGAACCAACATCTGATCGACGCCGCGGGCACGGCGGGAAACGCCGCCTTGCAATCGCGCTACGGGTGGGCCGGCGTGGGAAGCGTCGGGTGGGCCCTGCCCAATGGTCTGCGCTTTGAAATCGAAGGCGATTACCGCAACAATCAGTTCGCTCATGGACGCGACTTTGGCTTCCCGGCTGGCGCGGGTGGCAGGGAAATCAAATACGGCCCGATGTTCAATGTGCTGTACGACATGACCAATCTGTTGGCGCAAACCACCGGCCTGACCGTACCCTACTTTGCGCCATATGTCGGTGTCGGCGTCGGCTATCAGTGGGCGCATCTAAGTGGGTTTAGTACTTCCGGCGTCGGTGGGTTCCCCAATATCGCCTCCAATGACACATATGGCGCGATTGCCTATCAGTTCATCCTCGGTGGCGCGATGCCGATACCACAGGTGCACGGATTGGCGTTCACCGTTGAATATCGCTTCCTCGGTGTCGGATCACGTAAGTACAACGTCGCAGCGCAGGCCGTTCCGGGCGGTCCGGTCGCCTTCGGCACGGCGAAGCTCGGAAATGACTTCAATCACGCGGTGATGGTTGGTCTGCGCTATAATTTTGGCCAGCCGCCGCCACCACCGCCACCTGCTCCTGCGGCCGTTCCGGCACCGGCACCGACCCGCTCCTACCTGGTGTTCTTCGATTGGGACAAGTACAGCCTCACCGATCGCGCCCGCCAGATCATCGCGGAAGCGGCGGCGAACTCGACCAAGGTGCAGTACACGCGGATCGAGGTGAACGGCTACACCGATACATCCGGAACGCCGAAGTACAACCTGGGTCTGTCGATACGCCGCGCCGACGCGGTCAAAGCCGAGCTAATCAAGGACGGCGTGCCGGAAAGCGCCATCACGGCGAAGGGTTTCGGCGACACCGTTCTGCTCGTGCCGACCGGTCCAGGTGTGCGCGAGCCGCAGAACCGGCGGGTGGAGATCATCATTCGTTGAAGTGATTCTTTCCGGAGTTTCGTCTAGAAAGTCGGAGCACTTCGAAGACTTTGCTTTCTCGGGGCCGTGCCGTCATCTCGGTACGGCCCCACTTTCATCCACTTCAGGCAATCATCGGTCGCAGGCGTTGGCTCGCCACGGAATAACGGACTGGAGTTGCTGGAAGCCATCGGTGCGTGAGCCAGTGCGGGGGGGCAGGGTCGCCCGCGCACCAAACACTTCGTCGTGCCGGCACCATCGCCATCATTCATAGAGACAATGCGCACCCTATCTTCGACAACAGGAGTGACAGCAGCGTCCAGCCGGCGCGATAGCAACGCTACGTTCGACTGCTACACGACCATGTGACACCATCGGGCGACAGAGGGGGTGTTTCGCTTACGGACGATCTTGGAACTCGCTGAAATCCGTTCACTTGTTGGCCTTGCGTACGATTTCGAACAGATCGCGTGGCGACCCACTTACGACAATGCCGACAGCGTCTCACGCCCTGTTTCATTGGCGGTCGAAACCAGAATATGCACTGCCGAGTTCCTCCAGGTGAGCAACCCGGAGTCGAAAACATGAGATCGCAATTGTTTGGAGCTATCGCCATCGCTGCCATGATCGCGACGCCGGCAGTGGCGCAAACGACAACCCCCTCCTCCAATACCATGAGCACCCAGGGCCCCGGCGCAGGGCCGAATGCACAGACGCTATCTCACGACGGCTCGGCCAGCCTGACAAACTCCAATGCCTCAAGCGCCAGCAATAGCCCTGGGGCTGGCGCATCGCCCCATACCGGCTTTTCGTCCGGTATGACGCCAGGCGCAGGGACTGCCAGCGGCACGGCTGACGGAACGACGGACACCGGCGCTACAAGTCCGGGGAGCGGGAAATCGGCAGCACAGAGGTAATCGGCCGAGGCGGCGTTGGCGGCGACCACCGGGTCAAGCCCGGTGGCAGGCCACGGCGATGGCGGCGTTGTCGCGACGGGCGCGGTCCTCGGGTGGGCCGGTGACCGGCGGCGGCAGCCCGGCGCAGAGTTCGTGGATGGCCTGGTAGTAGAGGTCGCGGGGAAGCTGGAGGGTGAGGTCGGGCGGTTCGGGCGGGGGATATTGGTCCATGGCGGGAGTATGGTGTTAGTTCTGATATCTGTCAATGTTAGTCTGCCACGCCCGCCGCATTCGCCGGTCATGGCGCCACGGAAAACCGAATGTCGCCATTGCTCGCGATGCCATCGTCGGCGGAGATCGCCCTCCAGCGGAGCACGTACTTGCCGGGACGCGGTGCCTCGCCCGAGGCGAACAGGACGTCGGGCG